>ENA-UERQ01000058-UERQ01000058.1-human-gut-metagenome-genome-assembly--contig:-NODE-58-length-99283-cov-10.282110_pt1 | contig 99283 bp, 94 predicted proteins | sample MGYA00242986_ERZ507987 | MGnify/ENA primary metagenome ERZ507987 (study PRJEB26167, sample SAMN06115429) | human gut metagenome | host: Homo sapiens | place: China:Chongqing | collected 2015-04-15...
ATTTTAGATAAGCGTCCCGGTTTCTCAGATGCGTTGATTACTTTTATGCGCACGAACGATAACCAAGCTCAACACATCATTCAAAGTATAGAGCAATCGTTCCGCGATGTTTGTGGTAGATCATTCGAGGCGAATGACCCATTTGCTTCATTTGCGGTTAGAGTGATAAAAGATGAGTTTTCTTTTGTTGTTAAAGAAATAGCCGCAACAATGTTGAGATATGTTGCTTGGGATGTAAATAGATTCTCTGTGCAACATATGGTTCGAGATTTACTATTATCGGATCTTGATCCTATGCTCAAAGACATTATTAAAGAATAAGTCTGCAGATCTGGTATTTAAAAGTTAATTTTAACCATCCCCTCCAAGGGAAAGTGTGATATATCAAAACAAGTCGCATTTTCTCTTGGGTTTCTCTTCCGTTGGTCGCTCTACCCGCTGGCATTTGAATGCTTGGGGTCGGCAAAGCCGTCCCTGCGCAATTCTTCGCCGATATGCAACTACGAATTTACAGCGCAAACGCACCGCCGGCCAAACGGTCGATTGGATACTTCTCAAGTAAAATCGCAAACAACCTTAGAGGATTTGAATTGTTACCCCTTGCCACAAAACCGTCTGATTTCTTGCGAAATCAGACGGTTTTTCTTCACTTTTTGCCTCCAAAAGTTTCCGGAGAAATTACGCGATTTTGCAAAATTTGCAGTTGACCCAAACCGTGACCCAGACAGGGCAAAAAACGTGCCTTGGCGCAGCCCTTCTGCGCCAAGGCTTTCCTGCTGTTTGGGATTATTTTTTCGCTTTCAGATTGCCGCCGTCAGGACTTTTTCCATAGTCCTGGCCGCCTCCTTTTGCGCCGCTGTCGTGACGTGGGCGTAGGTGTCCAGCGTGAAGCCTGCGCTGAAATGTCCCAGCATCCCGGACACCGTCTTAATGCCCACCCCATTCTGAAGTGCCAGCATAGCGAACGTGTGCCGGAGGTCGTGGAATCGAACTCTGGGCAACCCCGCCCGCTTCAGCACCCGGTGGAGTATATGCAGGACGCTATCCGGTAAGATTAGACTGTCAGTAGGTAAGGGAAACACCCAGGGACTGCTGCCAATTTCTTTTTTCTGTTGTTTCAGAACCCGGATGATGTCCTCTGCCACCGGAAGCGTCCGGTAGGCGTTCTTGGTTTTCAGGGAGGCATCTACGATTTTTCTGCTGATCCGGGCGATCTACTGTTTCATCCAAAGGTTTCCGTGTTCGAAATCGATGCCTTCCCATTTCGGGCCAAGCAATTCGCCTCTTCTCAATCTTGCTGCCAGCTCCACATAGTACATCTCGAATATCCTACTGTTTCTGGCATCTCTAAGGAAGGATGCCAGCTGTTCAATGGGCAGCGTTTTCATCTCCTTGCGTTTCAGCTTCGGCAGGACACATCCTTCTGCCGAGTCTGTTGCGATAAATCTCTGCTCCTTTGCCAGTTTCATAGCCGAGGCAATGATCTGGTGGATATTTCGCACCATTTTGGGACTCAGGCACTTGGTCTGCTTTTTACTCTCGATCCAATCTATCCGGCCTTTTTCCAACAGTTTCTTGTAAAGCTTTTGTAATTCCAGAAAATGAGCTTTTCCAGCGGAATCTTCCAAATGTTTGACTTAATGTGGTTATCAATGTATCTCTGGTAGGTCTGGTGAGAGGATGGCCTTACTTTGATTTTTGCATAGTTTTCGAACTATTCATCCAGGCATCTGCTGTGTACCTTTCCACCTTGATGACAGCCAGACTCTTGGTTTCCTCGGTGGCTGCTTTCAGTTTGGCTTTGGCCTCTGCCGGAGGCCGACTCAGGACGTTCTTGTAGATGGTCTTGCCGGTCTCCGGATCATGCCCGGCGGTATACCGGCCCTACCATCGACCGTCTTTTCTCTTTCTGATGTTGCCTTCGCCGTTGGCGCGTTTCTTTGCCATGGCATCCGCCTCCTTTGCAATGAGACAACATACCACAGAAGAAAGAAATAGCCAGGACTTACGACCACTGTTATCAGAAAGTTAAGAAAGAGCTGCCGCTGACAGCCCTTTTTCTTTGTATAGCGTATCAATTTTTGGACTGGGGATGCCACGCTTTCGCCTTCTCTGTGGCTCGCCTCTCTTCCTCGTCCTCGAAGGAATATGGCTCGATCTCCCTGGCGATCCCCATGCCCAGTCGAAACCCGGCGATGAAGGATGCCAGGGACGTCTCCTCCCGCAGCTCGATCTCCAGATCCTGCGCACGGAGCAGCAGCTCCTGGTCCTGCCAGGCGATGTTCCCCCGGAGGGCATGGTAGGTGTCGTCCAACGCTCGTTCCAGCTCCGGGTGAGTTGGCTCCCGACAGAACCGCTGGTGCAGAGCCTGCATGTAGTCGTTCATGGTGTGTCGCCTCCTTTGCAGCGACACACCATACCACGATGCTGGCTCAATAGCCAGGGGGATGCGGCGTCTATTATCAGAAAAGTAACAACTTGGCTGCCTGCTTGGAAACTTTATCTTTGTTTCAGCGGTGCAATTCCCGATGTGGGCAATTCGTACTCAAATAGCCCAGGAACGCCCCAGCGGCTCTTTGCGGTTCTAAGGAGACAGCTGAATTTTACAGAGAAAAGCACCATTGCCATGATTTCATGTACAGAACAGCGCCCTTTCAAAACCCCGCAACTGCCCGCACCGCGGGCAGTTGTGAGAGAACCGGCGCAGCAAAAGCGCCGGTTCTTTCTCCTGCTATATTTTTAACGGGTAGGTTCACCCTCGATTCTGGGGGAAGCGTGTTCCAGCAGTCGTCACTGCCTTCCGTCACACGGTGCCGCCAGGAGCTGAAAATTTGCTCTGGCGGGCATATAGATGCCGCCCCGGCCCCATTTGCTCCACACAGCGGCTCACAGGGCCAAACAGGGGGATTTTCTACCCCCTTCTGTGAGACGGCCGTTCTCTTTGTCAACGGCATCGTAATCCCAGCATGGAGTAAACGCGCATTTCTTCTCTCTGCCCTTTGGCCCTCGGGCCGCAAAAGTGGGCCTGGGCTTCCGCCCGGAACTGTGGCCGGCGTATAGCCAGACGCGATGCTTGCCCTGCCGAAAGGCAGGACACTTTTTGATTGCCCACTCCCAATCCAGTGAAAATTCTTTTTATTCTCCTGAAACGATGGTACTCTGAAACATGAATACATCTATGAATGGTGGTGAGGCGATGGAGCAGGAACAGAAATGGATCAGAGCCATCCAGCGGCGAAACTCCCAGGATGCGGCGGAGCAGTTGATCCAATCCTACTATGATGAGATCTACCGCTTCGTTTGCCGCCAGACCGGAAGCAAAGAGGATGACATGGACCTGACCCAGTCCATTTTCATCGCCGTCCTGCGGGCATTGCCCGGCTACCGGGTGGAGCGGGCCTCTTTCCGTACTTGGCTCTACCGCATCGCTGCCAACAAGATCATCGACACCCGCCGGAAGCCCCGGCCAGTTCCCTTTCCCATCGAGGAAATGGAACTGCCGGCGGCGGAGGACTTTGTGGCTCGTGTCCATGACCAGGCTTTGCTGGAGACCATCGAAGGCTACATCTCCGGCTTGAACCCCGGGGAGCAGGCGGCGGTGAAATCCAGATACTACCGCCTGACCGGGCGGCTGCGAAAGGAGTTTGGAGCAGATGGGTCATGAAAAAATTCCCATACCCACAGAGGCGGAAAAGCAGCAGGCCATTGCCCGGATTCTGGACGCGGGCCTGCCCCGCCGGACCGCCTTAGACCGGGAACTGTGGGAGGTTTTGCAGTGCGTCGGCCCCCGCGCACTGCTGTTCGGCGTGGGGGACTGCCTGGCTCTGTCCCTGTTGATCTGGGCCCTGTGTCTGCTGCCAGCCCTCTTTGTGGCCAGTTCTGTCGGCACTTTGGCACCGGCATTGTTCCTGTTTTCTCCGCTGCTGTATGCTACGCTCTCCCTGCTGTGCCAGCGGCTGCGGGGACCTGCCGGATGGCTGGCGGCTCCGGTCTGCTGGGCCACACTGGGCCTGGTGCCGCTGATCTGGCCACGGGCGGCGGAGTGGCTAACGGCTGTTCCTACCGTGCTCTTCTGCCTGCTGGCCGCGGCCGGGATCACGATGTACCTTTTGGAACTGCGCCGCTTCTGCCGGCGCCCGATGCAAGGAGGCGTCTCCTATGCTCTCCGTTGAGCATGTAACCAAGAATTACGGGAGGTTCACCGCCTTGGGGGACATCTCCCTGACCTTTACCCCCGGCGTCTATGGCCTGCTGGCCCCCAATGGGGCGGGCAAGACCACCCTCATCAAGATGCTCACTACCCTGCTGTTCCCAACCAAGGGACAGATCCTGTGGGAGGGGGAGGACATCCAGGTCCTGGGGGCAGAGTATCGTGGTCTGCTGGGGTATCTCCTCCAGCAGTTCGGGTACTACCCCAACTATACGTCCCGGCAATTTCTCCGCTATGCCGCCGCTCTGCAGTGCATCCCCCGGCGGGAGGTGGATGGCCGCATTGAGGCGCTGCTGGAAACAGTGGGACTTGGAGATGTTGCAGACGAAAAGATGAAGAAGTTCTCCGGGGGAATGCCCCAGCGGGTCGGCATCGCCGTGGCCATGCTGAATGACCCAAAACAGCTGATCCTGGACGAGCCCACCGCTGGGCTGGCCCCCCGGGAACGGGTGCGGTTCCGGAACCTGATTCACGCCCTCTCCGGGGAACGCATCGTGATCCTCTCCACCCACATCGTCTCGGACATCGAGACCATCGCCGGTCAGATCGTCATGTTCCGGGATCACCGCCTCTACTGCTGTGACAGCCCCGCCCGCATCTGCGCCCAGTTCCAGGGCAGGGTGTTCCAGCTCCCCGCCGGGACGGCGTTGGCTCCGGGGCAGTTCCTGCTCAGCGAAGGGCAGGGGGAGGACGGCCTGGTGCTCCGGGTGCTTTGCGATACGCCTCCCATCGGCGGAGCAATGGTAACATCAGGGCTGGAGGATGCCTTCCTGGCCATCTATCGGGAGGGGCAGCCATGAGTCAGGCGGTCTGCGAATGGCGGAAGCTCTTCCGCCTGCCGGCTTTGTGGGTGTTTCTGGCCCTGTACCTGGCCTTCAACGGGCTGCTGATCGCCACGCTCACTCCCTATGACCGGGCGTTCTTCAACGAGACTTTCCAGACGGCCAAAGCCCTGGGCCAGCAGGTGGATGAAGATTTTTGGGCCGGTCTGGACGCTATGCCCGCCACGGAGAACCGGGACCTGCTGCTCGAGTCTGTCACCGGAATGGAGGACATCTTTGAGACGTATGACACCGGGGAACTTGCGGATTTCTACGCCGGTGTGGTAGAGAAATCTCCCACGGCAGTCACATGGATGACCTGGAAATACAGCCTGCTGGCGGAGCGGGTGGAGCATCTGGCCTGGACTAACGCGGCGATGGACCTGTACGCCGGCCCGTCCACCTACGGCAGCCACCAGTTCCTCTTTAGTTCCTTATTCCGGGCTATTCTCTGCGAGAGCGCCATCCTGGCCATGCTGGGGACACTGTACCTGCTGGGCTACGAGGGGATGCACCGCACGGAGTGCCTGGCCTGCTCCTCCCGGACAGGGCGACGCTTGCGGCGGCTCAAGGTGCTGGTGGCCCTCCCGGCATCGGCGGCACTGCATGGTCTGCTGGCCGTCTGCACCTTGGCACCGTATTTCCTGCTCTATGACTACAGCGGCATCTGGGATGCCAGCGTGTCCAGCCAATTCAACTACTTCTCAGACATGCTGGTGGTACGCCCCTTCCTCACCTGGGGGGATTTCACCGTGGGGCAGTATCTTGCCGCCGCCCTGGCGCTGGGGGCGGTGCTGACAACGGCGTTCTCCCTGCTGGCATCGGTGTGCGGCACCCTGGTGCGGAATCCCTATCTGGCGGCGTTGGCTCTGGGCGTCGTCTGTTTCGGCGGGATGGGGCTGATCTCCGTCCTTGGAGAACTGGGCTGGTGGGCGGCATATCTCATCGCATGTTTCCAGCCGGTGATGATCTGGCTCTCCTGCAGTGCCTGGTTCACGGAACTGGGGCTGTCCGCCCTCCTCCCCTGGCAGGAGACCATCAAGCGGACTGAACCTGCTGCTTTTGGGCGGCGGAGTCCTGTTGGCCCTCGGCTGGTTTGACAGAAAGGACGTATCCTGATGGCACTTTTGAGATGGGAACTGCGGAAGATCTAGCGGTCCGGCATCCTGGCGGCTATTTTCCTACTGGGGCGGTGTACTACTGGATGTTCCCCCAGTTCTATATCGAGTATTTCACCAACGGTCCTTATGCGAAGACCCAGTTTGATTTGGCCGACCACTGGGTAGAGCAGTACGGCCCCACCCTGGAACCGGAGGAGCGGGAGCGGTTGGACAGCCAGCTGGCAGAGGAGATCTCTGCCTTTGACGCCCAGATCACCGCCATCCCGGATGCTGCCGCGGCGGGGCTCACGAATTATGTGGCCTTTCTCTCCTTTCGAGAAGACTACCTGAATGGCGTGCGCGATAGCAATGGCCAGGCGGATATGGACACGGAATATCTGTTGAACCGGGTGTACGGCGGCACCAACTGGTACCGCATCGAAGTGCTGATAGATACCATGGAGACCTATGACACCCAGGAAGATCGTCGTGCGCAGATCGTCTCCAACCGGCAGCAAGACGGCCAGCTGGAGACCATGGTCTGGCGGGAGGCGGAGCTGGCAAGCTCAGAGACGGCCCACTCCCTGCTGCTGTCCTCCGTGAAACACTCCACCCAGGAGTACGGCAAGGACCTGGCCGTGTGGTGCATCCTCAGCGTCGTCCTGCTGCTCTCTCCCACCCTCGTGCGGGACCGGCTGCAGGGCACCCGGGCCATGCAGTGGCTCTCCCGGCGAGGACGCGGAATTTTGAACGTGCAGATGGGGGCCGCCCTGCTCTCGGCTCTGGCGCTGACCATCGTGAACCTGAACATCTACGCCATCCCCTTCCTGGCTCAGGGGCCGCTGCAGTTTGCCGCCTGCGGCCTGGACGGAATCTGGGAGTGGGGCGCCCCCTGGTTCAACTGGACTTACGGCACTTATCTGCTGGTGCTGGCGGGGCTGTTCCTGGCCCTTTCCCTGGGGGCCGCCGGTCTAACAGTGTTCCTCTCCCAATACAGCGGCAACTACATCGCCATGCCTCTGAAGGCGGTCCCCCTGTTCGTGGCGGCTGGCGCGGTGCTGGGCTCCTGGCTGCTGGACATGCCCTTCACGTTCCGCAGTCTGGGCAACGGCGCCGTCTGTGTTAGAATTTTGGATTTCCTCTATACGATAGAAATGCTCAAATATCATAGACAGTGTTTCTGCCGGAATAGTAGGCCCATATTTCTTAAAAGAAAAAATTTGTTAACATCGACGGAATGTATCAAGACTTTACAACATGCAGGACACGAATTATAATGAGCGCATGCGGCAAGTACAATATGCGGCACCTGTAGGTCGGTCCAGGGGGGTAATCATATGCAAATGACAGCAGCAGTTATCAATGCAGGGCTGGGAGATTTATCTCTCGGCCTTGAAATGGCAGGGATTAAGGTGGTCGCCGCCTATGAAACGGACAAGGGAATGGCGGTGATACATCGCAATAACTTTGATGCGCCGGTCTTTCCACTTCCTCTTAAGATCGATGAGGTGAAAACTATTCCCCGAGTCGATATTCTTGCAGGAAGGCTTTATCAACAGCCGCGAACCCACCCTAAATTTATTGCACGGGAGGCCTCCACAACCGGTATTAGTGGCTTTCTGACGCTATTGGACGACCAACGGCCCCGTGCCTTTTTCCTCACATTCCGAAGCGCCTTTTTGAAAGAAGAGCCAATGCAGAGCTTTCTGAGCTCGGCGGTTGAGAGAGGCTACCGGTGCGCATACCGAATTTTCAACATCATGAAGGAAACTGGATCACCTGTTACAGAGCATATAGGCGTTATAGTGGGAGTCAAGTGGGGGGAATGTGCATTTGAATTTCCTGAGGAGCGATTTTTAGCTCCGTTGCCGCCGGAGGATTTCTTGCAAATAGAGGAATCGGTTGCCCCCTGGTATTTTGACCTAAAGAAAATGGAGCAGGAGAGCATGCTGCCCCATCGAAATGGAAAACGATTTTACTGCTGGAAATCTCACGCTTATGAAGGGGTCGACCTTGTGGGGTGGAACTATTGGAAGATTCCGCTGATCGATACCGGAGACCGGTTCCGTAAAATGACACATCGCGAGATCGCGAACCTAAAAGGACTCCCGGCCAGCTATAACCTGCCCGATCATAAAAACAGATCCTGGCTCTATCAAAAGCTTATGTACGCAGTCAATGTCCAGGTTACCAGACAAATTGCAGACAGGCTCATCCGCAGTTTGAGCGATGCTCCTATACGGGAGAGGCAAATTTCACAAGAGGAACAATTTGAAAATCTATTTGCACGCTATCTGGCAGAATTGGCGGATAAATCAGATATAAAATGGAGTGCGCCAAACCACAATCTAGGCTGTGATTTTATGCTCCAGGCAAAGGGGCAGGTGTTGTACTTTGAGTTGAAATGTTATCGCGGCAGATATGCCCGGTTACCCGGCATCGAGAAAATCTGCGATCGATTTTCCCGTCTCTCAGGAAACGGTAAGCCCGTGCTGGTCTTTGCCAACGAGGTACCTGAATCGATCCGGGCTAAATGCTGGCGGGAGTATCAGGTTTCCATATGGGATGTTCAAAATTTGCTGTGGTTGTTCGGTGAATATGGATACATCAAAAATGAGTTTATCGCGTTACTGGATTATACAATCAGTGACATTGAACCACAGCCTCCGAACCCGAATGTACTTCAGGAAATGCTGGAGTACCCCCCAAAGTCAATTTTAGAAGTAGATCCGGAAATCACAGGGGAGCCACTTTCAAGAATGGCAGCAGAGGCAGATGCTGATGCAAAAAAGGAAACAATCAAATGGGAAGATCGGTTGCGGCATATCAAACCAGGTCTCGAACAGTTTCAGGAGTATGAACAGTTTTGCGTGGATATCTTGAAATACACGCTTGGTGAATACCTGACTCTGTGGCAAAGGCAGGAGAGAACGGACGATAGCTTGCATCGGTTTGACTTGTGTTGCAAGATCAAGAGCGGCAGACAGGAGGATTTTTTTGACATAATCACGCATTATTTTCACACAAAATATATTGTGTTCGAGTTTAAAAATTATGGTGATAAGATTAGTCAGAAAGAAATTTACACAACAGAAAAATACCTATATAGAACAGCTTTGCGGAAAACGGCAATCATCATCTCCCGACGGGGAAGCGATGACCACGCTCTTCAGGCGGCAAAGGGTAGCCTGCGGGAGAATGGAAAGTTGATTCTGTGCCTTTCTGATCTGGATTTGCTGAAAATGGCGGACATCAAAGCGCAAGGAGAAAAAGAACCGGCGGATTTCCTGAGTGAAATGTTGGATCGCCTGTTGATCCACCTGGAAAAGTAAACCGATACGGATTCCCCTGATGCTGTAAGCCCACTCCGCCCACTTTGCTTAGTTTGACCCAGACCCCGACCCAAATCGCAGATAAACTGTACCTAAGAAAATGGACACATTGGATTTGACCCATGGCCCCGTTTAGTGCAAACGCATTTGATCAATGGGGTCAGAGGCACCTCATCTGTGATAAAATAAGATCACCAGATGGAGGTACTGCATGAGCACGAAAAAACGATTTACGCTGGAGGAGATCCGGCATCTACGGGCAAACCCGTACGCAGTGCATGACCGCGGACGCGATCTCCTACACGCTCGCCTTCAAGGAGGCGTTCTGGGGCCTTGAGCCTGCAAGGGTACACTGGACCGGCCACCTTCCGCAAGCTGGGCTACAATACGGAAGTTTTGGGCTTTGAGCGGGTCCAAAACACCACCAAGCGCATTCGACGGGAAGCCAAGTCTCTGAAAGGGCTCCGCGAGGGTGCCCGGGGCGGCGTGCGCCTGCAAAGGGAGGCAGCACCGGCGGACTCCCCGTCAGACGAAGCTGCCAGACGGATGCGGCGGGAGATCCTGTGTCTCCAGCAGCAAATGGCGTTGTTAAAAAAGTCATGCGGCTGCACGACAAACCGGAGCAGTAGCCATGGACAGCGCCGGAGGACGGTTCGCGGCCATCCAAGAGGCGTTGGCGGACTGGAAGAACATCCTCACCGTGAAAGGGCTGTGCGAATTGGCCGGTGTATCCCGCTCCGGCTATTACAACTGGGGGCGTTCCGAACGAGCCGGGGAAACGAGGGAGCAGAGGGACCGGACAGATTTTGAGTGGATTTTAGAGGCGTACCGGTTCTGCGGCTACGCAAAGGGAGCCCGGGGCATCCATATGCGGCTGCTGCACATGGGCGTGCGGATGAATGTGAAGAAGATCCGCCGGCTCATGCGGAAGTACCGTCTCGCCTGTCCCATTCGGAAGCCGAATCCCTACCGCAGATTACAGAGGTCTATCCGAATGGGCAGCACCGCGGAAAATCTGGTGAACCGGGAATTTGAATCCCGCGGCCCCAGAACCGTCCTCCTGACGGATATCACCTATATCCCCTTGAATGGGAAGTTCTGCTACCTGTCCACGATCCTGGATGCCTGCACGAAACAGGTCTTATCCTATGCCATGAGCGAATCTCTGGAAGTGGATTTCGTCCTGGAGATGGTGGAGCGGCTGGTGCAAAACCACGGCGCCTCGCTGAACAAGGAGACTGTGATCCACAGCGACCAGGGGACCCACTATACCAGCTTGAAGTTCATTCAACTGGTGGAGAGCCGAGAACTGCGCCGGTCCATGTCCCGCAGGGGCAACTGCTGGGACAACGCACCCCAGGAGAGCTTTTTCGGGCACATGAAGAACGAGCTGGCCGGCGAGATCCCCGGTTGGACATCCTTTGCGGATGCGAAGGCATCCATTGACCGCTGGATGGGTTATTACAACCAGGACCGCTGCCAGTGGGACCTGGCGAAGTTGTCCCCAAACGAATTTTACGAGTACATCTCCACAGGTGAGTACCCCGCCGGCATGCTGCCACAATGGGTCAAATGATTTTGCCCTTGACTTGGGGAGCACTTTCATTTCCCGTTGACCCAGATCAACCTGACCAACCCACTGATCCAGACGATCCAGGTGAGCCGAGTCAGCGCACCGATCCGAGTATCCCTGACGAGCCAAAGCTTCCGCAGACTGGGGCCGGATCCCGTTGGTCCCTTGCAGGGATCCTCGGTGCGGCAGGTATGATCCTGCTGCTGTTTGGTATCTTCAGCAAGAAAAAATATCATGGGAAACGCGAAGCGTGACCACATCCTAATATGGGGCGGATCGCTCTTGATCGGTGCGGCCCTTTGCCTCCTTGTCTGGAACATGATGAATGAGCATCGGGCGGCCCGGTCCGCACAGCAGGCTTTAAAAGGCCTGACCGCCACAGAGGTACAGGCAAAGCTGCCGGAACCAGTACAGCCCCCAGCAGACATGAAAGCCGAGCCGTTGGATCCCGCGCGTGAGATGCCTACCACAACCGTGAACGGGGTGGAGTATTTGGGTACGCTGGAGATCCCATCCCTGGAGTTGGAATTAGCCATTATCAGCCAGTGGAGCGACAGTCTTTTGAAACTCGCCCCCTGCCAGTATCAAGGCTCCGCCTATCTGGATAACATGATCCTCGCGGGACATAACTACCGGGCACATTTTGCCGGACTGAAGGATATCCAAATCGGTGATGCCGTCATCTTTACCGATGCGGAAGACAGCTGCTTCCACTATGAGGTGTCCGGCTTGGAGGAACTTCCCGGAACGGCCATCTGCGAGATGGAGTCCGGGGATTGGAATCTGACCCTGTTTATCTGCACTGCTGGGGGAAGCGCCCGCTTCACGGTTCGCTGTATAAAGAGCGAACCATCTCATGCTCCCGGTGGAGCGCCTGACCAAGTCCTGTAGATCACCTCTGCATAAAAAGAGGAAGACACCCTCGCACCATGAACTGTGGTGTGAGGGTGTCTTTGTCTCAAGCGTTTGTCTTACCCGGAATAAAATGTGAAGGTATCTGCGGATCGGCGTGAACTGGCTGTCTTCACTACACCATCCTGCCGATCCAAAATGTGATCAACCGGTTCCATGAGCGGCAGCTGTCTGCTCAACAGCGAGCGGAGAAGTCCGGTGTGGAGTTCATTCCGCCTGACAAGGGACAGAGCGCATGACTGTCCCGTGGTTGCTCCTGTGCGCCGCTGTGTGCGGCGATGGCGGTGCCGGTAGGGGACATGCCGCCTAAGCTGTAGGACACAGTGTGCAAGCTGTGTGCCCCGAGCGTCCGCTCCTCCCGAAGCAAAGTGTGCAGGCGCAGTAGTCGGCCGATTTTAGTGCTGGATAAAAGCAGGGGGGCGCAAGCGTCCTTCCTGCCGGTCACACCATCCCGCAAAGCGGTGCGGGGCAACGGATTACGGGCTTTCGGAGACGGGCGTCACAGGTAGCCGGAATGGAGAAAAAATCCCGCAATCCCGCTGAAATCAAGGGGTTCAGAGGTGCACCCGCGAGGGTCACCGCAGGGATATTGGCCTGTTTTTGCGCCGATTTTGACACTGCCTGAAATTGTGAGTGTTCTGATAAGAAAATGTGTTTGCTGTCGCTATTTTCTGTTTCTGTGGTATGGTGTGTTGCTGACAAGGAGGGATGACCAATGACGACCAATCAGTCCCCGGTCCGGCGGTGCCAATACTGCGGGAGCAACGATCTTGGTCTGGGCTGGCAGCATGGCGAGGCCATGGTCGCCTTCAAGAAGCACGGCATCCTGGGCAACCGGATGCGCTGCCTGATCTGCCGCCGCTGCGACGCTGTGCTGTTCCAATGGGTGGCGGAGCCACATGGGTTCCCATTCATCCGGTAGGCCACGCAAGTCCTGCGACGCAAATCAAAGATAAAACCCCGGAGGTGAAAAAGAACATGGCAAAGCGAAGACTGTCCGGCGACGGCATAGTACGAAAGCGGGAGGATGGCCGCTGGGAGGGCCGCTTCGTCATCGGCCACAAGGAGAACGGCGAACCCATCTTCCGCTACATCTACGCCGACACCCAAAAAGAACTGACTGCAAAGCTCTGACAACACATCGACTTCTATCAAGGGGTAGACCTGACCGAGCGGAGCAGGATGACTCTGGGAGAGTGGCTTGGCCAATGGCTGGGGGATATCACCGGGACCATCCGGCCCAATACCATGACACGGTATCAGGGTGCGGTGGACCAGCACATCAAGCCCTATCTGGGGGACAAGCCCATCTCCCAGGTCAAAGGGAAAGACATCCAAAGGCCGTATGAAACACTGACGAAGCGAGAGAACCGGAACACTGGCGAGGGGCTGTCCAGCGGTACCGTCCGGGGCGTCCATTCCATGCTCCACAAAGCACTGGGGGCAGCGCAGCAGGCAAGCGTCATCCCGAGGAATCCCGTCGAGGAGATCAAGGCCCCAAAGTTCAGCTACAAGCCCAAGAGGGTGCTGACGGATGCGCGGCTGGATCAATTCATGGAAATAGTCCGGCAGGATTCCGTCTGGTATGACATCTTCTACAGGGAGCTGACTACCGGCCTGCGGAGGGGCGAGATCTGCGGCCTCCAGTGGACAGACTTCGATGAGGCGGATGGAACCCTCAGGATCCGCGGTACCATCCATGAGGAGCGCGGTGGCTAGCTGACGCCTTAGGGCACCAAGACCGCTACGGGAACCCGAACATCCTTCTGCCCCCCAGCACAGCGGAGCTTCTCAGGAAACGGAGAAGGTCCTCAATGACGGAATGGATTTTCCCCAATCCGATGAAGCCGGAACATCCAACCCGGCCAAGTGCAGCCTATGAACGGACGAAAGTCCTGCTGAAGCAGGCAGGACTGCCTGAGCTTCGATTCCATGATCTGCGGCATACGTTCGCGGCCCATGCCCTGGCCAGCGGGGTGGATGTCAAGACCCTATTCGGCATCCTGGGATATACACGGACTGCTTTCACCCTGGACACCTATACCCACACCACTGGCGATATGCAGAAGCGGGCGGCTGAGATCGTAGAGGAATTCCTGACAGACATCTTCAGAGAGGAGTTGCAATCGTGGGAAGAAAGCGCAAAAGCGGCGAAGGCACCGTCTGCCTGAGGAAAGACGGCCGCTGGGAGGGCCGGGTAGTCATCGGGTACGATGAAAAAGGCTTCCCAAAAACAAAGAATGTACTGGTCAAGACCAAGTGCGAGTGCGCGGAGAAGCTGAAGGCACTGAAAAACACCATTACTCCCTCCGCGGATATGTCCTTCGGGGACTGGCTGGATCTCTGGTATGAGAACTACAGCAAGCCAGTTGTGCGGCCAAGCACCCAGAGAATCTACGAGGGCCATATCCGGTTGTACAGCCGCCACCGGCTGGGCCATAGCCCTCTGAATAAGCTGACGACCAATGATATTCAGCAGTTCTGCACCTGGATGAAAACAGATGGCGATTCAGGAAGCGGCCTCGCGGACAGTCAGGTGATCAACTGCCACAGCCTGTGCTGCCGCGCACTGGGGAAAGTGGTCATGGAACGACTGATCGCCCGCAATCCTGCTGAGGGCTGTAAATTGCCCACCCTCAAGCGGAAGGAGATGAAGATACTCTCAAGAGAGGCCATGCAGCGGCCTTTGATCCAGGCAAACGAAGAAAATTACTACGAGCGGTTCCTTCTGGAATTCGCGACAGGGCTTCGGCTGGGAGAACTGATGGCCCTTCAGTGGGATGATCTGGACCTGACGACCGGGGAACTTCAGATCAACAAACAAGTAAACATTCTGGGTTCGGAGTTGGTGGTCAACGAGCCGAAAACGAAAGCGGCAGTCCGCACTCTCCTTCTGCCACCATCGGTCCTGAACGTAATGAGGGCATACCGGAACAGGATAGATTCCCGGTGGCTGTTCCCATCTCCTAAGAAAGAAGACATGCCGCTGAGGCCCTCTGTGGTACACCGGAGATTGCACAGACTCCTGGATCACGCCGAGTGTGAGAGGGTCAGGTACCATGATCTCTGGCACACCTTTGCCACCCCCCTCTGGCCTACGGCATGGACATCAAAACTCTGCCCACCATTCTGGGACATGTATCCAGCGCTACCACGCTGAACACCTATTCTCACATCACCGATGAGATGCGACAGAGGGCGGCGGTGAAGATCGACCAGGGCATCGCCAAGGCGGGGGACGCGGAACAGGAAGAAAAACCGAAAGAGCGAACGATGACCACCTTCCAGGCGAGGAAATGGTGGAGCCGAAAGGTAAGCTGAATGACGCAGACCGGCACGCCAAAATCAAGGAGCGGAAAATGTGCTGTAAAAAACGATTGTTTCCGGGATAATAAGCAATTTTCAAAAGGAATAGTCAGGTGACTTGATACGCACCCTTTAGTGCGCTGGCACCTACAAAGAGGCACCTGGGTCAAGAAACTGGAAAACACGCTGAATATCCAGTTCCACCAGTCCATTGCAGAGCACTTCTCCTGGGCTGGTCTGGAAAATTCTGAAATACCGGGAGAGCTACAGCCATATGAATCACGCTTTGGACAAGAGGGATGCCACCAGCGCGGATATCCTGCTAGATATTATTGTGAAGCTCTGGAGTTGCTGCAGTCCATTTTCTTTTCACCCGCACCTCGGCCGCAAGAGAAAACACCGCCAGGAACGGTGTTTTTTCTGTCACTCTTCAAATTGAAAAAACGCTCTGCCATCATGTCAGAGAACGGCAGGTCCCCCGCTGGACCAGGCTGGGCATCAAAATCTGGTGCACATAACCCTGGGTCCCCTTTTCGATCTTGTCCAGCAGCATATCCACCGCCTGGACGGCCATTTCCTTTTTCGGCTGCTCAATGGTGGTAAGGTCGATGCGCGGCAGCGCAGTGGAGGGGATGTTGTCAAATCCGATGAGGGAGAGATCCCCCGGGATGCGGATATGGAGCTCGTCAGCCGCCTTCAGGATGCCCAGTGCGTTGGAGTCCGTAGAGGCAAAGATCGCTGTATAGTCGATGGGCTTTGCAAACAGCTCCTTGACCATCTGATATCCATTCTCGATGGAGGACCGGGCAAAGTCGCTGTGATGGAGCCTGGGTTCCAGCCCGAATTGCCGGCAGGCCCGCAGATAGCCCTCCGCCCGGAGCTGATGGGTAGTGGAGTTCCGGCAGCCGAAGTACAGGATCTCCCGGTGTCCCAGTCCGTAGAGATACTCCACCCCCAGATAGGCGCCTCGGCTGTTGTCCACAGATACGTAGCTCTGGGGCTGATCCCGCAGATTCTCGCTGAGAAACACCGCAGGGATCTGCTCCAGCAGCGGGGCGATCTTCTCATAGGTGGCCGGGGACTGGGGGACGATCAAAATCCCGTCCACCCGGCGGCCCAGCAGCAGTTTGACCACCATCTCCTCCTGTTTCAAATCCGGCTCCGAGTTGCACAGCATAATGTTGTAGCCCCTGGCCCGGGCGCTCATCTCCACATAATAGGCCAGCTGGGACATGAACTCATTTTCAATGGCCGGCACCACCAGTCCCAGCAGATACGTCTTTTTCATCACCATGGAGCGGGCCACGTAGTTCCCCGTGTACCCCATCTCGTCGCACAGGCGGACAATCCGCTCCCGCGTGCTCTTTCCGATCTGGTTACTCCCCGACAGAGCCCGGGATACCGTTGCATAAGAGACACCGGCGGCCTTGGCCACATCCTTCAGTGTCACGTTCTTCATGATCTCTGTCCTTTCCATCGGTCCATGCCTGAGCCGGTTCCATTGCGTAAACGTTTTCATTTTGACGCCGTTAAAATCAAACAAATCGTCAATTTCACTTTTCTTATTGAACAGCATATAGAATTATATCAAACTTGTCAATATCTCCGAAAAAATTATCATTATAGTGATTTCTCCAAATCTGCCGAAGATTCTTTGGCGGGCGCCGACTTGACAAATGACAGACGGATATCCTAAAATAAAATCAAGAAAATCGCAAACGTTTACATTCTTCAGCTGTCCGTTTACAGAAGCTCTCCTGCCCACTGTGAATGACGGCCTGAAACATAGGGGAGGTCTTTTGATGTCTGTATCCAATCACGGCGGTGCCCAGCTGGCAGAGGCCGTCCGGCATGCCTATGCCGCAGGGCAGGACGACTATCATCTGGAGCCCATGGTGCTGACTGAGCGCGGCGTTCCCGTCGGCCGCATCCGGGATCACGACGCGGTGGTGTTCTGCTGCCGCCGGGGTGAGCGGGAGATCGAGCTGACGGAACTGTTCACGGCGGACGACTTCCGGGCCGTGGAGCGCCGGAAGCTGAAGGATCTGTACTTCGCTATCCTGACACTGTATCACGACAAGTTCAAGCATCTGCCCGTCGCCTTTGCGCCGGAACACGTGGTAAAACCTTTGGCCCAGGTCCTCTCCGAGGCCGGAAAAACCCAGTTCCACTGCGCGGAGTCCGAGAAGTTCGCCCATGTGACCTTTTTCTTCAACGGCGGGGAAAACACCTCCTTCCCCGGTGAAGAGGATGTGTGCGTCCCCTCTCCCAAAGGCATCGACTTTGACCAGAAGCCGGAGCTCTCCCTGCCGGAGGTGGCCCGGACTGTGGCGGGCGCCCTGGGGAAATACGACTTCATCGTCACCAACTTCGCCAACGGTGATGTCATCGGCCACACCCAGAACACCGCCGCCAAGCTGGATGCCTGCGGTTACGTCAGCCGGGCCCTGGAGCAGGTGGTGGATGCTGCCCTGGCCCAGGACTACGTGGTGGCCATCACTGCGGACCACGGCAATATCGAAAAGCTGTACACCGTTGCCGGGAAGCCGGACGGCTCCCACACCACCAATCTGGTGCCCTTTATTCTGATAGACTCCCGTCAGGAGGACCCCATCTCCCTGCGGGACGGTGCCCTCTGCGACGTGGCTCCCACAATATTAGACGTCATGGGGCTTCCTCAGCCCCTGGAGATGACCGGCCGCTCCCTGGCGGAGGGACACGCCTGGAGCCGGGGGCGGAGGATGCTCCTCATCATCTGCGACGGCTGGGGCCTGGGCGCCGGCGATGAGGGCGACGCCATCCACCTGGCCCACACCCCCTACTGGGACGCCCTTTTGGAAAATCGCTCCTGGTGCCGCCTGCAGGCCTCCCGTGAATTTGTGGGCCTGGGGGCCGGCAAGGCCGGCAACTCCGAGGCCGGACACTCCAATCTGGGGGCTGGCCGGTGCGTCATGCAGGACGACGTGCGGCTGGACGCGGCGGTGCAGGACGGCTCCTTCGCCCGCAATCCGGTCTTTCTGGAGGCCATCGAGCATGCCAGACGGAACCATGCCTCCCTGCATCTGCTGGCCTACCTCACCCATAAGTCCTCCCACGGGTGCATCGACTATCCCCTGGCCATCTGTGAGATGGCCAAGAAGCAGGGCCTGGAGGAGGTCTACTTCCACATCATCTTCGACGGCCGCTCCACCGAACCCGGCTCCGCCCCCGCGCGGCTGGCGGAGCTGGACAGCCGCCTGGACCAGATCGGGCTGGGGCGGATCGTGGACGGCGTTGGCCGGGGCGTGGTCCTGGACCGCGACAAGAATTACGACAAGGTAAAGCGGGCATACGATGCCCTGACAGACGGCCTGGGCGCCTGGTATTCATGAGCGCCGACGCTCGGCCCGCGCGGGATGCGCTCCTCATTCCGCGCGGGCCCTGTATTTGTGATACAGCCGCCAAGGGCGTGCTGCGAGATTGTCTGCACATTGGAAAAGAGGTGCGCTATGAAAACCGTGTTGGGCTATCTGCGCCCCCATGCCGGGCGGGTCGCCGCCGGTGCCGCCATCAAATTCACCGCAGCGGTCCTGGAGCTGATCCTCCCCCTCCTGCTGGCAGAAATCATCGACGAGCTGGTGCCCGCCGGCGACACTGCCGCCATCTGGCGGACCGGCGGCTGGATGTCGCTGCTGGCTCTTGGGGCGGTGGGCTGCAACATTACCGCCAACCGGATGGCCGCCTGGGTCTCCATGGAGATGACCCGGGTACTGCGCCAGGATCTCTACCGCCGGATCCAGGGACTCTCCTGCACCCAGGCAGACCAATTCTCACCCTCCTCCCTGGTGTCCCGCCTCACCAATGACACCTACAATGTCCACCAGATGTTTGACAAGGTCCAGCGGGGCGGCATCCGGGCCCCCATGCTGGTGTTGGGCGGATTGATACTGACCTTTCTGCTGGAGCCCTCTCTGGCGCTGGTGCAGCTGGCGGTGAGCCTTCTCACCTTTCTCACCATTACGCTGGTGACCCGGCGGGGGATCCCCCACTACACCAGAGCTCAGGCGGCTGTGGACACGGTGGTGCGCATCCTCCGGGAGAACGCCGCCGGGGTGCGGGTGGTAAAGGCCCTCGCCTGTCAGGTCAGGGAGCGGGATCGCTTTGACACAGCCAACCAGGCCCAGCGGCAGGCAGAGGCGCAGGCCGGGCAGGTCATGGCGCTGGCAAACCCCATAACCGATCTGCTGCTGAACGCCGGGCTCATCCTGGTAGTCCTGGTGGGGGCCCTGCGGGTCAACGCGGGACTGATGCCTCCCGGGCAGATCGTCGCCTTTATGACCTACTTCACTCTGATCCAAAGCGCCACACTGGGGCTTGCCAAGGTGTTCGTGAAGGTCAGCAAGGGCGCCGCATCCGCCCGCCGGATCCAGGAGGTCCTGCTGGCCCCGGAGCAGCAGCGGCAAACAGCGCCCCTGCCTGCTGGCGGCGGTTTTCTGGGCATGGACCGCGTCACATTCTCCTATCAGGGTGCCAAGCCGGATGTGGAGGCGGCGTCCTTCCTCCTGCGCCAAGGCGGGATGCTGGGAATCCTGGGGCCCACCGGCAGCGGCAAGAGCACACTGACCGCCCTGCTGCTGCGGCTGTATGACGCAGACCGGGGCGTGGTCTGGGTGGGCGGCATGGATGTAAAGGCCCAGGATCGCCGGGCACTCCAGAGCCGCTTCGGCGTGGTCTTTCAAAGCGACGACCTGATCCGCGGCACCGTCTATGAAAACATCTCCTTCCTGCGAAATCTCCCACGGCCGGCGGTGGAAGCCGCCGCCCGGACGGCCCAGGCGTGGCCCTTTATCTCCCAGCTGCCTCAGGGTCTGGACACCCCGCTGGACCCGGGCGGCGCCAACCTCTCCGGCGGCCAGCGTCAGCGGCTGTTGATCGCCCGGGCCCTGGCGGACCGGCCGGAGATCCTGGTACTGGACAATGCCGACAGCGCCCTGGATTACTCCACAGCCGCCGCGCTGCGGCAGGCGCTGCGGCGGGATTTCCCCGGCACTACCCTGGTGATAATCTCCGAGCGGGTGTCCGCCGTGCGTGAAGCGGACTGCATTCTGGTCCTGGAAAACGGCCGCATCGACGCCCAGGGCTGCCACGACGCGCTGATGGCCTCCTGCCGGCGCTATCAGCGCATGGCCAAGCTCCAGATGGGAGGTGATGTCGGATGAAACGACATCTGTTTCGCCGGATGGGCCGGTTCCTGCGGCCCCAGGCGTCGTCCCTAGCAGGGGCTGCGGCGCTGGCCGCTCTGTCCGGTCTGCTGGCGCTGCTGGTGCCTCTCGTGGCGGGCTGGGCGGTGGAGGCCATCGGGACTGGGCCGGGGGCTGCGGACCTGACCGCGGTGCTGCGGTACTGTGCCGCAGGTCTCGGAGCCGCTGTCCTGTCCGCTGTTTGCAGCTACGGCGCCTCCGCCGCCCTGGTGCGGGTGGGGCAGACCGTATCCTACACATTGCGGAAGGCAGCTTTTCAGCAAATCACTCAGCTACCGGTCCGGTATTTTGACACCCACCCGGCGGGGGATCTGATCAGCCGGGTCTGCTATGATGTGGACACGGTCAACGCCGCCCTGTCCACTGATCTGCTCCAGATCGGCACCAGCCTGCTGACGGTCATTGGCTCCTTTGTGATGCTGCTGATGCTCTCCCCCCTGCTCTCCGGCGTGTTTTTCCTGACCGTGCCGCTCTCCGTCCTGCTGACGCGGCTCCAGATGAAGCATATCCATCCCCTGTTCCGCCGCCGCTCCCAGGAGCTGGGGGCCTTGAATAGCTTTGCGGAGGAGCGGGTCAGCTGCCAGCGGGCCATTCGGGTCTACGGCGTCGAGGCGGCAGATCTTCGGCAGTTCGCCGAGAAAAACGACGCCGCCTCCGAGACGTACTACAAGGCCGACTGCGCCAGCACGGCCCTGGGGCCCTCCGTCAACTTCATCAACAACCTCTCCCTGGCGGCGGTCAGTGTCTTTGGTGCCCTGCTGTACTTAGGCGGCGGACTGTCCCTGGGGGCGCTGTCCTCCTTTGTGCTGTACTCCCGCAAATTCTCCGGTCCTATCCGGGAGACGGCGGAACTCCTCAGCGACCTGCAGGCCTCCGTGGCCGCGGCGGAGCGGGTTCTGGATCTGCTGGACCAGCCGGCAGAGGATGGCGACTTGCCGGGCGCCCGGGAGCCATGCAAGCTCTCCGGCGCCATCTCCTTCCGCCATGTGGACTTCGGCTATGACCCCGCCCACCCGGTGCTGCGGGACTTCAGCGCGGACATCCCCGCCGGCAGCATGGTGGCTGTGGTGGGGCCCACCGGGGCCGGCAAGACCACCCTGGTCTCCCTCCTGCTGCGGTTCTATACGCCCCAGAAGGGCTCCATCACCATTGACGGACTGCCCATCCAGCAGTACACCCGGGACGGCCTCCGGCGTCGCTTGGCCATCGTCTTGCAGGACGGCTGGCTGTGCGGCGGCACCATCGCGGAAAACATCGCCTACGGCGTGCCGGGCGCTACCCGCGCCCAGATCGAGGCCGCCGCCAAGGCAGCCTGTATCCATTCCTTTCTCTCCTCCCTGCCGGATGGATATGATACCGCACTCACTGACAGCGGCGCCGGCCTCTCCAAGGGCCAGCGGCAGCTGCTGGCCCTTGCCCGCTGCTTCCTCTCCAATGCGGACATCGTGATCTTGGACGAGGCCACCTCGGACGTGGACCCGGAGACCGAGGAGCAGATCAGCGCCGCCCTGGAGCGGCTGCGGAGGGGGCGCACCTGTTTCCTCATCGCCCACCGTCTGGCCACAGTGCGCACGGCGGACCGCATCCTGGTACTGCAGGACGGCCGGATCGCCGAGCAGGGCACTCACCAGCAGCTGCTGGATGCCGGCGGCATCTATCGGGTCCTATACGATGCCCAGTTCTCCTGACAGCCCCCCGGATTTCATGACAACACGGAGAGGCGCCCCGGCCATTCAGCCGGGGCGCCTCTCCGCAAGAAAGAGAAAAAAGTAAAGTGAGCAAATTAAATGAGTGGTTATGCGCCGGGGGCGGGGGCCAGCTCTGGATTGATCTGGTCCAGCCAAGTCACCAGGTCCATCAGTGTTCCGATAACCTTGTCCGGCTGTGCCGCATCCGCGGCCACGTGCACATCCTTCTGCTCCGACAGGAAGGAGCGGATCTGCACGGCCTTGGCAAAGCCCACCTGCTTGGGGCCGATGATGTCCCTGGAGACCGTGTCGCCCACATAGACGCACATTTCCGGCTTTGCCTGCATTTGCCGCAGGGCGATCCGGAAGATCTCCGGATGGGGTTTGCGATAACCGGTGACGCTGGAGACCGTTACATCCTCCATAAAGCCGCGGATGCCGTAGTCCTCCAGCACGCGGAACACATTGTACAGCGAGGCGTTGTTGGAGATAACGCCCAGGTGGTAGCCCTGGCTCTTCAGGGCCTGCAGCATCTCTGCCGCGCCGTCGCGGAGCTCCCGGTGGTAGAAGGTGACCTCCCACAGGTTGGCCAGCTCCTCGGTGATGGGCAGCAGCTTTTCCCGGTCAAAGGCAAAGTCCCGAAGATACCAGTCCGGCCAAATCTCCTCCGGCTTTTTCTCCAGCATATTCCCCTCGCTCCACTGCTTATAGGCCTTTACGCCGTCCGTGATCCGCTTCCAGAACACATCGTCCGGGCAGCCGGGCTCCAGGCCGTTGGCCCGCAGGACCTCCAGCAGCCTGCGGCAGGTCGCCCGCTGGGTGTCCTCGTTGTACCAAATATCCTCCAGAGTTCCGCCCATATCAAATAAAACGGTTGTCAGCATCAGGAATCCTCATCCTTTCCGTGTGTATTCCGCCGGCGGTGGCAGCCAGCATCCTCTCCGTCCTCAAACAACAGCATGGCATCCTCCTGGGGAGACCGCCGGGGCCGCTCTTCAGCAGCCGGGGCAGCAGGATGCGCTTTGGGGGCGGCATCAGCCTTGGTCCCGGCCGCCTCCCGCATCTCCTCCTGCAGAGTCTTCTGCACAGGCAGAGGATGGGTCTTTCTCAGCTTGAGATAGACCGGCCAAGCCACCGCGTTTCCGATCAGGGCCGGTGCCACACCATACAGGGTAATCAGCTGCACCATGGTTGCCCGCTGGTCTGTATCCAGCATCCAGGCTGCGAAGTAGAACATCACCAGAACCACCGCCAGCCCCACAAACCCGAACAGCGCCACCCGCTTGTCCCGCAGAAGGAACAGCAGGCTGCCGATTGCCGTCCCCGCCAATGCGATGATCAGCGTGTGCACGGCGTTGGTGGCTGCAGTGCTGGGCAGCGTAAGCTGCCGGTACAGCGGCTCTGCCAGCAGGGTATACAGAACCCCGTAGATGCAGAGGTCCAGCAGCGTGGCGAAAAAGCCTGCAATGGCAATGGGGCTCTTCCGCCGGTGATTCTTGTCAATGAATAGATTCATGCGCATATCTCCTTATCTGAGAGGGCCGGAATGGAGAGCCGGCGGACGGATTCCCGTCCGCCGGCCGTGTGAAGCAGCCAGGATCGCCGAAGTGCTGTTATCCGAGCATCTGCCAGAAGTCACGGACGTTCATGAACTCCGTGTAGATGGAATTGGGATCGAACGGGGAAACGTTCATCTCCTCATAGGGGACAGAGCCCTCAGCGGGTTCAATGTCGTCCCGGACAGGCCAGCCGCCCAGGGTGTTGAAGGGCTCGTAGCCGCTGGTATCGCCATCAATGCCGCCCATCATGAAGCGGATCAGCAGTTTGGCGGCAGCGGGATGCTCACAGCCTTCCACCACGTACAGGGTGTTGATGGCGGGGATGCCGGTGGTGGGATACAGGTTCACGGGAGCCAGGACCCAGCCGTTATCCTCGTTCTTGCGCAGCTTGGAGGAGGCGCAGAAACCAATGGGGGGATCGGACTGGCCGGGGGTGCCGACAGCCTCGGCGACCTCGTCAGAAGCGGAGGTGAAGATCGGCTCATTCTCACGCAGGCGCTTCAGGAACTCGTAGCCGGCGTTGGCGCAGCCCTCAGAGAGCACCAGCTCCTCGCCATACAGTTCCTCATAGGCGGCAGCCAGCTGATCCGGGGTATCACCCACGCAGAAGCCGGTAATCCAGGAGCCCCAGCCCACATTATTCAGGGGATCCTGCATCAGGATCTTGCCCTTCCATTGGGGCTCGGTCACCTGCCAGATGTTGGTGACAGGGGAACCGTCAGGATAAGCCTCAGCATTGTAGAACAGCTGGGTCAGCTCAATGTACAGAGGGGTTTGCGTCTCTGTCAGGCTGGGATCAATATGGGCGAGGATGTCGGCAGGCTGATATATGTAAAAAATCTTGTTTTGCACATACTCATTGTACAGGGAGCCGTCCTCATCCTTGATATGGACCACATCCGCCACATACTGGCCGGCCTCGTGCTCACGGGTGACCTTGTCCAGCAGGTCGTTGGTAGAGATATCAAAGGGCGTGCAGGTGATTTCGGGGTACTTGTCCATGAAGGCCTCCGCCACCTTGGTGCAGCGGGAGGAGATGGAGTACAGGGTGACTTCGCCGCCCTCGGCGATGGCCTGCTCATAGAGCTCCTCATCCGTCTCGTCCGTGGCGGTGATGTTGGCGGTTTCCTCCCAGGAGGTGGCGCCGGCATCCTCCGCCTCATCATCCGTGCCGCCGCAGCCGGTCACAGTAAACAGCATGACAGCAGCCAACAGGGCGCTCAATAGTTTCTTGTGCTTCAACATGGTTCTTTTCCTCCTTTAATCATTCTTCCTCAAATCGCTCTCTTTTATCGCAACGGCTGACGCCGCAGGATACTCCGGGATCGCTCGGATGATGGAAACGCACACTTAGCGGGAGTACTTGATCAGGCGTTTGGTAGAGGCGTCGAACACATTGACCTTCTTGGGCGGGTAGGAGAGATAGACCGTCTCATCGCCGGCGTAATGGGTGGAGCCCAGCTCCTTTACAGTAATCAGCTTCTCACCGACCCGGACGGAGACCAGGGTCTCGGAACCGGCGGGCATTCCGGCGTATACACGGGCCTCCACCTGCGCGGCGTCGGTCTTCTCACGGGAAATGGTGATCTGCTCCGGGCGGATGCCCAGAACCAGCTTCAGGTCGCCGGAGGCGGGCGCTTCAGGCGTCATGTCCTCCCGGGAGAACTCCAGGCGGCCCATGACACCGTCAACCGACAGCCCGGACGCGCCGGCGGTGCCCGAGGCCTCCACGAAGTTGATGCTGGGGTTGCCGATGAAGTCCGCCGTATAGAGATCGCAGGGGTTGTCGTACAGCTCCAGAGGCTTATCCACCTGGACCAGCTCGCCCTCACGGAACAGGGCGATCTTGGTGGACATGGTCAGCGCCTCCACCTGGTCGTGGGTGACGTAGATGATGGTGCTGCCGGTGTCGTGGTGCAGGCGCTTCAGCTCGGACCGCATATCCACGCGGAGCTTGGCGTCCAGGTTGGACAGGGGCTCGTCAAGCAGGAGCAGCCGGGGCTCTGACACGATGGCGCGGGCGATGGCCACACGCTGCTGCTGGCCGCCGGAGAGCTCGGTGGGATACCGCTTGGCGTACTGGCCGATCTGCATCCGTTCCAGGGCGCTGGCAACCATTTTTTCGATCTCCGCGGAAGGGATCTTTTTGATCTTCAGGCCGAAGGACACGTTCTCAAAGACAGTCATGTGGGGCCACAGCGCGTAGGACTGGAACACCAGGTTCAGGTTCCGCTGGGACGGGGGCGCGTAGTACGCCTCCGCCGCGTTGACGATCTCCTTGCCGTCCATGTAGATGAAGCCGTTCTGGGGCTTTTCCAGGCCGGACACCACCCGCAGCGTTGTGGTCTTGCCGCAGCCGGAGGGGCCCAGCAGCGTCATGAAGTCGCCGTCCTCGATGGTCAGGTTCAGATCTTTCAGAACGTGGTTCTTGCCATAGAATTTATCGATATGTTTCAATTCAATCTTGCTCATGTTCGTCGTCTCCTCTCAGTTCTCTGTCCGCGTCAGCCGGCCATGCTCTTGGCCAGGTCCGCCTTGCCGGAGAGATTCGCTATCGCATACACCAGGAACACAATAGAGAACATCACAATCGCCACGCAGTCAGATGCCTGCGGCGAGTTGCCGTTCTGGTACCGGAACGCCAGGTACGGCAGCGTGGAGGTGGTGGGGGTCATGATCAGGATGATCAGATCCAGCTCCTTCATGATGGAAACGAAGATCAGCATGAAGCCGGAGATGAAGCCGCCTTTGGACAGGGGGAACACAATCTTCACGAACCGGCGGAAGAATCCGGCGCCCTCGATGGTGGCCGCCTCTTCCAGCTCACCGCTGATCTGCAGCATGTTGGAGGTGCCGGCCCGCGCCGCGAAGGGCAGATGCTTCACCACGGACACCAGCGTCAGCAGAGCGAAGGTGCCGTACAGGGCGGGCACCAGGGTCACGCCGAAGATCTGCTGGGGCTGGGAGAACATGGACAGATAGATGCCGCCGAACGCCACGGACGGGATCAGATAGGGGATGAACACCAGCTGTTCCACCAGCTTGCCGTGGAGCCTGCCGCGGCCCTTGGCGGTGATGTAGCCAAGCAGCTGGCCGAAGATGGTGCCGAACACGCCGTTCACGAGAGTCAGGCGCAGGGAGTTGAACAGGGAGTTGATGAACTCGTCATTCTTGAAGATGCCCGGCAGCCCCTCCATAATCTGGGGATTGGATTCGCCAATCCAGTAGTGGAGGGTAAAGTTGTCCAGGGAGTAGATACCTTCCTTGAGCATGAAGCTCTCCATGACCAAGATGACGATTGGCATGATGATGCCCACTGCGAAGAACACGAACAGCGCCGCAGTGATAACCGGCCTGCCTACCTTCCCAAGGCCGATCAGGGTGGATCGGCCGCCCTTGCCGCCGATGGTGGCGTAGGACTTGCGGGAGCCGATCAGCTTCTGGTTGACGAACACGGCGATGGAGGCAATAATAATCATCAGGATCGCCATGGCAAATCCGGTCTGCGTATCCCGGGAGTTGATATTCATGTACAGCTGGCTGGACAGGGTGTAGTACTGCACCGGAGAGCCCAGATAGTTGATGGTTCCGAAGGTGCCGATGGCCTTGGAGAAAGTCAGGATCACGGCCGACAGGATGGCCGGCAGCACCAAAGGCAGAGTGATCTTCCGCAGGATCATGGCCTTGCCCGCGCCCTGGATCTCACCCATCTCCTCCAGCTCGGAGTTGATGGAGTTCAGTGCTGAGGATACCAGCAGGTATGTATAGGCGTAATAATGAAGGGTCAGCACGATGATGATGGCGACAGGGCCATAGGCCAGCCACTCCGGCACATCCAGCCCCAGGGAGGCCATGAAGCCGGGCGCGCCGCCCAACCTCGCTGTCTTGAACATGGACAGCCACGCCTGGGATTTGCACCAGGAGGGGATCATGTAGGGGATAATCACCGCCAGGGAGAAAAACTTCTTGAAGGGCAGATCCGACCGGACCATCAGCCAGGCCAGAATGGAACCCAGCAGGATGGCGCACACGGACACGCAGACGCCGATGACCAGGGAGTTGATCAACGGCTTGATCAGCATGGTCCAGGACAGCTCACTGGCCAGCAGCCGCTGCCAGTAGTACAGGGTAAAGTCGCCGGCCTTGCCGCCGCCCACAGCCCGGATGTCCCGCTGGGCCAGCTCAAAGGTGGTGGCGATCATGTCCAGCAGCGGCAGGACGATCAGATAGACCAGCAGAACGACGGCGATCAGTACGATGATGTTGTAGGGATTTGTCACCACTGCCTTGATCTGATTCTTCAGCCGCCGGCTTTTTGAATACGTTTGCTCTTGCGGTTTCATCTTCCTCTTGCACCCTCTCTCCTCAGTTCCTCTTGTTGTTTGTGTTAAATATCGCAAACGTTTTCGTTTCTATGCGATTTCAAATTTAACATTCGTTCATACTTTTGTCAAGAACTATACCGCATATTTAATAAAGTATCCAATAAAATTATTCTAATTTTGGTTATTTCGTTGTCTTGCAAAATTCAAATCCGAACGGCTCACACAAACGTTTTCCGGGATTTGAAAAAAATGATGCGTTCACTTCAGCGGCGGCAGCAACTCCAGCAATTCCGGGAACGTATCGATCACTGCATCCGGCCGCGTCTCCTCCGTGAACTCCACAGGATGCTTCTTCTCCGGAGACCGGAAGATGATGTTGCAGCCGATTCCCGCAGCCTTGGCCCCTGGAATATCTCGCTTGATGTTGTCCGCCACGGAGACGCAGTCTGCCAGATCCACCCCCAGTTCCCGGGCTGCAATGTGGTAAATCTCCGCGCCAGGCTTGCGCAGATGGCACACGGAGGAGAGCACCACACTGCCAAAATACGGGGCCAGCCGATCCTCCTCCAGCCAGTCGGGTACCTCGTGCTCGCCAATCAGGTTGGACACAATGCCCAGCTTGTATCCCCGCTCGTGCAAGGTTCGGATCACTTCTGCCCCGCCGTCCACCACCACACGCCGGCCTTTGGACTGGCGGTACTCAAAGGACAGCTCATGGCAGACCTGGGCAATGCGCTTCTGGTCATAGTCCGGCAGCAGCCACCGGCACCAGAGCTCCCGGTCGCCAGCCTCCTTGTTCTCTCCCAGGGCCCAGCGGCGATAGGACTCGTAGCGGTCTTCTACCAACTGATAGAAGTCCTCCACCTGCAGCGGTGCCCCCGCCAGCTCCGTCATCTTCCTGCGGGCATGGCGCATATAGGGCTCATCCTCCAGCGCAATCCGAAGGGTGCCGCCCAAGTCGAACAGGACGGCCCTGTACCTTTTTTCGTTCATCCTTCCTCCTTATCCGCAGACAGGCAGATGCTCTCTGGATCCGCTGCCCACTCGTCTTATGCACCGAATGCAAACGTTTTCGATTTTCTGTCTTTATTCTATGGTAGATTACTTTTCTCTGTCAAGGGGAGGAACCGCCAAAGACACTCCCCTGTTTTTGCCATTTTGACCAAAAGTCCAGAAATCGCAGTTTTATATTGACTTTTCTGACAAAACTCTATATATTTCAATGCAGAAGTGTACTTCTCTTTCTTGCGGGCGGAGTTGCGTCGCAGAATCGAAAACGTTTGCATTTTCGAGGACTTTTTGGTGGAAAAACCGGCTTTTGTCTGCCCTGTTCCAAGGCGCTGCCCCCCTCCCGCAGTTTGAGCGTGACAGTCTGAATCATGGAAAGAAGGCATTTTATGGACGGATACCTGTTTGACCCCCACACTCACACGGCGGAAACCAGCAAGTGCGGCCACCTGCCGGCGGCGGAGGTGGTGGACCGCTATGTGCGCCATGGCTTCTCCGGACTGGTTGTGACGGACCATCTCCACCCGGAGTACCTCTCCCGGATTGACACAGACCACGATTGGAATAAGGTCATAGACCACTATCTCTCCGGCTACCGCGCCTCCAAACAGCGGGGCGACGAGGTGGGCTTCCAAGTGCTGCTCGGCGCGGAACTGCGATTTCCCGAAAATGACAACGACTACCTGGTGTACGGCATTGATGAGGCGTGGCTGCGATCCAACCCCTACGTTTGCTGCATGAGCGCCCGGGAGTTCTTCCAGAAATTCCATAACCAGGTGCTTATTATCCACGCCCACCCCTATCGGGACGGCAACACTACGGTGTTTGAGGACGCGATTCACGGTACGGAGATCATCAACGGCAATCCCCGGCACGACAACTACAATGACCGGGCTCTAGATCTGGCCCGCCGCCATCCAGAATACTACCGCCTGGCGGGATCCGACACCCATCAGAGTGGGGACGAGGCCCGGGCTGGCGTGATCCTGCCAGAGAGGCCCACCGACTCCTTTGCCTACAAGACCTTGATTGGGCAGCACCGTTTCCACCTCTGGAGCCCGGAGTTCCAGTCCTTTGTGGACACGGATGAGGAAATGCGGAAGGAGAAACAGAAATGAGCCAGTTTGACTCTCTGATCATCGGCGAGGTGGCACAGGACACCAATGTGGACTATGACGGCACTACCGTCCATGCCGTGGGCGGCGCCGTGTACTACTCCGGCTTCGCCGCCGCCAACACCGGCCACAAGACCGCGGTGCTCCCCAAGGCGGACACGGCCCAGGTAGACCTGGCCGCCGCCTTCTCCCCAGCCCCAAATGTGACCGTCTATCCCCTGCACAGCAGGACCTCCTTTGTCACAAAAAACGTCTACCACACCCCGGACCGGGAGCGGCGCACCTCCACCGTGGACAGCGTCATCGAACCATACCGCACCGAGGAGGTGCCGGATATCGATGCGGCGATCTGGCATCTGGCGGGCCTGGCAGCGGGCGACATTCCCAACGAGATGATCCCCTTTGCCGCCCGGCACGCCATGGTGGCCATCGACGTGCAAACCATGCTGCGCTGGGTGGAGAACGGCGGCATGGTCTATCACGACTGGGCAGAGAAAAAGGAGCTGCTGCCGTATGTCCGATTTCTCAAGACCGACGCGGCAGAGGCGGAGATTCTGACAGGTCTCACCGACCGGGCTGAGGCCGCCAGACAGCTTTACCAGTGGGGCGCCAAGGAGATTCTCATCACCCATAACACGGAGGTGCTGGTCTACGATGGTCGGGAGATCTACACATGCCCCATCCGGGCCAGAAACCTCTCCGGCCGGACCGGGCGGGGCGACACCACCTTTGCCGGCTACATCAATGAGCGGCTGACTGCTGACATCCCCACCGCCCTCCGCTTCGCCACCGCCTTAGTGTCCCTGAAGATGGAGACCCCCGGCCCCTTCACCGGCACCCGGGCGGATGTAGATGCCTATCTGAAGGAATTCTACTGAGCGCCATTTCCGTATCCATCTCCCGAAATCACCAAGACGGCTGCCAACCCGGCAGCCGTCTTTTCAGCTCTGCTCCGAAGAAGGAGCAACCAACTTCTGCAAATGTGACTATCTTCACCCCAGATGATACCATGAAGTTCAAAGCCGAGGCTCTCCGCACCTGGAAAAACAGGACACGCATCTACCAGCATGCGGGATGTGCCTCTCAACGAGGCCTCGGTGGACGCCATCCTGGATCTGAGAGCGGAGCGGTACTTCGTAGAAGACGCGTCGCTCATCGCTGACGAGCACGAAGGCTATACCCGAACGGTACTACCGCATCCTGAAGGCGGCTGAGCTGAAGCGGCGGGGGGGGGCTCCATACTCTGCTTCGCCGCTAATCTGGTTAACAGCATCAAACAACCGGATGGGACGCTCGGCTCCCTTCCCCCCGGCAGGTGGCCGCCCTCCTTAGACAATCCGCCTCGGAGATCACGGAGCTCTACTATGTGAAAAAGGACGCCTCCCGCTTGACAGGGATCACGACAGGATTCGATCTCTGAGGCATGCAAAAAAAGAACTCCCCTGGCTAGCAGGCAACTGGCCAGGGGAGCAAAATTTTAAGGCTAAAATGATGCTGTAGCAGACAGAAACAAGACTTTCATGGGTCCGGGAAATCAATATGCAGCCGCGCAATTATGGAGCCGCATATTAAAGGGCGCAAAATCAAAGGACGTCAGGTGGCGCCCCGGCGCCCTTTAATTTTGCATGCCCTATATACGGCCTGCTTTACACCGCTCTGCGGCCTCGAACGACTTCAAATACAAGTAGACCCGGCGGATTCCAAAGGGGAGGGGTTAGCACAGCCGTGCGGGCAGCAAAAGTGATTCCCTTTTATGTGGGGGTTCTCGTGTTGCTCCGATAGTTTAACGGCTTATATTCTCAAGACATATGGAAAATTGAGACATTAAAAAAATGTCTCAAAAATTAAAAAAAGGATTGACAAAAGCTGTGGCGTAAAGTATAATTCTCATTGTTCTGTGCGGCGGGTGCTTGTCCCAAAGGATGACAGCATCAAGAAAGCATTAGAATTGTGAAGAGCGAACTGCTATGGATTGGTAAGTATTTGGAGCAGTAGAGGAACGTTGTTCTTTGTGGCCATCCCAAAACTGCATGCCGAGGGTTCGAATTCTTCTGCTCCTGCCATTGGAATCTTTAGAAGGCAGGGTGTATTTGCTATAATAGGACGAGCCTACAAAATGGCCCGGTAGTTCAGTTGGTTAGAACGCTAGCCTGTCACGCTAGAGGTCGACGGTTCGAGCCCGTTCCGGGTCGCCATTTTATGCTGCTGTAGCTCAGTAGGTAGAGCGCATCCTTGGTAAGGATGAGGTCCCCAGTTCAAATCTGGGTAGCAGCTCCACAAAACAACCGCTTTTCAGGCGAAAAGCGGTTGTTTTACTTGCTTTTTCAACTATTTTTGCTGGTTTGAATTTCGGCTTTCGCCTTTGACCACAGAACAAGCCACAGACAGGAAAAAGCCAGGCCTCCGAGGGCGCTTTGCCCTTGGAGGCCCGTTTGCGCAATAAGGGAGGTGCTCCCGGTTAACTTGCCGCACTTTCCTGCTTTGTCTGTTTTTTTCCGGCGGCGATCTCTGCCTTCATTTCCCGGATCAGTTCTGCCAGCTTTTTCTCACACTCGTCTTCCGTTTTCGCGTAGACATTCCGGGCCATGCGCTTTCCATCGACGATGGGGGAGTAGCGGCCTTCCCAGAGGGTTTCGCTGATCTGGCTGACACAGCCGGTGCCCGGTTTGCGGCGCTGACCCTTGTAGGGCTGGAAGGTAGAGGGCGGCGGGTTTCTTGGCGCCGTATCAACCTCTTGGGCGGCCTCGCTTTTGATGATCCCACGGTCGATCTTGGCTGCGGCAGTCCGCTGCATCTCATCGGTCACATGGGCATAGATATTCAGCGTGGTGCTGCTGGACACATGGCCGATGATGGTCGAAAGGGTCTTCACATCCATGCCGTGCTCCAGAGAAGCGGTGGCGAAAGTATGCCGCAGATCGTGGAATCGAAGTCTCTTGCAGCCGGCCCGTTTCAGCACAGTGGACAGCCGCTTTCGCACTGCCGCGGGGTCCATAGGGGAGTCCTCTTTCTTTGGTGAGGGGAACATCCAACGGGAGGTTGAAGTGGTCCGGTAGGATTTGAGTACATTCAGGACTGGGGGAGGGAGGAGTACAGTCCTCCGGCCTGCCTTGGTTTTGGGCGGAGATACCACCAGTTTCCCTCGCACCCGGTGTACCTGCCGTTCCACTTGGAGCGCTCCCGTTTTGAGATTCAGGTCATTCCACTGGAGGGCGCAGATCTCGCCCCGGCGCAGGCCAGTGGATAACTCTAAGAGCAGAAGCTCATAGCAGCTATCCTCTCTGGCTTGGATCAGTAACCGCTGAATTTCCTCCGGCATCAGGACCTTCATTTCTCTGGGTTTGGCAGAGGGAAGCTTACATCCATCTGAAGGATTTCGGAAGATTAGATTTTCCTCCACGGCCTTGTCCAGGGCGGCGTGGAGGGTGGTGTGGATGCCCCGGACAGTCTGATCTGAAAGTCCTTCGCCGTAGAGGTCGGCTCGAATCAGCCGTCCGCTCTTTTTAAGGGATACATAGAATTCCTGGATGTCAGCGGTGGTCAGCTTGTCCAGCTGGATTTGTCCCAGAGTAGGGGTGATGTGTTGGTAGATTCGCCGCTCATAGGACATTTGAGTGTTGGGACGGAGGTTCGGTTTCTTGTCCCCTTGATACCAGAGATCCAGCCAGTCTGCCAACAGGATTCCGGGCTTGGGCTGGTCCGGAGCAGGCTCTTTCAGCGTGTCCCGGAGCTGCGCTAACTTTGCCGCACATTCCGACTTGGTCTTGGCGAGGACATTTTTGGTCACGGGCAGGCCCTTGTCATCGTAGCCCACTACACACCGGCCTTCCCAGCGGCCGTCTTTTCTCAGGTGGAGGCTGCCGTCGCCGCGGTTCCTACGCTTTGCCATGGAGCCATCTCCTCTCCCAGGTAGTCAGTTAGGAAACCGCCAACAATTTCAGCGGCTTTCCGGTGCATATCTGTGGTGGTGTGGGTATAGGTGTCTACCGTGAAGCTGGCTTTGGTGTGGCCCAGGATGCCGGACAGGGTCTTGGCATCCACTCCGTTGGCCAGCGCGTGGGTGGCAAAAGTGTGTCTGAGATCATGGAAACGGAGGTCAGGCAGACTGTTTTCCGTCAGGATCGCTTTCAACTGTCGGTATGCGATGCTGGGGTTCATAGGCGCTTCTGGTTTGAGCGGGTTAGGGAAAATCCAGACGGAGTAGGAATTCTTTTTGCGGCACCGCAGCAATTCCGCAGTGCTGTCCGGCAGGATGATGGTTCGGGTTCCGGCGTAGGTCTTGGTGTCGCCCGTCACCAGACGCACACCCTTTTCCTTGTGGATGGTTCGGTTGACACTCAGTGTCCCTTTCCTGGCATCAAAGTCAGACCACATCAGTCCGCAGATCTCGCCCAGCCGCAGGCCGGTGGTCAGCTCTGTGTAGAAGAAGTCCTTCCAGATGAGGTCCTGCTCTACTGCCGCCAGAAAGGTGTCCAGCTGTCCCTCATTCAGGATGGTCATGGATTTGTGGGCCACCTTGGGTGGCTCCACATGGTCAGCAGGATTGTGGGGCAGTAGCCGTTGGTCTACCGCGGATTTCAGCGCATGGTGCAGGGGGGTATGGATGCCGTGGACGGTGGTGGTGGATAGCCCACGGCTCTGGCCGGGGCGGGGATGGACTCGGCCCTGTTTTTTGAGATCGTCATACAGTTTCCTTAAATCAGAAGCGGTGATCTGGGTGAGCTTCTTTTGGCCCAGATACGGTTTGACGTGGTGCTCCATGTCACTGCGGTAGTGTTCCAGCGTGCTGGGTCGGAGGACGGAGGCCATCTGCTCCAGCCACCGGTCCAGCCACTCCGAGAGAGTCATCCTGCACTCCTCCGTCAGATCCACGCCCTGATAGGCGGTGATGTTCTGCCGGAGCTTGGCAGTCAGCTCCTTTTGGGTGTCGGCGTAGAGGTATCGGAAGATAGGATCGCCGTTTTCCTTGTGGCCGATGACGATGCGGCCCTCCCAGCGGCCGTCCTCCCGTTTGCGGACCATGCCGTCGCCGGACGGTCTTCGCTTTGCCATTGTAGTTTTTCACCTCCGAGGTTTTTATCTTTGATTTGCATTGCAGGACTTGCGTGGCCTACCGGATGGGTGGGAACCTGTGGGGCTCTGCCACCCACTGGAACAGCACTGCACCGCAGCGGCGGCAGATCAGGCAGCGCATCCGGTTGCCCAGGATGCCGTGCTTTTTGAAGGTGACGATCCCCTCGCCGTGCTGCCAGCCCAGCCCAAGGTTGTAACTGCCGCAGTAGTGACAGCGTTGGATGGGCAGTTGGTTTGTAGTCATCCTTGCTCCTCCCTTCGGCCATCTCTGCGGAGCAGTTCCATCAGACTGCCATCGTCCTCGTCCAGCGCCTCCAGGATCAGACGCGTTCCCAGACGGAAGCCCAGGATGAAATTCTCCAGAGCCAGCGTGCTGCCGATCTCGTTCTCCGCGTTGATGAGCCGCAGCAGCAGACTGTGGGCTTCGCCCTCCAGCAGTTCAGTGAGCTTCTCCTCACATTCCTGCGACTGCTCCATCGCTTTCATCAGGGATGTGCCGGAACGGATCTGGCGGTCGTATGGCGTGATGTTCCCGTAGTACAGGTCTTCCAGTGTTTCTCGCATGGTGTGTATCTCCTCTCCTTGTCAGCAACACAGTACCACAGAAACAGAAAATAGCCACAGCAATTGCGCAGAGTTATCAGAAAGTTATCATCTGTATCAATACCCTGTCATGCCACCCATGCCGCTCTGCGTCAGCTCAGGATCTTCATGGTCATCTGCTTTATGCCCCATGGCGATCTTCTTGGCCCGGATCTTTTGACGCAGCTTCCGGTCTACGCCGTGCCCCACCGGAGCGACGGGAGGGACGGAATTCTCCTGAAAAATCCGGCCCAGGTGGTGGAGCAGCTTGGTGGCAGAAAGGAGCACATTGGGGCTGTGGTTGTCACGGAAATGCTCCAGGAAGAACTGGGCGTATTTGTTTCCCTGTGATGCGGATTCCCAGAGCCAGTGGTACGCCTGCTCCCTGTCTTGGGTCACATCCTCGCCGGTGAGGTACAGCTTGCCCAGGGTGTACTGCGCATACTGGTTGCCCTCCTGGGCGGCATTGGTTAGATACTCTACCGCCTTGGCCGTTTCCTTTGGGATATCCCTTCCCTCCAGATACACCTTCCCCAGCCGGTAGGCGGCCCAGGAACCGCCCTGTGCCGCCGCTTTTTCATACCAAGACACCGCCTCATTCATTCGCTTTTGACTCTGCAGCAGTTTACCAAGGGCGTATTGAGAAAAGTCATGACCGGCTTCGGCGGCACGGCGGAACCACAGCTCCGCCTGTTCATCATCCGGCAGCACGCCCATACCGTCCCGCCAGCATTTGCCCAGCTGGTGAGCGGCCACGGTGAAGCCTGCACCCCAGAGCTGCTCCAACACTTGCACCTGCTCCGCCTTTTCCGCTTCTGTGTTTTCATATTCCGATAGGATCTCCTTGGCGTTCTGGTAGGCTGCCGCCATCTCCCACCGGGAGGACCAGGCGTAGTACACCTCCGCCTGATCCTCGTCCACCTCGTCCCTCATAGATGCATCCTCGAAGGTGAACACACCCAGGCGCAGTTCCTCTGATTCCCAGATGACCATGTTCTTGATGGCCTTGAACTCCTGCTGTTGGGAGAGAGGCAGGTGCTCCCTTGGACTGTCCTTGTAATATCCCTCTAACTCATCCCGCATCCGGTTCCATTGCTCGTAGCACTCCGCCACCTCCGGGAGCCTGGCCAGCTCATCCACTATGGCGTCCACCCGGGCCTTCACCGGCTTTTTCAGGTAGCCGTACACTTTCTTGCCCTTGACCTCAGATAACATTTCGGCCAGCGTTTCCATCTGACTGGCGATGATAGGACTGTCGCAGAGTCCAGACTTCATCTCCCGAATGAGACGGCCCATGGCTTCCATTGCCGCGTCCCGTACCTGCTGATAGGACAGATCCTTCTCTTGATAGAGGGACAACAGCTCGTCTCGGTAGATCTCATTGGACAGCTGGGAGCGCATTTTTTCGATGCCCTTTTCCGTGAGATACCCTTGCTTGGGGTCCGCCGACCAGACCATCATGTGGATGTGGGGGTGGTGCTTTTCATCGTGGAAGGCGGCTCGCCAGCGAAAGTCTTTCGGCGGAATTTTCATTGCCTGGGCCAGTTCTGCCTGATGAGCCAGCAGCAGCTTCCGCCAGCTCTCCGCGGAGTCGTACCCCAGCCGGACGGCATCCTCCCGCTTCAGGGAGTAGATGAAGGTCCACGCCGGGCCGGTATGCCCATTGATCTCATCCATGGTTTTCTCCAGGTCGGCGAGACCGTCGGCGGAGAACAGTCCGTGGGACCGGGGACGCTCCGCCATGTACGCCAGGTAGCCGCCGGGCTTCAGCTCCTCCACACCGTCCCGGGTAGCAATGTATTCGGCATAGTGACCGCCGCCGTTTCCCGGCCTGATGTAACCCGACTTCTGGATCAGTCCCTTCATTCCTCCACCCCTTTCTGGTAGGCAAGGGCATCATCCATGTCGATCTCACCGTTGGTCTCTCTGACCTCCTTCACGCACCGGACCCGCGTCTTACGCAGCGTGTCCAGATCCACCTCCATCCCGGCGGCCACCAGATTTCCCATGAGGTTCTCCTCCACCGCCAGCTTGAACAGTAGGTGTCCCATCCGTTTGCCCAGGGTCCCCAGCTTGCCATCCAGTATGTCGGACAGCACTCTGGGCAGATACTCATCGGCCCGCTCTGCGTCCAGGTAGCCGGAGTAGAACTGGATCGCTTTTTCGATATACTCATTTTTGGTGGAGCAGTTGTCTTTCTGGTAGTGGGATTCCACCTGATCCCACACGGCATCGTCCATCCAGACGGTGTGCCGGTGTCTGTTTTCAACCATTGTCAAATACCTCCCAAATCCGTGATAGCGTCAGCGCATGTCCCGCAGCGGCGGGGATATTTGCCTGTTTTTCAAGAAACAGCGTCAATCGCAGTTTGGGCGTTCCGGAAAAGCGTCAGCCCCTGTCCTCAGAAACCGCCCGCACTGCGGGCGGAAGTGACTGCCTGAGCGCCATAAAAGCGCCAGGGCTTTCTCCTGCTTTTTCTTTCGTCCTCCGGTTCCATTCAAAAAGGGCCGGAAGCCTTGTGTTGCAGTGCCTCCCACAACCGGATCACACCGCTCCAAACCAGCCGGGAGGGGCAGGGTGCTCCTCCCGGCAGCGGCCCACAGGGGCTGACAGGGGGAGTCATGCGCTCTGGTTCCTGTTCGCTTGGATAAACGCCACGCCGGACTTTTCCGCCTGTCTCCGTGCCCGCTGCTGAGCGGCCGCCTGCTCCAGTTCAGCCAGCTGTCGCTCATAGAACTGGTCGATGGCCATTTGGATCGGCAGGATGGTGTACCGGAGACAGCCGTTGCGCTTGAGTCCGTCCCGGGTGATGACGTTGGTGCGCTCCGTAGCGATAAGGCCGTGTTCCTCCAGCAGTCCTACATACTTGGCCACGGTGTTGACTGAGATTCCCAGCTTGTCTGCGATGGTGGGGTAGCTGACGATGCACTGGTAGGTAGTTCGATCCTCGACCCTCAGCAGGTAGGCGTAGATGGCCAGCTCATACACATGGAGCCCCAGCTCGAACACCGCGTTGGGGAGCATGAAGAAATACTTCTTCACATCTCGCTTCTGATTTCCCATCATCCCTGCACTCCCTTCGTGTGCGCGGAGATCCATCTCCGCAGTTCCTCCTTGGGGACCACGATGCGCTTGCCGATGCGCAGAGAGGGGAAGTCCTCCTCCTGGACCAGCTCGTAGGCACTGGCATCTGAGATTCCAAGAAGATCCGAGAGCTGCTTCATATTCAGCATCAGCGGCAGTTCGTCGTAGCTTTTGTAACTGGATTCCTTCATCATTACAACCTCCTGTCAAAATTTTTCCGCATTGTGTGTCCCTTGTTTGTAAGACCTCCGAATCAATTTTGCGACCTGATGAAAGCGGAACATTCCGATTGCGATTTGTCTGCTGAACACGGCCTCCCCCATCTCGCACGAGTACCCCTCTACTTCTCTTGGCGATAGTATTTGCACATGACATAGTTTTGACATAGTTTTCGAGCGACGTCTGATGTTCCTTTTCATTATGTATTGGGGAGACCATATTCCTTTGACACACTTTTGACAGAAAAACGGAGCGCCTGCTTTGTAGCAGACGCTCCGTTTGAGGTTACAGTCATTCACTTTTGTACTGGTTTCCGCAGTCGGCATAACCCCTCCGCCTCGTCCCGCTCCTTCAGCAGACGAGCCAGGGCAGAGAAGAGTTTCTTTTGCAGGTAGTCTACACTGCCCCGGTTCAGCTGATGGGCCACGGCATATTTGCGGATGGACAGGCCCTCTATGAACCGCTCCCGGAAGTAGTCTTTGTATTCCGACAGCACGGTTTTCAGAGCATTGTCCAGAAACTGAAGGTCCTCCTTCAGTTTGGCGAAGTTATTCCTGGTGATGGCAACGAATCTTCTTTCCTTCAAGCAGAGACGGTATTTACTCCGGTCGAAGTTGTAGTGCTCACAGAGGTCTTTTGCGTATGTGTAATAGGTATCGGCCTGCTGATATTCCCGGGAGTCGTATGCTTCATCCGGCTGTGGTCGTTGCCGTTTACGGACCGGTCCACGGAAGCCCTCATCCTCCAGCCGCTCTATGGCCTCTCCTGATATCTTCATGTTGATCAGCCGCTTATATTTGGCTTTCCGCTCGCCGTTCACCTCCACGAAAGCACAGAAGGATTTTTTGCTGGAGGTATAGTACCTTGGGACATCCGCGAAGGGGTAGGTGGTCCAGATCACCGTTTCCTCGCCGGTGTCGGCATCGGTGGCCAGAGAGACCACATAGACCACCTTCCTGTCATACCGCCGGTAGTACCCGGCGCAGATCCGTCTGCCCGCCATTGCCGCACCTCCCCCTCTTTCTGCTCTTAGTATAGCGGAGCATGGGGCATCTGTAAATGGAGGAAGGCTTTTCTTGTTTATTCCCCCTCAGAATTTGAGAATGTGGTTGGGGAATGAAATAGTGTCAGTTCAGAGAGCGGATTGTTTCCGCTGCTTCAAAAGTGAATACCGTTCCACATGGCTCCACGTCCGCCGCGTGGATCGTTCCGCCCAGCTGCTCAGCAAGGGAGCGGACGATGGCAAGCCCCAGACCGGCTCCGCCCAATTTCCGTGACCGTGAAGCATCCAGACGGTAAAAGGGCTGGAAGATTGATTTCCGGGCATCGGGCGGGATACCGCATCCGGTATCTTGGATTTCTAAACTCCAGTGTTCTGGGCTTTGAGATATACGAATGTTAACGGTGCCTCCCGGATGATTGTACTTGATTCCGTTCTCCACCAGATTGAATACGATTTGATACAGCATGGCATAGTCGCTTTTTACCGTGAGATCTTCTGGTATATGCTGCTGTACGGTGACAGCTCCGGCTTTTGCGGCTGCCTCCAGATCGTACAAAACTTCTTCGCACAGGTCGCACAGACGGAAAACCTCCCAGTGGGGCGTCCGCTCCCGGGTCAGATCCAACAGCTGGTTGGCCAACGCGGTGAGCCGCTCCGTCTGGCGCCGGAGGGTGGAGAGCAGGATCTCATATTCCTCCGGCGTGTGGGGCTGCTTGGAGAATACATCCAGCTTGCTCTGAAGGACGGCCAGCGGCGTGCGCAGCTCGTGGGCGGCGTCCGCCAAAAATCGCTGCTGTTCCGAAAATGCCCGGGATAGACGGCTTGAGAGTTCCTGATACGCCTGAGTTAATTGTGCGACCTCATCGGCGGAGGCAGATACCTCCGCCGGAGCGGTCAGGTTGCTCATGTTGGTCTCCCGGATGTGGGCAGTCAGCTCATGCAGCGGCCTCAGACAGTAGCCCACCAGGAGAAAGGTGAGCAGCGCGCCCAGCGCCATTACGACGGTCAGGACGCCCCAGTTTTGAAGAAAGGTCTGGCTGGTCAGGGCGTGATACCGGCCGATGTCGATGACCTCTGCATGGACGGTGGCATCCTCCAGGACAGGCCGCATCATGGTGACCACCTTCTCCATCTGGCGGGTGGCAAGAAAGCTGTTGACCAGCATCTGTCCGGTACACATGGTTAAAAATAACGCGGAGATCAACAGGGTGAGCCGCCATTGCAGAGACAGCTTTTTCATGGCCTCATCCCCTCCCCGGACAGGATATAGCCCTCGCCGGAACGATTCTGAATGGGATCATACCCCAGGACCGCCCGCAGCTTTCGCCGCAGCGAGGAGATGTGGACGCGGACCGAATTGCTGAAGGGATCCACGCTGTCGTCCCATACATGCTCAATCAGTTCCTCCTGGGATACCAGACACCCGGTATGGAGCATTAGATATTCCAGCAAAGCGGTTTCCTTTTTGGTCAGCGACAGGGGCTGGCCTTTGGCCCGCACATTTCGGGAAAGGGTGTCAAACTCCAGCTCCCCGCAGGAAAGACGCACATCCGTCTGAACAAACTGACGCCGCAGCAGGCAGCGCACCCTTGCCTCCAATTCTTCAAACACAAAGGGTTTGGCGAGGTAATCATCAGCGCCGCAGTCCAGACCGGCCACCCGGTCCGGGACACTGGAGCGGGCAGTGAGGATCAGCACCTTTGCGTCCGCTTTCTTCTGGCGCAGTTCCCGCAAAACCTGAAGGCCGTCTTTGCCCGGCAAATTCAAATCCAGCAAAATAAGATCATAACTCCCCAATAGGGCGGTTTCAGAAGCCGCTGCCCCGTCTCCGCACAGATCCACACTGTATCCACCCAGCCGCAGGCCCTCGGCAATGGTTTCCGCCAGCTCCAATTCATCCTCAACTACTAAAATACGCATTCCGGCCGCCGCTCCTTTCCTATATTTTACTTATTCTATCATATGGCCTATAAAATTTTTGTAAAGTGGTTCTTTGCAAAAATTTTATAGCCTGTTTGTTATAATGGCTCCGACAAGCGGGAATTTCTCCCTACAACTGGAAAAGGAGTGTATAACAAATGAATCAGACGATGAAGTATTGGAAACAGGCCGTGGCCGGAGCCCTCTGCCTGCTGACCCTGGCTGGCTGCGCCGGACAGAGTGGAGGCGGAACAATGTCGCAGCCGGAAAGCTCATCTGAACTTTCATTGGGCGACGGCCCCATCCGGATAGTCCGTTCCGACAAGAATCCGCTGCCCTGGCAGTCGGAAACGACTTACGAATATTTGGGCCTGCGCTTTTTCCTGCCGGAGGAATTTCAAGCCGGTATAGAGGACGGAAGCCTCTATTTACAGCGGGAAGCCCTGTATAACTCGGACGATAAAACAAGGGATCAGTTTTATTATGCCTATCAGTATCTCCAGTATATCCCGGAGGACTGTGAGGATATGGAATATGCCGTGGACTGGAATGCCTGGCTGGATACCACCGAGCGCATCGGAGCCGTAGGCGCATACCGGGCAGACTATCTGGAGGAGCATCCCATTGAAACCATCACCGGCTGCTCCGAAAACAAGGAGATCGGGCGCAGCGAGGACGGACAGCTCATTTACTATATCAGCGTCGCTGCGGAGGACCACGCGGAGCTGGGGGAGCTCTGGCAGAGCATGGAGGTGGAGCTGATCGAGGTATCTCCCTATGTTCAGGCGCCTGACTGCCCGGACTTTTTCGATGTTTTTGATACGGCCCGCAACCTGGATGCGCTGAATTTCCTGGGGGATTTCCACGCGCAGGATCTGGACGGCAATTCGGTGGACACCTCTGTGTTTCATGATTACAAATTGACTATGGTGAATGTAATGACGACCTGGTGCTCTTCCTGCATTGCGGAGTTGCCCGACCTGGCCCAGCTCAGTGGGGAGGTGTCGGAGGATGGCGTACAGATCCTTACCATCGTGGCGGACACCGTGTTTGACGGGGCCATCAGCCAGGAGGCGGTGGAGCTTTCCAAGAAGATCCGGGAGTCCGCCGGCGTCGGCTATCCTATGCTGATTCCTGATGATGTGCTGCTGAACGGACGGCTGAAAGGCATCAACGCCTATCCGGAGACCTTCTTTGTGGATGGAGATGGGAACATCGTGGGCAGCATCTATTACGGAGCCAAGAGCCTGGAGGAATGGCGGGAGATTATCAATGAAGAACTGGCTGGGCTTTCCCAGGGCAGCGCAGTTTCAATGGGAGGCGGTACGGTTGCGATGGGTTAAAAGCTGGGGGATCCCCTGCGGCCTGCTGTTGCTGGGCTGCGCCCTGACAGCCTGCGGCGCCGCCCGCGGGGAGGCCGCGATTGTACTGCAAAAGGCAGTCAGTATCTGTATGGAGTGTATCGGCATTGGATAAGAAAACTTGGAGAAAGAAACACCAGACCGGCATCCGGCACGGCATACAAGCCCTGTGGGCTTTTCTGACGAACAGCTACTTAACCGGCTTCCGAAATGGGACGATTTATCAGGGAAGCACCAAATACCTGTGCGTCCCCGGGCTCAACTGCTACTCCTGCCCCGGCGCACGGGGGGCCTGCCCCATTGGAGCGTTACAGGCAGTCATTGGGAGCTGGAAATTCAAGGCCGCCTTTTATATTTCAGGCATCCTCATCTTCATCGGGGCGCTGGTGGGGCGTTTTGTCTGCGGGTGGCTGTGTCCCTTCGGGCTGATCCAGGAGCTGCTCCACAAGATCCCCTTTGTGAAGAAGATCGGTTCGTTCCGTGGGGACAGGCTCCTTCGCAAGCTGAAATATGTGATCCTTGTGGTTTTTGTGATCCTGCTCCCCATGTTTCTGGTGGACATGGTGGGACAGGGCGCGCCCTACTTCTGCAAGCTCATCTGCCCTGCCGGCACGCTGGAGGGCGGTTTGCCGCTGGTGCTGCTCAACGAGGGCCTGCGCTCCGCCATCGGCTGGCTGTACGCATGGAAGAACCTGATCCTGGTGCTGACGCTGTTGGCCTGCATCGTGATCTACCGGCCCTTCTGCAAGTACATCTGCCCGCTGGGGGCGATCTACTCCCTGTTTAACCGGGTGTCCGTGTTCCGCTACCGGGTGGACGGCGAGAAGTGTATCCACTGCGGCAAGTGCGCCAGAGCCTGTCAGATGCAGGTCGATCCGTCGAAGACGCCCAACCATGCAGAGTGCATCCGGTGCGGCAAGTGCCGGAGCGTCTGCCCCACAGACGCCATTCAGATCACAACCTGCTTTCATAAGAACCAGGAGGAGACGCCCGGATCATAGATGCCACAGATCAGCCCCGAACGCCTGACGGCGCCGGGGCTGATTCGCTATGCTTCATCACAGTCAGGCAACTGTGCCCGCATCCTGTCAAGGGTCTCCCGACTGATGAAATGCTCGATCTTGCAGGCGTCCTGGTATGCTATCTGCTCGGAAACTTGCAGCACCTCCCGCAGGAAACGCAGGACGATCTGATACCGCTGATAGATCTGTCGGGCCTGCCGCTCCCCCTCTGGTGTCAGGGACAGAAACTTCTGGTCATCCATCCAAACCAGATCATTCTGCCGCAGCAGCCGCAGCCCATTGGATACGCTGGGCTTGGAGTAGCCCAGCATCTGCACGATGTCCAGAGAGCGAACCGAACCCCGCTTTTCCCGCAACAGGTAGAGGGAGATGAGGTAGTCCTCCCGGGATGGTGTATAGTTCATAAAAAATTCTCCTTGAAAATGATCTGTGGAAGGGTCATATGCAGTGCGAAAGCCGACACCCAGCAGGGATCGTTCCTGCTGGGTGTGCTGCTATTGGCTGCTCTGCCGCTCCAGTATATGCTCCTCCACCAGGACCAGCGCGGAGCGGACATGCTCATCGGAAAGGGAATAGTAGATCGATTTTCCGCTGCGGCGGCATTTTGCCATCCGGTTGAGCCGCAGCAGCCGCAGATGGTGGGAAACTGCGGATCCTGACAGCCCCAGCCCCTCTGCCAGCTGACTGACACACTGTTCGGAGTCTGCAAGCCGCAGCAGGAGCCTGACCCGGGTACTGTCGCCCAGCACCTTGAAAAACTGTGCCATCTGCTCCATAGTGGCCCCGTCCGCAGGGGACCGCCGCAGCTGTTCCGTCCTCACAGCTTATGGACGAAGAGGGCGCGGATGGCGTTAAGGATGGCCAGGATCATTACGCCCACGTCGGCGAAGATGGCCAGCCACATATTGGCGATGCCCACAGCCCCCAGGGCCATACAGGCGAATTTGACCGTCAGGGCAAAGGCGATGTTCTGGTAGACGATGCGAATGCACTTGCGGGAGATCTTGATGGCCTTGGCAATCTTCAGCGGGTCGTCGTCCATCAGCACCACATCGGCGGCCTCAATGGCGGCGTCGGAGCCCATGGCGCCCATGGCGATGCCGATGTCCGCACGGGACAGCACCGGGGCATCGTTGATGCCGTCGCCCACGAAGGCCAGCTTCTCCTTCTCTCCCTTGCCTTCCAGCAGCTCCTCCACTTTGGAGACCTTGTCGGCGGGCATCAGCTCGCTGAACACCCGGTCCACACACAGGTCGGAGGCGACCGCTTCAGCCACCCGCGTGGCGTCGCCGGTGAGCATGACGGTCTGCTTTACGCCCGCGCGTTTGAGCTCCTGAATGGCCTCCTTGGAATGCTCCTTGACTACATCGGAGATGACGATGTGACCGGCGTAGGCCCCGTCCACAGCCATGTGGATGATGGTGCCCACATGGTGGCAGGGGATGGGCTCAATGCCCAAACGGCGCATCAACTTATCGTTGCCTGCGGCCACCGAAATGCCGTCTACTTTGGCCGTAACACCGTTTCCGCTGATTTCCTGAATATCTGTTACCCTGCTGCGGTCGATCTCCTGCCCATAGGCCCGCTGGAGGCTCTTGCTGATGGGATGAGAAGAAGCGCTTTCTGCCAAAGCGGCGTATTCCAGCAGCTGCTCCTGGCTCATCTTGTTGTGGTGGACGGCGTTGACCTCAAACACGCCACGGGTGAGGGTGCCCGTCTTGTCAAAGACCACATACCGCGCCTGAGACAGGGTCTCCAGATAATTGGAGCCCTTGATGAGCACGCCCTCCTTGCTGGCTCCGCCGATGCCGGCGAAAAAGCTCAGGGGGATGCTGATGACCAGGGCGCAGGGGCAGCTGATGACCAGGAAGGTCAGCGCCCGGTAGATCCAGGTTCCCCAGGCGGGGGCCGCGCCCAGAAGCAGCATCTGTCCCAGCGGCGGCAGGATAGCCAATGCTAACGCTGCATAACAGACAGCAGGGGTATAGATTCGTGCAAACTTGGAAATGAAGTCCTCGGATTTGGACTTACGGGAGCTGGCATTTTCCACCAGATCCAAAATCTTGGAGACAGTGGACTCGCCGAACTCTTTGGTGGTGCGAATCTTCAGTACGCCGGTCATATTGATGCAGCCGCTGATGACCTCTTCCCCTGTCTGAATTTCACGGGGCAGGCTCTCGCCGGTGAGGGCGCTGGTGTTCAGCGTGGAGCTGCCCTCGATGACCTCGCCGTCCAGAGGGACCTTTTCGCCGGGCTGGACCACGATCACACTGCCGATGGCCACCTCGTCCGGGTCCACCTGCTCCAGCCTGCCCTCCCGCTCCACATTGGCGTAGTCGGGGCGGATGTCCATGAGGGCGCTGATGTTCTTACGGCTCTTGCCAACGGCGTAGCTCTGGAACAGCTCACCGATTTGGTAGAACAGCATGACGGCAATGGCCTCGGTGTAGTCCCCGCTGCGGGTATAGATGGCCAGAGCGAAGGCGCCCACGGTAGCCACTGCTATCAGGAAGTTCTCGTCAAAGACCTGACGGTTCAAAATGCCCTTTCCGGCCTTTTTCAGAATGTCATAGCCGATCACCAGATAGGTGGTGAGGTAGAGCGCCAGCCGGAGCAGACCCTGGACCGGGAGAAAACCCAGACAGATCACCATGGCCGCCGCGAGCACGATTCGGACGAGCATTTTCTTCTGCTTTCTGTTCACAGGAAAGCCTCCTTCCAAAAACGATAATTAAGTATATGTTGAATTGTTGGGGGAGAAAACGCGCCCCTCCACCCGCAGGTTTTCGGGGCGCGGCATTGGGCCTTACAGCGCGATCTCGCAGTCAGGCTCTACCTTCTTGCACGCCTTCAGAACGGCCTGCATGACGGACTTGGGGTCCTGTCCCTCGGAAAACTCCACGATCATCTTCTGGGTCATGAAGTTGACCACGGCGTTCTGGACGCCGGCGGTCTTTTTCGCGGCCTCCTCCATCAGGTTGGCGCAGTTGGCGCAGTCCACTTCGATCTGATATGTCTTTTTCATGTAAATAGCTCCTCTCAAATAATTGATTAAAAGATTGCTTAATAGTTTATGTCTATACTATACGAGGGGCCTTCAAAAATGTCAACCGTGCTGTAGGCTTTCCTTCCGAATGGAGAAAAAGCATTTCCGATATAAGAAAAAGGGGATGGGAGCAGGGTAAAAACATGGAGGCAGCCGTATCCATTTTCGATAAACTGTGCTATACTTAACTTACAGAAAAGGGGGAACACCTGGATGGAGCACCATTTTCCACGTGGATACGGACTTGAAGATCATGCGGGAAGGATTCCGGAGGTGGAGGACTTTCAGACGGCCTCCGTGCTGTTCAAGCAGCTCAGCGACGCCAGCCGCCTGCGCATTTTCTGGCTTTTATGCCACTGTGAGGTCTGCGGAACGGAATTGGCGGATATGGTGGAGATGACGCCCCCGGCGGTGGCCCACCATCTCCGGCTGCTGCGCACCAGCCACCTGCTGGTCAGCCGGCGGGAGGGCAAGGAGGTCTACTACCGGGCGGCGGACACCATCCAGGCCCAGGCCCTCCACCGCATGATCGAGGAGATGGTGGAGATCTCCTGCCCGAGGGATACAAGGGGGGACGGGATATGAATCACAGCCCGCTCTGGACGCCGGAGCGGCAGCTTGCGCAGACGGGGCTGGGCGAGCTGCGGCGCTTCGAGCTCTACCCGGGCATGGAACTCGCTATGACCAGCTTTCATGGGGAGCGGGTGCAACTGGAGCATGAACCGCTTGCGGATGTGCTGGAGATCAACTACTGCCGCAAGGGGCGAATCGGCTGGAGCATGAGGGATGGTATGTCTGTTTATCTCGGCCCCGGAGACCTGGAGCTGCACACCATGGACCGCTGCGCGGTTTCGGCCATCACCCTCCCGCTGGGGTACTATGAGGGGATCACGCTCACCCTGGATGCGGGGCGGCTGGAGCGGGACGGGCTCTGGTTTTTCCGGGAATCGGGGATCGGCTGCCCGGCCCTTGCCCAAAAGCTCTGCCCCGGGGGGCGGCCGCTGGCGCTGCCGGCCAACACGGAGCTCGCCCGTATCTTCGATCCGCTCTACACCGTTTCGGAACGCCTTTGGCGCACCTGCTGTAAATTGAAGGCGCTGGAGCTGCTGCTGTATCTGGACGAGTTCGTGCCGGAGCGGGAGCGGCAGCTGGGGCAATATCGGTCCTCACAGGTCGATACCATTAAGGAGATCCATGCGCTGCTCACCGCCGACCTGCGGCAGCGGCACACCATTGAAGAGCTGTCCCGTGCATATCTTATCAATACCGCTACGCTGAAATCCGTCTTCAAGGCGGTTTACAGCCAGCCCATCGGGGCCTATATGAAGGAGTACCGGCTCCGCCGTGCCATGGAGCTGCTGCGGGAGAGCGATGAGAGCATCGCGGAGATCGCGGCGCAGGTGGGCTATGAATGTCAGGGCAATTTCACCGAGGCATTCAAGGCGCTGACGCAAATGTCACCCACAGAGTATCGCAGAAAGCAGAGGAGCAGCTGATTCCGGAGCATATAGCATCGGCGCACCTATTGTCGAAAATGTGAAAAACAAATCGGCACGGTGAATGAGTGGCTGGAGATGATTTGCCCCTGAAATGGGTGTTTGGAGTCTTTTTCTTTGATTCAGCATATCACCCCTTGGGGTGCTCTGCCGTGGAAAGCAGCTTTTCTGTCATTGTCGCGCATCGTAAATAGCAAAGGAGCTTCGCTGAGCAAGACCAGCGAAGCTCCTTTGTTGACCACATAACCAGCCACAGACGGCGGTGGAATGTATGGAACCAGTGCGGCTAAAGAGTGACGGAAAGTATATTGAATCAAGAGGAAAACGCTAAAAACAATCAAAAAAGATTAGAAAAAATGAAAAACCGGCGTTGGTAAGGATGAGGTCTCTGGTTCAAATCCGGATAGCAGCTCCACAAAAACCGCTCTTTTTGGTTAAAAAGGGCGGTTTTATTTTGATTTTTTTAACTTTTTGGCTTACTTGAAATTCGCAATCAGGGCTTTGACCACAGAAGAAGCCACAGACAGAAAAAATCAGGGCTCCGGCGGGATAGCACCGCCGGAGCCCTGTGCTTTTTCAGCCAGCCTTTGGGTGTGCTTTCATGGCGGCAATCTCCTGCTTCATTTCCCGAATCAGCTGGGCCAGTTTTTTCTCACATTCCTCCTCGGTACAGGCGTAGACGTTGCGGGCCACGCGTTTTCCGCTGACGGTGGGGGAGTAGCGGCCTTCCCAGAGGTGGTCGTTGATCTGGCTGATACAGCCGGTGCCGGGCTTGCGGCGCTGGCCCTTGTAGGGCTGGAAGGCGGAGGGCGGCGGGATTCTTGGCGCCGTGTCAACCTCTTGGGCGGCTTCACTTTTGGCGATCCCACGGTCGATCTTAGCGGCGGCAGTCCTCTGCATCTCGCTCGTCACATGGGCGTAGATATTCAGGGTAGTGCTGCTGGACACATGGCCGATGATGGTCGAAAGGGTCTTGACGTCCATACCGTGCTCCAGGGAAGCGGTGGCAAAGGTGTGGCGTAAATCATGAAAGCGGAGTCTTTTGCAGTCGGCCCGTTTCAGCACAGTGGACAGCCGCTTTCGCACTGCCGCGGGGTCCATGGGGGAGTCCTCCTTGACTGGCGAGGGGAACATCCACCGGGAAGTTGAAGTGGTCCGGTAGACTTTGAGTACATTCAGGACTGGGGGAGGGAGGAGTACCGTGCGTCGCCCTGCTTTGGTTTTGGGCGGAGATACCACCAGTTCCCCTCGCGCACGGTGGACCTGCCGTTCCACTTGGAGCGCTCCCGTTTTGAGATTCAGGTCATTCCACTGGAGGGCGCAGATCTCACCCCGGCGCAGACCGGTGGATAACTCTAAGAGCAGAAGCTCATAGCAGCCATCCTCTCTGGCCTGGATCAGTAAACCGCTGGATCTCCATCGGTGTCATCACTTTCATTTCTCTTGGCTTGGCAGAGGGAAGCTTGCATCCCTCCGAAAAATTTCGGAAGATCGGGTTTTCCTCCACGACCTTGTCCAGAGCGGCGTGGAGGGTAGTATGGATGCCTCGGACCGTTTGGTCGGAGAGACCTTCACCGTAGAGCTCGGTGTGTATCAGCTGGCCGCCCTTTTTGAGGGATACATAAAATTCCTGGATGTCTGCAGGGGTCAGTTTGTCCAGCTGGGTACCGCCAAAGGCTGGTATGGTATGCTGATAAATCCGTCGTTCATAGGACGGTTGGGTGTTGGGGCGGAGGTTCGGTTTCTTGTACCCTTGATACCAGAGGTCCAGCCAGTCCGCCAACAAGATTCCGGGTTTAGGTTGGTCCGGCACAAGCTCTTTCGGCGTTTTCCGGAGTTGTGCCAGCTTTGCCGCGCATTCCGGCTTGGTTTTGGCGAGGACATTTTTGGTCACCGGCAGGCCCATGTCATCGTAGCCCACTACATACCGGCCTTCCCAACCACCGTCTTTTCTCGGGTGGAGACTGCCATCACCGCGGTTTCTGCGCTTTGCCATGGAGCCATCTCCTCTCCCAGGTAGTCCGTCAGGAAGCCGCCGGCGATTTTGGGGGCTTTCCGGTGCATATCTGTGGTCGTGTGGGTGTAGGTGTCTACCGTGAAGCTGGCCTTGGTATGGCCCAGGATACCGGCCAGGGTCTTGGCATCCACTCCGTTGGCCAGCGCGTAGGTGGCAAAGGTGTGCCTGAGATCATGAAAACGAAGGTCGGGCAGATCGTTTTCTGTCAGGATCGCTTTCAACTGTCGGTATGCAGCGCTTGGGGTCATGGGTGCTTTGAGTTTGGGTGGATTGGGAAAGATCCATACAGAATAAGCAATGTCATTAAGTTAAGCGCTTTCCGATAAAAGAGTGCAGAAAGCAGCAACTTATTTCGCGCAATTTTGCGAAAAACGCTAAAAAAGCGAAAGTTAAGAACCGGGGTATTCGCCCCGGTTCTTAGCTTAATAACATTAACTGTAATAGAGCTCTCTTTTTTTACTGGGGCAGTCCAGTCATCTGACTCGTCCCGATCTGCTTATTTTTCGGAGGCCTTCCCTGCCGCGGCCGACTGGCGATTACGAAAAGTCTCTATATTTGATAGATGGAGCTGCATCATATGAGCGGCAAGTGCTGAGTCGTGGTCAGCGATGGCATCCACGATGGCCAAATGCTCGTTTATCGTCGTTGGCAGGCATCCCATAGCAAATATGCTTTCGGTGAGGTTCTTATATGCATTCCGGATGGAATTGAACATGACGATGAGAAGCTCATTGTGAGTCATCTTCATCAGGTAGGCATGAAATTCAAAATCATACTGTGAAAGAGCGACGGAGTCCTCTGGGACTTCCTCCATTTTTTTTAGGATCTCTCTTAAGCGTGTGACGTTCTTTTCCGTTGCACGCTTTGCAGCCAATTGGATAGCCCCTATTTCGAATATCTGGCGATACTCAGCGATGTTTTTCACATCGGTCTGCTTAGCGATTGCCTCAAAGTTCATCGCATTCTGGTAAATATCCAAGTCATTTACATATGTCCCAGCTTTGCTGCGGGAGATCAGCTTCAAGGTCTCCAGGGGCGAATAGGCTTCCCGGAGGCTGCTGCGGCCGATATTCAGCTTCTTGCAAAGCTCATTTTCATTAGGGAATACATAGCCTGGAGGAAGCTCACCGCTAATGATAGCATCTCGGATACGCCGAAAGATCACATCGGAAATATTACGGCGTTCACTGGCAACCAGGTCATCCAAGAAAGTCAGCTGCTGTAGTGCGGATGTATTTTTATCGTTTGGAAGTGGCATTGAGTAATAAGTCTCCTTAAAAATAATTTGTAGGTTGCGGCATCTATTCAGATATAGTGCTTGTCTTTCCATATTTTATTTAATTTTCAAATGGAAGTCAATGCTTCCTCCGAAAAAATATGACATCAGACAAGAAAGCTCAAAAGGAAGAAATTTAGCAGTCGATAAAGCACAAAATTTTGCAGATCGCATATTTGTTGTTTGGTACATGATATATCAAAACAGTAATTATAGCAAGGAAAAATGTTCAGTTTAACAAATTTTAAAGCCAATTTTGTACGAGTTAGCACAATTGACAAACATGTATGACTTTGCTATCATTTATGTAGGATGTAGGACAACATAGATGGTGCGCAATCCTAACATTATTATACTATTACACAAGGAGGACAAGACAATGACGAACCAAGTGCCTAAGACTGATGGACGCGGCTTCCCTTCTGGTGCCTACTTGAACCAGAACCACCCTATGGATCGAACTCAGTGGTTGGAGGATACCTTCCCTGAGTGGGGAAGCTTCTTGAATCGGGAGATCGAGGGCTATGAAGTGCCCAAGGGACAGGTCAGCCTCTGGTGGTGCGGCGGTCCCTCCTGGGTCTTGAAGACCGATGAAGGCGGCATCTTTATGATCGACCAGTACTGCGGTCCCTCCATGTATACGGAGCTGTACTACTGCGGCGTGTGCAAGCAGGCCGGTGCTGACAGCATCAACTGGATCCGCCTCAATCCTCAGGTGATCGATCCTTGGAAGTTCAACCATATCGATGGCATTTTCTGCACCCATGCCCACCAGGATCACTGCGACCTGTACGCTGTGAAGGCCATGACGGCCACCACCGACGCTCCGTTCTATGCACCTCCCGTAGCAGTGAAGAAGCTGCAGGGCTTCGGCGTTCCCGATGACCGCATCGTGGTCGCCAAAGTCGGCGAGTCCGTCAAGGTGAAGGGCGCTGAGGTGGACTTCCTGATCTGCTACGATCAGACCGCCATCAAGACCGGCGAAGGCGATGTGCTGCTGCCCTTCGAGGAAGCTGCCTGTTGCTACCTGTTCAAGACCAGCGCGGGCAACATCCTCTTCATGGGCGATACCTGGTATCATGACGGCTATGTGGCAGTTGCCCAGAAGTATAACATCGATGTGGCAATCTTCGATATGGGCTGCAACGCTCCCGGTGCTACCGATAAGATGACTCCGTATGACTGTGCCCGCGTTGGCCAGACTCTGAAGGCCAAGCTGCTGATTCCCGATCACTATGACAACTGGGCCAACACCGCCGGCGACCCTGAGCTGCTGGTGAACCAGTTTACTCGCATCGTCAGCGAGAACACCCCCGAGATCAAGACCATGATCATGCGTTGCGGGGGCCGCTTCAACTATCCCGCTGACAAGGATAAAGGTCGTTACCGCTATCCCGACGGGAGTGAGAATTACGACTTCAGCAAGTCCACTTTTGCCAAGAAATGATCCCCGCTTCGGCGGTCATAAAAAAAGAAAAGGGAGAAAGAACATGAAAAAATTTACAGCTCTTGCTCTGGCACTGGTCCTTAGTCTTTCCCTCTCCTCCTGCGGCAACAACGGCACGTCTTCCGATGATAACTCCGGCAGCAACTCCGGTGACTCTGCCGGCAAAAAGCAAACCATCAACCTGGTCATCGGCGCGGGCCACACTGTAGGCTCCATGGAATACCTGGACAGCCTGGATAACTTCTTCAAGCCTGAGGTCGCCAAGCGCGTTTCCGAGAACACCGATTATGAGATCGAGTGGACGGATGCTTACGGCACCGTGGCCGGCCTGTCCGAAACAGTGACCGCCACGCAGGATGGCCTGCTGGATCTGTGTGCCATCACTGTCTCCCCTGTTTCCGGCCAGCTTCCCTATCATCAGTACAGCATCTACCTCCCCTTCTGCACTGGTGACAACGCCCTGCTCCAGAAGGTGTCCGACCAGCTGTATGAGGAGTTCTCCGATGAGCTGGTGACCTCCTTCGAGACCCAGTACAACCAGAAGCTGCTGGCTAAGATGGTCCTGGACTCCTATGAGGTATTCTCCTCCACTCCCATCGAGAAGTTCTCTGACTTGAGCGGCAAGAAGATTGGAGGCTCCGGCCGTAACCTGCTGTGGCTGGAGAACACCGGCGCTGTTGGCATCCAGTCCAACATGGGCGATGGATACACCTCCCTGCAGACCGGCCTGATCAGCGGCCAGTTCGCTGCTCCTCACTGGGCTGTGAAGGCAAACTATCAGGACATCTGCAAATACGCGACGGACATCGGTCTGGATTCCACCATGGGTGAGGTGCTGACCGTGAACCTGACGAAGTGGAACTCTCTCCCCACTGAGGTGCAGGACATCATCCTGGAAGTCAGCAAGGAGCTGGAGCAGTATCACTTGGAGTACACCAACGAGTGCCGTTCCAAGGCATACGATACTTTTGTGGAGGCCGGCGGTACCATCGTGACGATGAGTGATGAAGAGAAGGCTGCCTGGCTGAACGCCCTGCCCAATATCCCCGATACCGCTACCGAGCTTGGCCCCACTGGTTTGAAGATTCTGGAACGCTATGTGGAGCTGCTGAAGGAAAACGGTGTTAACATTCCCCGCGACTGGCAGTTCAATTATTGATCTCAAAATAGCTGAATCTGACTGGCCGCATATAGCGGGGAATGTCTAAAAGCGCCGCAGGCTTGGCTCATTGAGCATAGGTCAAGTCTGCGGCTTTTTTCCTCTCTGTATAAGAAAAGAAAGGGATGAAAAAATTTACCATGAAAATGTTGAAGTCAATCAATAATGCTCTGATACTCATTTCAAAATTCTTATGTCTGCTGGGCGGTATCATGCTGATCGCCATGATGCTGATTACCTCTGCGGACGTGGGTCTGCGCACCTTTCTCCATTCTGCCTTTAACGGCGCTTCCGTGATCGTCCGTAACTTGCTGGTAGTCGCCATGTTTCTGGGACTGCCCTATGTGACTTTCGTAGCAGGCCATACCCGGTCTGAATTCTTGTATGCGCGGGCTTCCTCCAAAACGAAGCTCATTCTGGACCTAATCGCCGAAGGTATCGGCACCGTACTGTTCCTGCTCATGGCCTACGCTATGATCAAGCCGACTCTCCAATCCTTTGCGACCAATCAGTTTGACTCCGAGGGCACGTTCCTGATGCCCATGGGTCCCTTCTATGTTTTGACACTGTTCGGCGCATGGTTCACATTCTATGCGGCGATTTACAACTTTATTAAGCTGATCGTGAAAGCTGTGAAAAAGGAGGGCGAGAAGGAATGAACACTAGCATTGTCATTGCTCTGGTCACCGTTGCATTGCTGTTCGTCTGCGTGTTTGCTGGTGTCCACATTTCGTTTACCCTGATGTCCCTGAGCTTTGTGGGACTATTTTTGGTCACCAGCAATCTTTCTACGGCACTGAGCGTGCTCTCGACCACCGCATTCAACGCTATCCGCACATATACATACTGTGTGATCCCGCTCTTCATGCTCATGGGCACCATCATGGCGGTCTCTGGTTCGGCTGGCGACTTGTTTAAGTGGGCCCACAAGATGCTGGAGAGGGTCCCCGGCGGCCTGGCTGCCGCCACCGTTATCGGCAACGCTGTGTTCGCGGCCGTGACCGGCGTCAGCGTGGCCTCTGCCACCGTGTTCAGCCAGGTAGCTATCCCCGAGATGCGCAAGTATAAGTATGACTCGAACTTTGCGACAGGTATCGTCTGCGGTTCATCCAATCTGGGCATGATCATCCCGCCCAGCCTGTTCTTTATCGTTTACGGTACTGTGGCACAGGTGTCCATCGGCCAGCTGTTCGTTGGCGGTGTTCTGCCTGGTATCCTGATGGCCACCATCTTCATCATCTATACATCGATCTATGGCACCAGACATCCCGCTGCCATCGGCCTGGATCCTGTGACCCGCAAGCCTCTCTATGAGGACCCTGATCCCAAGGGCAAGCTGGAGTCCACCCTGCGTGCACTGCCCATTGTGCTCTTGATCATCGTAGTGCTGGGCGGCATCTGGGGCGGCTATGTTACCCCCACGGAAGCCAGCGCTATCGGCTGCTTGGGTGCCTTCATCATCGCCCTGTGCAAGCGTTCCCTGACCTGGAAGAGCACCGGTTCCATCCTGCTGGATACCAGCAAGGGCAGCGCCGGCATCCTCATGCTGTTGGTCTCCGCCCAGATGTACAGCCGCCTGCTGAGCGTCAGCGGCGCTGTGAAGTGGGTCTCTACCAGCATCCTCAGTGCCAATCTCCCCAACTGGGCCCTCATCGGCGTGTTCCTGCTGCTGGTCCTGGCTCTGGGCTGCGTCATCGACGGCAACTCCATCATCCTGCTGACAACCCCCATTATCCAGCCGGTGATCCAGGCCATGGGCTACAACCAAGTCTGGTGGGGCGTTATCCTGGTGATGGCCGTCTGCATTGGCCAGATCACGCCGCCCTTCGGCACCATCGTGTTCGCCTGCAAAGGTGTTCTGGGCGACATTGTGGATGTGGCTACCATCTTTAAGCATGCGCTCCCCTACATCGTCCTGATGCTGTTGACCATTGCCATCTGCATGATTTTCCCCCAGATTATCCTGTTCCTGCCCAATATGATGATGTCTTAAAGCGGCCTGCGGCGTCCGGGTAGGTCAACTGCTCCGGGCGCTGCACTATATTTAATGTTAAAAAATGAAAGGACTTATCGGCAATGCAGAAAAAATACTATGTGGGCGATCATGTGGTGACCACCCATCACACGGCTTTTTTCGTAGCAGATCTCGAGGAGAGCGTACAGTTCTATCAGGAGACCTTTGGCTTTGAGGTGCTGTATTACGGTGTGGTAGAAGTGGCCCATGAGCGGCTGGCTATGTTGCGGCTGGGCAATTTCACCTTGGAGCTTCTTTGGGTCCCCACCCACACCCCCGAAGAGCTCCGGGAAAAGTATCTGCAGGTAGACCACCACTTTGCCATCCTGGTGGACGATATCCACGCGGTGAAGGAGAAGCTGCTGAAGCATCCCAAGGTGACCTGTGAGGAAGCCGAAATCCGCAGCGTGCCCAATCTGGGCGATATGGACCTGTTGGTGACCTTCTTCCGGGGGATCAACGGCGAGCGGTTCGAGATCATGCAGAATATCAAGGAACAGAATTAAGGTTTGGGGCTACAGAAAGGAGAAGCAACAATGTTACAGCAAAAAGATATCCGCAAGGTATTGTTAGCCGGTGCCGGCGTAATGGGTTCCTCTTTCGCCCAGATCTTTGCCAAGCACGGCTATGAGGTCATTCTTTACGATATTGCCGAAAGGAGCCTTGAAAAGGCGCGGGGCGTCATTTCCGTCAATCAAGAGGCAGAGGTGGCGAGCGGTGAACTGACTGCAGAGGAGTCCGCCGCTTTGGTAGAGCGCATCACTATGACAACCTCCAAAGAGTATTTTTCCCAGGCAGATTTTGTTTTGGAGTCCACTGTGGAGAACATGGAACTGCGCCACGCTTTCTGGCGCGAGGCGTCTGAGCTGGTGCGGCCGGAGATTGTAATATGCACGAACACTTCCGGGATGTCCATTACGGAAATCGCCAAAGCGGTGAAGGACCCTGCCAGATTTACCGGGATGCACTGGGTCAATCCGCCCCACCTGATCCCCCTGGTCGAGGTCATCGCCGGAGAGAAGAGCTCTGAAGAAGCGTTGCAGATCGTATACGATGTGGCGCTCAGCCTGGAGCAGAAGCCCGTCCGGGTGTATAAGGACCCCACCGGCTTCATCCTCAACCGTCTGCAGTATGCCATCGTCCGCGAGGCGTGCCACTGTGTCGAGGAAGGATATGCCAGTCTGGAGGACGTGGATAATGTCGTGAGATATGGCCTGGGTATGCGGTATGCAGTTGTGGGTCCCTTTGAAACAATGGATTTCGGCGGCATCGACATTTTTAACCATGTGGGAAGCTATATGTTCGACAGCCTGTGCAATGATGGCGGTGTTCCTCCCATTCTGAAGAGGGCCTATGAGGAAGGGAAATACGGCCTGAAGAACGGAAAGGGCTTCTATGATTACAGCGGTGACAAGGCTGAAAAAGCATTCCTCCACCGTGACCAGGGCTTCATCGCTGTGGCACACGCCTTGAAGGCGCTGGAAAAAAGCGAGTAACTGATCAAGCGAAACGGCTCAGGGGCAGAGGAGTTTCTGGTCTCTCCAGCTGCTTCCTGGACCTGAAAAAATAAGCATAAGGAGGACACTGCTATGCAGCGGATCATGAACGATCCTGACAATATTGTGGACGAGATGCTGCAAGGCTTTTTGAAAACGCATTCCGACCTTGTGGAGAGAAGCGAGAATGGCCGTGTAGTGAGATCCGCTCATATGGAGCCGGGACGCACCGGCGTTGTGGCGGGTGGCGGCAGCGGCCATAAGCCGGCTTTTATCGGCTATGTGGGCGAAGGGATGTGTGATGCGGCTGCCGTGGGTGAAATTTGTTCCTCCCCCACTGCCGCTGCATTTCTGGATGCCTTTCACGCGGCGGATCGCGGGCAGGGCGTCGCTTGTCTGTACGGGAATTACTCCGGAGACAATCTGAATGTTAAAATGGCAGTAAAAATGGCTGCTAAGCAGGGGCTGACAGTAAAGACCGTTGTCGCCAACGATGATGTAGCCAGTGCCCCCAAGGAGCAGGCCGAAAAACGTCGGGGCGTGGCAGGTGAGATCTTCATGTGGAAAATCGGCGGCGCTCGGGCTTCGGCTGGCGGCAGCCTGGACGAGGTGATCGCCAGCGCACAAAAGGCCATCGACCATTGCCGCAGCGTAGGCATTGGGCTTTCTCCTTGCACCCTGCCTGCTGTGGGCAATCCAAACTTTGAGATCAAGCCGGGTACTATGGAGGTCGGCATCGGCCATCACGGAGAACCGGGTGTGGAAGTCTGTCCCATAGAATCTGCAGAGCAGATGGCAAAGCGCATGACGGATATCGTGCTCCCGGACTATCCTTTTGCCGCCGGAGATGAGGTTGCGGTGCTGGTGTCCGGCCTAGGCGCGACTCCGGTAATGGAGCTATATGTGCTCTATAATGAAGTCGAAAAGATCCTCTCTGCTAAAGGCATCAAAGTACACCGTTCCTATGTGGGGAACTATTTCACTTCTCTGGATATGATGGGCGCAACACTGACGGTAATGAAACTGGACGAGGAGCTCAAGACCTTGTTAGACGCCCCTGCCTGGACCGTTGGCCTGCAGCAGAAGTGACAGGAGGCAGAAATGGAAGCATTTAAAAACGCAGCCGGAAAGCCTATCCTCTTACATATGGTAAAAGCCATCCGGGAGAACAAGGCGTTTTTAGGTGAGGTGGATGGTCTCATCGGTGATGGCGATCATGGGATGAATATGGCGAAGGGCTTTACTCTCTTTGAAAAGAGAATGTCGGAAGAGGTCTCCTTTTCCGATGGCTTAGACCAGCTGGGAACGATCTTGTTTTCTGAAATCGGCGGCTCCATGGGGCCTATTTACGGCACAATCTTCATGGATATGGCTGCTGCGGCAGAGGATGCAGAAGATATCGGTCTTCCCCTGTTTGCGGCCATGCTGGAAGCGGGGCTGACGGGTCTGCAGGGGATCGTAGAGGCCCAGGTCGGTGACAAGACTTTGGTAGACACCCTCTTCCCTGCGATGGATACGTTGAAGCATGGGGCTGAAGAGGCCGCTTCTTTCGCGGATACGTTGAAAACAATGAAGACCGCTGCGGAACGCGGGCGGGATTCCACAAAGGACATGGTCGCGAAATTCGGACGTTCCAGCCGTTTGGGCGAACGCTCTAGGGGCGTTTTGGACGCCGGAGCTGCCTCCTGCTGCCTCCTGCTGCAGGCTATGGCGGATGGAATGTTAGAGCTGTTGGAAGGAGAAAGCGCATGAAACTGGCGATCGGCTGTGATGAAGCAGCATACCGTTTGAAAGTAATCATTATGGAGCACCTAAAAGAAAAGCATGCGGAGATCGAAGTCACGGACTTCGGTGTTGCCCAAGGTAATACGGTACTTTATCCGAATGTGGCGTACACTGTGGCAGATGCTGTGGCGTCCGGCGGGTTCCAGCGGGGCATCCTGCTGTGCGGCACTGGCATCGGTATGTGCATTTGCGCCAACAAGGTCCCGGGGATCCGTGCGGCAGTGTGCCACGACCCCTATTCAGCGGAACGAAGCCGCAAGAGCAATAACGCGCAGATCATGTGCATGGGAGAGCGAGTCATTGGCGCCGAGCTGGCGAAGACCCTGGTGGATACTTGGCTCCCCTGCGAGTTCGCCGGTGGCGGCAGTGCCCCCAAGGTAGCGGAGATCAGCCGACTGGAACAAGAACACATCCGGAATGCCGCGGCACAGTGAGGCAGTATCAAATGCTCCGTACGAGGTGAAAAACTTGATGCTTGATGTAAAGAAAACGATCCTGGCAGATGGGATCCCGTTTTTATATGCTGCCGCACAGGTTATGGTAGATGGCAGGCGCTACTATGTGGTTTCTTCGGAAAACCCAGGAGGAAAAGCGCTTTTGATCGATGCAGAAACGGAAGAGTGTTTCCTGTTGCCGGATGGTCCCGGAGGCGTGATGACCTTTATCCAGGCGCCTGGAGAAAGCGCTATGCTTTCTATCGAGGAATTCTATCCCGTCTTTAATTCCGCGTCGGCAAAGATTATCAAAACGGAGCTTCACAGACAGGGTGGGAGTATAAAGGTGAAAAAACACGTTTTGGCAGAGGTTCCCTACGTGCATCGTATCTCCCTGCTACGGGAAGCGGATGGGCTCTATCTGGCGGCAGGCATCCTTTGCCGCCAGAAAGCCTGCAGCGATGACTGGTCAACACCTGGCAGCTTGAAGATCGGCAAGTATGATCCGAATGCTTGGCATATCGAGCTAGAAACTGTGCAGGATGGGATTTTCAAACACCATGCTATGCAGGTCAAGCCGGGTGCAGATGGTTATGACGAACTGTACTTTGGTGGAACAGAAGGCTGCTTCCGTACAGTACGGCAAAATGGGCAGTGGGTCACGGAGCAACTGCTGGATATCCCCACTAGTGATATTGAGTTCTGGGACCTGGATGGTGACGGGCGAGAAGAATTGGCGGTCATCGAAGGATTCCACGGTAACAACGTAGCTGTTTTCAAGGAAGAAATGGGCAGCTATGTCCGGGCTCTGGACCTCCCTGCTGCGTTTGGCCACGTTCTCTGGGCAGGCCCCATCCTGGGGAGACCTGCGTTGATCGTAGGCAGCCGAGCAGAGCGAAAAGCGCTCACTCTGTACCGTTTGCAGGCAGGGGATGACGGTAAGCTGTTTGTAGAGCAGCAGGCAGAACTGGACCAGGGGCAGGCTCCAGCTCAGATCACCGTGCTGGAAGACGGTCGGACACTGCTGACCACGAATCACGATGTGGGTGAGTTGGCAAAGTACACTCTTTCTTGCAAGGACTCACCTGCAGATGCAACGAAAGGAGATAGTTAAGGGATGGAACGCAGCAAGAAAATCTTGACCGGAAATGAAAACCAGTATTATCGTGCGACTTTAAAGGCCATGGGCTTTACTACGGAGGACCTAAAACGGCCGGTGATCGGTATCGCCAACGCTTGGAGCGAGTGCGTCCCCGGTCACTATAACCTGCGTCAGGTGGCCCAACGGGTGAAGGACGGTATTTACCGGGCCGGAGGTACGCCTATTGAATTTGGCGTGCTGGGTGGATGCGATGGCATGGCGAACGGCCATGTCGGGATGCATTATATTCTGCCGTCCCGGGAATTGGTAGCCAGTTCTATCGAGAGCATGGCACAGATCAACCAGTTTGACGGCTTGGTGCTGCTTGGCTCCTGTGACAAGATCGTACCGGGGATGCTGATGGCTGCCGCAGGGTTGGACATCCCCTGCATCTTCCTGCCTGGTGGCCCCATGGAGGGCGGCATGGTCTTTGACGGCCGTCAGTCGGATCAGACCACTGCCACGGAAGCCTACGGAATGCTTTCCGCCGGCAAGATTACGGAACAAGAGTATCAGGCTCTGGAGGATACAGCCTGCCCTGGCTGCGGCTCTTGCTCTTATCTGGGGACTGCCAACACCATGTGTAGTCTGGCGGAAGCCTTGGGCATGACTCTGCCGGACGGCGCCAATGCCCCGGCTGCATCTGCTCACCGGTCCCAACTGGGCGAAGAGACCGGCATGAAGATCGTGGAACTGGTCGAGCGGGATATTACAGTACGAAAAGTCATCACACCGGGTTCAATCCGCAACGCCATCAAGGCTTGCCTTGCAATGAGCGGCTCCACCAATGCGGTGATGCATCTGACAGCCGTTGCTCACGAAGCGGAGCTGGACATTGATGTACTGCAGCTATTTGACAACCTCTCTAACTCTACTCCGCAGATTGCGAAAATGAACCCAGCCTGCAAATACAACATGATAGATTTCTATCATGACGGCGGGATGCCCAGACTGCTGGAAAATCTTCAGTCCCTGTTGGAAACGGATGTAATGACCGTTACGGGGAAAACGCTGGCGGAAAACATCGCGGAGCACAGGTATCGTTATCCCGCCACGGGTCTGGTAAACCACACACTGGATGACCCCTTCGGCTATAGCGGCGGTGTAGCAGTGCTGCGAGGCAACTTGGCCCCCAGCACAGGCATCACAAAACCTGGTGCATTTGACAAGAGCCTACATCACTTTGAGGGCGAAGCCATCTGCTTCGACTGCGAGGAAGATGCTGAAGAGGCTATTCTGGCAGGCGAAGTGCATGAAGGGCATGTGGTTGTGATCCGTTACGAGGGGCCTAAGGGTGGCCCGGGTATGCGGGAAATGTATAAGGCCATGAAATATCTCTATGGCCGCGGCTTGGCATTGTCCACTGCCTTGATCACCGATGGGCGCTTCTCCGGTACGAATAATGGCTGCTTCGTAGGCCACATTTCCCCCGAAGCCTCTGAGGGAGGACCCATTGCTCTGGTCCGGGACGGGGACCGGATCGTGATCAACGTGGAACAGCGCTCTTTGAACGTGCTGGTCAGTGATGAAGAGCTGGCCGCCCGAAAGACTGCGTGGAAGGCGCCGGAGCCCAAATTCACCCGGGGCTGGCTGGGCCTCTACTGCAAATTGGCAGGTTCGGGGGCAGAAGGTGCCGTGCTGGATATGAAAAAGCTGAAAGAGCTGTAACGCATAGAAAGGCTGATTTTAAGGACGATAGATATGAAGAAGAAAATCGTGATCATGGACGGCAATGAGGCGGCGGCATATGTATCCTATGCTTTTACCGAGGTGGCTGGCATCTTCCCAATCACCCCATCCTCTCCCATGGCGGAACATGTGGATGCCTGGGCGGCTAACGGTAAAAAGAACCTCTTCGGCCAGCCGGTACAGGTGGTGGAGATGCAGTCCGAGGGTGGGGCGGCCGGTACGGTCCATGGTTCCCTGCAGGCCGGTGCCCTGACCACTACTTACACCGCCTCCCAGGGGTTGCTGCTGATGATCCCTAATATGTATAAGATCGCCGGCGAGATGCTGCCAGGTGTGTTCCATGTGTCTGCCCGCACCCTTAGCTCCCATGCACTGTCCATTTTCGGTGACCACAGTGATGTCATGGGCGTCCGCCAGACAGGCTTTTCCCTGCTGGCCTCCTCCACCCCTCAGGAGGTCATGGATCTGGGGGCTGTGGCGCACCTGTCCGCTATCCACTGCCGGATGCCCTTCCTCCATTTCTTTGACGGTTTCCGCACCTCCCATGAGATCCAGAAGATCGAGGCGTGGGACTATGAGGATCTCCGCCCTTTGGTGGACATGGACGCCCTGCGGGCTTTCCGCAAGCACTCCTTGAATCCGGAACATCCTGTCACCCGCGGCACCACCGTAAACCCTGACATCTTTTTTCAGTGCCGTGAGGCCTGCAACCAGAAGGTCGAGGCCATTCCCGCCGCTGTGGAACACTACATGGCTGAGGTCAGCAAGCTCACTGGCCGGAAATACAAACTCTTCAATTACTATGGTGCCTCGGACGCTGAACGGGTCATCATCCTCATGGGTTCCGCAGCCGAGACCGCCAAGGAAGCTGTGGACTACCTGATGGCCAAGGGCGAGAAGGTCGGCCTCATCAATGTTCATCTGTACCGTCCCTTCTCTGCTGAGCATTTCCTGGCCGCCGTGCCAGCTGCCTGCAAGCGTATGGCAGTGCTGGACCGCACCAAGGAGCCCGGTGCTATAGGAGAGCCCCTGTATCAGGACATCTGCTCGACCTACAAGAGCAGAGGCCTAGACATGGACATCGTAGGCGGCCGCTACGGCCTCAGTTCCAAAGACACCACCCCCGGCCAGATTATTGACGTGTTCGAAAACCTGAAAGCAGGGATCCCCAAGAACGCTTTTACCATAGGCATCGTAGACGATGTGACTCACACCTCCCTGCCTGTGACCTGCGACATCGACACCTCTCCCGTCGGTCAGACCAGCGCTGAGTTCTGGGGTATGGGCTCCGACGGCACTGTGGGTGCCAACAAAAACTCCATCAAGATCATCGGCCATGCGACGGACCTCTATTGCCAGGCTTATTTCGTCTATGACTCCAAGAAATCCGGCGGCCTGACCCAGAGCCATCTCCGCTTCGGCAAGTCCCCCATCCGTTCTCCCTATCTGATCCAGTCTGCGGACTTTATGGCTTGCCATACTCCGTCCTATGTGGATAAGTACGATATGGTGAAGAACTTGAAAGAAAGCGGCACCTTCCTGTTGAACTGCAGCTGGAGTGATGCAGAGCTGGAGGCACACCTCCCCGCCTCTATGAGACGGGCACTGGCGGAAAAGAATGCTGCCTTCTACACCATCGATGCCACCTCCATCGCCCGGGAGTTGGGCCTTGGCAACCGTACCAACACCATCCTTCAGGCTGCATTTTTCAAGCTCTCTGCTGTGATTCCCGTAGAGCAGGCTGTCTCCGAGATGCAGGAGGCCATCTACAGGACCTACTTCAAGAAAAAGGGCCAGGCCGTTGTGGACATGAATAATGCCTCCATCGAAAAGGGCCTCAATGGGGTACACAAGGTGGAGATCCCCGCTGCGTGGCTCACTGCAGAGGATACCCCCATCCAGAAAAATAAGCCCGCTTTCATCCAGGAGGTGGTGGACGTGATGAACCGCCAGGAGGGCAACAGCCTGCCAGTGTCCACCATGATGAAATTTGGCCTGGAGGACGGCACCTGGCCCGCCGGCACCTCAAAGTTTGAAAAGCGGGGCGCCGCTGTAGATGTGCCGGAATGGGACGCCGCCAAGTGTCTTCAGTGCAACCAGTGCTCTTTGGTCTGCCCCCACGCCGCCATTCGTCCCATCCTGTTGAACGAGGACGAAGAGGCTGTTAAGCCCATCGGCTTTAACACTGTTCCCGCCAAGGGTATGAACGGCAAGTACACTTACCGGCTTCAGGTGTCTCCCTATGACTGCACCGGCTGCGGCAGCTGTGTGAACGTGTGCCTGGCCAAGGATACCGCCATCACGATGAAGCCTTTGGACAGCCAGCTTAAGGAAACGGAGAACTGGACCTATGCTATGGATAAGGTGTCCATCAAGAAGGATGCTATCAGCAATAAGAACGTGAAGGCGTCCCAGTTCGCCAAGCCCTACTTTGAGTTCTCCGGTGCCTGTGCAGGCTGCGGCCAGACACCTTATATCAAGCTGGTGAGTCAGTTGTTCGGTGACCGTATGTATGTGGCCAACGCCTCCGGCTGCTCCTCCGCTTACGGTGGCTCTACCCCTTCCTCTCCCTACTGCACCGACTGTAAAGGGCATGGCCCTGCCTGGGCTATGAGTCTGTTCGAGGACAATGCCGAATATGCTTACGGCTTCCTGCTGGGACAGCACGCTATCCGCCATCAGCTGGAACTGAACGTCTCTGCTCTGGCGGAACAGAACATCGCCAAGGCTGCCTGTGAGGATTATCTGGAGCGGGCTAATGATCCCGAAGCCTCACGCGCCGTCAGCGACGCACTGTTGGAAGCCATTGCGGATAACAACAGTGATGAGGCTGTGTTCATTCGTAACAACAAGGAATATCTCACCAAGAAGAGCGTGTGGGCCTTCGGCGGTGACGGCTGGGCTTATGATATCGGCTACGGCGGTCTGGACCATGTTCTAGCTTCCGGCAAAGACATCAACATCTTGGTCCTTGATACCGAAGTATATTCCAATACCGGCGGTCAGGCATCCAAGTCCACTGCGGCCAGCGCCATCGCTAAGTTTGCCGCTGGCGGCAAGGAGACCAAGAAGAAAGACCTGGGCCTGATGGCTATGAACTACGGCTATGTGTATGTAGCCCAAGTGGCTATGGGCGCTGATCCCACTCAGACCTTAAAGGCCATCCGGGAAGCCGAAGCTTATCCTGGCCCTTCCCTCGTCATCTGCTATTGTCCCTGCATCGAGCATGGTCCCAAGGCAGGTATGGGCCTGAGCCAATTGGAGGAGAAGAAAGCCGTGGAGGCCGGTTACTGGCACTTGTACCGTTACAACCCCGCCTTGAAGGAAGAGGGTAAAAATCCCTTCATTCTGGATTCAAAGGCCCCCACCGGTGACTTTCAGCGGTTCCTCATGGGCGAAAACCGCTACGCATCCTTGAAGCTCTCCTTTCCTGAAAGGGCAGAGCGCCTGTACAGAAAGGCGGAGAGCGATGCTAAGGAACGTCTGGAAAGCTACCGCCATCTCAGCCGGCAGTAAGTTCTAAATACGCTTAACTCTTCATTCATATCTCAATATATGGGGTCCGGCTTTGCCGGGCTCCTATATTGTTACAAAAAAGAAGCCCTGCGGGGTATTGCTTTCCTGCAAATGGATGTCCCTGATGCGTAAAAAAGACGGATTTATCCATTATTCCAGATGCGGATACCGGCCATACTGTCGCCTTGCAGATGTTTTTCGCCATATCGGAACATCTCTCTACCACCGCTTCAGAGATTGGCAAAGCCTTAATGGACCGCCTTGAGATTGAGAACCAGGTGCAGATCCAAGGCGTGGATCATGCAGAGATCCCCTGCCGGAGACAAATGTCTTGTATAACATCAATTTGGACAATTCTGATGGAGAAGGTGGATATTGCTTTTTAACTATCCAGCCCAGAAGCCCTCAAGTCCAGCGGCAGATAACTCGGCAGAAACCTACGATGCCGCTGGGTGATGGCAGTTTGATGCAAAAACGAAGGAAGTTTAACGGAACGGTGTGGTAAGGTGGTGGACAGAAAACAGCAAAGGAATGTCCCGATATGTCTTCTATCCAAAATAATCCTACTGATTACACCGACATCCCTGAACGGAAATGCTATGTTGCGTCCCGGAAAGGCCAAAAGCGGTGCAGCCTGCGTCTCGTTGCGCTTCTCTGGCTGTGCTGTTGGAGTACACCTAGGCAGCGCAGATATCAAAGGCTAATGATGCCGGTTTACCAATACCGTCAGGCGGCAGTACTGGAGAGGAATGCAGCATCACCCCTGGCCTTCCGGCGTTTCCGGGTGCAGGCGCCAACTCTGATGGAGAAACCGCAGAGAATTGGAAGCTGATTCCGGTAAATGGGGAGAAGCCACTGCCTGAGGATTTTTCTGTTCCGGAACTGATGAAACTGAAAAATGGTCAGAGTATCAATAGCGGGACTTATCCACATCCAGAAAATGATGGACGCAACCCGGGCGGCGGGGTACAGGCCCCTGATCTGCTCCCCTTGCCGCAGCTGGGACAAGCAGGCCGAACTGCTTCAAAGGAAGATTTACTCATATCTGGATCAGGGATATACTTAAGCAGAGACGGAAAGGCAGCCGCCGTTTTGGGTGGCACGACCCGATACCAGAGAACATCAGGCTGGGCTGGCGGTGGACATTGTGTATCAGAGCTATCAGTTGCTGGATAAGAAGCAGGAGGACACGCCTGTCCAGCAGTAGCTCATGGCCGGCTCTGCAGAATACAGCTTGATTCTCTGCTATCCCACCGAGAAAAGTGAGATCACTGGCATCAGCTATGAGCATTGGCATTACCGCTATGTAGGTCTGGATGCCTCCGGGGAAATCGCCGAGCAGAGCATTTATCTGGAGGAGTATCTCGCGTTGGACTTTGCACGGTAGGACGATACGGACTTCTGGCGATGCGACTGCTGGTGTTGCTGATCTTGCTTGCGGCAGTGATTTGACTCACTAAGCATTAGGAACGCAGAAAACTGAATAATGCGCTGGCCTCCGATCGCATGGAGAGCTTTAAGGTGACGGAGCAGGCCGAGCAGGACTGTATCCATCCGTGCAGCGGCGAAGTCTCCGTTGCAGATCTGGTCAGGGAGATCCTAAGCCAACCGGCAGAGGGGACTGATGCCATCTGCTCCAGTCACTCCGAGAGACGCATCCTGCACTTCTCAGTGAGATCCACACCCTGATAGGCGGTGATGTTTTGCCGGAGTTTGGCGGTCAGTTCTTTTGGCATATAGGCGTGGATGTAGCGGAAGATGGGATCGCTGTTCTCCTTGTGGCCGACGACGATGTGCCCCTCCCGGCGGCCGTGCTTTTGCTTGCGTACCATGCCGTCTCCGGATGGCCTGCGCATCGCCATTTCTTTTTCACCTCCGAGGTTTTATCTTTGATTGGCATCGCAGGACTTGCGCGGGCTACCGGGCGCTGGGCGCAGTTCTACCAGATTGCTGTCGTCCCCGTCCAGCGCCTCCAGGATCAGTCGCGTCCCCGGACGGAAGCCCAGGATGAAATTCTCCAGAGCCAGAGTACTGCCGATCTCGTTCCCTGCGTTGATGAGCCGCAGCAACAGACAGTGGCTTCGCCCTCCAGCAGTTTGGTGAGCTGTTCCTCACACTCCCGAGACTGTTCCATCACTTTCATCAGGGAAGCTCTGGAACGGACCTGGCAGTCGTATGGTGTGCTACCTCCTTGTCAGCAACACACCATACCACAGAAATGGAAAATAGCCACAGGAGCCACGTTTTATTGTCAGAACATTCATAAATTGAGACATTGCTCAAATCGGCTCAAAAACGGGACAATATCCCTGAGGCGACCTCCAAGGGTGCATCTCCAGACCCTTTAAGTTCAGTGGGCTTGCGGGATTTCTTCCTCCATTCCGGCCACCTGTGACGCCAGAATTGACCAAAACCGACCACCTAAGGCTGCCGCCTCCGAAAGCCTGCAGCCCGTTGCCTCGCCCCACTTTGTGGGACGGTGTGGCCGGCAGGAGGGGCGCTTGCGACCTCCTGCCGTTATCCTGCACTCAAATTGACCGCTTGGTTCACCTGCACGTTTTGCTTTGAGTAAGCTGCACGCTTGGGGCGCACAGCCCGCACACCGTGTTCTGCAACTTGGGCGGGGCGTGTACCTACCTACACTGCCATTGCCGTACACCGCGCCCCACAGGCTGCACAGCGGAGTGGCCATGCGCTCTGATTTTTCACGGATGGAACGAACTCCACACCAGACTTCTCTGTCTGCCGCTGTGCTTGCTGTCGAGCCGCAGCCCGTTCCAGTGCAGACAACTGCCACACATGAAACGCGTTGATTGCGTTTGGGACCGGCACAATGGTGTACGGGGGACAACCGTTATGCTTGAGACCGTCCCGCGTGATGGCGTCAGTGCGCTCCGTGACGATGAGACCATGTTCCTCCAGCAGTCCCACATACTTGGCTGCGGTGTTGACCGGGATCTCCAGCTTGGCTGGGATGGTGGAATAGCTGACCACACACTGCCAGGTCCGTCGGTCTTAGAACCGCAACGGGTATGCATAGATGGCCAACTCGTACACATGGAGCCCTAACTCAAACACCGCATTGGGGAGCATGAAAAAGTGTTTCTTCACATCACCCCCAAGGTCATTAAGGTAAGTGCTTCCAAAAGAAACAGAGCAGAAAGTAGCGGCTTATTTCGTACAAATTTTGGAGAAAACGCCAAAAAGTTAAAGCCGCCGGCTAAGCCGGTGGCTTGATCAAGCCCTTATAGGGACTGATACCGGCAGGCGTCTCAAGACGCATCAGATATCTTTCACCTGCATCTTGCGCTTCACCGACTGTAAACGGGCATATTATCTTCTGTTTGAAACTTTCTCATAATTATCACTTGGTAAATTGTCAACTCGCTTCGCTCGCAGCTTTTTGCTAAAGCACACGATGGAAGCCCGCCAGGAAAGCTGGTTCTTAACTTTATAATGACATTGCCTATATCTATCTTGTCTGTTTTTCTATTCCTATGCCGTAAACAGTGGAATTTTGCCTGCTGAATCGCTGTGTATGCATGGCTATCTGATGATTCAGCAAAAAACAAAACAGATACAGCTCTTTTGGGCCGGGGGACAGCTGACAGAATAAAAACGGAAAGAGCAGAAAAATACCCGCCGGCTGGGACTTTTCCAAGCGGCGGGCATTTCAAAAAAGGAAACTATAACAAGAAGTGTCACATAACGGATGGATGAAAACGGGATAGGGTCCGGTAGAGCCGCTCCATGTCTATGGTGTTGTGAACGCCGTTTTCATAGAGAATGACGCCGTTGACCATGGTCAATACCACATCAGATGCGGATGCGGCATAGAGGAGATCTGCCTGTGAATTCAGGCCAGGCTGCCAGTGAGGCTCCCTGCGGCTGACTAAAATGAGATCCGCCGGCTCCTGGATAGCTAGGTGCCCCAGGGAAAATCCAGTGGCCGGTCCGGCGGCGGAGGTGGCCATGGCGAGACTTTGGGCCGGGGAGAGTAAAGCGGGATCTCCCCGAGTTCCCTTTTGGAGAAGAGATGCAAAACGCATCTCCTCCAGAATGTCCTGGCTGTTATTGCTGGCGGAGCTGTCCGTCCCCAAAGCCACCGATATCCCGGCGCGGAGAAAGTCTTCCGCCGGTGCAATACCGCTGCCCAACTTCAGGTTGCTGCGGGGGCAGTGAACCACTGTGGCCCCCCGTTGGGCGGCAAGATCAATATCGGAAGAGGAGAGCCAGACGCAGTGAGCCATTAGGGTGTGGGGGGTAATGAGACCAAAGCTGTCCAGATGTGCAAGCGGAGTGACGCCGTGCTGGGAGAGACAGTCCTGTTGCTCACGGGCGGTCTCCGAGACGTGAACATGGATGGGCAGGTCGTATCTCTCCGCTAGCTTGGCGACAGCGGATAGGAGTCTGTCTCCACAAGTGTAGACTGCGTGCGGGGCGATGCCTATGCGGATTAGAGGATGGTTTGCCCACTGTTCCCGGAGATGGAGTATTTGGGTAAGAAGGTTCGGGATTTCCTCCAGAAGAGCGTCAGTAACCGTAGGGGTCACAAGGGCCCGCAGACCTGCCTCAGACATAGCCCTGGCAACAGACTGTGGGTGGATATACATGTCGCAGACACAGGTGATGCCTGATCGAATGCACTCGGCTGCATTAAGAAGAGCACCCCAGTAACAACTTTCGGCGGTGTGTCGGGCTTCATAGGGCCAGATTACCTGCTCCAGCCAGTTCTGGAGGGGCAATCCCTCGCCGCCGGACCGGAGAAGGCTCAGAGGGGAGTGCGTGTGGGCGTTGACAAGCCCAGGCATTAACAGCGCCCCGTGGCAGTCGATCTGCCGGTCAGGATCAAATCCCTCCGGCGGTTGGGCCCCCACGAAGGCAACCACGCCGTTAGACACCCCTACACACATGTCTGCTTGGGGCTGGGCATCGGCACAAGGGAGGAATAGGGCGTGTTTAAAGAGAATCCGCATCTTACAAATTGAGCATCTGACGGCTGACAAAGCTGTCGATTTCCTGGGGAGTTGGCTGTACACCGTTGTGCAGATTGTGCTTTCCACTGGCTAGCAGCACGCCGCAGGAGGCCTGGAGTCCCAGACCCAGGTCCATGATGGGGATAGGATTACCGTCTCCGGCGGAGAGGTTCAGGGGATTGGCGTTTTCCAGCAGGAAAACTTTCTTCTGACCAAACCACAGGGCTTCCTTCCCGGCGCCCACTGCCTCCACACGGTCGGCGGCGGTTCTGAGGTCGTCGGTATCAATCTCAAAACCAAAGTGTCCGGCATTGGAGAGAAGGAGCCCGTCAGAGAAGAAGGGAATGTGTTCCTTGGTGATTACATGGAACCGGCCGGTGGAGGTCACAATCACTTCTGCTTGTGCGATCAGTTCATTGAGATCCTCAGAGACGTGGTGGCCGTCCACTTTGGCCTTTAAAAGGTAAACGGGATCGGTATCGTAGACAGAGGTATGGGCACCCATAGCGCGGAACTTTCCGGCTATGCCGCTGCCACACCAGCCGTAGCCGATGACCAGAATCCTCTTTCCACCCAGCAGAAGGCTGGTGCATCGCATAAAACCATCCACTACAGATTGGCCTACACCCACTGCGTTCTCCAACAGCTTTTTGAGGGGGGAGTCGTCAATCACGATCACGGGAAAACGGATCTCGTAGCCAGAATCGTCGATGAGCAGACGCCCGGTACGAGTTTCTTCGTTGGCACCCAGGGGAACCCAGTCTCGCTGCTTCTTGTGATAGGCCAGAATGAGGCTGGCGCCGTTATCAAGGAGGAGGTTGGGACGCTGCTCCATCACCATCTCCAGATAGCGTTGGTGATCCTCCAAGGTGTCCTTTTCTTTGGCAAGCACAGTAATGCGGGGATCGGAGGCCAGATAGGCGGCAGTGTCGGGCTTGGTGGTTCCAAGACATCCCACAAGGTAGATGTGCTCCGCTCCACCGGTGAGAATTGCGTCAATCCAAAAAGCAGTTTTGGGCTCGACATGGAGACAGATGGCCACCTTCAGCCCACGAAAAGGCTGTTCTTTCCGATAGGTTTCCTTAAGAGAGGCAATCAGGGGCATCTGCTCCATGAACCAGCGCATCCGTTGCCGGCCGGTCTCTGCCAGGGAAGGATTGTCAATTATAGAAATCATTTTTCCCAGGTCCTTTCCATATTGAATTGACACGAGCATACCTTGTTTCTTATAATAATTCGAGGACAAATGTCTATAACCCAGACGGAATGCATTGAGGAGGCCGTAAGATGTGGACAGACAGCAACCCAGAGCGGATCCGGTGGGCGGCGGCATCCCTGGGAGTGGAGAGCTTGATGCAGCCGGAGGTGCTGCGGAATACAAGAATAGCGGTTTATGAGGCAGAGGAGACCGTGATGTCCTCTGGGGATCCTGTGACGTCGGTGTCTGTGCTGCTCCGAGGTACCATGCGAATCTATTCAGTATCAGAGAACGGGAAACTGGTCACAGTGGCCATTGCAAAGCCACCTCAGATGTTTGGGGATATTGAATTTCTACAGGGACACGACACCCTGCACAGTGTAGTGACGGAGACTAGAGCGGAGTTACTGTGCTTTTCACTGGGAGATGTCCGGAACTACCTCTCAGAAAATGTGGCCTTTTACCGCATGATCTGCAACAATTTGATTGAAAAGCTCTATAATACCTCGTATAACTATTCTAAGATGCTTCAGTATGACACCAGAACGCTTCTTGCCCAGCGGATACTGCAAAACTGTGATGAGAACGGGACGGTCTGCTGTAAGAACAAGGAACTGGCGGAGTATTTGGGGGTTACACCCCGACATATTAGCCGCTTGATTACAGAACTGGAGCAGGAGGGTGTCCTCTCACGGGAGGGGGGCAGACGGCTGCGGGTTACGGACTGGCGGCTGCTGCGTGATGCGGGAGAATTGGAGTAAAAGGGAACAGCGCCGGACGAGAACACGTTTTTCTGTCCGGCGCTATTTTTTCGAAAGGCTTTGGTAAAAAAGATGAAAGTCATAAAAAATAGCGGATGTTTTCTTGGAATTTAACATTGAATATAGACATATGTCCTGTTTGCTGACGGCGTTTTCCAGTATGATGATAACAAAGACGGGATAGGAGGTAAGCTCATGTATCTGACGATGTTGGGGACTGGCAACGGATTTATTCCAGGGCAGATGGACAGCAATGCGCTTCTGGAAGAAAATGGATGCAAGACTTTGATTGACTGTGGGACCACTGCCTGGCAAAGTCTGGAGGTTCTGGGTGTGCCGCGGGAGGACATTGATGCCATTTTTGTCACCCACATTCACTTTGATCACGCTGGGGGATTGGAGTCCATTGCTCTGTACAGTAAATATGTATCGCATAAGAAGGTAAAGCTGATTGTGCCGTCCCCTATCCGAAGAATCCTGTGGGACAGTTATTTGAGCGGTGGCCTGACCAATCCGGACTGCAGTTGTCTGGAGGACTACTTTGATGTGGTTTCTCCGGTGAGGGGCGAGATATTTGATCTGTGCGGCGGCATAGAGGCCAGGTGGTTTCCCACCCGGCACATTGACGGTAAATTCAGTTGCGGTCTGCTTTTCGGCGGTCGCGTGGCCTACACCTCTGATATGGTACAGGATTTGCCCCTGGTGACGACCTTGGTGGAGCAGGGGGCGGAGATCATTTTCCACGATTGCCAGATGAGGGATGCCTCCGTTCATTGCAGTTATGAGGCGGTCCTCACCTATCCCCAGAAAATTCTAGACAGACTATGCCTGATTCACCATGGCCAGCTGGTGCCGCCCGGCGGTGTGCCTCGCTTTGCTGTACAGCACCGCCGGATGGATCTCTCCAAGTGGCCTTTCTGTGAGACGGGAGCGGAGGAGGATCCGCTGGTACAAAAGACCATCGCCCACATACAGCGGCTCCAGAGCGATGAGCCCACTGGACATGACTGGCTCCATACCCAGCGGGTGTACCGCGAGGCGACGCTCCTGGCGGAGATGTCCCCGATTCCTGTGGACAGGCAGACGGTGGCGTTAGCCGCGCTGCTCCACGACATTGCCGACTGGAAGTTCAACGGCGGCGATGAGGAGGCCGGTCCCCGGGCGGCGGCACATTGGCTGGAAGGATGCGGCGCCCCTGCAGAACAGATTGCCCACATTCAGGAAATCATCCGGGACTTGTCTTTTAAGGGGATGGGGTCCCGCAAGAAAATGGCCACGCCTGAAGGAGAGATTGTACAGGACGCAGATCGTCTGGACGCGGTTGGGGCCATTGGAATTGCCCGGGCCTTTGCCACGGGAGCTAGTCTTGGAAACCTGATCGTGGATCCGACTATCCCTCCCAGAGAAAACTTGGACAGCAAGAGCTACAAGGACCACTCCGTCCGCTCCACCAGCGTTAACCACTTCTATGAAAAGCTTTTGCACATTTATGAGTTGATGAATACGTCCCAGGCCTGTGCTCAGGCCCTTCAGCGCCATCGGTTTATGGTGGCCTATCTGCAGGAGCTCTATGGGGAGTGTGGAATGGAGACCAGTGTACATCAGAAGTTATTGGAGCAATATATGCTCTAATGGCAATAAGAAGGAGGACTTTACCTGTGAAACGTTTGCTTGCACTTGTCCTGACTATGGGAATTGCCTTTTCCCTCTTGGCCGGCTGCACCCAGAATGCCAACAATGGGGATGAAAACGGTGGGAACACCGGGAACAAGGAGTGGAAAATCGGTCTAATTGCCGCCGGTACTTTTGGCGACAACGGACTGAATGATGCGCTGAAGAAGGCGGCGGAGACCTTCACCGAGAATACGGGAATTCCTGTCACCTGTGTGGAGGTCAACGAGTTCAATGACCACGAAATCCACGCCCGCAACTTCGGCAACGAGGGATATGACATGGTGATCATGGGCGGTACCGTCTCTGAGATCATGTCCCCCATTCTGGAGGACTATCCCGACACCCACTTTGTTCTGAACAAGGGTACGGTGGATGGCTATGACAACTGCACCTCCATCCAGTTTGAGGAGCCTGCGGCCGGGTTCATTGGCGGCGCATTCGCTGTGATGATGAGTGAGTATCTGGGCGGCCCCTCCGAGGTGGGTTGGATTGGGGGCCAGCGGATTGCCGACTTGGAGTTATGCCGCTACTGCTTTGAGGCGGGTGCTGCCTACGCCGGTGGTAAGGCCACTGCGGCCTATGTGGGTGACTTCACCGATATCGCCAAGGCCAAGGAGCTGGCTCTGCAGATGTACAATGGCGGCATGATGATTGTCCAGGCTTTTGCCGGTGGTGCTGCCAACGGCGTGTACCAGGCGGTAGAGGGCCTGGAGGAGGGCAAGTACGCCATGGGAGCGGCTACCGGCCAGTTTGAACTGTCCCCTGACCGAATCATTGCCTCCCACATCATCAAGACCGATGAGTATTTTGCCACCGTCTGTCAGCAGTTTATTGAGGGACAGCTGCCTTCTGGCATTGTGAAGGCCGGACTTGCCGATGGTGCTACCGGGATCCGACTTTCCCCCAACATCGGTGACTTGGTTCCTCAGGAGATTCTGGATGCCATGGAAGAAATTGAGCAGAAATTGATTTCCGGCGAAATCGTTCCTCCCACCACAGAGGAGGAGTTGGCCAACTATCTGGCTGAGATCAACGCCTGATTTTCAGCACAGGGAACTGGCCCTCCTCCTAGGGGAGGAGGGCCATCTTCAGCTTGATTTGGCAGCGGATGGGTATGAACAGTGAGGAGGAGTACTCTGGTGGGATACGTAGTAGAAATGCGGGAGATTAGTAAGCAGTTTCCTGCAGTGCTGGCAAATAATCGAGTTTCTCTCTGCGTGGAGAGCGGTACAATCCATGCAATTATAGGAGAAAACGGTGCGGGAAAAACCACACTGATGAACATTCTCTACGGACTTTACCAGCCGGACGGCGGCGAGATCCTGATCAAAGGGGAGCGGGTATCTTTCCGCTCCGCCATGGATGCCATTCGACAGGGAATTGGCATGGTGCATCAGCATTTTATGCTGATTCCGCGCTTATCTGTTGCGGACAATATTGTGCTTGGCGATGAACCCCGGCACCGGTTTCATTATGACAGACGTCGGGCTGAGGAACAGGTGAATGAAGTGTGCCGCAATTATGGCATTGCCGTTGATCCCAAAGCTCTGGTGCAGGACATATCCCTTGGCATGCAGCAGCGGGTGGAGATTGTCAAGACTCTCTACCGTGGGGCGGACGTCATCATTTTGGATGAACCAACCGCCGTGCTGACACCACAGGAGATTGATGACCTTGGAATGGTTCTCAAGAGGTTGAAAGAGCGGGGAAAAACCATCCTCATCATCACCCACAAACTAGAAGAGGTAATGGACTTCAGCGATGAGATCACCGTTTTACGGGCGGGACGGCATGTGGTTACCGTGAAGAAGGAAGACACCAGCATTCCGGAGCTTACGGCCTATATGGTGGGAAGAGAAGTCCACCTGGGCGGGCACAAGACGGAAGTAGACACTTCAAAGGTGATGTTGCAACTCAGCCATGTAAGCTGCCATGCAGAGGGCCGACAGGCTTTACAGAATATTTCCTTTACCCTCCACAGCGGTGAAATCCTGGGAATTGCCGGCGTCGACGGCAGCGGCCAGACAGAGCTGACAGAAGTGGTGGCAGGAATTCTGCCCTGTCAGGAAGGCAGTGTGGCCTTCCAGGGACGGGAGATCACCGGTGACTCCATTGCCGAGCGGAAAGCAAATGGAATCGGGTTTATTGCCCAGGACCGCCACCGTCACGGGTTGATTCTCGACTTTTCTGTTGAGGAGAACCTGCTGCTGGGAATGCAGCGGCGTAGTGAATATATTAGCAGGCGGTTCCTTCAGGACGGCCGGAAGATTCGGGCCATGGCGGAGGAACGGATCCGGGATTTCGATATCCGCCCTCCACTGCGCAGTAGCCGTGCAAGTACTCTTAGCGGTGGTAATCAACAGAAGATTATTGTTGCCCGTGAGATGGGAGCAATACCAGAACTGATCGTAGCGGATCAGCCCACCCGTGGCGTGGATGTGGGGGCTATTGAGTTTATCCACAACACGTTGGTGGAACACAGAAACCGAGGAGGCAGTGTACTGCTGACCTCCCTGGAACTGGATGAGGTGCTGATGCTCAGTGACCGTATTGCGGTAATGTACTGCGGCCGGCTAGTAGGGATCGTGGATGCCAAGAGTACCACCAGGGAACAGATTGGCCTGATGATGGTGGGCAGACGCCCCGAGGAGGTGGAGTCGTGAAACGGAGTGTGATCACCCTGAAAAAGCCTTCCCGGAAGACAGTCGTGGATGCTGCAATTCCATTTCTTCTTTTGCTGCTGTCGTTCCTGTTCAGTTCCATCTGGATTCTGCTGATGGGAAAGAACCCGCTGGCGGCTTATATGGCCTTGCTGGATGGGGCCTTCGGTTCACCGGCAGCCTTGATGAACACCATCAAGAAGTCCGTGCCCATCTCCTTTGCATCGTTTGCCATTATTGTGTCCATGAAAGGTAACTCCTTCAATATTGGCGCAGAAGGCCAGTTGGCGCTTGGCGCCATTGGAGCCACTCTGGCTGGGGCACTGATCCCCGGACTACCTGCGCCCTTGCACATTGCTGTGTGCTTGTCGGCAGGGGCGGTATTCGGGATGCTTTATATCCTTTTCCCCGCGGTGATGCATGTGCGTCGGGGGGTGGATCTACTGGTGATTTTACTGCTGCTCAACAATGTGGCGAGCTATATCCTCCAGTATTTTGTGCTGGATTTTTTCAAGTCCGATAATGCCTTGGTTCCCTCCTCACGAAAGATTCTGGAGACGGCAGAGCTGCCCTATCTCATCGGACCGCCCTACCGTATGACTATCGCCATTGTCTTTGCCCTGGTGGCGGCAGTTGTTCTGCAGTGGTATTTCTCCAGAACCGTTGCGGGATATGAGATGCGGGCAGTGGGCCTGAACCGGGACGCAGCCTTCTATGCAGGAGTTCCGGTGAAGAAGTATACCAGTTTAGCCCTGCTCATCAGCGGCGCTTTGGCCGGGATTGGCGGTGCTTTGGAGGTCCTTGGCAACTACCACTGCCTGTATACGGATTTTTCTCCGGGCTTTGGATACGATGGAATTCCGGTGGCCCTGTTGTGCGGCTCCAATCCCATCCTCGCTGTGGTAGGAAGCATTGCGTTCGGTGCTCTGCGCAATGGCTCTTTGACTATGCAGGCCCAAGTGGGGATCTCCAATGAGATTATCTCTGTTATTCAGGGGTCCTTGATTCTCTTTGTGGCCAGTAACTACATCGTCCGCTATCTCTTTAACCGACGGACGGGAAAGGAGAAAGCATATGGTTGAGTCTCTGGTATTGGCATTTGCTCTATCGGTAATCCGCCTGAGCGCCCCTATGTTTATTGCCGGTATGGGCAATATGTACTGTGAGCGGGTGGGCGTACTGAATTTGGGAGCAGAAGGTATGATGGTTAGCGGCGCCTTTGCCGCGGTGCTGGGTTCATACTTGACCGGCAATCCCTGGATCGGTGTGCTGATGGGTATGTTGGCGGGCCTTGTTGCCAGCGGGATCCACGCCTTGGTGTGTGTGGAGTTCGGTGGTATGCACGCTATCAGCGGCTTGGGCCTGACAATGCTCTGCAACGGCATTGCCCGGTTCCTCTGTATCTCCATTTTCGGCTCTACCTATTCCCCCAATGTAACAGCCCTGCAGACAACCGATATTCTGGCTGGGCTCCCGATAGTAGGCGGGTTCCTCTCCCAGCTCTCTCCCCTCATTTATGTGGGCGTATTGCTGGGCGTGGTCTCTTGGTATGTGATTTTTCGCACTACATACGGCCTGCGGGTCCAAGCGGTGGGGGATGACCCCAAGACGGTGGAGACGGCGGGTATTAACGTCTGGCGGCTGCGTTACAGCGGTGTGTTGATCTGCGGAGTCCTGTGCGGTATTGCGGGTGCATATATGTCCCTGGGCCAGTTAGATCGTTTCTTTGACGGGATGATCAGCGGTAAGGGCATGATGGCAGTGATTGCCGTGAAGATGGGTAAATGGGCCCCCGGTGGAATCTTGGGTACCGCTTTGCTCTTGGGGCTTTTTGACGCTCTGCAGATGAAACTCCAGGTGGCCAATACCATTGGCCTCTCTCCGGAACTGCTGGGAATGGTTCCCTATCTTGCCGGAGTCGCAGTGCTCTGTTTCCAGAGAGGGAAAAATGCACGTCCCACAGCCCTGGATACCACGTATCTGCGTAACAAGTATAAATTTTAAGAAAAGTAAAAAGAAATGGGCATAGTCCACAATATTATTAAGTTAAGAACCGGGGCGAATACCTCGGTTCTTAGCTTTCGCCTTGGTGGTACAAAAGACACCCCCCGGCTATGCCGGGGGTAAAAATAGCTTATAGCGAGGGAAAAAGTAGAAAAAACTCCCTGATAAGGTAGAAGTGGTTTTCCGACCACACAACTACAATAACAGGGAGGTCTTCATCGTGAAAGGCAAAGACATAAGTGGTTTAGAACATACAAGTTGGAGATGTCAATATCACATCGTATTCGCGTCGAAATATCGGAGAATCGAGATGTATGGGCAGATAAAACCGGATATAGGAGTGATATTAAGAAAACTGTGCCAGTAAAAGGGGGGAGAAATTACAGAAGCTAGAGTATGCCAAGACCATATACACATACTGATCAGCATCCTGCCCAAGTACAGCGTGTCACAGATTATAGGGTATCTGAAAGGAAAAAGTAGTCTGATGATATTTGATCGGCATGCAAATCTGAAATATAAGTATGGAAATTGACACTTTTGGGCCAGAGGATATTATGTGGATACAGTGGGACGAAATAAGAAGCAAATAGCAGAGTATATCCGAAACCAACTGGCATCGGATCAAATCGCAGACCAGATAGGACTGAAAGAGTTTGTTGACCTGTTTACGGGTCGCGAGAACAAGAACGCATAAAAGGAACCCCTTAAGGGGTAGCACGAGAAAGAAATGCAGACGGCAAACCTTTCGGGGCCCCTTAAGGGGTATTGTCTGTATAAAGCCCTTATAGGGCTTACTCAAGCCTCCGGCTTAGCCGGGGGTTTTGACTAGGCTGGGGTCAGGCCCGGAGCCTGCGGGCAGCCCGTCGGGCCTCCGCTTTTTTCTCCAGGTTGGAGACCACCAGGGCGCAGGCAGCGTCGCCCGTGATGTTCACCGTGGTGCGGCCCATGTCGAAGATGCGGTCCACGCCGATGACCAGGCCAATGCCTGCCACCGGCAGGTTCACGCTCTCCAGCACCATGGTCAGCATCACCACGCCGGAGCCGGGGACACCCGCGGTTCCGATGGAGGCCAGGGTGGCGGTGAGCACAATGGTGATCATTTGGCCCAGGGTCAAGTCCACTCCGTAGCAGGTGGCGATGAACACGGCGCACACGCCTTGGTAGATGGCGGTGCCGTCCATGTTGATGGTGGCGCCCAGGGGCAGGACGAAGCTGGCGATGTCCCGCCGGGCGCCCAGCCGCTCCGTGCACTCCAGGTTCAAAGGCAGGGTGCCCACGGAGGAGGCAGAGGAGAACGCCATGGCCATGGCCGGGAACATCCCCTTGAAGAAGGCCAGCGGACTCACGCCGCCCAGGGCCTTTACCGTGGCAGAGTAGACGATGACGGCGTGGAGGAAGTACCCGATATAGGCGCACAGCAGCACCAGGCCCAGATTGCCCAGGATCTGGGGACCGTTTTCCGCCACCACCGGCAGGATCAGGCAGAACACGCCGATGGGGGAGAGGCGCAGGATGATGTCCATGACCTTCATGCAGACCTCTGTAAGGCTGTCCACCAGCGCCGCTGCGGGCCGTCCCTTCTCTCCGGCGGCCAGGATGCCGAAGCCGAACAGCAGCGCCGCCACGATCACCTGCAGCATGGAGGCGTTGGCAAAGGGGGCGATGATGTTGGAGGGGAAGATGTCCACCAGCGTGTCCATGAAGCTGGCGGTCTCACCGGGCTCAAAGGTGACACCGGTGGGGTCGATGACCGTGAAGAAGCCCTTGAACAGGTTGGCCAGGAACATGGCCAGCACGATGGCCCCGGCAGTGGTGCAGGTATAATACACCAGCGTTTTGACGCCGATGGAACCCACCTTGCGGATATCGCTCATGGAGATGATGCCGGAGAGAATGGAGAAAAAGACGATGGGCACCACCACGAACTTCAGCAGGTTCAGGAAAATGGTGCCGAAGGGCTTGATATAGCTGACGGCAAAGGTGGGATTTCCCGTGAAGGCCATGCCGACCGCGATGCCTAGCCCCAGCGCCAGAAAGATTTGGAGGGAGAGAGGAATTTTTTTCTGCTTCATATACGCGCTCCTTTGCTTGGTGAACTGTTGTGCAGGGCCATTCGGCGGAAAGACCGCCCGAAATGGCCGAAAACTAATCTAGTATATCAAAAAAACTGGGACAGCACAACCCTCTTTTGCAACAGAGTGCCCATTTCCGCTGCTTAGAAACCTGATTTCAATTTCTGTTTATTTTGTCAGGAAGGCGGAGGGTATAGATACGATCCCGGCATGGATGGCAGAGATGGAGAAGAGAACCTGGCATCTCCACTGGGCGGCGTGGGAAAAGCGGCGGATCCGGGCTCGAACATTGACGGCCTGTAAAAGAGTCCCCCGGACAGAAAACGACCTCTCCCGATCCGGAGAGGCCGTTTGTTCAGTCATGGGCGTGAGGCAGGTTCCAGCGGAAGTGGGCGGAGAGGATGCGGACGGCGACCACAAGCGCACTGCCGCAGAGCATGGCGGCCATCTCTCCCGCCAGGGGCCAGAGGACCACGCAGGCCAGCGCCCCGGCCAGGGAGGCGGAGGCATAGACATGCTTGACGAAAATGTAGGGCGTGTCCCCGGCCAGCACGTCCCGCAGCACGCCGCCGCCCACGCCGGTAACCACGCCCACAAACACCAGCAGGAACAGGGTGGGGCGGGCCGCGTGTTCATAGGCAATGCGGATGCCCGCCACAGTGAAAATGCCAAGGCCCGCGGAGTCCATAATCAGCAGCACCAAGTCGTAGAGCCGCTGGTCCCACATGAGGAGCCGCCGGATGCGGGGCAGAAACAGCACCAGGGAGGTCAGCAGGGCCACCACGGCGTAGATGGGATCCTGGAAGGTGCCCGGCGGCGTGATGCCCAAGAGCAGGTCCCGGATGACGCCGCCGCCCACCGCGGTGGTGAGGCCCAGAATGCAGACGCCGAAAACGTCCATGTTCTTTTTCAGGCCGGTGATGGCGCCGGAGGCGGCAAAAGCGAGCGTCCCAACCAGCTCCAGGATCAGAAACAGCTGTTCCATGGCCGTCACCGGGCGTCCTGCCGGACCATCTCCATAAAGGCGGAGGCCGCGGCGGTGGGCGTCACGTCCCGCAGGGTGCACATGTCCACGCTGCGGGCAGGAATGGTGAAGTCGGTTTTCAGCAGGCGGATGTCCCCGCTGTCCAGGGCCTTCTGCACAAACTCCAGCGTCACACCGGCCACCCCCAGGCCGATCCGGGCCAGGGATACCAGAAGGCTCCGGGAGGAGAGCTCGATTTCCGGCGTCAGGGTGATACCGCTTTGCAGAAAGTACTGCTCCAGAAACACCCGGCTGCTGGCCTTGCGCTCCAGCAGGATCAGGGGGAACTCCGCGATCTCCTGCCGGGTGTACACGTGGTCGAAGTCACAGTCGTAGCCGCTGCCCGCCACAAAGACGGAGTGGGTGGCGAAGCAGGACCAGGTATGCAGCGCGGCGGGGTCCGTGGGGGAGGAGGCGAAGGCGATGTCCACAGCGCCGGATTTCAGCATGCTCAGCACCTTGGCGCTGCGGCCACTGACAATCTTCAGCCGGATGCCCGGGTGCTGGCGGTGGAAGGCCTCCAAATATGGCGTCAGGAAAAAGCTGGTGACAGTGTCGCTGGCGCCGATGGTCAGGGTGCCCAGCAACAGCTGCTGGGCCTGGGACAGCTTGTCCTCCCCTGTGGCCAGCAGGCCCAGGGCGCTGCGGACATACTGGTAGAGCATCTGCCCCTCCCAGGTGAGGGAGACGCCCCGGGGACTGCGGGCGAACAGGCGGGCCTGGAGCGCCGTCTCCAGCTGCTTGATAGACTGGCTCACCGCCGACTGGGAGATGTAGAGGTTTTTTGCCGCCAGGGAGATGTTGCCCGTCTCCGCCACCTCTTTGAACACTCGGTACAGCTCCAGCTTGACCGCCATGGATCATCCCTCCAGCAATCAGAATTTCTTATAGTGTCCGGAATCATTATAAGGGATGACTGGAGGAAACGCAACGGCGGCGGAAAAATTTTCGGTTTTTCTTTGCAAGCGGGATGGTTTTTGTTATACTAACACATTAGATTGTAAAGACGGGAGGCGCGCTATGCTGTATCACATTCTGGCAGTGGGCGACGTGGTGATGGAGCCCGGCCTCCGCCATCTGGAGCGGCACCTGCGTCCCCTCCAGAAGTGGAAGGCCATCGACTTCACGGTGGTGAACGGCGAGAATGCCGCCGGAGTGGGGCTGACCCGCGACCAGGCGGAGCGGATCTACGACGCCGGTGCCGACGTGGTGACCTTGGGGAACCACGCCTTCGGCAAGAGCCAGATTGCGGATTTCCTGGAGGACGCGCCCTGGCTGCTGCGGCCCGCCAACTACACCGGCCGGGCCCCGGGTCGGGGCTGCGGTGTTTACGACCTGGGCGGCGTCCGGATCCGGGTGCTGAACCTGATCGGCCGGTGCGACCTGGCCTGGGGGGCGGACAACCCCTTCACGGCGGCGGACCGGCTGCTGGAGAGAGACGCGGCGGACTTCACCCTGGTGGACTTCCACGCGGAGGCAACCAGTGAGAAACTGGCCATGGGCTACTATCTGGACGGGCGGGTGTCCGCCCTGTGGGGGACCCATACCCACGTGCCCACCGCCGACGAGCGGGTGTGTCCCAGGGGCACGGGCTATATTACGGATTTGGGAATGACCGGGTCCATCGAGTCGGTGCTGGGCATCGACCCCCGGCAGTCCGTGGAGGGATTCCTGGGCGGCCTGCCGGGCCGCTACCGGGCGCCGGAGGGACCCGCCAAGCTCCAGGGGGCCATCTTCACGCTGGACAGCGCCACCGGACTGTGCACCGCCGTGGAGCGGATCGACGTACGGTGACCGGGACGATTTCAAACCGGCTGGTTAAAATTTCAGATAGAGAGGAACGAACCATCATGTCCATTGAAAAAGTCAGAGCATATTTCAAGCCCCTCGGCATCGAAGAGCGAATCCGGGAGTTCGATGTCTCCTCCGCCACGGTGGAGCTGGCGGCGGTGGCCGTGGGTGTGGAGGGCGCCCGCATTGCCAAGAGCCTCAGCTTCAAGGTGGAGGACCAGCCCATCATCATTGTGGTGGCGGGGGACGCCAAGGTGGACAACAGCCGCTACAAGGCCCAGTTCCACACCAAGGCCAAAATGCTGACCCATGAGGAGGCCCACGAGCTGATCGGCCACGACGTGGGCGGCGTGTGCCCCTTTGCCCTGCCGGAGGATGTGAAGGTGTACCTGGATGTGTCCATGAAGCGGTTCGAGACGGTGTTCCCCGCCGCAGGCAGCAGCAACAGCGCCGTGGAGATGACCTGCGACGAGCTGGAGCGGTACGCCTCCAACTTTGCCGCGTGGGTGGATGTGTGCAAGGGCTGGCGGCCCGAGGAGCAGGGATGATCCGGTTTCTGCACGGCGCGGACTTCCACCTGGACAGCGCCTTCGGCGCCCTGCCGCCCGGACAGGCGGCGGCCCGCCGCCGGGAGAGCCGGGAGCTGGCTCTCCGTCTGGCGGACTACGTGAAGGAACACGGCATCGATCTGGTGCTGCTGGCGGGGGATCTGTTCGACAGCGCCAGCCCCTTCCGGGAGACAGGGGAACAGCTGGCCGCCGCTCTGGGACAGATGCGGACCAGGGTGTTCATCTCCCCCGGCAACCACGACTGGTACGGACCCGGCAGTCCCTGGGAGACGGTGGACTGGCCGGAGAATGTGTACGTATTCAAAGAGAACAGGCTCACGGCCGTGGAGGTGCCGGAGCGGAACTTGGTGATCCACGGGGCGGCATTCTCCGGCCCGGAACAGCCGGAGAGCCTGCTGGCGGGTTTCACCGCCCCGGCAGACGGAAAGTGTCACATCGGCCTGCTCCATGGGGAGCTGGACGGGGCGGAGGCGCGGTACGGCCCCATCCGCCGGGAAGAGGCGGCGGCCAGCGGCCTCTGCTATCTGGCACTGGGCCACGTCCACAAGCGGACGGCGCCCCTGACACTGGGGCGGACGGTCTGCGCCTGGCCCGGCTGTCCGGAGGGCCGGGGGTTCGACGAGCTGGGGGAGAAAGGTTTTTACGAGGGGACGATCTCCGACGGCGGAGAGGTCTCCCTGACCTTTGTGCCCTTTGCCCGGCACCGGTATGAGGTTTTAGAGGTGGACGTCACCGGAAAAGAGCCCCGGGCCGCCGTGGAGGCAGCTCTGCCGCCGGAGACGGCCGGGGACCTGTACCGCATCCTCCTCACCGGCGAGACCGGAGAGGGCGGCGCTGGCGCCGCGGCCATCCAGGAGGCGCTGGCGGACCGGTTTTACGCCCTGGAGGTCCGGGACCGCACCCGTATGGCGGAGGACCTGTGGCGGCGGGCGGAGGAGGACTCCCTCCGGGGCCTGTTTCTCCGGGAGCTGCGCCAGCGGCGGAAGCAGGCGGAGACGGAAGCGGAACGGGCGGAGATCGACCTGGCGGCCCGGTTCGGCCTGGCAGCGCTGGACCACCGGGATCTGGGGTGAGCGGAGGAGCGGATGAAATGAATGAGATGAAGAAGATTCTGCTGATCGGCACTGGCGGCACCATCGCCTCGGACGTGACGGACAGCGGCCTTGCGCCGGAGCTGACCACGGAGCAGCTGCTCTCCCATATTCCCGGGATCTCGGACATCTGCGGCGTGGACTGCCTCCAGCTGCTGAACCTGGACAGCACCAACATGACCCCGGCTCACTGGCTGGAGATCGCCGCCTGTATCCGGGACCACTACGGCTGCTATGACGGCTTTGTCATCACCCACGGCACGGACACCATGGCGTATACGGCGGCGGCCCTGAGCTATCTGATCCAGGGTAGTCCTAAGCCTATTGTGCTGACCGGCGCCCAGAGACCCATCGGATTTGATTCCACGGATTCCAAGACAAATCTGGCGGACGCCTTCCGCTGCGCGGCGGAGGACCTGCCGGGGGTCTCTATCGTGTTCAACAGCCGGGTGATCCTGGGGACCCGGGCCAAGAAGACCCGCTCCAAGAGCTTCCAGGCCTTTTCCAGCATCAATCACCCGGAGCTGGGCGTCCTGCGGGACGGCGTGCTGCTGCGGTACATCCGCCAGGACTGCCGGGAGGCCCCGGTGTTTTACGACCGCCTGGACCCGCGGGTGGCCCTGCTGAAGCTGGTGCCCGGCACCGGGCGGGATGCGGCGGACTTCCTGCTGGAGCGGAACGACGCCCTGATTATCGAGAGCTTCGGCGTGGGCGGCCTGCCGGAGGCGGGCGGCTTTTACGACTGCGTCCGCCGCTGGATGGAGGCGGGGCGGGTCGTCGTTCTCACCACCCAGGTGGAGAATGAGGGCAGCGACCTGGGGGTGTATCACGTGGGCTACCGCCTCAAAAGCGATCTGGGGGTGCTGGAGGCCTACGACATGACCACGGAGGCCGTGGTGGCCAAGCTCATGTGGATCCTGGGGCAGACCCGGCGACGGGAGGAAGTGGAGCGGCTGTTCTACACACCGGTGGCCCGGGACATCCTCTGGCCCGGCCTGTAAAGACAGAGGGAACCGACGTCCGGAAAAAGGCAGGTTCCCCCACTTGACAAGGAAAAAGGCCCGTGATATATTTATTTTTACTGAAAAAAGCATTGAAAAGGACGCTGTCCGGGACTCGACAGCAGAGAGGGACCGCCGCTGGCTGAAAGCGGACCCTGCCGGAGCCCGGAACACAGCCACCGCCTTGGAGCCGCCCACCGATATGTAGGCTGGGACGGGACCTCCCGTTATAGAGGACACGAGCGGCATCCCTCCGGGGATGCAAGCAGGGTGGAACCGTGGAATACGATTTTGTATCCCACCCCTGATTTTTCAGGGGTGGGATTTTTGTTTTCTGCCCCTTGAACAAAAGGAGGATCAACCATGTCTGAAGAAGTGAAGAACAACGAGTTTACCTTTGAGAATCCGGCGTACCGCCAGACCTACTGGCACACCTGCTCCCACGTGATGGCCCAGGCCGTGAAGCGCCTGTGGCCGGAGGTGAAGCTGGCCATCGGCCCCTCCATCGACGAGGGCTGGTACTACGACCTGGACGCCCCCTTCGCCTTCACGCCGGAGCACCTGGAGAAGATCGAGGCAGAGATGCGGAAGATCTGCAAGGAGAAGCTGAAGCTGGAGCGGTTCGAGCTGCCCCGGGAGGAGGCTTTGAAGTTCATGGAGGAGAAGGCAGAGCCCTACAAGGTGGAGCTTATCAACGACCTGCCCGCAGACGCCCATATCTCCTTCTACAAGCAGGGCGAGTTCACGGATCTCTGCGCCGGCCCCCATCTGGACTCCACCGGCCGCATCAAGGGCAACGCCCTCAAGCTCACCGCTTGCAACGCCGCCTACTGGCGGGGTGATTCCAACCGGGAGACCCTCCAGCGGATTTACGGCATCGCCTTCCCGAAGAAGGACGAGCTGGATGCCTACCTCCAGCGGATCGAAGAGGCTAAGAAGCGGGACCACCGGAAGCTGGGCCGGGAGCTGGGCCTGTTCATGCTGCGGGACGAGGGCCCCGGCTTCCCCTTCTTCCTGCCCAAGGGCATGACCTTGAAAAACACCCTGCTGGATTACTGGCGCCAGGTCCACAAGAAGTACGGCTATGTGGAGATCTCCACCCCCATCATCCTCAACCGTCAGCTGTGGGAGCGTTCCGGCCACTGGGACCACTATAAGCAGAACATGTACACCACTGTTATCGACGAAGAGGATTACGCCATCAAGCCCATGAACTGCCCCGGCGGCATGCTGGTCTACGCCAGCGAGCCTCACTCCTACCGGGAGCTGCCCCTGCGGGTGGGCGAGCTGGGCCTGGTACACCGGCACGAGCTGTCCGGTGCGCTCCACGGCCTGTTCCGGGTCCGCTGCTTCACCCAGGACGACGCCCACATCTTCATGACCCCGGACCAGATGAAGGACGTGATCCAGGAGACGGTTCGCCTGTTCGACGAAGTGTACTCCACCTTCGGCCTCAGCTACACCATTGAACTCAGCACCATGCCGGAGGATCACATCGGCACTGTGGAGGAGTGGGAGCATAACCAGGACATCCTGAAAAACGCTATCACCGACATGGGCAAGACCTTCGAGGTCAACGAGGGCGACGGCGCCTTCTATGGCCCCAAGCTGGACTTCCATCTGGCCGATTCCCTGGGCCGCACCTGGCAGTGCGGCACCATCCAGCTGGACAGCCAGCTGCCGGAGCGGTTTGAACTGGAGTACACCGGAGAGGACGGCCAGAAGCACCGCCCCGTCATGGTCCATCGGGTGGTTCTGGGCAGCGTGGAGCGGTTCATCGGCGTCATCACCGAGCACTTTGCCGGCGCGTTCCCGGTGTGGCTGAACCCGGTGCAGGTGAAGGTCCTGCCCATTACAGACCGCGCCCTGGAATACGCCGATCAGATCGCAAAGCAGCTGGATGCCGCCGGCTTCCGGGTAGAGGTGGACGGCCGCAACGAGAAGATCGGCAAGAAGATCCGGGAGGCCACCCTGGAGAAGATCCCCTATATGCTGGTAGTGGGCGACCGGGATATGGAAAACCAGACCGTCTCCGTCCGCCTGCGGACCGGTGAGGATCTGGGCGCCATGTCCGTGGCGGATTTTGCCGCCCGGCTGAAGCAGGACGTGGACACCAAGGCCATCTGGTAAAAATGCGTTCCCCTCACAGCGGCCCGGGGCCGAACCCGGACCGCTGTGTCCGATTCCGCAACGGGCGCTCCCGCATCCGGGCAGCGGAAAGATGGCGGGCATTTTCGGTGGTTCTGCACATTGCCGGGACCGCCCGGACGGTATACAATAGAAAAAACATCCGGCACTTTTTGCAGAGGAGGCGGCTATGAGTCAGGAGATTCACTATTTGGAGACCGGATCCCAGGACCCTTTTTACAATCTGGCGTTTGAAGAGACGGTACTCCGCAGCCGGCGGTCGGGGGAGTATCTGCTCCTGTGGCAGAACGACAACACCATCGTCATCGGGCAGAACCAGAACGCCGAGGGTGAGATCAACCGGGCCTTTGTGGAGGCCCATCAAATCCATGTGGTGCGCCGCACCACCGGCGGCGGTGCCGTGTACCATGATCTGGGCAACCTGAACTACTCCTTCATCACCGACGTGGGAGACGCGGAGCGGCTGACCATGGAGCGGTTCACCCGTCCCATTGTGGAGGCCTTGCAGGGATTGGGCCTGCAGGCGGAGGCCTCCGGCCGCAATGACATCCTGGTGGAGGGGCGGAAGGTGTCCGGCACAGCCCAGCGGCTGCTCCGCGGGCGCTTCCTGTATCATGGGACACTGCTGTTCGACGCCAACCCCGGCATGGTGTCCGGGGCGCTGAATGTGGACCCGGCAAAGTTCGAGTCCAAGAGTGCAAAATCCGTGCGCAGTCGGATCGGCAACATCCGGGAGTTCCTGAAGACGGATATGGATATGCCCGCCTTCTGGAGTTATCTGAAGAAAACATTGGCCGGCAGCGGTCTGGTGGAGGATCACCTGACAGATGAGGAACTGGCTGCTGTGGATGAGCTGAAGCGCACCAAGTACGACACCTGGGAGTGGAACTTCGGCCGTTCCCCCAAGTACAACCTGCGGAACAAGCGCCGCTGGGACGGCGGCACCCTGGAGCCCTGCGTGGAGGTGGACCAGGGGATCATCCGCCAGATCGTGTTCTACGGAGATTTTCTGGCTGTCAGCCCCATGGACGAGGTGACCGGCGCCCTGATGGGCACGCCATTCCGGCGGGAGGACGTGGGGGCGGTGCTGGACCGCTTCCCCCTTCGGGACTATTTCGGAACCATCACCCGGGACCAGGTGCTGGATACAATATTTTATGTGGACTGAGACAGCGTCCGCAGAAGCAAAAAGAGAGACGCGCCCGGCGCGTCTCTCTTTTTGCTTCTGTCAGGCCAGGATTTCCCGCTGGAACGGCTCCAGCAGCAGCCGGACATCCGGCACCCCCTGGAGCTGGCCCGCACCCTTGACGGCGGCATTCCGATATCCCCAGCGGTCATCGTGGGAGAAGGGGAGATGGTATACCACCAGATGCTCCGGCCGGATGGCCTGTTCGATGAAGTGACGGCCCTTCCGAAGAGTCACCCAAGGGAAGTTCAAAAGGGCCAGATCAATGGGGCGGTTGCCGATGAAATCCCGCAGCTGCGGGTCCGCCACGGCGCAGTCTCCGGCGATCAGGACCCGGAAACCGTCATATTCCAGGATACAGCCGTAGTGGGGGACCTCCCGGTACTGTGCACCCTCGTGAGTCAGGCGCATGAAGTCCATGTGCAGCCCCTCCAGGGTGAGATGGCTGCTGGGACCGGCCAGCACCAGCTGGCGGTCAAACTCCTGCTCCGGCAGCACCAGGGCCACCTGCGGATTTTGGGCAATCACCTGCTCTGTCAGGGCGCGGGAGTAATGGTCCGGATGGCAGTGGGTGAAAAAGAGCAGATCCGGGCTGGCGAAGTCCGGATGAGCCTGAAGAATGTTCCAGCGCTCAGGGGTGACAGTGGAGAACCCCACAACCCGATGGTCGTGGAGCGCGTCGGACCAGACCCGCATGGCACCCAGATGCAGGGCGACCCCGGCGTTGACGCTGAGTGTGATTTGGCAATGGGACATGATGTCGCTCCTTGTGTGTACAGGATTTTTACTTGCGGGACAAACGTCTTTCAGAATAAAATTTCAAAATGCCATGATTTGCGTAAGGCTTGCGTAAGAATCGGCGCTTTGCGGTTTTATGGTTGATTATACCATACTTTTTCCGAAAAATCAGCAAAAAGTCCAAAAATAATTTATTTTTCTGTTAAAATTGCCATATTTTTGCTGTTTGTACAAAATTGGCAAAGAGCCACAGAACAAAAATGGGCAAAATGACAAATTTCCGATTGCTGATTGATATTGAATTGGCAAAGTGATATACTTGTCTCCGTTAACAGAAATTTAATATGTATTTCTGTGAAACAGGCGGCTTTGCGGCAGTTTATTCATACGGCATGATAGACAGGCAACTATTCATGCGCAGGAGACGTATAAATATTCTGTTAAGACGGGGCGCCACACTAACTGAAGGGATTGATCGAATGAAAACCTACAAGACGATCATGAACGGGCTCACCAAAGTCGAGGAATTCGTGCTCTGCGTGATTACCGTCGTGGTTACAGCGATCACGTTTATCAACGTGCTCTCTCGGTATGTTTTCCACTCCAACTTCGCGTGGTCCGAGGAGCTGGTCATCAACGTGTTCATCCTGATGATCATGCTGGGCTGCGCCCTAGCTACCAGAGACGGCAGCATGATTACGCTGTCCCTGATCTTCGACAATGTGGGCGTCGGGGGTAAAAAGATTCTGACCGTGATTGACACGGTCGTGAACCTGATCTTTTACGCCATCCTGATCTACACCGGCTTTAACAAGGTGTTCGATCAGATCAGCACCGGCAAAGAGACCTTCTCTCTGGGCTGGCCCGAATGGGTGTTTACCATCCTGCTGCCCATCGGCTCCATCTTCCTGGTGCTCCATGCGATCGAGTATCTGGTCGACGTGATGAGCAACAAGGCCGCCTGTGTGAAGCCGGCTGAGACAGAGGGAGGCAAAGAGACTGTATGATTAACTTGATCCTGTTCGGCAGTTTCTTCGTGATGCTGCTGCTGAATATCCCCATTGCCGTCAGCCTGGGTATGTCTTCCATTTTCGCCCTGCTCTTCAGCAGTTCCCCCCTGACGGTCGTCCCTACCAACGTGTACAGCGGCATGGCAAAGTTCCTGCTGCTGGCTATTCCGTTCTTTGTTCTGTCCGGCAACATCATGGCCAAGGCGGGCATCTCCAGCCGTCTGGTGGCGTTTGCTGATGACTGCGTCGGCCATCGGCGCGGCGGCATCGCCATCGTGGCTGTTATCGTGGCCTGCTTCTTCGGCGCCATCTCCGGCTCCGGTCCCGCCACCGTGGCGGCTCTGGGCATTATCCTGATTCCCGCCATGATCAACCGCGGCGGCTTCTCCGCCCCCTTCGCCTCTTCCCTGATGGCCAGCGCCTCCTCCATCGCCATCGTCATTCCGCCCTCCATCGCATTCGTGGTGTACGCCTCCATCACCGGCGTCTCCGTGGGCGATATGTTCATGGGCGGCTGGATTCCCGGCATCATGATGGGCCTGTCCCTGGTGATCATCATCATGATCGAGTGCCGCAAGAAGGGCATCCAGGCATCCAAGGCAAAGTCCTCCTGGGGCCAGCGCTGGAAGTCCTTCCGTGAGGCCTTCTGGGGCTTCCTGATGCCCGTCATCATCATCGGCGGCATCTACGGCGGCGTTTTCACCCCCACCGAGGCGGCTGCCGTCTCCGTGGTATACGGTCTGGTGGTCGGCGTCTTCATCTATCGTGAGGTCAAGATGAAGGATATGATCGATATTCTGGTCGACTCCGGCAAGACCACCGGCGGCATCATGCTGATCATCGGCGCGGCCACCCTGTTCTCCTATGTGTGCACGGTGTTCGGCATTGCGCAGGCGGCCCAGGCTCTGCTGCTGGAGATCTCCGGCAACAAGTACATCTTCCTGCTGATCGTCAACGTGATCTTCCTGATTGCAGGCTGCTTCGTGGACGCCAACTCCGCCATGTACATCTTTATCCCCATCATGTACCCCGTAGCCACCCAGCTGGGCATCGACCCCGTCCACTTCGGCGTGATCGCCACAGTGAACCTGGCTATCGGCCAGGTGACTCCTCCCGTGGGTGTCAACCTGTTCGTTGCCATCGGTGTGTCCGAGAAGCTTCAGGGCCTGCGGGACAAGACCAAGGTCACCATTGTCTCTATGTCCAAGGCTGTGTGGCCCCAGATTGTGGCGTGCATTATTGCGCTGCTGCTCATCACCTATGTGCCCTGGTTCTCTACCGTGCTCTTGTTCGGCAAATAAGCATCTCCTGACTTGGCTGTAACCGCGCTTTGCGGTTTCAGATAATACCTGCTACAACTATTTTAAGGAGGCAAAACAATGAAAAAGTTTCTTGCACTGCTCCTGGCGCTTACCATGGCTCTGGCCCTGGTGGCCTGCGGCGGTGGCGATGACGCTGCCAGCGATACCACTGCCGACAGCGGCGATGATGCTGCCGCTTCCACTGGCGAGTTCGAGGAAATGACCTGGAAGTTCGCCTGCTCCGCCACGGAGACCTCTCCCTGGGTGGACGGCGCCAAGGAGTTCGCCCGGATCGTGGGCGAGAAGACCGGCGGTGCCATCACCGTTCAGTACTATCCCGCTGACCAGCTGACCGCCGGCAACCAGACCGACGGCATCCAGGCCCTGATGGACGGTACCACCGAGTTGTCCATGCACTCCAACCTGATCTGGTCCTCCTTCGACCAGCGGTTCAACGTGGTCTCCCTGCCCTTCCTGTTCAGCAGCACGGAAGAGGCTGACGCGGCCCTGGACGGCGCCGGCGGCGAGGCTCTGGGCGAGATTCTGGAGAGCACCTACAACGTGCACCTGCTGGGCATTGCGGAGAACGGCTTCCGCCACATCACCAACAGCAAGCACGCCATCGCCAGCAAGGCTGACATGAACGGCCTGAAGATGCGTGTCGCGGGTTCCCAGCTGCTGAACCGCTCCTATGAGCTGTGGGGCGCCGACTACACCAACGCCAACTGGTCCGAGGTGTTCACCGCTCTGCAGACCGGCACCTACGACGGCCAGGAGAACCCCCTGCCCACCGCTGATGCCGCTTCCATCCAGGAGGTCCAGAGCTATCTGACCTATTGGACCGGCGCTTATGACTGCCTGTTCTTCTGCATGAACGCTGAGCTGTACAACTCCCTGTCTCCCGAGCTGCAGGCCATCGTTGACGAGGCCGGCCAGGCTGCCTGCGAGTACGAGCGTGAGCTGAACCGCAGCCAGGATCAGGAGATCATGGACAAGTGGGCCGAGGCTGGCGTTGAGATCACCGAGCTGACTCCCGAGGCTGCTGCTGAGTTCGCTGAGGCTTCTGCCCCCGTGTACGACGAGTTCGCCGACGAGCTGACCCCCGAGCTGATCGAGGCTTTCACCGGCGTCACTCAGGCTGATGCTGGCACCACTGAGCCCGCCGCCTAATTGAAGAGGCAGCCTGCGTTTCCGTATAAACAACGGTTAAGGTTTCGTAAGTTGCGTTAGCTGAGAGGACGTGGCTGCAGGAAACTGTTGCCACGTCTTTTCAGAGAACATAGGTGAAAATTTTGACGATTTCACCGCCCAGCGCATCTGTCCCAGCAAATTTCAAAGAGTGCCGACAGGAGAGTCGGCAGAAGGGAGTTTTTCCTATGGCAGCAACAAAGGCAGCAAAATACACCAAGGAACTGGCGGAGCACTTTTATGAGACCATGTGCACCATCCGCAAGTTTGAGGAGAGCGTGAAGCACGACTTCCTGAATGGTGAGATTCCCGGCTTCGTGCACCTGTACATCGGTGAGGAGGCCATCGCCACTGGTGTGTGCTCCGCTCTGCGGAAGGACGATATGATCGAGTCCACTCACCGCGGCCACGGCCACTGTGTGGCCAAGGGCGCGGATGTGAACCGCATGATGGCTGAGATCTTCGGCAAGAAGACCGGTCTGTGCCAGGGCCGCGGCGGCTCCATGCACATTGCCGACTTCTCTGTGGGTATGCTGGGCGCCAACGGCGTCGTGGGCGGCGGCTACAACCTGGCCACCGGCGCTGCCCTGGCCAGCAAGATGATCCTGAAGAACGACCGGGTTTCCGTGGTGTTCTTCGGTGACGGTGCCTCCAACCGCGGCACTTTCCACGAGGCCATGAACGTCGCTTCCGCCTGGAAGCTGCCCGTGATCTTCGTCAACGAGATGAACTGCTGGGCTTCCACCACGCCTTACCGCACCACCTGCAATGTGGAGAACATCTCCGACCGCGCGGCGGGTTATCATGTGCCCGGTGTGATCGTGGACGGCCAGGATGTCTTTGCTGTGTATGAGGCCGCCAAGGAGGCTGTTGCCCGTGCCCGTGCCGGCGAAGGCCCCACGTTCATCGAGGCCAAGACCTACCGCATTGAGGGCCACTTCGTGGGCGACCCTGAACTGTATCGTGACCACGCCGAGACCCAGAAGATCTATCACGACACCGATCCTCTGAAGATGTTCCGCGCCAAGGCCGCCAAGCTGAAGCTGATGACCGCCGAGGAGTGCGACGCCATCGATGCCAAGTGTGAGCAGAAGATCAAAGACGCCAAGGAGTACGCTATGCAGAGCGAGTACGCCGATGCGTCCGAGTACATGAAGTACGTCTACGTGGATGACTAAGGCGAAGGAGGACAAATACGATGCGTAAGATCACTTTTTCTCAGGCCACTCAAGAGGCCATGGCCGAGACGATGGCGAAAGACCCCACTGTATTCGCAATGGGCGAGGACCTGGCCCGTCAGGGCGGTATCTTCGGTCAGTTCAAGGGCCTGCCCCAGCAGTTCCCCGGCCGGATCATTGATACCCCCATTTCCGAGACCTTTATCATCGGCGGCGGCGTAGGCGCGGCTCTGGCCGGCGCCCGTCCCGTGGTGGACATGCACTTCGCCGACTTCATCGGCGTGCCCATGGACGAGATCTTCAACCAGATGGCAAAGGTCCGCTACATGTTCGGCGGCCAGGCCAAGGTGCCCCTGGTCCTGCGTGCGCCCGACGGTTCTGCCGGCGGCGGCGCTGCACAGCATTCCCAGTGCGTGGAGTCCTGGTTCGCCCACATCCCCGGCATCAAGGTTGTGGCGCCCTCCAATCCCTATGACGCCAAGATGGTGCTGAAGGCCGCCATCGAGTGCGATGACCCCGTGCTGTACTTCGAGAACAAGATCCTGTACAAGGAGAAAGGCGAAGTGCCCGAGATTGGCGAGGAGGAGCCTTACACCCTGGGCAAGGCCCGCGTGGAGCGTGAGGGGAAGGATGTGACCATCGTGTCCTACTCCATCGGCATGAAGAATGCCCGCGGCGCTGCGGACCTGCTGGCCAAGGAGGGCATTGAGGCCGAAGTCATCGACCTGATCACCCTGTCTCCCTGGGATAAGGAGACCGTGCTGAACAGTGTGAAGAAGACCCACCGCCTCTGCATCGTCCACGAGGCTGTCAAGCAGGGCGGCTTCGGCGCGGAGATCTCCGCCACCGTCGCGGAGGAGGCCATGGAGTATCTGGATGCCCCCATCCTGCGGTACGGCGCTCCCTTCTGCCCGATCCCCTTCGCTCCCACCCTGGAGAAGATGGTGAAAGTGGTTCCGGAGGACCTGGTAAAGGGCATCAAGGGCATGTTTTAATGCCTGTTGAAAAGGAGATTTTCAAGTATGGCAACTGAAGTATTGATGCCCAAGCTCGGCCTGACGATGACCGAGGGCACCATTGAAGAGTGGAAATATAAAGAGGGCGACGCTGTCAAGAAGGGGGACATCCTGTTCTCCGTAGCGACGGATAAGCTGACCAACGACGTGGAGTGCGAAGAGGACGGCACCCTGCTGAAGATCCTGCTGCCGGAGGGCGAGACCGCCCCCTGCAAGAGCGTGATCGCCTGGATCGGCCAGCCCGGCGAGGCGATTCCGGATGCCTCCGGTGCCGCCGCGCCTGCTGCTGCCGCTCCTGCCGCTGCGCCGTCCGCAGCCTCTGCCGCGGCTCCTGCCGCCGCCCCCACGGCCCATGCGGACCGTCCCGCCGGTGCCTACGTGCTGGCGACTCCCTACGCCAAGAAGCTGGCGAAGGAAAAGGGCTATGACCTCTCCCAGATCCCCGGCACCGGCCCCAACGGGACCGTGGTGGCCAAGGATGTGGAGAACTTTGTGGCCGGTCCCAAGACCAGCCCCATGGCTGCCAAGCTGGCTGCCGAGCTGGGCGTGGACGTCAGCAAGCTGGACGTCCAGGGCCGCGTGATGAAGGCGGACGTGCTGGCCGCCGCCGGTGTGGGTGCAGCCGCAGCTCCCGCCGCTGAGGCCGCTGCCGCTGTTGAGAGCAACGACGAGAAGCCTGTGAAGGTGAATCCGCTGCGCCGCAGCATCGCTGCCAACATGACCAACTCCTGGCACACCTCTCCGCGGGTCACCTACACCCGTCCGGTGGAGGTCACGGCTATGAAGGACCTGCGGGCCAAGCTGAAGGACGGCCTGAAGGAGCAGGGGATCAAGCTGACCTACAACCACATCCTGATGAAGGTGGTTGCCAAGGCCCTGACCGAGTTCCCCGACGTGAACGCCAGCTTCGCGGACAATATGCTGACCCGCCACAAGCACGTGAACATGGGCCTGGCGGTCGCCAAGGGCGATGGCCTGATCGTGCCCAATGTGAAGAACTGCGAGGAGAAGTCCCTGGCACAGATCGCCCAGGAGACGGAGGCTCTGATCGAGGCCACCCGCACCGGCAAGCTGGGCATGGAGGACATGACCGGCGGCACCTTCACCATCTCCAGCCTCGGGCCCTATGGCATCACCAGCTTCTCTCCCATCATCAACCAGCCTGAGCTGGCGATTCTGGGCGTGTGCGACATGGTGGATACCCCTGTGGTGCGCAACGGCGAGATCGTGATCCGGACCATGATGAACCTGAGCCTGACTGCCGACCACCGCGTGATCGACGGCGTGATGGCCTCCAAGTTCCTCAAGCGGATCGCGGAGCTGCTGGAGAACCCCTACATGCTCCTGGTGTGAGATCAAACAACCCATTCAAGGGAACCCGGCCTGTGCCGGGTTCCCTTTGAGGGGTCATTGTCCAAAATTTGACGATCCAAACAACTCAAAGGCCGAATCAGAGGCGGTTTTTGGGTAAGTTCATGAAAGAAGGACAGAAATTATGGCAACTGAAGTTCTGATGCCCAAGCTGGGTCTGACGATGACCGAGGGCACCATTGAAGAGTGGAAGTTCAAAGAGGGAGACACCGTCAAGAAGGGGGACATCCTGTTCTCCGTGGCGACCGATAAGCTGACCAACGACGTGGAGGCCGAGGAGGACGGCACCCTGCTGAAGATCCTGCTGCCGGAGGGCGAGACCGCCCCCTGCAAGAGCGTGATCGCCTGGATCGG
>ENA-UERQ01000065-UERQ01000065.1-human-gut-metagenome-genome-assembly--contig:-NODE-65-length-95551-cov-5.513993_pt1 | contig 95551 bp, 85 predicted proteins | sample MGYA00242986_ERZ507987 | MGnify/ENA primary metagenome ERZ507987 (study PRJEB26167, sample SAMN06115429) | human gut metagenome | host: Homo sapiens | place: China:Chongqing | collected 2015-04-15...
CGATACGCTTCCGTATAGAATATTCGATTTATGCAATCCTGTCACATGATTTCGAGTCAGCCCCGTTATGACCACTTGGATACCGCTGCAACTGGCTGTGGGCGGGTAGCGTCACAAAGCCACAATCACTGTATTGATTAGAATACCCTATTTTTGTGCGCTTGTCAATATTGCAGGGGCGTGTAAAATAGTTTATAATCTTATTCAGAAGCATTGAAACCGTGCATTGGACGGAAGGGAGTACCATGGAAGAATTAAAACGACGGATTTTAAGCGATGCGGTGGTCGGCGAGGGGGACATCATCCACGTGGACATGTTCCTCAATCACTGTATGGATATAAATCTGATGGAGCACATGGGAAACGCGCTGGCAAAGCGTTTCCGGGGTGTGAGGATCACCAAGGTACTGACTGCGGAAAGCTCCGGTATCGCCTTGGCCTGTTTTGTAGCACGAGCTCTGGATGTCCCGGCGGTCTATGCGAAGAAGTTCCAGACCGGGTACATCGATCCGGAGGTCTACTCGGCCGAAACCCACTCCTTCTCTCTGGAGAAGTCCTATACCCTGCGGGTCTCTAAAAAGTACCTGGACGGGGACGACGTGGTTCTCCTGGTAGACGATATCCTCTCCAATGGGCAGGCCATTCTGAGCCTGCTGGAACTCGTCTCCAAGGCGGGCGGCGAGGTGGCCGGCGTGGGCGTGGCCATCGAAAAGGCCATGCGGGACGGCGGCCGTGTTCTGCGGCGGATGGGCATCCGGGTGGAGGCCCTCGCCACGGTGGAGCGCATCGAGGGCGACCGCATCATTCTGAAAGATTGAGGAATCGGGAAACATGGCAGACGAAGCACAGCTTGACGCAATTGCAAGGGCCAACGCCTTTGCCGTCTATAACGGTATCACGACCCATCAAACTGGGGACGGCACGGCGGAAGCCAGCCTGGAGATCGGGCCGGATAGTCTAAACCCCTATGGTCTGCTCCACGGAGGGGCCTACTACACGCTGGCCGACTGTGCCGCCGGAAGCGCCTGCCGGACCGACGGCCGGAAGTATGTGACGCTCCACGGCAGCCTTGATTTCATCCGCTCCGCCAGAGCGGGTCAGGTGACCGCCCGTGCCCGGGTGGAGCACCGTGGCCGCACCACCTGCCTGGTATCCATCACCGTGGACGACGGAGCGGGTACGGTATATGCCAGCGGTCGCTTCACCTTTTTCTGCACCGGCACCCTCTGAGCAGAGGGGCGACCGCCCGGACGGCAAACGCTGTCCGGGCGGTTTTCGTTCCTGCTACTGCCCCCGCCAAGCGGCCACTGACCAGGTCTGCCAATGGGCGGCCTGCCACCTGGCGCTGTCCCGAAGCGTCTCCACCGCCTGGCGCAGCTCTGTCTCCTCCGGCTGGGCCTCCAGCAGCTCCTCCAGCGCAGGCAGGGCCCCCAGCCGTCCGTCCGAGGCGGAGAGTACCGCCCCGGTGTCCAGGCCGCGGCCAATGTTGTAGCGGGCCACCAAGGCGTCCACATTGGCGTAGTTAAGGAGCAGCCAGCCCGCCACCCCCACGCTCAGCAGCACCCGGAACCAGCGGAAGTGCCGGTGCCACACCTTCCACAGGGCGGCTGCCAGGAGCACCGCCAGCACGGCCATCCCCCAATAGGTCAGCGCCCGCTTAAAGGACAACCCATAGGCCCCCACATAGAGGTTCATGCGCCACAGGGCGGATACCAGCAGCACGCCGCTGGCCGCCACCAAGAGTGTACCCAGCACCTGCACCATCCTGAGCCCCCGCCCCTCACCCTTGCAGAGAGCAAGGCAGGCCAGCAGGCAGGCCAAATTGACCGCGGCTACGGCCACAAGCTGGAAAAAACCGCTGCGGGCATAGCTCGCATAGCTGATTCCCACCTGGGCCAGGTAGTCAGCGCCGCCGAACAGCGCTGCGCACTGCACCGCCAGAAAGAAGGCATACAGGACATCCAGTACTGCTAGGACGGTGACCGGCCCTGCGGCCTCCATTGAAAGTCCCTCCACGGGCCGGGTAAGCCGCTTCAGCGGCTCCGGCCGCCGCAGGGAGTAGAGCAGCCCGAACAGGAATGGGGCGACAAGCAGTCCGAAAATCAACCGCAGGGCCCACAGCGCCAGATGCTCATCAAACCAGTCCGCCGCCCGGCGGGTCACCTGGGCGAACAGCGCATCCGCCGATGTGAGCAGGGGAAAGACCACCATCAGCAGTGGAACGCACACCAGCAGTGCCCCCAGGACATAGGGCATCTTTTTGCGGGAGAGGCCCCGAATGGAGCCCAGCGCCTGAACCGGCGCGCCCAGATAGCCGAACAGGCCGCCCATCACCCGCAGGAAACGCTCCCCCAACATGGCGGATGTCCCAACGGGATACACCTCCATCCCCGGCCAGCCCCCCATTTGAATTCCCATCAGCAGAACGAGGGCCAGGGTGTTCCACAGCCGGAGCCACGGATTGGCAAATAGGGCGAAGGTCAGAGCCAACAGGCCCACGGCGTACAGAAGAAGGCGGTTTTCCCGCCTGGCCAGCACAGCGGCGCCGCCGTACCAGAACAGGACGCCATACCATGCCGCCGCCAGGAGGGTCATCCCCAGGCCGGACAGGCCCCAGAGCAGCACCTCCGCGCACAGGACGCCCACGCCCCATGCCAGAACCAGCAGCGCCCGATCCCTCCCGTCCACCGGAAACACCCGCCGGGCCGCCGTCACGGGCGGCGTTACCGGGATAGTCTTTTTCTCCTCCATTTGTCTCACTCCTTATATCTGGTACGGAGCCATGCCGCGGCGTTGAGCGCCAGGGTTCCAAGAACCAGAGCGGCGGCGCTGAGGGCGAAGGCGTGCGCTGTACCCTGAATGGCGGACAAGTCGCCCGCCTCCACCTCCAGGTAGACATGGAGAGGCACCAGGGACAGAGCGACGGCGCAGCACCCCAGACTGGGGGCGCACAGTCCCGTCCGGCGGGTCATCAGGGCTGCCAGGCCCAGCGCCCACGCCAACAGGCCCAGCGCCAGCGGGCCGAGGGTGCTCAGATCGTCCATTCCGACATTCCTCCTGTCTCAGGTGTCCAGCTCCTGGTAGTACAGGATGCCGGTATCTGGGTCATAGACCGCAAAGGTATAGTTGTAAGAGTACCGCTGCCACATATCCTCCGTCTCGTCCTCCTGACGGTCCTCCAGATACCACCATCCCCGGGCTGGCACGGGCCAGTCCGGCCAGTCCGACGCGCCGGCGCCGTCCGGGTAGAGGCGCTCCTCCAGTTCCGGCTCCATGGGAAACAGACTCCATCCCGCGCTGGATACGGCCTCCTCCACCGCCAGAGCGTCCTCTTGGGAAAAGGTCAGCTCCATGTGGAGCAGGCCGTCCCCGTGGAAGCCCCCGTGGCTGTCCCCGGAGGTGACTGCCGCCGGCTGCGGCAGCACAATATCCAATTTCCGGGCCACGTAACCGGCGTCCTTCTCCCCACCGCAGCCCGCCAGCAGCAGGAGTGCCAACATCATCGCAATCCATATCCGTATCATAAAGCAATCCCTCCTGTCTGTCTCTGAGGATAGCACAGGAGGGATTGTTTGTCAATTTATTATTATCGAATTTCAATAATATTTTTTTGAATATAACAAAAAACGGACAGTCAAAGGCCACCCCTACGGGTGTTCTGCTGACTCCGGCACGTATTCCAGCAGGTCGCCCGGCTGACAGTCCAACGCCTTGCAGATAGCCTCCAGTGTGGTAAAGCGCACCGCCTTGGCGTGGTTATTTTTCAGGATGGACAGGTTGGCCAGGGTGATATCCACCCGGGCGGAGAGCTCGTTGAGACTCATCTTCCGCTTGGCCATCATCACGTCCAGATTGACGACAATGGGCATGGCTTCCCCTCCTCAAATAGTCAGATCATTCTCCGCCTTCAGCTCCGCCGCCTGGCGGAACAGCGCGGACATGACCAGGCAGAGCAGGCCGCCCAGGATAAAGATGGGGACGAACAGGGCGTTATAGGTCAGCAGGGGCGCGACGGAACCGTAGTAGAACAGCCCCCACACCACCCGTGCCAGCGCGGCGGCGGCGATCAAAAAGCAACACACTGCCGCCCGCCGGAGGCTGACGCCGTTCTCCGCCCGGAAAGGGGCGCCCGTCAGGATGGTGCCCAGCACCCGGCGGCCCTGCCACAAGATTACGGCGGTGCAGATGCCGCAGAACAGCAGGAACAGGGCGAGGACTACCTCGTACACCCCGGCCGTCCACACCCAGCCCCAGCTCAGGACAAACGCGATCCCCACCCGAAGGGGAACCTCCAGCGGGTTTTCGTAGGGTGTCAGGGCCAGGAGCTCTTCCGGCCCTTTCATCAGGCTCATTCCGGGCACCAGCAGCAGGGCCACCAGATTACACACAAGCGTGATGGTCACCAACACTTTCAGAGCTCCAGCCAGCTTCTGCACAGCGGTCTTTTCCACGGTATCTCCCCCTTTAGGGAGAGTATACCATGGGTTTTATCGATTTTCAACAAAAAAGTGAAAGGGCGTCCACGTGGACGCCCTTCTGTTATACCCGAATGGCTCCCAGTACTTCGCCGAGAGAGGCATTGATGACCAGGCCGGCCTCTCTGTCGTAGGGGGTGGCGCTCTTGTTGATCAGGGCCAGCCTATTCCCGCGGTAATAGCGGATCAGCCCCGCCGCCGGGTACACCGCCAGGGAGGTACCGCCGATGATCAGCATGTCCGCCCCGGCGATGGCCTCCACCGCGCCCACCATGGTTGTCTCGTCCAGGCACTCCTCGTAGAGCACCACGTCTGGCTTCACCACCCCGCCACACGCTGGACAGCGGGGCACGCCGCCGGTCTCCAGCAGGAAGTCCAGGCCGTAGAACCGGCGGCACTTCATGCAGTGGTTCCGGTGGACGGAGCCGTGGAGCTCGTACACCGTTTTGCTCCCCGCCGCCTGGTGGAGCCCGTCGATGTTCTGAGTCACAACGGCGGTCAGCTTTTCCGCCGCCTCCAGCTCCGCCAGTTTCCAATGAGCTGCATTGGGCCTGGCCTGCGGAAAGAGCATTTTGCTGCGGTAAAATCGGTAGAACTCCTCCGGATTCCGCTCAAAAAAACTGTGGCTTAAAATCGTCTCCGGCGGAAATGCGTATTGCTGGTGGTACAGGCCGTCCACGCTGCGGAAGTCGGGGATACCACTCTCAGTGGACACCCCCGCGCCGCCGAAAAAGACGATATGCCGGCTCTCGCTGATCCAGTCCTGAAGCTGTTTGAGTTGATGATCCATAAGAGCGCCTCCTTGATGCGGGCCGATGCGGGGATCGGATCCTATGTCCTGCGGTGGCGGCAGCGGGTGTGGGGGCAGGAAGGGCATCCGCCGCAGCCGCACCCCCGCTTGCCCTTCAGACTCTGGTGGAAACGGTAGATCAGGTAGGCCGCCGCCCATACGATCAGCGCCGCCACACCGGTATATACGATATATTTTAACATCCTATCACCCGTAGCACAAGAGAGCCGAGCTGATAGACCAGGAAGGAGCCCAGCCAGGCGGCCCCCAACTGCCAGCCGATGGAGGCCAGTGTCCATTTGGTGGAGTTCATCTCCTTGCGGATGGTGGACACCGCCGCCACGCAGGGCACATAGAGCAGGACGAACACCAGGAAGGAATAGGCGGCCAGGGGGCTTTGGAAGGTGCCGCCCAGGGCGGCGGCAATCGCCGCACCGCTGGCAGTGACAGAAAAGCCGTAGAACATGCTCATGGAGGAGACCACCATCTCCTTGGCCACCAGTCCGGTGAGCAAGGCCACCGCCGCCTGCCAGGTGCCGAAGCCCAAGGGGGCGAACAGGGGAGCCAGGAGGCCGCCCACGAAGCCCAGGATAGAGGACTCCTCGTTGGACACCATGCCGAAGGTCCCACCCTCAAGGCCGAAAGACTGGAGGAACCAGAGCAGCACACTCATGGCCAGAATCAGGGTGCCCGCCTTCACCAGGAAGCCCTTTACCTTCTCCCACACGTGGAGGGCGATATTTTTGAGGGTGGGCAGGCGGTAGGGGGGCAGCTCCAGCACGAAGGCGGCGGGCTCTCCCTGGAAAACCAGCTTCTTGAGGAGGATGCCCGAGCCGATGGCGAAGAGCAGTCCCAGCAGATAGAGGGAAAATACCACCAGCCCTCCGTATTGGGGGAAGAAGGCGGCGGTGAGCAGGCCGTACACCGGCAGCCGGGCGGAGCAGGACATAAAGGGAACCAGCATGATGGTCATGCGGCGGTCCTTCTCGTTCTCCATGGTGCGGGCTCCCATGACTGCCGGGACGGTGCAGCCGAAGCCCATGAGCATGGGGATAAACGCCTTGCCGGACAGGCCGAAGCGCCGCAGCAGCCGGTCCATAATGAAGGCCGCCCGGGCCATGTAGCCTGAATCCTCCAGGAAGGACAGGAACAGAAATAGAATGGCGATCTGGGGCAGGAAGGTGAGCACGCCGCCCACACCGGCGATCACGCCGTCCACCAGCAGGGCCTCCACCCACGGTGCAGTACCCGCGGCGGCCAGGAGGGAGCGGACACCCCCGGCAAACCAGCCGCCGATAAGGGCGTCCACCCCGTCGGCCAGCATCTGCCCCGGCCCGAAGGTGAGGGCAAACATACACAGCATCATCAGCAGGAACACCGGGATGGCCAGAACCTTGTGGGTCACGATGGCGTCAATGCGGTCGGACAGGGTGGGCGCCCCCAGAGGGCGGCCCCGCCTGACGCACTGGGCCACCACGGTCTGGATGAACTGGTAGCGGGCGTCGGCGATCAAGGTCTCCCGGTCGCCCAGATCATAGGCCCCCTCATACTCCCGGCAGACGGCCTCCAGCTCGTCCCGCTCCCTCTGAGACAGGCCCAGGGCTTTCTCCACCAGGGCGTCCCCCTCGATGAGCTTGATAGACGCCCAGTGGGCGGGGATATGGGCGGCGTAGGCCTTGTCGTGGATCAGCTCGCCCACCTTGTGATGGATCTGGTGGGTAAAGCCGTCGTACAGATCATCCGGTTCAATGGTGACGCCCACGTGCATCTGCCGGTGGGCCGCCTCCAGCAGAGTCTGAATGTTCTCCCCTGACCGGGCAGTGATGGGAATCACCGGCACCCCCAGGGCCTTGGACAGCCCCGCCACGTCGATGTGGTCGCCGTGCTTCTCCACCTCGTCCATAAAGTTGAGCGCTATGACCATAGGCCGCTCCAGCTCCAGAAGCTGGGCGGTCAGGTAGAGGTTGCGCTCAATGTTGGTGGCGTCGATGATGTCGATGATGGCGTCGGGCCGCTCCCCCACGATGAAGTCCCGGGCGACAATCTCCTCCATGGAGTAGGGGGAGAGGGAGTAGATGCCGGGCAGATCCACCACTGTGACGGACTTGCCTTCCACCTGGGCCCGGCCCTCCTTCTTCTCCACTGTCACCCCCGGCCAGTTGCCCACGTACTGGTTGGAGCCGGTGAGGGCGTTGAACAGGGTGGTCTTTCCGCAGTTGGGGTTGCCCACCAGGGCCAGCTTCATCTCCCGTGTGTCGTGGCTGGCGTAGTCGGGCACGCCGCCGTGCTCCGCCGCCTCATGGGCGTGGTCGGCATCCATCCGGCGGAGGGTTTCCTCGTCCGGAATGTGCTGCACCATGCCGATGCGCCGCCGCCGTGTCTGGGCGCGCCGCTCCCCCTCCGCGCCGGTTGCCACCCGGATCTGGGCCGCGTCCGCTTTGCGCAGGGACAGCTCGTACCCCCGCAGGTTGAGCTCCACCGGATCGCCGAAAGGGGCTACCTTGCGCACCGTGACCTCGGTGCCCGGAGTCAGCCCCATATCCACCAGCCGCCGCTTCACCGGGCCGTTTTCATTGCCTACCTGGAGAATAACACCGCGCTCGCCCGGCGCCACCTCCTCCAGGGTTCTCTCGTTCTGTTCCGTCTGAGTCCTCATAGCCGCTCCACTCAAAAAATTTAGTTTACCTAAGTTAACTCCTTCATTATACTATGGTATCCAGGGCCGCGCAAGAGAGGGACCGGTGCTGTTTTCTACAAAAAGCAGGCGCTATGGGGCGCGGTCCTGCGTAGTTCCGCAAAAAAGAGCGGACGCCCACTCGGGGCGCCCGCTCAGGGGGTTCTATTAGTCGTGGTCGTGCTCCTCACAGCCGCAACCACAGCCATCCTCGTCTCCGTCCCCGCAGCAGCAGTCGTCGGACAGATCCAGCGCAAACTTCTGCTTGCAGCCGGGGCACTGAATCACGCCCTCTTCCAGGACAGACTCGTCGATCATCAGGGTGTCGCCGCAGTTGGGGCAGTCCACCTCAAAAAAATCGTCGTCCTCGTCGCCGCAGCAGCAGTCATCGTCGTCGTCATCCTCGTCAAACACGGCCTTCTCCACGTCGGAGAGGTCGTCGGAGATGGCGTCGATCTCCTCGCCCAGGGCGACGGTGTTCTCCTCCAGATCCTCGATGGACATGCCGATCTCCTCCAGGATGCCGATCATTACGGAGATGAGCTTGCCCTCCTTGGACTTGGCAGTGTCCAGATCCAGGCCCTCGGCCAGACCCTTCAGATACGCGACCTTCTCAGAAATAGTCATAATAATCTCCTTTTCACAGGCGGCCCAAAGGGCCTTCACAAAACGATGCGCCTTTACAGCGTCAGCTATCACGCCTCACACCCTCCGCGACGGCACACTGCTTACCGCTCCGCAAAAAACATCTTGCGCCTACGGCACAACTGCTTTTTCGTCTGCGCGGTTCGCTGTGCGCCTGTTCCAGGGCGTTCGGGCGCTTACGCCTTGCAGCGCTCCAGGTACTCGCCGGTGCGGGTGAGCCCCACGCAAAGCACACTTTGCGCGGGAACCCTTTGATTTCATTTGCAAGGCGGAACTGAATTCCGCCTTGCGCCAAGGTTTTGCCTCCGGCAAAACGCTTGTGCGCACCAGAGTCGCGCCCCGCTGCGCGGGGCCCCCGACACCCGCCGATGCCCTTCCGCTTCCGCGGAAGCCCGGCAGGCGATCAGGCCTTGCAGCGCTCCAGATACTCGCCGGTGCGGGTGTCGATCTTGATCTTGTCGCCGGGGTTGATGAACAGGGGCACCTTGATCTCAGCGCCGGTCTCCAGGGTGGCGGGCTTGGTCACGTTGGTGGCCGTGTCGCCGCGGAAGCCGGGATCGGTCTCGGTGATCTCCAGCTCCACGAAAGTGGGGGGCTCCACCGCAAAGATCTTGCCCTTATAGGAGTTGATCTTGCAGACCATGTTCTCCTTCACAAAGCGGAAGTTGTCGCCCAGCAGCTCGGCGCCGATGGGTACCAGATCGTAGGTCTCGGGGTCCATGAAGTAGTACAGATCGCCGTCGTTGTAGCTGTACTCCATGTCCTTGCGCTCCACATAGGCCTGCTCGAACTTGGCGGTGGGGTTGAAGGAGGTCTCGGTCACGCCGCCGGTGATGACGTTCTTCATCTTGGTGCGCACAAAGGCCGCGCCCTTGCCGGGCTTCACGTGCTGGAACTCCACCACCTGCATCACCTGACCGTCCATCTCGAAGGTCACGCCGTTCCGGAAATCACTGGCAGTAATCGTAGGCATTGGTATTCATCCTCCAAAATAAGGTTTCTCAAAATTCAGCTACGCTATTTTACCCCATTCTTCCCTTATTTGCAAGGGTTTTTACAGAATAATCAGCTCTTTGGGGGATTTGGTGAGGACCATACAGCCGTCGGCGGTCAAAACCGTCACGTCCTCAATGCGGACGCCGAATTTCCCGGGCAGGTAGATACCCGGCTCGGCGGACACCACGGCGCCCACAGGCAACAAAGTCTCGTCCCGGGTGTTCGCGTTGGGGGACTCGTGGATCTCGATGCCCAGGCTGTGGCCGTAGCCGTGGCCGAAATACTCCCCGTAGCCCGCGTCCTCGATGACCTTGCGGGCGGCGGCGTCTATGCTCTTGCCGGGCACGCCGGCCTTTGTCACGGCGATGCCCGCCAGTTGGGCCTCCAGCACGGTCTGATAGACCTTCCGCATCTCCCCGGTGGGCTCGCCCAGGGCCACGGTGCGGGTCATGTCGGAGCAGTATCCGCCGTACTTGCAGCCGAAATCCATAGTGATGAACTCGCCCTGCTGCACCTGCTTGGCGCTGGGGATGCCGTGGGGCAGGCTGCCGTTGGGGCCGGAAACCACGATGGGGTCGAAGCTCATCTTCTCCGCACCGAAGCGAAGCATATCGTACTGGAGCTTGGCCGCGATCTCCTGCTCGGTCATGCCGGGCTGGATAAACTTCAGGATCTCGGAAAAGGCGCGGTCGGTGATCTCCTGGGCCTTTGTCATCAGGGCGATCTCCCCTTCGTCCTTGGCCGCCCGCAGGCTGTTCACCAGCTTCTGGGCGGGCACCAGCTCGGCGGTGAGGCCCTCCTTCCAGAGGTTATAGTCCGCCACCGACAGATAGCCCTCCTCAAAGCCCAGCTTCCGGATGCGGCAGCGGTTGACGACCTCCTGCACCATAGCCCGGTAGTTGCGGCTGCGGCCGGTCATGGCGATCTCCGCGCCGGTGATGAGGTGATTGGCAGCCTCAATGTAGCGGGAGTCGGTGAAGTAAAAGCACCCCTGCGCCGTCACCACCACATTGCCCTCTCCGTGGAAGCCCACGGCATAGTATTCCCCGGGCTCACTGTTAAGCAGCATGGCATCGAGGCCATATTCCGGCAGCCTGGCCGCAATCTGTTTCAGATGATTCATGGTAAAACCTTCCCTTCTATTACATGCAATCTGTATAGTTCTCTCACGTAAATGGCGGATACCCGCACCGCCCGCCGTCAGCCGCAGGCGGCCTGGTACAGCCGCTTCATGGTCAGCGCGTCCTCCGCCTGGGTGCCTGCGCTTGCCCCAGCGGGCCAAGGCCCGCCGGGGGCCCCGGCCCCTTCATCTGCCCGGGCGAACTGAATTCGCCCGGCATCAAGGTTTTCCCTTCGGGAAAACGCTTGTACGGCGCAAAGCGCCGCCCCGTTCCGCGGGGCCCCTGCGAAAGCGCCCCATCCCCTCACTTCTGACATGCCTGATACAACTTTTTCATAGTCAGCGCGTCCTCCGCCTGGGTGCCTGCGCTTTCGCAGATGAAGGTGGGACTCCAGCCCCGGCGGGCCACCTCCGCCATGAGGGGGGCGGGGTCGGGCCCGAAGTCGTCCTGGGCGAAGGTCAGGTGCATCTTCTCGCCCCCGTTGGGGGTAAACTGAATCTTGGAGAAGTGGCTGTGGAAGGCGCCGGCCCGCACCTCCCCCAGCACCTCCCGGATGCGGTCCAGCATGGACGCGCAGGCCGCAGTCCCCTCCAGCTCCCCCAGGGAGCGGGCGTAAAGGTGACCGAAGTCCACGCAGGGTACCAGCCGCTCGTCCAGGGTACACAGCTCCAGCACCTCGTCCAGATCCCCCAGTTGGTTGATCTTGCCCATGGTCTCGGGGCACAGGGCGATGTGTCCATAGCCGGCGTCGTCGCAGGCGGCTATCACCGCTTTCAGGGAGCGCAGGGCGATGTCCAGGGCCTCCCGCCGCGTACGCTTCATCAGCGCGCCGGAGTGGATGACCACCCGGCCCGCCCCCATCCAGTCCGCCGCCTGACAAGCCGCGGTGATGTAACCGATGGTCTTTTGCAGGCTCTCGGGGTCGGGGTTTGCCAGGTTGATGAAGTAGGGGGCGTGGAGGGACAGGCGGATGCCCGCCGCCACCGCCGCCGCGCCGATGTTCCTGGCGGTCTCCTCCCGGACATTGACCCCCTTGCCGCACTGGTACTCATAGCAGTCCAGTCCCAGCTCCGCCAGCCAGCGGGGGGCGTCTGCCGAGGATTTATATGGAAAGGACTCGGCGTTGCCCGCCGGGCCGAAGATTGCGCTCATAACGGTTTTGTCCTCCTTTTGCTCCACATGCGGAAGGGCCACTCCGCTCCGTAGCGCAGGTAGCGCCCCGGATTGCCCGCCAGGCGGATAGGCTCCACCAGCAGAGTGAACACCCCGGCGTTCCGCCCGCCCAGAATGTCGGTAAAGAGCTGATCCCCCACGATGGCAGTCTGCTCCGGCGTGCAGCCCATCTGCTCCATGGCCCGCCGGAAGCCCCCCGGCTTCGGCTTGCCCGCGTGGCCCAGGAAGGGCACGCCCAGCGCCTGGGAAAACCGGCGGGGCCGCTCCGGGTGCCGGTTGTTGGAGAGCACAAAGAGGGTGATCCCCTGCTCTCCCAGGGCCGCCGCCCAGTCCCTCACCGCCTGTGTGGGCTCCGGTTCCCCATAGGGCGCCAGGGTATTGTCCAGATCGGCCAGCAGGAGGCGGATGCCCCGCCGGGCCAGGGCGGCGGGCTCGATGTCGAAAATGCTCCGGCCCGCCCAGTGGGCCAGGATGGGAAGCGCCATGGTTTCACCTCTTCTATTCTCCGTCTTGTCCGCATATAAGTGATTATACCACGTTTTTCAGAACTTGGACAAGGGGGTACCTAAGATATGCAAACCAGCATGAAGCTTCTTCTCACCGCGCCGCCCGACCAGTGCCGGGCCGCCCTGCGCTTCGGCCTCCCAGTGGCCCACGTGGCCTACCGGGTGGGGGGCGGGCCCCACCTGTTCCGGGCCAGCATCCCGGTATCGGTGCGGGGCGGCCTGATGGTCATTGACAACACCGGCTTCGACGGCCGCGGCGAGGCCGGGCCCTTCTGCCAGGAGGTGCTGCGGGAGTGCATGGCCCGAGGGTATGACGGTATTCTCTGCGATTTTGAGGGCCATCCCCTCCAGGTGCTGGCCCAGGCGGTGCGCACGCTGGGCGAGCTGACCAAAAAGCGGGGCTGGCCCCTCTACGTGACCGAGGCCTACGCCCCCTTCTCCGACTCCGCCATCGCCCTCATCCCCTCCGCCCTGTCCGGCGGCTCCCTCCAGCAGCGCCTTCAGGAGGCGGTGGAGCGCTTCGGCGCGGCCCGGGTGGCCCTGGCGGTGGAGCGGGTGGCGGAGGACTTCTTTCTCCCCTCCCCCACCGGCCAGGGGATGCCCCTCACCCGGGAGGAGCTGCGCCAGCGGCTGGAGGAACGGGCTCCGTCGGTGTTCTTCTCCAGCGAGCTGTGCGCCCACTACTTTACCTACATGTCCCGGCAGAACGGGGCCCACTTCGTCCTGTTCGACGACGCAGGCTCCATCCGCAAGAAGCTCCAGGTGGCCCGCAATCTGGGTATCTCCAGCGCCGTGCTGGCCTATCCCCAGGTGGATGATCTCCTCCCCGAGCTGTTGAAGTAACCCTTGTCCGGCGGGGCGTTTTCTGCTATACTGTCCTTCCAAAATAAAAAAGGAGGACAGAGCAATGGATTGGAGACCGTGGATGGACGCCTTTCTCCCGCCGCTGTTGGAGGCCCTGCCCGGCCGGGTGGCCTTTGTTGGCATCCAGGGCAGCTTCGGCCGGGGGGAGGCCGGGCCGGAGAGCGACGTGGACCTGGTGGTGGTGCTGGACGCGCTGGGGGCGGCGGAGCTGGCCGTCTGCCGGGGTGTGCTGGAGAAGATGCCCTTCGCTGACCGGGCCTGCGGCTTCTTCTGCGACCGGGCGGCCCTGGCTGCCTGGCCCGCCTTCGACGCCCTCCAGCTCAGGCTGGACACCCTCCCGGTCTACGGCTCTCTGGAGGAACTGCTGCCCCCCATGGGGAAGGAGACGCTGGACGAGGCCGTTCGGGCGGCGGCCTCCGCCCTCTACCACGCCGCCTGCCACACCGCCCTCTTTGACGCCCAGCCGGAGGCGGCCCTCCCCGCCCTCCAAAAAGCGGCCTTCTTTGCCCTGCGGCTGGCCCACTGCCGGAGGAGCGGCCAATATACGGCCGCCCGCCAGGCCCTGCTCCCCAAGCTGGAGCCGGAGGAGCGGGCCCTGCTGGGGAAGGATTGCACCCTGCCCGCCCTCATGGCGTGGGCCAGGGGAGAGATGGAATCCTGACACAAGCCCTTCCCGGGATGCAACAAACCCCCGCGCCGAATCGGCGCGGGGGTTTGTGATTCTTAGTAATACTTCTTGCGGTTCTTGCGGGCGGCCTCAGACTTCTTGCGGCGCTTGACGCTCGGGCTCTCGTAGTGCTCACGCTTGCGAACCTCGGCCAGAACGCCCGACTTGGCGCAACTGCGCTTGAAGCGCTTGAGTGCGTTCTCCAAGGACTCGCCGTCCTTCACATGGACTTCCGACATTGACTTCCCCTCCCTCCGAAGCGGCGGGATTCCACCGCCAAAGGGCCACATAGATATGGCTTTAACAGAACCATTGTATTCGATCCTTTTGCAGTTGTCAAGAGCGGATTTTGATTTCCAGCATTCTGTTTTTACTGTTCCTGGAAAAACGGCGGCTCCTCACCAGCTCACTTCGCAATCAGGTTGACCAGCTTATTGGGTACCAGAATGGTCTTGACCAGCTTCTTGCCCTCGGTGAACTTCTGCACCTTGGGATCGGCCAGGGCGGCGGCCACCACGGCCTCCTCCCCGCTGTCCACGGGGACGGTGATGGTGCCGCGGAGCTTGCCGCACACCTGCACGGCCATATTCACCTCGGCGTCCACGGTCTTGCTGGCGTCGTAGGCGGGCCAGCTCTGCTGGCAGGCCATGCCGCCCTTCTCGGCTGCAAAGCCCAGGGTCTCCCACAGCTCCTCCACCATGTGGGGGGCAAAGGGGGAGAGCATGAGCAGCAGGGCGGCGTAGTCGCCCTTGGAGCAGCCGTTCTGGTAGAAGTCGTTCACCAGGGCCATCAGGGCGGCGATGGCGGTGTTGAACTTCATGGCCTCGATGTCGTCGGACACCTTCTTGATGGTCTTGTGCACCGCGCTCTCGTTGGCCTTGGAACAGCCGGCCTCCTCCGTGAGGTTCTCCGCCAGGTTCCAGACCCGGTCAAGGAAGCGCTTGCAGCCCTTGACGGCGTTGTCGCTCCAGGCGGCGGCCTTTTCAAAGTCGCCGATGAACATGATATACAGCCGCATGGTGTCCGCGCCGTACTGGGCCACCACGTCGTTGGGGTTGATGACGTTGCCGCGGCTCTTGGACATCTTCTCGCCGCCCTCGCCCAGGATCATGCCGTGGGAGGTACGCTTTTTGTAGGGCTCCTTGGTGGGCACCACGCCGATGTCGTACAGGAACTTGTGCCAGAAGCGGGAGTAAAGCAGGTGCAGGGTGGTGTGCTCCATGCCGCCGTTGTACCAGTCCACGGGGCTCCAGTAGTCCAGGGCCTCTCTGGAGGCCAGGGCTTTCTCGTTGTGGGGGTCCATATAGCGCAGGAAGTACCAGGAGGAGCCCGCCCACTGGGGCATGGTGTCGGTCTCCCGCTTGGCGGGGCCGCCGCAGCAGGGGCAGGTGGTGTTCACCCAGTCGGTCATCTTGCTCAGGGGGGACTCGCCGTCGTCGGTGGGCTCGTAGGAGTCCACCTCGGGCAGCAACAGGGGGAGCTGCTCCTCGGGCATGGGCTGCCAGCCGCACTTCTCGCAGTACACCATGGGGATGGGCTCGCCCCAGTACCGCTGGCGGGAGAAGACCCAGTCGCGCAGCTTGTAGTTGACCTTGGCCGCGCCGATGCCCTTCTCCTCCAGCCACTGGATCATGGCGGGGATGGCATCCTTCACGGTCTTGCCGTTGAGGAAGTCGGAGTTGACCAGGATGCCGGTGTCGTCCTTGGCGGTGAAGGCGGCCTGCTGCACGTCCTCACCACCGGAGACCACCTCGATGATCTCGCAGCCGAACTTCTTGGCGAACTCCCAGTCCCGGTCGTCGTGGGCGGGTACGGCCATGATGGCGCCGGTGCCATAGGTGGAGAGCACGTAGTCGGAGATGAAGATGGGGATCTCCCTGCCGTTGACTGGGTTGACGCCCCGCACGCCGTCCAGGCGCACGCCGGTCTTCTCCTTGTTCAGCTCCGTGCGCTCCAGGTCGGACTTGGAGGCGGCGGCCTTCTGGTAGGCGGTGACCTCGGCGGCGTTCTTCAGCGCGCCCCCCTCCAGCCACTTGCGCACCAGCTCGTGCTCGGGGGAGAGCACCATATAGGTGGCGCCAAAGAGGGTGTCCGGCCGGGTGGTGTAGACCACGATGGCGTCGCCGGTGGTGGCCTGGAAGGTGACCTCCGCGCCGGTGGAGCGGCCGATCCAGTTCTTCTGCTGGGTCTTGACCCGCTCGATGAAGTCCAGCCCGTCCAGATCGTCGATGAGGCGCTGGGCGTACTCGGTGATCTTGAGCATCCACTGGCTCTTCTCCTTGCGGATAACGGGGGAGCCGCAGCGCTCGCACACGCCCTCCACTACCTCCTCGTTGGCCAGCACGCACTTGCAGGAGGTGCACCAGTTCACCGGCATGGTGGTCTTGTAGGCCAGGCCGTGCTTATAGAGCTGGAGGAAGATCCACTGGGTCCACTTGTAGTAGCTGGGATCGGTGGTGTTGACCTCCCGGCTCCAGTCGAAGGAGTAGCCCAGCATCTGTAGCTGCCTGCGGAAATTCTCGATGTTGTCGTGGGTCACCTTAGCCGGATGGATATGGTTCTTGATGGCGTAGTTCTCCGTGGGCAGGCCGAAGGCGTCATACCCCATGGGGAAGAGCACATTGTAGCCGTCCATGCGGCGCTTGCGGGCCACCACGTCCATGGCGGTGTAGGGCCGGGCGTGGCCCACATGCAGGCCCTGTCCGGAGGGATAGGGGAACTCCACCAGGGCGTAGAACTTGGGCTTGTCGCTGTGATTCCCGGTCTGATAGACTCCGGTTTCCTGCCATTTCTTCTGCCACTTCGGCTCAATGGCGGCAAAATCGTATTTCAAATCTCTCACGCTTTCTTTCGATCTGTCTCGTCCGCGACGGGCATATAATCTGTGATATTATAATCGAAAAGCGGCCGGTTTGCAAGGGGTGTGCTTGACTTTTCCCGCTTATCCAGATAAGATGGAGCCGACAAAGAAGGGAGCGTGTATGGACATGGGAAGCAGGCGCATGCAGATCGTCGGAATCGTCCTGGCCGTGCTGATGGCCGCCCTGCTGGCGGTCACCCTGTGGGTGTACCGCCCGGTCTCGCTGGCGGAGGCGGCGGACGCCCGCACCGGACTGGAGCCCAAGGTGGTGGTTGTGGTGCGCCTGGATGAGATGGACGGGAATGGCACCTCCCATGAATATCAGGCGTACGACCCCGCCCTGCTGGAGCAGATGGAGCTGCTGGTGGATACCGCCCGGCTCCGTCTGGTCCGGCGGAGCTCCATCGCCCCCCTGGACGGCATGTGTAAGATCGTCATCATCGGGGAGGATGAAATCATCTGCTCCTTTGACTACAACCTTACAACCAACGCCATCTACATCGGGGACCGGATTTACGCGCTCCGCTCCACCCAGTCGGAGCCCCTCTCCGAGCTGACTGCCGCCATCTGCGGGGAGGTGTAGGACGTGGGCGTGCAATGGAAGTATCTCTGGCCGGTGCTGGTGCTGGCCGCCGCACTGACGCTCGGGCTGGGGGCCGCCCTCCGGTTTCTCCGCCCAGCCTCCCTGGGGGAGCGGATCAGCGTGGCGGAGGGCGCGTCCCTCCGGCAGGTAGTGGTGGAACACAGCGACGGCGGCGGGCATGGCTCCCACGAGAGCAGCGAGCCTGCTCTGCTGGCGGAGCTTTCCTCCCTGCTGGCGGACACCCGGCTGCGCTATGACGGGCTCACCGACGGCGGCGTACCCGTCTCCCCCGCCGCCTATACCGTCACGGTCTATTCCGCCCCGGCAGAGGAGGGGCGCACCTTCGGCGTGGACAGCCAGGGGCGCGTCTACCAGGACAACCGGCGCTATTCCGCCTCCCCGGAACAGGTGGAAGAGCTGACGGCCCTCCTGAAGCGCATCTGCTCTTAAAACCGTCCAGAGGCCGCCTCTTTCCGTTCTACAGCAGCACGGCCATCTCTCTTTACGAAATATAAACTACACACATTTCCATCGAAGTAAGCGGCAAAAAGCGGCGTGCGGGGGAATTCCCCCGCACGCCGCCGGCCTGTTTCCCCGTGTTCAGTTCAGCGGGATGGTTACCGCCTCGTCCTCCAGAACGCGGATGGTATCGTTTGGCTGCCAGAAGGACACACGGGCCACCCGGGCCAGCTCCTCCGGTGTAGCTCCCGGATAGTGTGTGGTCACGGTCCACACGCCCGTCTCCCAGTCGTAGTCCCGTTCCCGGCTGACCTGCCACGAATCCGCTTCCACGCTCTCTCCGTCGGCGTCCAGCAACGTGAACCAAGTGCCGTCACCGCCGTACTCGTACTGGAGCAGCTCTTCCCCGGTCTGGAACCGGGCCACCGCCTGCTCTGCCCCGATGTCCAGAGAGACCAGAGTGTAGCCGGTTTCGGCGGAGGCGTCAGTAAGGGGCAGTTCGTCCACAGCGCCAAAAATCTCGTGACTTCCACCTGGTTCATCGCCGGGGTAGACCCGCTCATAGGGCACCAGAGTGATGGACTCCATGTCCGGCCGCCCGCCATAAAAAGCGATAAAGTTCGAGATCGGCAGCCACCCGCCTGCCCCTCCATAACGCTCGGTATCGACATAGAGATAATGCCCTGTATCATCGCGGAGCAAGAAATCTGTCAGGGGAGGGAATCCGACCTCAGTGAGCACCAGCCCGCCGCCGGAGGGGGCTACCACTACTTTGTCCGCCCGTACCCGGTGGTCCAGCATCGTAAATGTCTGACGGGGTTCTACTACCAAGCTCTCCCCGTCCGGGGCGGTCTTATCCACCAGCAGATTCAGGCTCCAATCACCGGACAGGCCGTAAAACAGCTCATTGGTGTAGACCTGGAGCTCCACCACATCGGGCAGCGTGCGGGCCACCGGGCACCGCTGCATCACCTTTAATGTATAGTCGTCCACCCACTCGGTTTCCCGATCCCGGCCCCAGAACTCCAGCTCCTTTCCCTCGGCCTTCAGGGAAAAGGACCACAGCTCCGGCTCACCCCGGTCATCCCTGGGGATCGGCTCTTCTCCGGTGATGGTGGCGTAGAGGGTAATAAACGCCTCGTCCACACCGATGCCGTCCAGGGTGAGGGTGTAGCCCTGGTCGGTGACCGACGCCCCCACCTCGGCGGAATAGGGCTGGAAGCCCTCCGCCGTACCGCCGAAGCCGCCGGGCCGGGCGATCAGCTCCAGCGCGCCGGAGGCCGCCGCCACGCCGCCCACGCACAGGGCCGCCGCCAGAACACCGGCTACCGCCCACCGGCGGAGACGGCGGGGGCCGGGCTTTTTCCGTCCCTCCGGCAGCCCCTCCAAAATGGCGTCCATGCGCCCGTCAAAGCCCTGCGGAATTGGGCAGTCCTCCCGCCGGGCCCGCTCTTTTAACCGTTCATCCAACCGGTTCATATTTTGTCCTCCTCCTGTAGTTGCTCCTTCAGCCGCTGGCGGGCCCGGCCCAGCCGGGACTTCACCGTTCCCTGGGCCACCCCCAGCACCCGGGCGACCTCTGCCACGGGCAAATCCTCATAGTAGTAGAGGGTCACGGCGGCCCGCTGCTCCTCCGGCAGATGGAGCACCGCATCCCACAGGCCGCCGGGGAGCGCGTCCTCCGCGCCGCCGGCCAGCGGCTCCAGCTCGTCGGTATAGATCACCCTGCTGTCCCTCCGCCGCTGCTCATAGGCGCAGTTGACCGCAATCTTCAGCAGCCAGGCGCGGACCGCTCCCCAGGCCCGCAGGCGGTCCCAGGACTGCCAGGCCCGCAGGACAGCCTCGCCCACCGCGTCCTCCGCGTCGGCGTCGCTGTCCAGAATGCTCCGGGCCGCCCGGAACATGCCGTGGCTGTGCTCAGTCACCGCCGCGGCAAATTCCTCCCGCGCTGACGCCCGGCCCGCGCCGTCTCTGGTCTGTTCCATGTGCTCACCTCGTCTTTCCTTGTCCGGACACCCTATAGATGCATGGGCGGGCGGTTTGGTTCCCTCTCCGCGCAAAAAAAGCCCGGCGGGAGTCCCGCCGGGCTTTTTTGCGTTAGTTTTCGGTCAGCACGCCGGACAGATCCACCGGCGCGGCGTCGCTCCACAGGCGCTCCAGGTCGTAAAACTCCCGGGCCTCCTCGTTGAAGATGTGCACCACAACGGAGGAGAAATCCAGCAGGATCCAGGTGCCGCCCCGGTGGCCCTCCACATGGTGGGGGGGCTCCCCGGCGTCCTTGAGGGTCTTCTCACAGACATCGGCCAGGGCCTTGATCTGGGTGGTGGAGGTGGCGGTGCAGAGCACAAAATAGTCCGCCAGGGTGGTCAGGTGGCCGGTCTCCAGGCACTTGATATCCTGGCCCTTCTTGCTGTCCAGCGCCTTCACGGCGGTCAGGGCAATCTCGTTTGCAGTCATCTCATTCTCCTTCTATTCAATGGGCTCCATGCCGGGACCAAAGCCGTCCACGGGCACGTCGGGCGCCGGGGTGAAGGCGGGGATGGGCGTGGGAGCCGGCGTGGGTACGGGGGTTGCGGCCGGGGTGGGTTCCGGCGCAGGCGTGACAGCCGGAGTCTCTACGGCGGGGGGCTGGCTGTCCACCGGGACGGAGGGCGTGGTCTCCGGCGTCACCGTTGGCGTGGCCTCCGGTGTGGCCGTCGGAGTGACCGACGGCTCCGGGGTGTCGGGCACCTCCGGCGCGGGATTGTCGGTGGGCTTGGAGCTGCCGGAGTTCCCCTTCGCGGGGGGCTTGGTGGCCTTGGTATCCTCCACATGGCCGCGGGTGGAGGACAGGCTGCCGTCCTCGTTGACCTGCATCAGATCCAGCTCGTTCAGCTCGATGTCCTCCAAATAGGGGTTGAAGCAGGTATTCACCAGCTCCAGCATCTCGTCCGGAATGGGAGTAACATAGGACTGGTAGTTGTGGTACGTCCGGCTGTAGACGCTGGCCCCCCGGTTGGGCAGGGTCATAAAGTGCACGTTCTCCATGCTCAGGCCGCCCACGATGGCCTCCTTGGCAAACCAGGCCAGGTTGTTCACCGTCAGGCTGCCGTTGGTATCCACGTTGTCCAGGAAGATCTGGGCCATTTTGGGGATGGTGCCGAGGCTGATGCTGTTGAGGCACTTCTCAATGACCGCCTTCAAAAAGGCCTGCTGGGTCTCGATGCGGCCCAGATCGCCGTTGGGGTAGCCGCCGTATACGTTTCCATAAGCGTCGGAGTTCTTCCGCCAGCGCAAAAGCTGCATGGCCTTGTCGCCGTCGATGTCCTGGAGCCCGGCGCTCAGGTGGATGTGCAGGTTCTGGGTGGGGTCGTCGTAGTTCATGTCGATGGGCACATCAAACTCTACGCCGCCGATGGCATCCACCAGCTCGCCCACCGCCTCCCACTCCACCACGATGGTGTAGTCCGGCTGAAACCCGATGAGGTAGGAGACCTCCTCCTTGAGAAATTGGATGCCGTCCTTATCGTAGTAGGGCGCGTAGTTGTATACCGAGTTGATGCGCTTGATGTCCCACGGCACGTTCACCATGGTGTCCCGGGGGATGCTCATGACGTTTAGGGTCTGGTTTGGGATGTCGTAGGCCATCACCATAAGGGTATCGGTATTGCCGCCGCCGCCCGTGTCCCGGCCCACCAGCAGGAAAGTATAAAACTCCTCCTTGCGGTCGCCGGAGAGGCGGGGGCCGTCGCCAAACTCATAGTTTTGGTACTCGTCCGGCAGCTCCACACCTGGCTCCGGCAGCGAGGGCTTGACCACCAGGAGGCGGTAGGCGGCGAAAACCGTCACCAGAACCGCCGCCAGAATGGCCAAAACCAGGCACGCAATGCGCAGGGCCTTCTGCCTCGGTGTGAGGGGCGCGCGGGGCTTTCCAGCCCGCGTTCCACCCCGGCTTGTCTTTTTGTTCTCAGGATTCATCCGTTTCTATCTTCCTTTATTCCACCGGCACCATGCCGGGTCCGTAGCCGCCGTCCGGCGTGGCGGCCGGGGGCGGCGTCATGGCTGGGGTGTTCTCCGCCGGGGGCGGGGTCGGCTCCGCGGAGGGGACGGCGGGCGCCGGAGTGGCCGCCGGGGTCTGGACCGGAGGCGGCGTCTGCCCGCCCGGGGTGGACGTGGCCGGCGGCGTGCCCGGCGGGCTTTCGACCGGAGCGGAGGTTGCGCTGGGCGTGGTCTCCGGCTTAGTCGTAGCCTGGGGCCTGGGCGTCGTGCCCGTGCTGCTGGAGCCGGGTCGCTTTCCGGCCAGATTCAGATCCCGCAGGCTGATGTCCGACTGATAGGGGTTGAAGCCCTCATTGACCATCTCCACAATCTGGCTGCCCACGGGCAGCAGGTGGGCGTCCCCAGCGGACTGGTTGGGCAGGGTGACAAACTCCACTCTGTCCATGTCCAGCTTGCCGATGGCCGACTTGCCGAAGTAGGCCAGATTGCCCACGCTAAGATCGGTGGTCACATTCTTCTGGAAGATACTGATATAGTCCATCAGGTTGCTCAGCAGCACATCGGGCTGGAGGCACTTGCGGACGACCTCCTTGAGGAATGCCTGCTGGGTCTCGATGCGGCCCAGATCGCCCATGGCGTAGCCGCTGTTGAGAATGTGCCCGCTGTCATCGCTGTTGTGCCGCCAGCGGAGCACACCCATGGCACCGTTGCCGTCCAGAAGCTGATAGCCAGGTTGGAGGTCAATTTTGAAGTGCTGGGACAGATCATTGTAATACATGCGCCGCGGCACGTCAAAATATACGCCGCCGATGGCATCGACCAGCTCACCCACTGCCTCCCACTCCACCAATACATAGAAGTCGGGGGTCACGCCGGTGAGGGAGCCCACCGCCTTTTTCAGGGCCTCCACGCCGCCTTCTTCGCCGCCGCCCCGGCTGTAGACCGAGTTGATCATCACGGTGCGGCCGTTGTAGATGACATAGGTGTCACGGGGAAGGCTCATGACGCTGAGCTTCTGGTTGGGCACATCGTAGGCCGCCAACAGCATCGTATCGGTGTTGCCGCCGCTGACGCCCGCCACCAGGAAAGTGTAAAACTGCTCCTTGCGGCCGGCGGACAGGCCTGGGATCTCCACCTCTACCTCCTCACCCTGCTCGTTGATGATGGTGGTGTGCCGGGGGGTGGGAGTGGGGAGGGCCACCTCCGGCGGGGCGCTCATGAGGCCGAACACAATCGCCCCCGCCACGATGATGGCCGCCACCACCGTCAGGGCAATATACAGCCCCAACAGAATCTTCTGCTTTTTGGTGCGCGGCCGGCCGGGCTTTTTCTCCCGCTTGGTCTCTTTTTCCCGCCGGGGACTCTCCGGCTTCTGTACCCGGGCGCCGCCCCGGTGGTTCTTTCTCTGTTCCGGGTTCATCAATCACTAGTTCCTTTCGTCTTGCTCCGCAGCCAATCCCGGGCCTTTACCGTATTGGGGTGCACGGGCAGGCCCCGCTCCGCCATCTCCTGTATGCTCATCTCGCACCCCAGGAGCACCGCCGCGTCCAGATCCTCATAGGCCAGCGCCCGCAGGCGCTCCACCCCCGGAAAATCCCGGGTTGGCTCCATGTAGTCGGCGATATAGAGGAGCTTCTCCAGCAGGGTCATGTCGGCCTTTCCGGTGGTGTGCCAGAAAATGGCCTCATAGATGTCGTCGCTCACCCCGTACACGTGCCGGGCCACACACGCGCCCGTCTTGGAGTGGAGGAGCTTGACGGCCTGCTGCTCCAATTCGTCCAGTACGATACCATATTTCGCGCATAATTGCAACTGCTCGTCCAGTTCCAAATACTTGGTGCAGTCGTGGAGGATCGCCGCCCGGCGGGCGTGCTCCTCGTCGGCGCCCCAGCGCCGGGCCAGCCGCACCGCCTCCTCCTCCGTGCCCTTCACGTGGGCGATGCGCTTGGCGCGGATCATGGAGTAGGAGCAGGCCCGCAGCTCCCGGTCGGGCAGGCGCTTCAGATCCCGCCCCGCCCCGTAGAGCCCGTGGCGGAGGATATAGCCGTACACCGCCGGGGACAGGTACTCCCAACCCTCGCCGCGGGCCAGCAGCTCCCGCAGCCGGGTGGAGGACACGTCCACCACCTGGGGCAGTTGGAGGACGCACACCTTCGCCCCGAAGGTCTTGCGCAGATGCTCGGCCTGGATGGTGAGCAGCTCCCCGCAGTCGGCCTGGGTGCGGGCAAAGGCGCAGATGCCCGCCAGGGCGGTGATCCGCTCCGGCTCCCGCCAGTTCTGGAGGGTGAGGAACATGTCCGTCCCCATCATCAGCCACAGCTCCGCGCCGGGGTTCTGGGCGTGAAGCTGCTCCAGGGTGTCGGCGGTATAGCTCTTGCCGGGCCGGGAGAGCTCCATGTCGCTGACGCTCACCCGGCCGGGCAGGAGCAGGCCGTCGGCGGCCAGCTCCACCATCTCCAGCCGGGCCTCCGGCCCGGGGGCGTCGGGGGGCAGGCGCTTGTGGGGCGGCAGCGCCGCCGGGACAAACCGCAGCTCGTCCAGCCCCAGCGCGTCCAGGGCCAGCCGGGCGGAGGTCAGGTGCCCCAGGTGGGGCGGGTTGAAGGTGCCGCCGTAGATGCCGAGCTTCATAGGCTTCCCCTCCTCTGCGTTACTTGCGCTTCCTGTCCGTCACCAGTACGATCTTGTCCTTTTTGTCCTTCTTATGGGTTGGACGATACAAAACGAATTTGGTTCCAATCACCTGTACCACCTGGCTCCGGGTGGCCGATGCCAGGGCCTCGGCCGCCTCCCGGCTGCTCAGCAGGCTGTTCTCCAGGACCTTGCCCTTGATGAGCTCCCGGGCCTCCAGGGCGTCGTCGGCCTGCTTCACCAGGTTGTCCCCGATGCCGTCCTTGCCCACGTGCAGGATGGTGTCGATGCTGTTGGCCAGGCCCCTGAGCTGGGCCCGCTGCTTGCTTGTCAAATCTTCCATAGATCGTTCTCCTTTTGATCGGCCCTCCTGCGGGAAGGCATTTTACTTGTTCAGATACTGCTCCAGCTTCTCCCGAAAGGCCGTGAGCGCATTCCCCCGGTGGGAGATGGCGTTCTTCTCCGCTGGGGAGAGCTCCGCAAAGGTCTTTTTCAGGGCGGGGACAAAGAAAACGGGGTCATAGCCGAAGCCGTCCTCCCCCTTGGGGGCGTAGGCCAGGGTGCCGGGGCACTCCCCCCGGGCCTCCACCCGGTCCCCGTTGGGAAAGCAGCAGCAGATGGCGGAGACAAAGCGGCACCGCCGGTCCAGCTGCCCCCGCATGTTCTCCAGCAAAAGCCGGTAGCGGCCCACGTCGTCCAGCCCCGGCCCGCCGTAGCGGGCGGAGTACACGCCGGGCGCGCCGTTCAGCGCGTCCACGCACAGGCCGGAGTCGTCCGCGATGGCGGGCAGGCCGGAGGCCTCCATCACCGCGCGGGCCTTCAAAAAGGCGTTTTCCTCAAAGGTGGCGCCGGTCTCCTCCACGTCCACATCGACGCCCACCTCGGACTCCAGCACCACCTCCACCCCCAACTGGGAAAGGATGTCCCTCATCTCCACCAGCTTATGGGCATTCTTGCTGGCCAATACCAGTTTCATACATTTAGCCCCCCAACACTTGTCTCTGAATGTTCTGGAGCTCCCGGATGCCCTTGGCGCACAGCTCCACCAGGGCGCGCTGCTCCACGATGGTGAAGGGCCGGCCCTCGCCGGTGCCCTGGAGCTCCACCAGCTCCCCCGCGCCGGTCATGACGCAGTTGAGATCCACCTGGGCGTGGGAGTCCTCCTCATAGCACAGGTCCAGCATGGGCTCGTCCCCCACGATGCCGGCGGACACCGCCGCCACACAGTTGGTCAGCGGCATCTCTGGCAGGACACCGTCCATCACCAGCTTGTGCAGGGCCAGACTTAACGCCACAAACCCGCCGGTGACGGAGGCGGTGCGGGTGCCGCCGTCCCCCTGGAGTACGTCGCAGTCGATCGTAATAGTGCGCTCTCCCAGCTTTTTCATGTCCACGCAGGCCCGCAGGGCGCGGCCGATGAGCCGCTGGATCTCCGCGGAGCGGGGGGACAGCTTCAGCTTGGCGATATCCCGCCGGGAGCGCTCCCGGTTGGCCCGGGGCAGCATGGAATACTCGGCGGTAACCCAGCCCTCCCCCTCGGGGACGTGGCGGGGCGCGCCCTCCTCCACGCTGGCGCAGCAGAGCACATGGGTGCTGCCGCAGCGGATCAGGCAGGAGCCCTCCGCAAATTGATTGATGTTGGGGATGATCTCCACGGGCCGGAGCTGATCCGCCGCCCGTCCGTCGATTCTCGCCATGTTACGGCCTCCAATCTCCAATATACGGGCCGATGAGGGCACCGGCCCATACTGCTTTTTAAACAAGGGCTTCGACAAATTTCTCCGCCTCAAAGGGCATCAGATCGTCGATGCCCTCCCCCACGCCGATGAATTTCACCGGCACCTGAAGCTCCTGGGCGATGGCAATGACAATGCCGCCCTTGGCCGAGCCGTCCAGCTTGGTCAGAACGATGCCGGTGATGCCCGCGGCCTCCTTGAACTGCTTGGCCTGGATCAGGCCGTTCTGTCCGGTGGTGGCGTCCAGCACCAGCAGGGTCTCCCGGTCGCAGCCGGGCAGCTCCCGGTCCACGACGCGGCTGATCTTGTTCAGCTCGTTCATCAGGTTCTGCTTGTTGTGCAGCCGCCCGGCGGTGTCGATGAGCACCACGTCGGCGCTGCGGGCCTTGGCGGCGGTGAGGGCGTCAAAGACCACCGCCGCGGGATCGGCCCCCTCGTACTGGCGGACGAGCTCCACGCCGCTGCGCTCGCTCCAGATCTCGAGCTGGTCGGCGGCGGCGGCCCGGAAGGTGTCGGCGGCGGCCATCAGCACCCGGCGGCCCTCCCCCTTCATCCGGGCGGACAGCTTGCCGATGGTGGTGGTCTTGCCCACGCCGTTGACGCCGATGAATAGGGCCACCGACGGGGCGGTATCCAGCTTCAGGGCGGGCTCCCCCACCTGGAGCATGTCGGTGAGCACCTGGCGCAGGCACGCCCGCGCCCCCTCCATATCCTTGATCTTCTCCGCCTTCACCCGGCGGCGCAGCTCCTCCACGGCCTTCATGGTGGTCTCCACCCCCATGTCGCCCAGAATCAGCGTCTCCTCCAGCTCGTCGTAGAAGTCGTCGTTCAGCTCTCCGGCGAAGAGCTGGTCGAAGGAGTGTCCGATGTTCTCCTTGGTGCGGGTCAGCCCCGCCTTGATCTTTTCAAAAAAGCCCATGTGGTGTTGGTTCCTTTCGTCGTTCAAACATGGTATTCATCCTCCGCCCAGCGGGCGGGGTTATGCTCGATGTAGCTCCAGTGGTTGAGAAGGTCGTTCTCATCCCGGATGATGTGGTCGTGATAGGATCCCTGCCAGAGCGGGCGGCCGCACACGCGGTTGGTGTAGCGCTTGAGAGAGGAGACAAAACTCGGCACGCGCATCCCAGTAGGGCGCGGCATCCCTGACGCGCCGTTTCCCTCCCCGCAGACGCACAGCAAAATGTGAACATGATTTGGCATGATGACCGACGCCGCAATCTGAATTTGGGCGTCATGTCCGGCCAGATAGTCCATCGCGTCCTGAACGCACCGGCCGGTCTCCGACAACCGTACCAGCGGCGCGTCAGGGATGCCGCGCCCTACAATCTCGCTCAGGATGGGGGCCCGGCCCTGGGTGCAGAGTGTGAGGAAATACCCGCCGCTCCGGCTGTAATCATACCCGCGCAGGCGCGGATGCACCCGCTTTGGAAGCTCTGTCATTTGATGTGCAATTCCTTCTCCACGTCGTTCAGGTTGATCGTCAGAATCCGGCTCACGCCCTGCTCCTTCGTCGATGCAAAGTCCGCTTCGCTCGGAACTCCCGCAGGCGGAAATTCCTCGCCCGCTCCCTTGCGTCTCCTCTCCCCGGCGAACCCGTTTCACTGGGCTTCGCCGGGGTCTGCTCATACCCTGCGGCACAGGTGCGGCCTGCCCCTGCTGGGTGTTGCCGTCCGCCGCGTCCGGCGTCATTTGATGTGCAATTCCTTCTCCACATCGTTCAGGTTGATCGTCAGTATCCGGCTCACGCCCTGCTCCTGCATGGTGACGCCGTAGAGCACGTCGGCCTCCTCCATGGTGCCGCGGCGGTGGGTGATGACGATGAACTGGGTCTTGTCCGCCATTTGGCGCATATAGCGGGCGAAGCGCACCACGTTGGCGTCGTCCAGGGCGGCCTCGATCTCGTCCATGACACAGAAGGGGGTAGGCCGCACCTTCAGAATGGCGAAGTAAAGGGCGATGGCCACGAAGGCCTTCTCGCCTCCGGAGAGGAGGGAGAGCACCTTGAGGGCCTTGCCGGGGGGCTGCACCCGGATTTCAATGCCGCAGTTGAGGATGTCCTCCGGCTCCTCCAGCTCCAGGGTGGCCTTGCCGCCGCCGAACAGCTCAGTAAAGGTCTGCTGGAACGCCTCGTTGATGACGGAAAACTGCCGGGCGAAGATGGTTTTCATCTCCTCGGTGATGTCGGCGATGATGCCCTCCAGCTCCTTCTTGGACTTGAGCACGTCGTCCCGCTGGTCGGTCAGGTAGGTGTACCGCTCGTTGACCCGCTGGAACTCCTCAATGGCATCCAGGTTGATGTTGCCCAGACCGGAGATCGCCTTTTTCAGCTCGCCCACCCGGCGCTGGGCCTTGGGGACGCTCTCCAGCTCCACCCGCTGGGCGCGGGCGGCCTCATGGGACAGCTCATAGGTCTCCCACAGCTTGTCCAGCAGGGTTTTCTCCTCCAGGGCGGCGGCGGCCTTCCTCTGTTCTAAGACGGAGACCTCCCGCTCTAAGTTTAACAGTTCGCTGTTTTTTTCCCGCGCCTGCTTGTCGGCCTGGTTGCGCCGGGCCTCCAGGGACAGCTTCTCCTCATTGATGCGGGCGATGGCCTCCTGCCGCTCCCGGTTCTCCTGGCGGATGGCCTGGAGCCGCCGTTCCTTCTCCAGGATCTCCTCCTCCAGGGCGGCGTTCTTCTCCTCAAACGCGGTGAGCATCCGCTCCCGCTCGGCCCGGTCGCCGGTGAGATCCCGCCGCAGGGCCTCCAGCTCGGTAAGGCTCTGTCCGGCGGCCTGCTGCTCCGCCTCCAGGCCGGCCCGGCGCATGTTCAGCTCCGCGATGGCCTCCCGGATACCGGCGGTGCGCGCCTGGAGCTCGCTCTGGCCCTGGGCCTTGCCCTCGGCTTCGGCCCGCAGGGCGGCGGCCGAGCCCTCCAGGGCCTCAATGCGCGCCCGGGCGGCGGCGGTATCCGCCTCGGTCTGGGCGGAGCGGGCCTGAATCTGCTCCAGCTCCCGGCGCTGCTCGTCCCGGCGGCGGGAGGCGTCGGCGAGCTGGGCGTCGAAATGGGCCAGCCGCTCCTCCAGCTTGAGGATGGCATCCTCGTGCTGGCGCTGCTGGGACTGGGCAGTCTCCACCTCGTAGGCGGCGGCGGTGGCCTCCCGCCTGGCCTCCTCCATGGCCTGGGCGGCGGCGGTGCGCTGCTCCTCCACACCGGCGCGCTGCCGGTTCAGCCGCTCCAGCTCGTTGGCCCGGCTGAGGATGCCCGCGCTGCGGGACACCGAGCCGCCGGTCATGGAGCCGCCGGGGTTGAGCACCTGGCCGTCCAGGGTGACGATTTTGAAGCGGTGGCCGTATTTGCGGGCCATGGCGATGGCCGCGTCCATATCCTCGGCCACCACGGTGCGCCCCAGCAGATTGGAAAAAATCCTCTGGTAGCGGGGGTCGAACTGCACCAGCTCGTCCCCCAGGCCCACGAAGCCCGCCTCCCCCCGCACGCCCTGCTCCCGGAAGTCGGAGGGGCGGATGGTGGTCAGGGGCAGGAAAGTGCTCCGACCGCCGTCCCGGCGCTTGAGGTACTGGATGGCGGCCTTGCCGTCCTCCTCCCGCTCCACCACAATGTGCTGCATGGCGCCGCCCAGGGCGGTCTCAATGGCCACGGTGCAGTGGTCGGGCACGTGGAGCAGCCCGGCCACCGGGCCGTGAACTCCCTTGAGCTGGCCCCGCCGGGCCTCCCCCATCACCAGCTTCACCGCCTTGGAGTAGCCCTCGTAGAGCTTCTCCATCTCGGAGAGCATGTGGATGCGGGATTGGAGGGCGTTCTCCTCCATCTGGAGCTTGACATGGCGCTCCTCGGCCTCCTTGGCCTTTTTCCGGCGGGACTCCAGCCGCAGGCCGTAGCCGTTGAGCACATTCTGGAGGGAATCCCGGTCCTCCCGGGCCTGGGCCAGCTCCTTTTGGGCCGCGTCCCGGCCCTCCTGAAGCTGGCGCACCCGCTCCTCACCGGCGGACAGCTCCTGATGCACCGCCTCATCCCGGTCCAGCAGCTCCTGGGCCGCGGCGGCCAGGGCGGAGAGCAGAGCCTTGGCCTCGGAGGCGGAGGCGTTTTCCACCGCCTCCTTCCGGCGCAGCTCCTCCAGCTCTCCGGCCAGGGTGCCTGCGGAGCGGACGGCCTCCTCGGCCTCCCCCTGTTTCGCGGACAACTCCGCCGCCAGGGCGTCCAGCTCGCCCACCAGCGCCCCCAGACGCTCCTTCCGCTCGGCAATCTGGGCGCCGATGGAGTCGGCCCGGCCCTCCTGCTGCTCCAGCTCCCGCTGGATGCGGTCCCGGTTCTCCAGGTTGTTCTGGATGTTGGCCCGGAGTACCGCCACGGCGTTTTCCAGTCCGTTGGCGTCGGCCTCCCGCTGCATCATCTGGAAGCGGACGCCCTCGGCCTCCACGTCCTTGTCCCGCATCTGGGCGGCGTGCTCCTCGGCGGCGGCGTAGAGGGCCTCCACCGCCCCCTGGGCCTCCTCCTTCTGGCGGACGGCGTTCTCGTAGTCAGACAGGGTCTTGATGGCCCCCGCCCGTATTTTCTCCAACTGCTCCAGCCACAGGGAGATCTCCAGCCCCCGCAGCTCGTCCCGCAGCACCAGGAACTTCCGGGCCTTCTCGCTCTGTGCGCGGAGGGGCTCCACCTGGAGCTCCAGCTCGTCGATCTTGTCGGTGATGCGCACCAGGTTCTCCTGGGTGCGCTCCAGCTTGCGCTCGGCCTCCTCCTTCCGGTGGCGGAAGCGGGAGATACCGGCGGCCTCCTCAAAGACCTCCCGGCGGTCGGCGCTCTTGACAGACAAAATCTCGTCAATGCGGCCCTGCCCGATGATGGAGTAGCCCTCGCGGCCCAGGCCGGTGTCCATGAACAGCTCGTTCACGTCCTTCAGGCGGACGGAACGGCGGTTGATGTAGTACTCGCTCTCGCCGGAGCGGTAGTACCGCCGGGTGACCATCACCTCGCTCTCCTCCATCGGGAAGATGTGGTCGGTGTTGTCCAGCACCAGGGAGACCTCCGCGAAGCCCTGCTGTCTGCGCACCGCCGTGCCGCCAAAGATTACGTCCTCCATCTTGCCGCCCCGCAGGGCCTTGGAGGACTGCTCCCCCATGACCCAGCGGATGGCGTCGGATATATTCGATTTCCCGCTTCCGTTGGGACCCACAATGGCGGTCATGTCCTCCCCAAAGGAGAGTACCGTCTTGTCCGGAAAGGATTTGAACCCCTGGATTTCCAGTGCTTTTAAATACAAGGTCTGCACCTCGCCATGCTTTCATTCTGAATAAATTATTATACCAAGGAACGGCGTCCTTTGCAAACCCTTTTCCACAAAAACGCGGAGCGCCTGAGCGCTCCGCGTCTGGTTTGGTGGTATACAGCGGGCAAACCATTTCGCAGGGGCGGATACCTACATCCGCCCGCCGTACACTAGGTTTTGCACTACCCCAGGCCCTGTGAAGGCCTGACAGGACGGGCGGCCATAAAGGCCGCCCCTACAGAGGAGCCGGACAGCCCCTGCACGTAGGGGCGACCCTTGTGGTCGCCCGCGGGCCGGTTATTCCCCCGCCCTCAGCTTCTCTATCGCGGCCCTGGCCGCGTTCTGCTCCGCCTCTTTTTTGCTGCGGCCGCGGCCCTGGCCGATGGGAATGCCGTTGAGATCCACCTCCACCGAGAAGATCTTGGCGTGATCGGGGCCCTCGGCGCCGATGAGCTGGTAGCCCAACACCTGGCCGCTCTCCCGCTGCACCAGCTCCTGAAGGGCGGTCTTGTAATCGCGGCTGGCGCTCTTCTCCGCCTCCCGGTCCAGGATGAACTTCTGGATGAGCTTCCGGGCCGAGCCGATGCCGCCGTCCAGGTACACGGCGGCCAGCACCGCCTCCACCGCGTCGGCAATGATGGAGGGCCGCTCCCGGCCGCCGCCGGCCTCCTCCCCCTTGCCCAGCTTCAGGTAGGCGCCCAGCTCCAGGCACTGGGCCACTTCCACCAGGCTGCCCTCACACACCAGGGCCGCCCGGGTGCGGGTCAGATCCCCTTCCGGCAGGTCGGGGTGGGTGCGGAACAGGTAGTCGGCCACGACCATACCAAGCACAGAGTCCCCCAGAAATTCCAGCCGCTCATTGCTCTGCAGTCCCTTGGCCTTGTTCTCGTTGGCGTAGGAGCTGTGGGTGAGGGCGTTTTCCAGAAAGGCCCGGTTGGTAAACCGGTAACCCAGCTTTTCTTCCAATGCCTCCATGGCCGATCCTCCCTTTCAAAGCCGGAGCCCCGCCGGGAGGCGGGGCTCCTGTCTCTTTGGTTTCTTCAGTCCTCCAGCTTGGACTTGAGGTAGCGGACCAGATCCGCCACGGTGGAGATACCGGACAGATCCTCCTCGTCCATGTCCTCCAGGCCAAACTCCTCTTCCACGGCCATGGTCATCTCCACGATGTCCAGGGAGTCGGCCCCCAGATCCTCAAACGAGGTGTCCATGGTAATGCTGTCCACGTCCACGCCGAACTGTTCGGACAGCAGGGCGGCGAGCTTCTCGAAAATCATGTTCATCTACTCCTGTCGCTTCCGTCGTTCCCGACGGTGTCATTGCACTATGATAATAGGCAAGTTTCTCCCGCCTGTCAATAGGAAAGTCAAAATTTTCCCATTTACTCACTGCGCAGGCGCATGTGGTCGATATTTTCGGTGATGTCCTCAATAATGCCGGAGGCCGCGAAGCTCCGGGCCTGGCGGATGGCGTTCTTGATGGCGAAGGCGTCGGAGGAGCCGTGGGCCTTGATGACGGGCTTGGAGATGCCGATGAGGGGGGTGCCGCCCACCTCCCCGGCGTCCATCATCTTCTTGAAGTCCCGCAGGCCTCCGGAAACCAGCACCGCCGCCAGCTTGGTGAGCAGGTTCTTCTTGAACATGGCCTTGAGCTGCTTTGCCATGAAGCCGCCGGTGCCCTCCATGGTCTTGAGGAAGATGTTGCCGGAGTAGCCGTCGGACACGATCACGTCCACCTCGCCGTACACCGCCTCCCGGGCCTCCACGTTGCCCACGAAGTGGATGCGCCCGGCCTTGCCCGCCTCGGTGAGCAGGGCGTAGGCCTCCCGCTGGAGGTCGGTGCCCTTGGAGGGCTCGGCGCCAATGTTGAGCAGGCCCACCTTGGGCTCGGGGCGCTTGAGCACCCGCTCGGCGTAATAGGAGCCCATAAAGGCGAACTGGAGCAGATACTCCGGCGTACCCTCCGCCGTGGCGCCGCAGTCGATGAGCACCGCGCCGCCGCCGCCGGTAGGCACCACCGGGGCCATGGCCGCCCGGCGGATGCCCCGGATGCGCTTGACCATCAGCGTGGCCGCCGACAACAGCGCCCCCGTGCTGCCCGCGGAGACAAAGGCCGCCCCGTCCCCGTTCTTCAGCAGGTTCAGGCCCACGGTCAGGGAGGAGTCCTTCTTCTCCTTAAAGGCGGTGGCCGGGTTGTCGCACATCTCCACCACCTCGGAGGCGTGGACAATCTCCAGCCCCGGGGGCAGTTCGCCGATGCCGTCCTCCTTGAGCACCTTGAGGATGTCCTCCCCCCGGCCCACCAGAATGACTTCCACGCCCAGCTCCCGCACCGCAGCGAGGGCGCCCCGCACGTTGGAGACGGGCGCGTTGTCGCCGCCCATGGCGTCTACGATGATCTTCATATGTTCTCCTCCACTTTCTCTGTTCATTCCTGGATAAACGGCAGCAGCGGGCGGGCACCCGGCGGGGCGGGGCCGCCCAGCGTTCCTGTAGGGGGCGATGCCCTCATCGCCCCGCCCCATCGTCTTGCCGCAGAGGCCGGGGCTCGTCCGTAAGGCCCAGGAGATAGTCGGCGCTGATGTTGTAGTGCTCACACAAAAGGGCAAGCTTGGCAAAGGTAGATGCCTTGCGGCCATTTTCCATTTCACCAATTTGATTTTGTTTGATACCGAGAAAATCGGCCAAGTCTTTTTGAGTTTCTCCCCTATCTTTTCTTAGGCATTTTAGCCGTGTGCCAAACAAATCATTGGAATACACCGAATCCCCCCTTGACATTTCCCACTAATAGCGTGTATACTAAATCCACACTATTAGTGGGGTGTTGATAAAATGAATGATTTCCTACAGCAGCTCTTAGAACATGAGCTGGATAACAGGCACTTGGATTTCCGTCAAGCCCCCGGCTATCAAGAGCGGCTGGAGCGCATCAGCGCCTGCCACGACCAGATCCGCGCCTCCCTCGGGCTGGATTTTCTCGACCGCCTCAACGATCTGGAGGGCGAAATGTCCGATTATGAGCGGCTGGCCTGCTTCCGGCACGGCTTCCGTCTGGCCGGGCGTCTCCTCATGGAACTGCTGCCTTGAGCAGCGGGCGGATGTGGGCATCCGCCCCTACAGGCGTGCGCGGCAGGGCGGGCGACCACAAGGGTCGCCCCCATGCGTTTGGGCCGCCCAGCGTTCCTGTAGGGGCGGCCTTTATGGCCGCCCGTTCTGTCCGATCCCCAGGGTGTCGGTGCGGGAACCCCGCGGCAGTGGGCGGATGTGGGCATCCGCCCCTACGGACGTGCGCCCGGCAGGGCGGGCGACCACAAGGGTCGCCCCTACGTGTTGGGACCGCCCGGTGCTCCTGTAGGGGCGGCCTTTGTGGCCGCCCCTACCGCCAGTCCAGCCCGTCCAGAAGCTCCAAGGCCCGTTTGGACAGCTCGGCGTTCTTGTTCCGCTTGCCCTTGACGCGGTAGCCCAGGGGCGGGATGATGCCGAAGTTGACGTTCATGGGCTGGAAGTCGGTGACGCTCTCGTTGCTGATATAGCGCGCCAGGGCGCCGACGGCGGTCTCCTGGGGGAAGTCCACGGGGGGCTTGCCCTCCAGCCGCCGGGCCAGCTCCACGGCGGCCAGGAAGCCGGAGGCGGTGGACTCCACGTACCCCTCCACGCCGGTGATCTGCCCGGCGAAGCAGACGCGGGGCTCCTTCTTCACCCGGTAATAGCGGTCCAACAGCCGGGGGGAGTCCAGATAGGTGTTGCGGTGCATGACGCCGTAGCGCACGAACTCGGCGTTCCTGAGGGCGGGGATCATGGAGAACACCCGCCTCTGCTCCGGCCATTTCAGGTGGGTCTGGAAGCCCACCAGGTTGTAGATGGTGCCGTCGGCGTTGTCCCGGCGGAGCTGCACCACGGCGAAGGGCTCCTTTCCGGTCTTGGGATCGTTCAGGCCACGGGGCTTGAGGGGGCCGTAGCACAGGGTCTGCTTCCCCCGGCGGGCCATGACCTCCACGGGCATACAGCCCTCGAACACATGCTTGTCCTCAAAGCCGTGAACCTCCGCCTCCTGGGCGGCGCACAGCTCGGCCCAGAAGGCGTCGTACTCCTCCTCCGTCATGGGGCAGTTGATGTAGTCCGGGGTACCCCTGTCATAGCGGGAGGCAAAGAAGGCATTCTCCATGTCCACGCTCTCGAAGGTGACCAGCGGGGCCGCCGCGTCGTAGAAATTGAGGGTGCGGCTCTCAGGGAAGAAGGCCCGGATGGCCTCCGCCAGCGGGTCGGAGGTCAGGGGGCCGGAGGCCACGATCACGTTCCCCGACTCCGGAATCCGGGTGACCTCCCCCTCCTCCACGGTGATGAGGGGGTGGGAGCGAACACGCTCGGTGACGGCCCGGGCAAAGCCGTGGCGATCCACCGCCAGGGCGCCCCCCGCCTCCACCCGGTGGGCGTCGGCGCAGGACAGGATCAGGGAGTCCATGCGGCGCAGCTCCTCCTTGAGCAGGCCCACTGCGTTCTCCAACTGATCCGAGCGCAGGGAGTTGGAGCACACCAGCTCCCCGAACCACTCGGTATGGTGGGCGGGGGTCATTTTGGCGGGCTTCATCTCCCGCAGGGTGACGGGGACGCCCCGCTGGGCGAGCTGCCACGCGGCCTCCGAGCCCGCCAGGCCCGCGCCGATTACGATGACTGGTTCCATGGGTTCCTCCTTGTGTGGGACTCAGCGGATGAAGTGGGTGCGCAGAGGCTCCTCCCGCTCCGGCAGGCCGTATTTCTCCCGGCCCAAGGCGATGCTCTTGACCAGGAAGGCCATGTTCCGGGCCAGGGTGCGCATGGTCTGGAGGCCCTCGGCGTCCTGGGCGGCCTCGCCGGGCAGGCGGCCGTGGATGCTGTTCCAGTACTGGCTGGAGGCCACCGGCATGCCGCTGATGGTAAAGAATTTGTTCAGCTCGTCAAAGGTGGAGGACAGGCCGCCCCGCCGGGCCGCCGCCACGGCGGCCCCCACCTTCATGGTCTTGTCAAAGGGGGTGGAGTAAAACAGCCGGGTCAGCAGGGCCACCAGGGTGGCGTTGGCCGAGGCGTAGTACACCGGGCTGCCCACCACCAGCCCGTCGCAGGCCTCCAGCTTGGGGGCCAGCTCGTTCACCAGATCGTCGAACACGCACCGGCCCAGCTCGGCGCACTTGCCGCAGGCGATACACCCCCGGATAACCCGGTTTCCCACCTGCACCCGCTCGGTCTCCAGGCCCTCGGCGGCAAACACGGCCTCCATCTCGTCCAGAGCGGCGGCGGTGTTGCCGTTGGGCCGGGGACTTCCGTTGAGCAGCAGAATCTTCATGCCAACACGCTCCTTTTCCAATTTACACGCCCATACACCACCCCACCAGGGCGATGACCGCCAGGTGGGCGGGATAGAAGGCGTAAAAGAACCACTTGGGAATCCGGATGCCGGAGTGGGTGCGGCAGAGGATCAGCGGCAGGGCCAGCAGGCCGAAGATGGTCCAGTTGACGGCGTGGCCGCCCACCACCAGGGCCAGGGGGTCCTCCAGGGAGCCGCCCCACAGGGCGGGAATCCAGAACAGGGTATACAGCCCCGCCAGCAGGGCGGGCTTGTTCCGGCAGAAGTAGAAGATCAGCATCAGAATGACGCCGTTGTAGTTGTAGTCAAAGCTTCCGAAGGCCAGCACCAGAACCCCCAGCACGAAGAGCCACCAGCGCCGGGTGGTCAGCCCCCACATGGCCAGCAGGCTGAGGAAGAGGGTGAAGAAGATGTTCCAGTTGGTCAGGTTGCCCAGGATGTCGTCGGCGTTGAAGGCGAGAATCCAGAAGGGCTGGGACACCACGGCGAAGATCGCCAGCCGCCCCAGGTAGCGCCTGATGTCGTGGGTGTAGAGCAGGCCCACCGTCAGGCAGTAGCAGAACAGTGGGAAGGCCAGCCGGCCGATCCACCGGAATATGGGCGTCTCCGGGAAGAAGGCCCCGCCAATGTGATCCAGCAGCATGGCGGCAATGGCGACCAGCTTGAGCAGGTCGGTGTCCAGGTTGGTGCGCAGCTTTCTCTCTTGGGTTTCCATGATCTCATTCCTCCGGTATTTCAACTGAGTCTGCCGTCAGGGGGAATCCCTGACGGCTTCCACCGGTGGAAGCGGGCCTCAGGCCTCGCTCTTGGTCTTGGCCGCGGCTTTTTTCGCCGCCGGCTTCTTTGCCGCCGCCTTCTTGGGAGCGGCCGCCTTCTTGGCGGCCGGCTTTTTGGCGGTGGTCTTTTTGGCCGCCGCCTTTTGGGCGGGCTTCTTCTCCTCCTCAGGAGGGGCGCCCTCCGCCGGACTCTCCGCAGAGGCGGTCTTTTTCTTGTAGCCCCGCTGATCCTCAGGCAGGAAGTTGGGGCACTCGGGATTGATGCAGAAGGGCTTCTTGAACCCCCGGCCCGACTTCTTGAACAGGGTATGGCCGCACTCGGGACAGATCTCCTTCACCGGCACATCCCAGGTCATGAAATCGCACCGCTTGGTCTCGTCCTTGTTGGAGTTGTTCTCGCAGCCGTAGTAGGCGTATCCCCGCTTGGAGGTCTTTTTGAGGATCTTGCCGCCGCACTTGGGGCACTTGCCGGGCATCTCGATGACGATGGGCTGGGTGTGGTCGCACTCCGGCCAGCCGGGGCAGGCCAGGAAGCGGCCGAACCGGCCGGACTTGTACACCAGATTGCGCCCGCACTTGGGGCAGATCACGTCGGACACCTCGTCGGGCACCTTGATGCGCTCGCCATCCAGATCCGCCTCGGCCTTCTGGAGCTCCTGCTCAAAGTCGCCGTAGAAGTCGCCCAGCAGGCTCTTCCAGTCCACCTTGCCGGTCTCCACCTCGTCCAGCCGCTCCTCCATGGTGGCGGTGAAGGCGGTGTCCACGATGTCGGTGAATTTGTCCTTCATCAGGCCGGTGACGACCTCTCCCAGGGGGGTGGGGCGGAGGTTCCTGCCCTCCTTCACCACATACTCCCGGTCCAGGATGGTGGAGATGGTGGGGGCGTAGGTGGAGGGACGGCCGATGCCCTTCTCCTCCAGGGCCTTGATCAGCGTGGCCTCAGTGTAGCGGCTGGGGGGCTGGGTGAAGTGCTGGTCGGGCTTGAGGGCCTCCAGCTTCAGGGCCTCCCCCTCCTTCAGATCGGGCAGGGGGGACTGGAACGCCTCCTCCTCCTCGTCCTTCCCCTCCACGTACACGGCGGTGTAGCCGGAGAACTTGAGGGCCGAGTGGGTGGCCCGGAAGGTGTATCCCGCGGAGGCCACCTCGATGGACACGCTGTCGTACACGGCGGAGGCCATCTGGCAGGCCAGGAAGCGGCTCCAGATGAGCTTATAGAGCTTATACTGCTCGGCGGTGAGGGACTTTTTGATGTCCTCCGGGGTCAGGTTCACGTTGGAGGGCCGGATGGCCTCGTGGGCGTCCTGGGCGCCGGATTTGGTCTTGTACACACGGGCCTTGCCGGGGTAGTAGTCCGCGCCGTAGCGGGAGAGGATGAACTCCTTCGCGGCGGCGGTGGCCTCGTCGGACAGGCGGAGGGAGTCGGTACGCATATAGGTGATGAGACCCACGGTACCCTCCCCCTCGATGTCCACGCCCTCATAGAGCTGCTGGGCGATGGACATGGTCCGCCGGGGGGTCATGTTGAGCTTGCGGCTGGCCTCCTGCTGGAGGGTGGAGGTGATGAAGGGGGGCGCAGGGTTGCGCTGCTTGTCCTGGCGCTTGACGCCGGTGACGGCGAAGGGGGCGTTCTTCACCGCCTCCATGACGGCGTTGACCTCCGCCTCGCTGTTCAGCTCCACCTTCTTCTCCCGGCCGTAGAAGCTGGCCTTGAACTGCCCCAGGTTGGGGGCGATGCGGGAGAGATCGGCGTCCAGAGACCAGTACTCCTGGGGGACGAAGGCCTTGATGTCGGCCTCCCGCTCGCACACCAGCCGGGTGGCCACCGACTGCACCCGCCCGGCGGACAGGCCCCGGCGGATCTTCTTCCACAGCAGGGGGGAGATCTGATAGCCCACGATGCGGTCCAGCACCCGGCGCGCCTGCTGGGCGTTCACCAGATCCATATCGATGGCCCGGGGGTGGGCGATGGAGTCGTTGACCACCTTCTTGGTGATCTCGTTGAAGGTCACCCGGTAGGTCTTGTCGTCCGGGATGCCCAGCATCTCCTTCAGGTGCCAGGAGATGGCCTCGCCCTCCCGGTCGGGGTCGGTGGCGAGGAACACTTTCTCACTCTTCTTGGCGGATTTTTTCAGCTCGTCAATGACCTCTTCCTTGCCCTTGATGGGCTGGTAGTTCAGTTCAAAGCCGTGCTCCACGTCCACGCCCAGCTTGCTCTTGGGCAGGTCGCGCACGTGGCCCATGGAGGCCTTCACCTCATAGCCCGGGCCCAGATATTTGCCGATGGTCTTGGCCTTCGCCGGAGACTCGACGATCACCAAATTCGATTTTGCCACAGCATAGTACTCCTTACATACTTAGTCGTCAAAGCGGACGGCAGCGGTAAACCGCTTGCCGGGAAGCTCATTCAGATAGCCCTGGGCCTGCAGCAGGGTCAGGGCAGTGTTCACCCGCCGGGCGGGGATCTCGGTGCGGCCCACGATCTCGTCGGGCACCAGGGCGCGGCCGCTCAGCAGGGCGAAGATGGCCCGCTGTTCGTCCCCCATGGCCTCCAGCTCACTCCGGGGGCGCAGAGGGAGGGGATTCCTCTCCGCCGGACGGGGCACCGGCTCCGGCGCCGGCTCGGCCGCCGCCTCCAGCCGCGCCTCCGCCCCCTCCCGGGACAGCGAAGGGGCCTGCCGCACCTTATGGGGAAAGCGTGTCACATATTCCACCAGAATATCCTGGGCCGAGCGGATCAGCTTGGCCTCGCCCCGGGCGATCAGGCCGTTGGTGCCCGCGCTCATGGGCGCGTCCGCCGGACCGGGGACGGCGAACACCTCCCGGTTCTGGTCCAGGGCCAGCCGGGCGGTGATCAGCGTGCCGCTGTGCTCGGCGGCCTCCACCGCCGCCACGCCCGCGGACAGGCCGCTGAGGATGCGGTTGCGGATGGGGAATCGCCAGCCCTCCGGCGGGGTGCCGGGCGGGTTCTCCGACAGGATGGCCCCGGCGGCGGTCACGTCCTCGTAGAGTCCCTGGTTGCGCCGGGGGTAGACCACGTCCACCCCGCCGGCCAGCACCGACACCGCCGGGCCGCCGCCCTGGAGGGCCCCCTTGAGGGCGGCCGCGTCGATGCCCTGTGCCAGGCCGGAGAGCACCAGCGCCCCCGACCGGGCCAGCTCCAGGCCCAGCCGCCCCGCCATGGCCACGCCGTAGGGGGTACACTCCCGGGCGCCCACGATGGCGACGGCCAGCTCCTCGTCAAAGCGGAAGAGCCGCCCCTTCACATAGAGCACCAGGGGAAAGTCGTGGAGCTGGAGCAGACGCTCCGGGTAGGCCGCGTCCTGATAGGTCAGCAGGGTGACGCCCAGCCGGTCGCAGTCGCCCAGGATGCGCTCCGCCCGCTCCAGGGACTTGTCCGCCAGGGAGCGGCAAAGCTTTTCACTCAATGAAAGCAGTTCGTACTCCCCGGGGTCGGCGAAGTAGGCCGCCTCTGCGGTGCCGAACCGGCGCACCAGCGCCGCGGCCGTCTCGGGCCGGAGGCCCTCCCGGGTGGTGAGCCACAGCAGATAGGTTAACGCAGCCACGGGATTGCCTCCTTCCGGCTGTTGTCTTGTTCTGTGCCGCGCCAGCGCGCGGCCCCACCGGGGTGGGGCCGTCCGCTGGGGCGGCCTGGCTCAGCGCCAGCCCTCCCAGAGCACCACAGACGCCGCCACGGCGGCGTTGAGGGACTCGCAGCGGTCCCGCATGGGGATTTTCAAAGTCGCCCGGCAGGCGTCCAGCACCGGCTGGGACACCCCCCGCCCCTCGCTGCCGATGACCACGGCGGCGCCCTCCAGCGGGACGGCGCGGATGTCCTCCGTGTCGTCCCGCAGGGCGGTGGCATACAGGGGGGCGGCCGACCGGGCCAGCAGGCCGGTCAGCTCCTCCAGCGTCCCCTCCCACACCGGCAGGCGGAAGCAGGCCCCCATGGTGGCGCGCACCGTCTTGGGGGCAAAGGGCTCGGCGCAGCCGGGCAGCAGGAACAGCCCCGCCGCCCCGAAGGCGTCGGCGGTGCGCCAGACGGTGCCCACGTTGCCGGGGTCCTGCACCCCGTCCAGCACCAGCAGGCGGCCCTCCGGCAGCGCCTCCGGCGGAGCGGTGTCCGGCGTCCGGCACACGGCCAGCATGCCCTGGGGGGTCTCCACGGTGGACACCGCCCGCAGCAGCGCCTCCGGCACCTCCACCACCCGCACCCCGGCGGGCAGCTCCGCCGGGGGGGCGGTTCCCTCCGCCACCACCAGCAGCTCCGGCGGCGGCCCCCAGCGCAGGGCCTCCCCCACCAGCTTGACCCCTTCACAGAGGAATACCCCCTGGGCCCGGCGGGCCTTTTTCTCCGCCCCCAGCCTGCGCAGGCGGGTGATCAGCGGATTTTGCCGGCTGGTGATGCGCTCCATGGCAGTCCTCCTTACAAGTCCTGGAGATGGTTGATGTCCTCCGTGCGGCCCAGGGCTACCACCGCGTCGCCCGGCTCAATGACATAGCTGGCGCCGGGGGCCACGTTCAGCGCCCCGTCCTTACCTCTGCGCACGGCGATGATGTTGACCTTGTAACGGGCCCGCACATCCAGATTTTGAATCGTTTCGTAGTGCCACTCCTTGGGCACGGCAGTCTCCACGATGCCGAAGTCCTCGCTCAGCTCAATGAAGTTGAGCACGTTGGAGCTGGAGAGCCCCTGGGCCAGCTTGACCCCCATCTCGTGCTCGGGGAACACCACCCGGTCCGCCCCGATCTTCTCCAGCACCTTGCGGTGGACGTGGCTCTGTGCCTTGCAGATGACCCGCTTGACCCCAATCTCCTTCAGATTAAGCGTGATAAGGGCGGAGTTTCCGATATCGTCTCCCACCGCCACCACGGCGCAGTCGTAGTTGCGCACGCCCAGGGCCCGCAGAACCGAGGGGTCCCTGGCGTCGCCGGTGACGGCGTGGGTGACCTTTTCGGCCACCCTCTGCACGTGGTCCTCCCGCTCGTCCACAGCCAGCACCTCATGGCCCAGGGAGCTGAGCTCTGTGGCCACGGCGCTGCCGAACCGGCCCAGGCCGATGACAACAAAGGTTTTCATAACAGGGAAAGCACTTCCTTTTCTCCTGACGCGGCGCGTCAGCCGATCATGACGTTCATCTCAGGGTATTTGATCTTGGCCGGATGCCTGTTTCCGGTGATAAAGGCGATGGAGAAGGACAGGATGCCCACACGGCCCATATACATCAGCAGGATCAGCAGCCCCTGGGAGAAGGGGGTGAGGGTGGGGGTGATCCCGGTGGTCAGGCCCACCGTGCCCATGGCGGAGGCCACCTCAAAGGCGCTGTCCAGGTAGGGCAGATCCTCCACCGTGGACACCACCATGGAGCTGAACACAAAGACAAACAGCACCACCAGCGCCAGAGTCATGGCATTGAGCACCCGGCGGTAGTGGATCGCCCGGCCGCGGAAGGTGACCTGCTCCCGGCCCATGAGGCCGGAGCGCAGGGCCAGCAGCAGCACGCCCACCGTGGCGGTCTTGAGGCCGCCGGCGGTAGAGCCGGAGGAGCCGCCGATGAGCATCAGCACGCAGGACATGGCCTTGCTGGTGTCGCTGAGGCCGCCCTGGCCGATGGAGTCGAAGCCGGCGGTGCGCAGGGTGACGGACTGGAACAGGGCGTTGAGTCCCTTCTGCCAGAGGGGCATGTCCCCCAGGGTGGCGGGGTTGTCAAACTCCTCCATCAGGAAGAACAGGGCGCCCCCCACGATCAGCACAGCGGTGATGAGGAGCACCATCTTGCTGTAGACCGACAGCCTGCTCCAGCACCGCTTGTCCACAATGTCCTCCCACACGAAGAAGCCCAGGCCGCCCACTACGATGAGGGCGGCGGTGGTGCCCAGCATCAGGGGGTTGTCGTTGTAGCCGGCCAGGCTGCTGAAGGCACCGAAGCGCCCTCCCAGCAGATCAAAGCCCGCGTTGCAGAAGGAGGAGACTGCGTGGAACACGGCGTGCCAAGTGCCCTTGAGGAAGCCGAACTCCGGGATGAGGCACACCGACATGAGCACCGCCCCCGCCGTCTCCATGGCGAAGGTGCCGATGAGGGCGTGGCGCACCACCCGCACCACCCCGTCCATGTCGTTGAGGTTGAGGGTGGACACCATGATAAGCCGCTCCGACAGGCCAATACGCCGGTGGAGGGCGAAGGAGACGAGGGTGATGACCGTCATGAAGCCCAGACCGCCCAACTGGATCATGGTCAGGATGACCGCCTGACCGAACAGCGTCCACTGGGTCCACGTGTCCACCAGGATCAGGCCGGTGACGCAGGTGGAGGAGGTGGCGGTGAACAGTCCGGTGAAGAACCCGGCGCTCTGTCCGTCCCGGGAGGCGATGGGCAGGGTCAGTAGCAGCGCCCCGATCAGAATAATCGCCGCGAAGGAGCCCGCCACGATCCGGGTGGCGTTGAGGCTCCGGTTGCGGATAAAGCTGTCCCGCAGCCAGAGCGCGCATTTCTTGATCAAAGCCTTGGCCTCCTTAAGGGTGGGATGGAAACGATTTTGACGCAGAAAAGCATGCCGAAGGAAGGATTCCCTTCGGCATGCTCATTCAGTCCGGCGAATTCCAGCCGGGGATGGGAGCAGCGGGGGTATGAAACGCCCGGTCAGCACGCAGATATTCACTTCCCAGGCGCTTCTCCATGGCTCTCCTCATACCCCCTTGCACTTGCTCCCGCTTCCCAGGACAGACCGGCTCAATACAGCTTGGCGCCCGCCGGAATGTGGTCGTCCACCATCAGGCAGTGGAGCTTCTCCACGCCCTCCTCGTGGTGTACCGCGGAGATGATCATGCCGCAGGAGTCAATGCCCATCATCTTGCGGGGCGGCAGGTTGGTAATGGCGATGAGGGTCTTGCCCACCAGCTCCTCCGGCTCATAGGTGTCGTGGATGCCGCTCAGGATCACACGGTCCTCGCCGGTGCCGTCATCCAGAACGAACTTCAGCAGCTTCTTGCTCTTGGGCACGGCGGTGCACTCCTTGACCTTCACGGCCCGGAAGTCGGACTTGGCAAAGGTTTCGAAGTCCACGAACTCCTGGAACAGGGGCTCAATCTCCACCTTGGAGAAATCCACCGGGCCCTGCTCGGCGGCGGGGACGGCGCAGTTGGTTCCGGCCGCGGCGCGCTTGGCGGGCTCAGGCTTGTCCAGGGGCTTCATGGTGGGGAAGAGGATCACGTCGCGGATGGAGTCGGAGTCGGTGAGCAGCATCACGCAGCGGTCGATGCCGATACCCATGCCGCCCGTGGGGGGCAGGCCGTACTCCAGGGCGTTGATGAAATCCTCGTCCATCATGCCGGCCTCGTCGTTGCCCATCTCACGCAGGGCCAGCTCGTGCTCGAAGCGGCCGCGCTGGTCAATGGGATCGTTGAGCTCGGAGAAGGCGTTGGCAAACTCACAGTGGTTGATAAACAGCTCGAAGCGCTCGGTGAGGCGGGGATCCTTGGGGGAGCGCTTGGTCAGCGGGGACACCTCCACCGGATACATGGTGATGAAGGTGGGCTGGATCAGCTTCTCCTCCACCCGCTGGTCAAAGGCCTCGTACAGGGCGGTGCCCCAGGTGCGCTCGCAGCCCTCCAGATCGATGCCCTTGGCCTCGGCGGCCTTGCAGGCCTCCTCGTCGTCGGAGATGGCCTCAAAGTCCACGCCCACATACTCCCTGACGGCGTCGATCATGGTCATGCGCTTCCAGCCGGGAGTCAGGTCAATCTCGTTGCCCAGCCAAGTCACACGATAGGAGCCCAGGATCTCCTTGGCAGCGGTGGAGAGAACCCCCTCGGCAATGTCCATCATGTCGTGGAAGTCGGCATAGGCCTCATAGAGCTCGATGGTGGTGAACTCGGGGTTGTGCTTGGGGTCCATGCCCTCGTTGCGGAAGATGCGGCCGATCTCATACACCCGCTCAAAGCCGCCCACAGTGAGCCGCTTCAGGTTCAGCTCGGTGGCGATGCGCATATACATGTCGATGTCCAGGGTGTTGTGGTGGGTGATGAAGGGCCGGGCGGTGGCGCCGCCGGAGATGGTGTTGAGGACAGGGGTCTCCACCTCCAGGTAGTCCCGCTCGTCCAGATACCGGCGCATATGCTTGATGAAGGCGGTGCGGATACGGAAGGCACGGCGCACGTCCTCGTTCATGATCAGATCCACATAGCGCTGGCGGTAGCGCATCTCCTTGTCGGTCAGGCCGTGGAATTTCTCGGGCAGAGGCTGGAGGGACTTGGAGAGAAGCGTCACCTTGTGGGCCTTGACGGAGATCTCGCCCCGCTTGGTCTTAAAGACCTCGCCTTCCACGCCCACGATGTCGCCGATGTCGGTCTTTTTGAACTTGGCGAAGGCCTCCTCGCCCAGCTCGTCCACGCGGACGTAGAGCTGGATGCGGCCCTTGCCGTCCTGCAGATCGCAGAACACGGCCTTGCCCATGCCCCGCTTGGACATGATGCGGCCGGCCACGGAGGTCATAGCGCCCTCCAGGGCCTCAAAGCCCTCCTTAATGTCGGTGGAGTGGTGCTTCACCACAAATTTGGTGATCTGGAAGGGGTCCTGGCCCGCGTCCTGCAGCTCCTTGAGCTTGGCGCGGCGGATCAGGCGCTGTTCGGACAGGGACGGCTGCTCCTCGGGCTGGTTGACGCTTCTCTCTTCTGTGCTCATGACTCTGCTCCTTACTTTTGAATCTCTAAAATACGGTACCTCAGTACGCCGGCGGGGGCCTCCACCTGAACCTCGTCACCCACTGCGTTGCCCAGCAGGGCCTTGCCGAAGGGGGAGTCCTCGGAGATACGACCGTTCATGGGGTCGGCCTCCTGGGAGCCCACCACCTGGTAGCTCTCCTCCTCCTCGAACTCCAGATCCAGTACCTTGACCTTGGAGCCCAGGCGGACGGAATTGGGGTCGGTCTCATGCTCCTCGATGACCACATAGTTGGCCAGGATGTTCTCCACCTCCGCGATGCGGGAGTAGAGCTTGCCCTGCTCGTTCTTGGCCTCGTCGTACTCACTGTTCTCGGACAGGTCGCCGAAGGAGCGGGCCTCCTTGATCTGGTCGGCGACCTCCTTCTCCCGGACGGTCTTGAGATAGTTGAGCTCCTGCTTGAGCTCCTCCAAGCGCTCCGCGCTCAGCTTAAATTCTTTCGCCATTGCCGTATGCGCACACCTTTCTTTTTTGCTTCTTCCTTATCGGTCAAAAGGCCTCAACCAGGCCTCTTCTGAAATCTCAACAGAAACATTACGCCACGTTAATACGATATTATAGGTAGTTTCCCACCTTCTGTCAAGTCAATTATTTCCCATCATGTGGCATGGATCTGGATCTGTCCCTCTGTCAGGCGGCCGCACTCCCACAACAGGGACAGCAGCGGAAGGGGGGCCAGGTCCGGCGGCAGCCCTCCCTCCTCCAGTATGGGGCGCAGGCCGGCCAGCCCGGGCGCAGGACCGTACAGCCGGAGCACCATTCCCCTCTCCTCCCCGCCCGGACCAAAGGCCAGGGTCACGTTGGGGGCCGCCCCGCCGGGCCGCAGCACCGCCGCGCCATACTCCTCCCGCAGCCACGCCGCCAGTTCCTCCCCCTCGCCGGGCACATCCACCACCAGATGGCGCACTTGGGGACACAGGCGCTCCGCCGCGGCAAACAGCGGCCGGCTCACCCGGGGGCCGGACAGGGCCACAGTGGCCCGCACCCGCAGTATGCCCGCCCGCCGGAGCGCGGCCAGGGCCAGGGGGACGGCGATAGCCTGGCAGAAGGGCTCCGGGTCCACACTCCGCAGCCCCTGTCCCTCCAGCGCGGGCCAGTCGGGAAAATCCTCCGCCGTCAGCGCCCGCCGTACTCCTGCACGGTACAGGGCCGCCGCCCCCTGCTCCGCCCGTCTCTTCCGCCTGTCATCCCGCAGACCGGGGCGGACCGGCACCGACACCCGCAGACAGCGCAGGCCCAGCACCCGCTCCTCCGTCACCACCGGGCGGCGGCCCCGCCGCTCCTCCAGCGCCACAATTCCCACCAACCCCATCACCTCGGGAACAGGATATGCGCCGGGGCCCGGTTTATGCGGGCGGAGGATATCGGAAGCGCCGGGGGTTAGTGCCCCCGGCGCTTCTCCTTCTTTTTCTCCTGGCGGAGGCGGAACCTGCGCTCCTCCTCCGCCGCGTCCCTTTGGCGATGCCGCTGCGCCCGTTCCGCCCTGCGCGCCTCCCGCTGGAGCTGGAGAGCCTGCTGGGCCTTCGTGCCGGCGCCGGTTTTCTCTGGACGGTTCCGCGCCTGCCGCCGGACCCGCTTGGGATTCTCCCGACCGGATGGACGCCGGGGCGCCTCTACCGCTGGACTAAAGTCCAGGCCCCGCCACGCCGACAGGAGCCACTGCCAAACCTCTCCGTCCTTCGGCTCGGCGCCGAAGGTATGGCGGCACACCTCCAGGCGCCCCTCCGCCTCCCGCTCGTACACGCCCACCCAGAAGGGGTCGGCAAACCAGACCGTCAGCCTCGCATAGCCGCATTCCATATGAAGTTGTCCTCCTTAAATATAGGTCTTGCGCGGAGCGCGGACAACCAAGGAGGCAGGTTACTGACGGTCTCGGGGGCGGGACGCTCCCCCGGACCGCGCCCGGACTACCAACCGGGCCGTGTTTTTCGTTCCGCCCTCTGATTATCACTCCGGTTCCGCCGCTTGTCAACCCCCGCGCCTCACCTTTCCTTTACGATATCTTACAAAGAGTTTAGCTTGTTTTACACCACGCTGATAGCGCACTCCCCAATCTATCCGCTATCATGGCAGCGTACCGAGCGTATCAAAATAACTTTGGAGGAATCAGAATGAATTGGAAGCGTCCCCTGGCCCTGTCCACGGCCGCCCTGACGCTGGGCACGGCCCTGGCTGCCTGCGGCAATCCCACGGCCGCCGCGCCCGATCCCACCCCCACGCCTGCCGCCGAGGTTCAGTCCCTCTCCACCACCGGCTCCACCGTCAAAGCCCCCAAATACGTGTTTCTCTTCATTGGCGACGGCATGAGCTATCCCCAGATCCAGTCCACATCCGATTTCCTGGGTGCGCTGAACGACGCCGACTATCGGCAGGCCCAGCCCAGCCTGGACGACAACGGCGGAGCCATTCTGGACGGTCCCGAGTACCTCAACTTCATGAACTTTGAGGCCGCCGGCTCCGCCGTGACTTATGACTCCAACTCCTTTGCCCCCGACTCCGCCTCCACCGCCACCTCCATCTCCACCGGCTACAAGACCTACTCCGGCTCCATCAACGTGGACGAAACCGGCACCATTTCCTACGAAACCATTGCCGAACAGCTCCACGCCCAGAAGGGCTATTCGGTGGGCGTCATTACCTCCGTCAACCTCAACCATGCCACCCCTGCCGCCTTCTATGCCCACCAGGCCAGCCGTAATGACTACTACGACATCGGCCTGGAGCTCATCGACTCCGGCTTTGAGTACTTCGCCGGCGGCGGCCTGCTCAAGCCCACCGGCGCCGAGGGAGATCAGGCCGATCTGTACGCCCTGGCGGAAAAGGCGGGCTATCATGTGGTCAAGACCCAGGCTGAGGCCGAGCAGGTCACCGGCGGCCCGGTGGTAATCATCGACGAGCACCTGGCCGACAGCGACGCCATGGCCTACGAGATCGACCGCACCGACGACATGTGGGCCCTGGCCGACTACGTGGAAAAGGGAATTGAGGTGCTCTCCCAGGACAAGGACGGCTTCTTTATGATGTGCGAGGGCGGCAAGATCGACTGGGCCTGCCACGCCAACGACGCCGCCTCCACCATCCACGACACGCAGGCCCTGGCCGATGCGGTACAGGTGGCCATCGACTTCGCCAAGGAGCACGCCGATGAGACCCTGATCCTGGTCACCGGCGACCACGAAACCGGCGGCCTCACCATCGGCTTTGCCGGCACCGACTACGACACCTATCTGGATCTGCTGGAGAGCCAGAAGATCTCCTACGCCAAGTTCGACAGCGACTACGTGTCCAGGTACAAGGAGGACAAGACCTCCTTTGAGGATGTCCTGAAGGATGTGGAGGCGCTCTTCGGCCTCAAGCCCCAGGGCGAGGAGGGCGATAAGCTGGTGCTCACCGACTACGAGCTGGAACAGCTCCGCGCCGCCTACGAAAAGAGCGTCAACGGCACCGCTGCCAGCCAGTACGAGCAGGAGGAATATGTGCTCTACGGCACCTACGAGCCTCTGAGCGTCACCCTCACCCACATCATCAACAACAAGTCCGGCATCTCCTTCACCTCTTACAGCCACACCGGCCTGCCCGTGGCCGTGCTGGCCCACGGTGTTAACGCCGGGCAGTTCAACGGCTACTACGACAATACTCAGATCTATCACAAGCTGGCCGGCATGCTCGGCATAGCCTAACCCCTGCTTTCCCACTTCCATACAGCCGAGGCGGATGGGGTCTCCCGACCCCATCCGCCTCGGCGCAGAAAGGACTTATCCATCTATGCGTTTTCTACGTGACCCCGCCCAGCGCCGCTATTATGTCCCCGTCGTGCTCTGCCTGGCGCTGACCGCCCTGCTGCTCCTCCTCCCCACCGGGTATGAAGGGGCCGTCCAGTACCAGGAGGCCGACCGCTGCGCGGCCCGGGTGCTGGCGGTGGACGACTCCACCATCGTGGACACCGGGCTCGTCCGCTCCGGTGAGCAGCGCTGCACTCTGGAGCTGCTGGGCGGCCGGTTTCAGGGACGGACCGCCACCGGCATCAACATGCTCAACGGCTCCCTGGAGCAGGACAAGCTATTCGCCCCCGGTGACAAGGCCATGGTGGTGGTCAGCTACCAGGGGGACGAGATTCTCTCCGTCACCATGACCGACCACTACCGCATCGGCAAGGAGGCTCTGCTGGCCGCCGTCTTCGCCGTGTTCCTGATCCTCTTCGCCGGGCGTACCGGCGTGCGGGCCATCGTCTCCTTCGTGCTGACGGTGCTGATGCTGTGGAAGGTTCTGGTGCCCCTCTACCTCAAGGGCTGGAACCCCATCCTGGTCGGCCTGGCGGTTACTCTGGCCCTCACCCTGCTGATCATCGCCCTGGTCTACGGCTTCGAGCGGCGGTGCGCCGCCGCCGTGTCGGGTGCGTTCCTGGGTATACTGGTCACATGTGTGCTGGGCATTGTGTTTACCGACCTGTTTCAGATCCACGGGGCCGTTATGTCCTACTCGGAGAGTCTGCTCTACTCCGGATATCAGGATCTCAACCTGACCCAGATCTTTATGGCGGCGATCTTCATCGGCTCCTCCGGCGCGGTGATGGATCTGGCGGTGGATATCACATCTGCGGTCAACGAGGTAGTGAAAAAGCGCCCTGATATCTCCCGCTGGGAGGCGGTACGCTCCGGTATGAATGTGGGGCGGGCGGCCATGGGCACTATGACAACCACCCTCCTGCTGGCCTACTCCGGCGGCTACGTGGCCCTGCTCATGGTCTTTATGGCCCAGGGCACTCCCCTCTATAACATTCTCAACTACAAGTATGTCGCCTCAGAAATCATACACACCATCGTGGGTTCCTTCGGTCTGGTGACTGTGGCTCCCCTCACCGCCCTGACCAGCGGCTTTCTGCTGGCCGGGCAGAGAGAGCCCAGCCTCCCCACGCCGCCTGTCCGCCGGGCGGCAGAGGGGCAAAGCGCTCCGCAGGGCGATTCCGAGCACGACCGCCGCTTGCTGCGGCTCCTGATGCGGAGATGAACCATCCGGGTTCCCTTTCACGTTGGATCTAACGACTTTTGCGAAAGACTGAACCCCACCGGCTTCGCCGGTGGGGTTTTATATCTTCTATGTCTGGAGGGTCATGGTGAACTCCGTCCGGCAGTACAACTCCTCCTCCGGCACGCCGTCCTCGGCAAGCAGCCAGCCCCCCACATCCTGGTAGCCCTCCCAGGAGACCATCTGGGTAACGGTCACCGCCCCGGCCTGGAGGGTATAGCTGTCAAAGGGCCGGCTTCCGACGGCCTGAAGCACGCCGCTGCTCCACCAGGACACGCCGTTCCACCCCGGCTGGGCGGCGGCAAAGGCCGCAGCCGCCAGAGACTGCTGGGTGGTGCTTCCGAACAGCACCTCCTCCCCGGTGCGCTCCACCTCGATGCGCACCCCGGTGACCTCCCCCGCGCCATTGACGGTGAGCCGGTGCGTCGGACCGCCTTCGCCCGGCCAGCACACCGCAGAGCGCCCCGGCGCGGTATCCTCCTCCCACTCACCCGCCCCGTTCATCCGCTCGCCGGAGCACACATCCAGCCTCCGGCACCAGTCGTTGACGTTGGCGGCGTATTCCTCCGGAGTGAGAGGCCCCCGGTGGAGGGGCATCAGGGTCGCCTGAAGTGCCAGGAGCAGGCTCAGGCCAAACAGGGCGGCCCGGGCGGCGGCAAAGCCCCCGATGCGCAGGCCGCTCTCGTCCTTCATGGTATAGGAGGTGTCCTCCTCCCAGTCCTCCGGTTCTCCGTCCCTGCACCGACGCCAGCACTTGTAATTGCGCCAGAGAACGTAGATAGGGATGCCGTACCCCTCGCCCCTGGCAAACACCCCCCAGGTGCGGGACAGGGCCCGGCCCCAGGTGAGCTTTCCCCCGTCCCGGTTTCGGACCGCCAGCCCAAATATCCACTTGCCCGGCGTATACCCCCAGGTGCACAGGAGCAGGGGCTCCGCCGCCAGCAGGATGCCGTAAGCGGCGTAGGCATTCAGCAGCCGGACTCCCCAGTTGTTCTCAGGAAACCAGCGGAACAGGAACAGGCACACCACCATCCATAGAAAGCTGCAAAGGCTGTAGTCCAGGCCGCGCGCGAAATAGCGCCGCCAGGGGTGGGAGACGGTGGGGGCCGCGTCGGCCCGCAGATCGAAAAAGCCGGGCTGATCCGCCGGGCGGTCCAGCCGGCTGAGGTACCTGTGGGCGTCTAGGGTGGCAAACTCCACCCCGTCCTCCCGCATGGCGCGGCACACCTGTCCCGCCCAGTCCAGCTCTGCCCGCCGCCGCGCCAGGGCCGCCTCCTGCTCCCCCAGCAGGGCCGCCAGAGGGCGCTCTCCCCGCTGGGCCTGCCGGATCTCCTCCAGGGACAGTCCGAGCTGCCGCAGCAGCTTCACTTTGCGCAGGGTATCCGCGTCCTCCTCCGTGTAGTCCCGGTAGTTGTTCGCCCCCCGCCTGGGGTGAATGAAGCCCTCCTGCTCATAAAAGCGGATATTGGCCCTGGGCATGTCCAGGGCGGCCTCCAGCTCACCGATCGTCATTCTGCTCGCCTCCTTGTCTCCACGGTAGGGTATCAAGTGGGTTTACAGTCAAGACTTTTTTACCGGATTTTCAGCAATTCCAGCGCGGCGGCCAATTGAGTATCCTCCGCTCCGGTGTTGTATACCTCCGCGTCCAGGGTCAGGCCGGTGCCGATAAGGGAGGCGCCGCTTCCGGTGAAGTAGGCGCCGGTGGAGATGGCCACGGCGCCGCCGTGGGGCAGAGGGAAGGTCTGCTGGGAGTAGCCCTTGCCGCTGGTGGGCTCCCCTACGATCACCGCCGCGCCCTGCTCCTGGAGCTCGGCGGCGAAAAACTCGGCGGCGGAGTAGGTGTCGGCGTTGACCAGCACCGCCATGGGCAGTTCCACACAGTCCGCGTCGGAGTTGGTGATCTCCTCATGGCCCGCCCGGTCGCGGCTGATGAAGATGGGGCCCTCGGGCAGCAGGAAGTCCAGCATGTCGGTGAGCTGGCTCAGGTAGCCGCCGCCGTTGTTCCGCATGTCAAAGACCAGCGCCTCCGCCCCCTGCTCCCGGAGCTGGGTGACGGCCTCCTCCAGCCGCTGGGCGCTGTGGTCGTAGAAGTTGAGCAGGCGCACATAGCCCACCTTTCCCTCCAGCATCCGGCTCTCCACCGGGTCGGTCTCCAGCTCGGCCCGCTCCACCTCCACGGTGCGGGCCGCCCCGTCCTCCCCCAGCACCTCCAGGGTGACGGTGGTGCCCGCCTCCCCCTGGATGAGATTCGCGCCCTCATAGCGGGACTCTCCCGCCAGGGAGACGCCGTCTACAGCGGTGATGACCTCCCCGGCTTCCAACCCAGCCGCCTCGGCAGGGCCTCCGGTCTCCACTCCGAGGATATAGAGTCCCTCCTCCCGTGTGTAGTTGACGGTAATCCCAACCCCCACATACTGGTTGGTGCGGCGCTGGTTCTGGGCCTCCAGCTCCTCCGCCGTCAGGTAGTAGCTCCAGCGGTCGCCCAGGCGGGACACCATGCCCTCCAGGGCGGCGTCCACCACCTCTGTCTCGTCATATTCCCCCACAAAGAGGGTGTTGACCAGCCGCAGCCCCTCCACCAGGGAACGCCCGCCCTCCCCCATCCAGGCACGGACGGCCAGGAGTCCGCAGCCCAGCACGGCAGCGGCGGTGAGTGCAATGGCCAGCAGAAGCTGGGCCAGGGAAAAACGTTTCTTTCGCACGGGATCAGATCCTTTCCAGAAAAACCAGCGCGGGCGGAGGCCGATGCCTCCGCCCGCCTCTGGGCCTTGCCCGCGCACAGCGGGCGGAATTTCCACAGCAACGCGGCCCTGCCGCTATCCGGACATTACCAAGGGTGGGTCAGGCTCAGGCTGGGGAACTTGCTCTCCGGGTCCACACGGGTGTAGTTGTCCCGCACCTCCAGGTGCAGGTGGTTGCCCGTGGAGCTGCCGGTGGTGCCCACATAGCCGATAGTCTGGCCCTGGGACACCATCTGCCCCTCGCTCACCGCCCGGGAGCTCATGTGGGCGTAGAGGGTGGAGTTACCGTTGCCGTGGTCGATGACCACGTAATTGCCGTAGGAGTAGTGGTAGGCGGAGGTGACCACCTGTCCGCTCTTGCAGGCCTGAATGGGGGTGCCGCCGGGGGCGGGGATGTCGATGCCGGTATGGCTGTGGGCCTTGCCGGTGATGGGGTGAATGCGGTAGCCGAACAGAGAGGTCAGCCGGTAGTAGCCGGGCAGCGGCCACAGGTAGTTGGTCTCCGAGTCGATGGTGACATTGTTTTGCCGGCGCTCCTCCTCCAGTTGCTTCTGCTTCCGGGCGATCTCCGCCTGGATCTCCGCCGCGCCCTCCATCTCGTCGTCCAGTTGGCGGTTGAGCTCCGCCGCGTCGGCATTGATCTGGTCCAGCAGCTTCTGGGCCTCCGCCACCTTGGCCTGCTGCTCCGCCTTCTTGGCCTCCTGCTGGTCCTTGGCCGCCTGCTCCTCCGCGCGGGCGCTCTCCAGCTCCGCCTGAAGCCGCTCCAGCTCCTGCCGGGCCGCGGTCAGCTCCTCCATGACCTGGTTGTCGTAGTCCATCACCGCGTCAATGTCCGCCAGGCGGTCCAGCATGTCGGAGAAGTTCTCGGCGTTGAAGAGGATGGACCAATAGGATACCGTCCCCTCCTCCTCCATGGCGCGCACCCGCTCGCAGAACAGCTCATACTGGGCCTGCTCTTTGGCCTCCGCCTCCCTGCGCTCCGCCTCTTTCTGGGCGATTTCCTGGTCATAGTAGGAGATCTGCGCGTTGATGCTGTCCAGCTCGGCATTGATTGCCTCCAACTGCTGCTGTAGGAGCTGCCGCCTCTGCTGGGCGGCAGCCTGGTCCTCCTTCACGTCGGCCAGCTGGTTCTTCAACTCCTGCTGCTTGACCTGGCTCTCCCGCTGCTCCTCCTTCAGCGCGTCGATCTCGCTCTGCGTCACCGCGCCCACGCCGCCGGCGATCATGCTGATCATGGGCAGCAGCAGCAGGAGGGCCATCACCACGGCCAGCCCGGCCACAAACACCCGGCGCCACTCGATTTTCTGTTTCTGGGGTCTCTTTTTCTGACTCTGCTTCTTTGCCACGTTGCCGCTCCTTTTATGTCCGTTCCATTACCAATTATAGGCCCGAATGAAGGGAAGATTGGGATAATATGCCTCGGGGTCCGTCCGCTGGCCGTTCCGCCGCACCTCATAGTGGAGGTGGGGGCCCGACGTATTGCCGGTGTCGCCCACAGCGCCGATGGTCTGCCCCTGGGACACCATCTGCCCCTCGCTCACCGCCCGCGAGGACATGTGGGCGTAGAGGGTGGTGGTGCCGTCCCCGTGGTCGATGACCACGAAGTTGCCGTAGGACCAGTTGGCGCCGGCGCCATACTCCGACATGATGACCTGTCCGCCCCTGGCCGCGTAGATGGGGACGCCGGTGGAGGCGGCCACGTCAATGCCGGTGTGGCTGTTTGGCACGTGATCCACCGGGTGCATCCGGTAGCCGAAGGCCGAGGTCAGCTTCAAATTGGACGCAGGCAGGGGCCACAGCCAGCCGTCGCCGGTAGGCGGGAGCTGGACGTTGTTCTGCTTCCGCTGCTCCTCCAGCTCCTTCTGCTTCCGGGCGATGTCCGCCCCGATGGCGGCCCACTCCGCGTTCTCTGTGTCCAACTGCCGGTTGACCTCCGCCACATCGGCGTTGATCTGGTCCAGCAGCTTCTGGGCCTGCGCCACCTTGGCCTGCTGCTCCGCCCTCTTGGCCTCCTGCTGCTCCCTGGCCGCCTGCTCCTCCGCGCGGGCGCTCTCCAGCTCCGCCTGAAGCCGCTCCAGCTCCTGCCGGGCCGCGGTCAGCTCCTCCATGACCTGGTTGTCGTAGTCCATCACCGCGTCAATGTCCGCCAGGCGGTCCAGCATGTCGGAGAAGTTCTCGGCGTTGAAGAGGATGGACCAATAGGATACCGTCCCCTCCTCCTCCATGGCGCGCACCCGCTCGCAGAACCGCTCATACTGGGCCTGCTCTTTGGCCTCCGCCTCCCTGCGCTCCGCCTCTTTCTGGGCGATCTCCCCGTCATAGTAGGAGATCTGCGCGTTGATGCTGTCCAGCTCGGCATTGATTGCCTCTAACTGCTGCTGTAGGATCTGCCGCTTCTGCCGGGCGGCCGCCTGGTCCTCTTTCACGTCGGCTAGTTGCTCCTTCAGCTCCTCCTGCCGGGCCTGGCTCTCCGCCTGCTCGGCCTTCAGCGCGTCGATCTCGCTCTGGGAGGCCGCCCTCACCTGCCGGGCCAGCCCGCCCCAGGCGGGAACCAGCAGCGCGGCCGTCAGCAGGGCGCATGCCGCCCGCCGAAGGGATCTGTCAAACGCCATGGAAGCCTCCTTTTGCCGCTGCCGTTATACCTGCAGAAACTTGCGGATGGCCAGCACCGAGCCGCCCGCGCCGATGACGAAGCCGGTGAGGACGAACACGCCCAGCACCCGTAAAGCCATGGGCTGGAAGGGCAGCACGGTGATCAGGGAGATGGTGTCCGAGCCGCTGATGGCGCTGCCCACCAGCACATAGATGCCCCACTGGAGGAAGAAGGCCGCCACCGCACCCACCAGCCCCAGGATCAGGCCCTCAAAGACGAAGGGCCAGCGGACAAAGGCGTTGGTGGCGCCGCACATCTTCATGATGGCGATCTCCTCCCGCCGGTTGAAGGTGGCCAGCTTGATGGTGTTGGCGATAATAAACAGGCTCACCGCCAACAGGATCACCACCAGGATCACGGCCACCGCCCCGGCGATGTTGCGGATGACGGTGAAGCCCTCGGCGATCTCGGGGGCTGATTTAGTCTTGGCCACGCCGGTTACCTCTTTTACCGCGTTCTCTGTCTCAGTCAGCTTGCTGATGTCGTCCAGATAGACGTGGAACCGGTCCCGGTACACATCGGAGGGCAGGCCGTCAAACAGCTCGTTGCCCTCATAATCGGCCTCAAACTCCTCTTGGGCCTGCTCCTTGGGCATGAATTCCGCCCGGGCCACGTTGGGCACCGCCTCGATGTCGTCCTGGAGGGCTTTGGCCTCCTCCTGGGTGAGGCTCTCGTCGATGTACGCCGTGAATTGGTTCTCGGCCTCCAGATCGCTGAACATGTTCTCCGCATTCACCGCCACCAGGGTAAAGGAGCCCATGATGAGCAGGCAGCAGATAATCATGCAAACCGCGGCGAAGGACATAAAGCCGTGAGTGAAGATGCTGTGGAAGCCCTCTGAGAGGAAATAGCCGAAATCATATCGTTGTCTCATTGTTGTAATACCCGCCCGTCTCGTCGCTGATGATCCTGCCGTTCTCAATGGCCACCACCCGCTTGGAGAAGCGGTTGACCAGTTCCTTCGCGTGGGTGACCACCAGCACGGTGGTACCCAGCTCGTTGATGCGCTCCAGCAGCATCATGATCTCCAGGGAGCGCATGGGATCTAGATTGCCCGTCGGCTCGTCGGCGATAATCATCTGGGGGTTGTTCACCAGGGCGCGGGCGATGGCCACCCGCTGCTGCTCGCCGCCGGAGAGCTGGTTGGGCTTGCGGTCCCCCTTCTGGTCCAGGCCCACCAGCTCCAGTACGTAGGGCACACGCTTGCGGATCTCCCGGGGGGAGGCCCCCACCGCCCGCATGGCAAAGGTCAGGTTCTCCCGCACCGTCTTTTTCTCAATGAGCCGGAAATCCTGGAAGATGACCCCCAGGGTGCGCCGCATGTAGGGCACCTGCCGGGGCCGGATGTTGTTCAGATTGTAGCCGTTGACCATCAGCCGCCCGCCGGTGGGCGCGATTTCGGCGGTGATGAGCTTCAGAATCGTAGACTTTCCGGAGCCGGAAGGGCCCACCAGAAAGACAAATTCCCCGTCGTCGATGCGCAGGTTGACCCCCTTCAGGGCCTTTGTCCCGTTGTCGTAGGACTTTTGAATGTCAATAAGCCGTATCACGCTCGGTTACCTCATTTATCGTATTCGAAAGAAATGCCCACTGCCAGCAGGGACGCCGTCTCCGGCGCCCCTGCTGGCAGTGCACTCAGTTGTCGATGCCCCGGGAGATCAGGTACTTCTTGACCATCAGCGCCACCTTGAAGGTGATGGCGTCGTCAAACTCCCGCAGATCCAGTCCGGTAAGCTTCTTGATCTTCTCCAGGCGGTACACCAGGGTGTTCCGGTGGACAAAGAGCTTCCGGGCCGTCTCGGATACGTTCAGGTTGTTCTCAAAGAACTTGTTGATGGTGAACAGGGTCTCCTGGTCCAGTGCGTCGATGGGGTTCTTCTTAAATACCTCTTGAAGGAACATCTCGCACAGGGTGGTGGGCAACTGGTAGATCAGCCGGCCGATACCCAGATTCTCGTAATTGATGATGCTCTTCTCCGTGTCGAACACCCGGCCCACGTCGATGGCGATCCCCGCCTCCTTGTAGGCCCGGGCCAACTCCCGGATGTGGCCCACGATGGTGCCGATGCCGATGACCACCCGCACATGGAGCTCCTCGGTGATCTTCTCCTCGATCTGCTTGGCGATCTTATAGAGCTCCCGGGGCTCCGCCCCCTCAGAGAGCTGCTTGATGAGGGCCACGTCAGTCTCGCTGATCGAGAGGACGAAGTCCACCTGCTTGTCGGGGAACAGGGTATGCACCACGTCAATGAGGGCGGGATCGCTGGTCTCCACCTGGCGGATCAGGAACACCGCCCGGGGCGCCTCAGAGACAAAGTGCAGCTCCTTGGCGCGGACATAGATGTCCCCCAGCAGAATGTTGTCGGAGATGATGTTCTTGACAAAGGTGGCCTTGTCGTGCTTCTCCTCATAGTAGGTCTTGGCGCCGTTCAGCGCCACCGTGGCCATGGCGCAGAGCATCTGCGCCTCGGAGTCCTCACCCTTGACAAAGGCGGCATAGTCGAACTGGGCCCCCCAGCCGGCCAGGGCCTTGAAGGTGCGCCCGTCAAAGCGGACCGCGTCTCCCTCGCCCCTGTTGACCGCCTCCACGGCGCCCGGCCAGTGCTCCCCGATGCAGCTCAGCTCATTGCAGGCCACCACCGTTCCCTCAGAATCGATCACGCCGATGGCTCTCTCCGTGCTGTCCTTCATCTGTAAGACAACGCTCTGAAAAATCCTGCTGGACATGGTGATAGCCTCCTTATTTTGATTCCCCCGCAGGGGGACAAACCGCTCTCTCGTCCGTTTCCTTTCTATTATACCGGGTCTTTTTGCCCTTTTCAATAGGTTTTGCAAAATTTTTTGTTGAAATTGCCGAAAGCTGACAGGAAGCACAGAGGCCGTGGGCTGGGAGACGAAGGCAGGGTGCAGACGAAACCGCAGCGCTAAGCCAAAGCGCTGGCATGCCCGGCTGTGCCGGGCAAGTTGGCCGTGAACGTTCCCCGCCCGGGCCGCCCCTACGCCTGCCGCAGAGCGGCCACCTCCTCCGCAGACAGGGGCCGCCACTCCCCCCTTTCCAGGGCCGGGTCCAGCATGAGCGGCCCCATGGTCAGCCGTTTGAGGTATACCACCGGCTTCCCCCGGGCCGCCAGCATGCGCTTGATCTGGTGGTACTTGCCCTCGTGCAGGGTAACGAGGGCGGTGTCCGGCTGCTCCAGCACCTCCAGCCCCGCAGGCAGGCAGGCCAGCCCGTCTTCCAGCATCATCCCTGCGGCAAAGGCCGCCGCGTCCGCCCCATCCAGTTCCCCGTCCACCCGGACGAAGTAGGTCTTGTCCACGTGGTTCCGGGGGGCCAGCAGGCGGTGGGCCAGGGGTCCGTCATTGGTGAGCAGGAGCAGGCCCTCGGTGTCCTTGTCCAGCCGTCCCGCCGGGAAGAGCCCTACCCGGCGCAGATGCTGGGGCAGCAGCTCCAGCACGGTGGGCTGGCGGGGGTCCTCCGTCGCGGACACCAGCCCCGCCGGCTTGTGGAGCATCAGGTAAACCAGCCGCTCCCCGGAAACCGTTTCGCCGTCCACCTCAAAGCGGGCCGCGGGGTCGTATTTCCCGTCCGCCGCCTGGGCCGTCACGCCGTCCACGGCCACCCGGCCGGCCCGCACCAGCTCCCGCGCCTCTTTTCGGGACCACCGGCCTGTATTGGCCAAAATTTTATCCAACCGCTCCATAGGCTCCTCCTGTGGCTCGTCCTTTTTTCAACATTTTAGCATACAACGGTGGAAAAGAACATACCAATCATCACGACCACTTTTCGGAAGGGAGCGTTGCGCTGTGTTCATCATCACCGCCAAGGTCCGCAAGGGCCGAATTGCAGCCGTCGCGGCGGCTGCCGCCGTGGTCTGCGGCGTACTGGTGGCGGCCGCCGGGCTGCTGGGGGGGCGGGGCGCGGCGGCCTCCGCTGCGGTCAGCCCCAAGGGAGTCCGCACCAACGAGGACCGGATCGCCTATCTGGAGAGTTACGGCTGGTCGGTCTCCAGCGACCCCATCGCCGTGGAGGAGCTGATCATCCCCGAGCAGTTCGACGAGACCTACAGCCAGTACCTGGAACTCCAGGCCAGCCAGGGCTTCGATCTGACCGACTACTGCGGCAAGCGCGTCAAGCGGTACACCTATGAGATCACCAACTACCCCACCGGTGAGAGCGGCATCCAGGCCGGCCTGCTCGTCTACAAGAGCACGGTCATCGGCGGCGATGTGCTCTCCGCCCAGCTCGGGGGCTTCATCCACGGGCTGGAGATGCCCGCCTGAATGCAAAACGCGGCGCTTTCGCGCCGCGTTTTTCCGTATTCAATACCGCAGACTTTTGCAGGCCCGGTAGAGGAATATCAGCAGGAGGATCCCGCCCACAACAGACGCGATGGACGCGGGGACGATTACCACCATCGCCAGTATGTTGACCAGCGGGATGAGACTCAGGATAGAGCAGACCACCACCAGGGCCGTGCAGCCCCCATAGAACTTCCACGCAAACCGTCCCCGGGCTGCCGTGCCCAGGTCGCCTTTGACCTCAAGCAGGCCGGCAGTGGTAGTACAAACCAGGTAGATCACCACCAGACTCAGAATCGAAGTGACTATATTCAGCACCCCGATAAAAACCGCGAGTACGCTCAGCACCAGAATGCCGATCTCCACATAGAAGGCGGTGCGGTAGCCCTCGTCGGCCCCGGCGGCCTCGTGAAGGCCAACCAGGAACAGGACGATACCCACAATGGCGGCAATCCACCCCACCAAAGGGATGATCACCAGGATGCTGAGGATCTGCCCGTAGAACATCTTTTCCAGTCCGCTGCCCGCAATGGTATCGTTACTCACTGTTCTTCCTCCTTCCGTTCCACTAAGTGGACATTCAGATGGTTGTAGGTCATCTCAATGCCGTTCTGGTCAAAAGCCTCTTTAACCTGCTCCAACAGGTCGTAGTACAGCGTCCAGTAATCCCCCGTGGCGCACCACACCCGGACCACATACTCAATGCTGCTGTCCCGGTAGGCGTTGACCCGCACAAAGGGCTCCGGCTCGGCCAGGGCCATGGGGTGCGCGGCCACGACTGCCCGCAGAACGCCGGTCACCTGCTGAAGCGGGCTGTCATAAGAGGCGTTGAAGGTGAGATCTACTCTCCTCCGCTCTTCCGTACTGTAGTTGATGATCTTTTCCCCGGAAATCTGTCCGTTGGGCACGGAGATCACCTTGTTGTCCACCGTGCACAGCTTAGTATAGGCCAGCCCGACCTCCATCACCGTACCGGAGATGCCGCCGGCCTCCACGTAGTCCCCCGCCTTGAAGGGCTTGGAGAGCAGCACCTGGATGCCGCCGGCCAGGTTGGATAGAGTGCCCTGGATGGCCAGAGACACCGCCAGTCCAATGACGCTGAGCACCGCCACCAGGCTGGTCATGGGCACTCCCACGTAGTCCAGAACGATACACAGGGTAATCATCCACAAAATCACCCGCAGGGCCGCATGGATGAAGGTATGCAGGCTCCGCTCCAGCTCCAGACGGAGGAAAGCCCGGTCGGTCAGCCGGAGAACCAGCTTCATGACCACAAGGCAGCCTGCCAGAAGGAGCAGCAGGGTGATGAGCTTCTCCAGATTCAGCCCTTTCAGAAAGTCGGTCACCGTCTGTAAGGTCTCCTCTGCCTCGTCCGGGGTGACGGCTCCCAGGTTGGTCAATATGCTCTGCATGTCTGGCAAGCCCCTTTCCACTTACTGTTGTCCAATACAAAAAGGGGACTGTCCACTCAGCTCGTCCCTTTTCCTTAAAAAATTTCTGGATAAAGCAGCTTTTTAAAAAGCAGAAAGCCTGCCGATCGGCAGGCTTTCTGCTGAAATGAAGAAGAACTTCACAAGGTGGATAACAAGGCTTTTCCGCCGGTGCTCACCCTCCTGTGGAAAAGCTCGAGAAATATTACCTCCTCAATGCCGATGACGACGCGTTTCCCACGGTGCGGCCGTTCCACAGAAGCTCCGATTCTGTGGGAACCCTGTTCATTTTGCTTGCTCGGCGGAAATGAATTCCGCCTGTGTCAAGTTTTTGTCCTTTGGGCAAAACCCTGCACGCGTCTCCCGGCGCGCCCCACCGCAGATGGGGGCCGGGCGGCCGCACTGCGGCAAAAGAAAATCCCCGCCTTATGGCGGGGATTTTCCAAGGGAGCATCAATGACTCCTCGATGTCGATAACGACGCTTTTCCCTCGGGCGGTCACCCTCCTGCGAGAAAGCTGGAGTGAGATTACTCCTCGATGTCGATAACGACGCCGGAACCCACGGTACGGCCACCCTCACGGATAGCAAAACGCAGGCCCTTCTCGATGGCGATGGGGGTGATCAGCTCCACCTTCATGTCAACGTTATCGCCGGGCATGCACATCTCGGTGCCCTCGGGCAGGGTGATGACGCCGGTAACGTCGGTGGTACGGAAGTAGAACTGAGGACGGTAGTTGTTAAAGAAGGGGGTGTGACGGCCGCCCTCGTCCTTGCTCAGAACGTACACCTGGCCCACAAACTTGGTGTGGGGGTGAATGGAGCCGGGCTTACACAGAACCTGGCCACGCTCGATGTCGGTCTTGGCGACGCCGCGCAGCAGGGTGCCGATGTTGTCGCCGGCCTCAGCAAAGTCCAGCAGCTTGCGGAACATCTCGATGCCGGTGACGACGGTCTTCTTCTTCTCGTCGGTCAGGCCAACGATCTCGACTTCCTCGTTCATCTTGATGGTACCGCGCTCCACACGGCCGGTAGCGACGGTGCCGCGGCCAGTGATGGTGAACACGTCCTCGACGGGCATCAGGAAGGGCTGATCCGCCTTACGGTCAGGAGTGGGGATATAGCTGTCGACGGCATCCATCAGCTCCTTGATGCAGGCGAAGTCGGGATCGTCCACACCGCCCTCGCAGGTCAGGGCGTTCAGAGCGGAGCCCTTGATGATGGGGATATCGTCGCCGGGGAACTCGTACTTGGACAGGGTCTCGCGGACCTCCATCTCGACCAGCTCCAGCAGCTCCTCGTCGTCCACCTGATCGCACTTGTTCAGGAACACGACGATGGCGGGCACGCCCACCTGACGGGCCAGCAGGATGTGCTCCTTGGTCTGAGCCATGGGGCCATCGGTGGCGGCGATAACCAGGATGGCGCCGTCCATCTGAGCAGCACCGGTGATCATGTTCTTGATATAGTCGGCGTGGCCCGGGCAGTCAACGTGGGCATAGTGACGGGCATCGGTCTCGTACTCCACGTGGGCGGTGTTGATGGTGATGCCGCGCTCACGCTCCTCGGGAGCCTTGTCGATGCTGGAGTAATCCTCGTACTGAGCCTGGCCCTTCAGAGCCAGATACTTGGTGATAGCGGCGGTCAGAGTGGTCTTGCCGTGGTCAACGTGGCCGATGGTGCCGATGTTGACATGGGGCTTGGTACGCTCAAATTTAGCCTTAGCCATTTGGATGTTCCTCCTTAAATTCTGATAGTAAGATGGTTCTTATTTCCACAATAATGCGAAAATATTGTATAGCATTGCAGGATAAAATGCAATACCCTTGTTGCGAGAAATGCCAAAGGACGGAAATTAATCGTCCTTGCGGCCCCGCTCCGCGATAATCTTCTCGGCGATGCTCTTGGGGATCTCCACATAGCTGTGGGGCTCCATGGAGTACTGGCCGCGGCCCTGGGTGGAGGAGCGCAGGTCAGTGGCGTAGCCGAACATGCTGGCCAGGGGCACCAGGGCATCCACCTGAGTGGCGCCGGGACGGCTCTCCTGGCCCTGAATCATGCCGCGGCGGCTGGTCAGATCGCCGATGACGTTGCCCAGATACTCGTCGGGCACGATGACAGAAACCTTCATCACGGGCTCCAGCAGGATGGCGTCTGCCTTGCGGCAGGCCTCCTTGAACGCCATGGAGCCGGCGATCTTGAACGCCATTTCGGAGGAGTCGACCTCGTGGTAGGAGCCGAAGGTCAGGTGGACCTTCACATCCACAACAGGGTAACCGGCCAGAACACCCGCCTGCATGGCGCCCTGGATACCGGCGTCCACCGCAGGGATATACTCCTTGGGGATAACGCCGCCGGTAATCTCGTTGAGGAACTCATAGCCCTTGCCGGGCTCATTGGGCTCCACGGTGATGCGGACGTGGCCGTACTGGCCCTTACCGCCAGACTGGCGGGCATACTTGGTATCCTGCTCGACCGACTTCTTGATGGTCTCCTTGTAGGCGACCTGGGGTGCGCCCACGTTGGCCTCCACCTTGAACTCGCGGAGCAGACGGTCGACGATGATCTCCAGGTGGAGCTCGCCCATGCCGGCGATAATGGTCTGACCGGTCTCCTCGTCGGTCCAGGTACGGAAGGTGGGGTCCTCTTCAGCCAGCTTTACCAGCGCCAGGCCCATCTTCTCCTGACCAGCCTTGGTCTTGGGCTCGATTGCCACGCGGATGACAGGGTCAGGGAACTCCATGGACTCCAGGATGATGGGGTGATTATCATCGCACAGGGTATCGCCGGTGGTGGTGTTCTTCAGGCCCACGGCGGCAGCGATGTCGCCGGAGAAGACCTCCTCGATGTCCTCCCGGTGGTTGGCATGCATCTGCAGGATGCGGCCGATGCGCTCCTTCTGGTTCTTGGTGCTGTTGAGCACGGAGGAACCGGTGGTGAGCTTGCCGGAGTACACACGGAAGAAGGACAGGCGGCCCACGTAGGGGTCGGTCATAATCTTAAAGGCCAGGGCGGAGAAGGGCGCGTTGTCGTCGGCGGGACGCTCGTCCTCCTCGTCGGTGTCGGGGTTCACACCCTTGATGGCCGGGATGTCCAGCGGGGAGGGCATGAAGTCGACGATGGCATCCAGCAGCTTCTGAACGCCCTTGTTGCGGTAAGAGGTACCGCAGGTCACGGGAACCAGCAAGTTCTCGATGGTGCCCTTGCGCAGGGCACGGCGGATCATATCCTCGGGGATGGGCTTCTCCTCCAGGGCCAGCTCCATGATCTCATCGTCGATGTCAGCACAGGCGTCGATGAGCTTGGTGCGGTACTCCTGGGCCAGCTCCAGCATATCGGCGGGGATCTCCTCCACGCGCATGTCCTTGCCCAGCTCGTCGTAGTAGATGTCGGCATCCATCTCCACCAGGTCGATGATGCCCTTGAAGGTATCCTCGGAGCCGATGGGGAGCTGGATGGGCACCGCGTTGCACTTGAGCCGGTCGTGGATCATGTTGAGCACGTTATAGAAGTCAGCGCCCATGATGTCCATCTTGTTGACGTAGATCATGCGGGGGACCTTGTAGTGGTCGGCCTGGCGCCACACGGTCTCAGACTGGGGCTCAACGCCGCCCTTGGCGCACATGACGGTCACAGAGCCGTCCAGCACGCGCAGAGAGCGCTCCACCTCCACGGTGAAGTCCACGTGGCCCGGAGTGTCGATGATGTTGATGCGGGTCTGGGGGAACTGGTCCTTGGACCCCTTCCAATAGCAGGTGGTAGCCGCGGAAGTGATGGTGATGCCGCGCTCCTGCTCCTGAGCCATCCAGTCCATGGTGGCGGTGCCGTCATGGGTCTCACCGATCTTGTAGTTGACGCCGGTGTAGTAGAGGATACGCTCGGTGGTGGTGGTCTTACCGGCATCGATATGGGCCATGATACCGATGTTTCTGGTATTCTCTAAGGTAACTTTCCTAGGCATACTCTAACTCCTTATTACCAGCGATAGTGCGCGAAGGCCTTGTTGGACTCGGCCATCTTGTGGGTGTCCTCGCGCTTCTTGACCGCGGAGCCGAGGTTGTTGGCGGCATCCATGATCTCGCCGGCCAGCCGCTCCTTCATGGTCTTCTCGCTGCGGGCGCGGGAGTAGTTGGTCAGCCACCGCAGACCAAGGGTCTGACGGCGCTCGGGGCGAACCTCGATGGGCACCTGGTAGGTGGCGCCGCCCACGCGGCGGGCCTTGACCTCCAGGGACGGCATGATGTTCTCCAGAGCGGTGGTGAACACGTCCAGGGGGTCCTTCTCGGTCTTCTCCTTGATGATGTCGAAAGCACCGTAGACGACCTTCTGGGCCACACCCTTCTTGCCGTCCAGCATGATGCTGTTGACCAGCTTGGTCACCAGGACGGAGTTGTAAATCGGATCGGGCAGAACCTCCCGCTTGGGTACGTTTCCTCTTCTGGGCACTTTGCTTCCCTCCTTCATAGTATGATTTCATAGGTACTCGAAGGCTTTTCAGAAAAGCCCCCGTGTAAGACAAGTGCCTGCTTGTCCAGTGCCCCACAGAAAACGCCCCCTATTATATATAGGTAAGCGCTTCCGCAAGGACAACTGCCTTGCGCGTTTGCGCATAAAGTCTCTTATTGGGTTTTCAGAAGAATTTTTACGGAGAAAAATTACTTCTTGCCGGCCTTGGGCCGCTTCGCGCCGTACTTGGAACGGGCCTGCATGCGGTTGGCAACGCCCTGGGCATCCAGAGTGCCGCGGATGATGTGGTAACGCACGCCGGGCAGGTCCTTGACACGGCCGCCGCGGATCATGACCACGGAGTGCTCCTGCAGGTTGTGACCGACACCGGGGATATAGGCGGTGACCTCCATCCCGTTGGTCAGACGCACACGGGCGATCTTACGCAGAGCGGAGTTCGGCTTCTTGGGGGTGGCGGTACGAACCGCGGTGCACACACCTCTCTTCTGGGGAGAAGGCAGGTCGGTCATGCGGTTCTGCAGGGTGTTCAGGCCCTTCTGCATGGCGGGAGCGGTGGACTTGTAGGTCGCGGCCTCGCGTCCCTTGCGGACGAGCTGGTTAAACGTAGGCATGGTTTTCCTCCTTTCTTGGTTTCTAAAGAATATATTTTAACGAAACGGATGAAAATTATTCCGTTTCGCTAAAATCAGTGCAGCAGCGCGGCCACCGCGCTGGGCACGGCGATACCGCATGCGGAGCCCAGTTCCTTCATCTGGGGAACCCGCTCCACCGGAATCTGTTTTTCTGCGCACAGGGCCTCCACCGGGGCGGTCACCCTGGGATCGGCATCCTCTGCCAGAAAAACCCGGGCGGCTTTCCCATCATTGACGGCCCGCTTGGTCTGCTTGACGCCGACCACCTTGGAGCCCTGCTTGAGTTCCGTCAGCATGCGGTCTGCCTCCCATCGCTTGATTTGCAGGGCCGTCTGGCTTTTCTGCCGCGTATCCCCTTTTGGCAGGCATACCTGCGCGATTTAGAATTTTACCATATGCGAATTCTAAAGTCAATCAGAAAATCACTAGATTTTGCAAAGCTTTCCGGCCCGTTTCCAGTCAGAACCGCCAGAGCGGCGGAGGGGCTTCCCCCCTCCGCCGCTCCCCTGGCACTATTCAATCATTCGTTTTTTGCAATTTCCTCTGCAATTGGGTCGCCCATGGCCTGATATTTTTCCTTTCCCCTGCACAGAAGGGCTCCCACTACTGCGCCTATAACGGCTGGAGCCAGCCACGCAAAGCCCAAATCGGAGAGCGGGAACATACTCATCAGGTCCTTCAACCAGCCAATGTCAGGCGCCACACTAAGCACCGCGTCCCCCAGGCTCACAATCCCCGCCATCAAAACGCCGCCCTTGTAGAAACCGTCGTTCGGCAGAAAGCGGTCCAGCAGTCCCAAGATGGTCATAACAATGCAGACCGGATAGATCACCAGGAAAATTGGTGTAACATAGTTCACGATATTCTGTACTCCGGTGATCCCCATGAAAACTCCGATGATGCAGGCTATCAGCATCAGCAGCTTGTAGGGCACTCTCTTTTTTAGAAATTCATAAATAAATGAGACAACTGTGGTTCCAATGCCGACCGCAGTCGTCAGACAGGCCATGGCTACCGCGCCGCCCATACAAGCCAGCCCGGCAGTCCCCATGATTTGCCGAATGACACCAGAGAGCAGCGCAGTCTGGGCAGTATCCTGGGCATAGATACCGCTAGCCGTGGCGCCAATGTAGGTCAGAGTACCATAAACAGCAAACAGGGCGATAATGCAGACGATACCCGCCATAAATCCGCCTCTTCGGCTCTCCTTTCCGTCATAGCCTCGGCGGCGGAGATCACCCAGGATGACGCTTGCAAACATGATGCCGACCGTCAGATCGCCTGTATTATAGGCCGTCAGCATGGCATCCCCAAAGGGGTTTCCGATCCCGGTATCCACTGGCTCCCCTACCGGCGTCACCACACCCTTGATAAGGACAATTGCCAGAAGCACCAGTAGGATAGGCGTCATATATTTCCCCAGCTTGTCGATCACCGACTCCCGGTCACAGGCAAAAAAGTAGACCAAAACAAAGAACACAATGATAACTGCCCAGTTGGGCACCTGCGGGAAAAGCGGCTGAATTCCGATTTCATAAGTGGTAGCGGCACTCTTGGGTAAGGTAGAGCCCATGGCGATCAGTGTACAGCTCACCAGATAAAACGCGTTATAACACCACGGAGACACGTGGCCCATTAGGTCCTCAGAGCCCTCTCCGACGTTATTAACCGCCCAGAGAGCCATAACCGGCAGAACGATGCCACCCAGCAGCAGGCCCATAGCACCTAGGAACCACTCCTGTCCGCTGAACAGGCCAATTTGCGGCGGGAATATCAGGTTTCCGGCACCAAACATGGTGGAAAACAGCGCCAAACCTACAATCACGGTATCCTTCCAGAAGGATTTCTTCTTCATAGTGCTTCCTCCCCGTTGTTTCGTTGCCTATGATCTAAGCTGTGAACGGACTACAGCGTTTCCGCCCGATAGACTGTCACACCATTTAACACCGTCTCCAAAACCTTAACCCGATTAAAGTCTTGGTGAGAGATTTTAAACAGATCCCGGTCCAGCACCACAAGGTCGGCCTGCTTGCCCAGCTCCAGGGTGCCGCGGACGGCCTCATCCCGGCTGGCCCAGGCGGCATCGGAGGTGAACAGGCGCACCGCCTGCTCCACGGTGAGGGCCTGCTCGGGCAGGTAGACCCTGGTGCCCGCCCGGTTCTGCCGGGTGACGGCGGCGCGCAGGTTGTCCAACACGTTGAAGGGCTCCACCGGGCAGTCGGAGCCGCCGCTGACCCGGATGCCCAGATCCTCCATGGCCTTCCAGTTGTAGCACTCCTTCGCGTGGGCCTCCCCCACCCGCTCGGCGATGATGTTCATGTCGGCGTCAATGAAGATGGGCTGGATGTACGCCTGGAGGCCCAGGGCCTTCATCCGCTCCAGCAGGGCGGGGGTGGTAGTCTGGGCGTGGACGATGCCGTGGCGGTGGTCCGGCCAGGGCTCCTCCCGCTCCACCCGCTCGATGGCGTCGCACACCTTGCGGAAGGCTAGGTCGCCGATGGCATGCACCGCCACGTCCATATGGGCGGTATGGGCCGCGCGAATCCGGCTGCACAGCTCTTCCTCGGTGTAGATAGGGATGCCGTGGTTGTCCGGCTCGTCCAGGTAGCCGTCAATCATCTCCGCCGACTTGGCCCCCAGGGAGCCGTCCTGGAGCAGCTTGCGGGGGCCGGTGCGGAAGAGGCTCTCCCGGTCGGCTGGATCGCTGCGCACCGCCTGGAGCCGCTCAAAGTCCTCGGGCTCCACCAGGCACTGCTCGTAGACCCGCACCGTTAGTTCTCCGTCCGCCTCCATCTCCCGGAAGATGCCGATCAGGCGGATAGGGTCCACTCCGGCAATGGCCTTCAGATCGTCGGAGTTGACGCAGGTAATGCCCGCCGCGTTCAGATCCCGCTGGCCCAGCCGGATCAGCTCCTTTACATAGGCGTCATCCGCCTGGGGGAGCACCTTCATATACAGGCGGGCGGCATCCTCCCGCAGGATGCCGTTGGCAAAGTCCACCAGGGCCAGCACCTCGGGCGCCACATCCTCCAGCGCGCGGATGCGCTCCAGCATTATGGAGTTGCAGGCCCCGATGTGCAGGCAGGTCCGCAGCATACACACCGGGATATCGGTGGAGATGCGGTCCAGATCCTCCCGCGTCACCAGGCGCCCCTCCGCCATGGTCTCTTGATTCCAGCCCATGCCGATCAGGTAGGATGGGTGGTCCCGCTCAATCCGGGCCCGCCCCCGGTCTATGATCTCCCCGATGGACGCCACGCCAAACAGGGAGAGGTTTTTCTGAATCATGGCGTAGTGGAGCAGGTGCATGTGGGAATCGGTGAAGCCGGGCAGCACCATGCCTCCCTGCAAATCCCTCGTCTCATCCCACACCTGCGCCAGAGCCTCCTGAACGCTCCCCAAAAAGGTCAGTCTGCCGTCCTCCGCACCCACCGCCTCATAGCGGCGCATGGCGCCGTCCATCGAGGCAACCGTTCCGTTGTACCAAAGTCTCCGCATATCAGCCTTCCTTTCCGCCTGCGGCAAGTTTCGTGCACTTAACTTTGCAAACGGGATGCCAGCTCACCCTAATGCCCAAAAAAGGACCCGAGGGCCGGTATTATAGGACATACCTCCGGCTCTCGGGCCCTTTTTCAGGGGGAAAATATTTTGCGGCGCAAAATTTTTTACAGGTCAAATTTTTTCAGCTTGTACTTCAAATTCTGCCGGGACAGGCCCAGCAGGCGGGCTGCCTGGGAGATGGAGCCGGCCTGCTGCATAGCCCGGCTGAGCAGCTCCCGCTCGTAGGAGTCCAGCGCCCGGGTGAGGGAAAAGCTCTCCTCCAGGCGCAGGGCCTCCGGCAGCTCCGGCGGCCGGTTCAGGCCGCCCAGCCGCCCGGCCAGGATCTCCTCCATGTCCTCCACGGTGAGGCGCTCCCCCCGGGCGACGGCCACCGCCCCCTCGATGGCGTTTTTCAGCTCCCGCACATTGCCCGGCCACGCATAGCCCCGGAGCAGCCGGAGGGCCCGCTCGCTCAGCCCCCGCACCCTCCGGTGCAGCTTCCGGTTATAGTGCTCGATAAAGTAGTCCGCAAGCGGGCCGATGTCGCACAGCCGCTCCCGCAGGGGCGGGAGCGTCAGGCGAATCACCCCCAGGCGGTAGTACAGATCCTCCCGCAGGCGCCCCTCCCGGATGAGCTTCTGAGGCTTCTCGTTTACCGCCGCCACGATCCGCACGTCGAAGGGGATGTCCCGGCTGCCCCCCAGACGGCGCACTTTCTTCTCCTCCAGCACCTTGAGCAGCTTGGCCTGGAGGGCCGGGTCCATGGAGTTGATCTCGTCCAGGAACAGGGTGCCGCCGTCCGCCTCCTCCAGCAGCCCCTTGCGGGTGAGGGCGCCGGTGTAGCTTCCCTTTTCCGTGCCAAAAAACAGGCTCTCCAGCAGGGTGGCCGGGATGGCCGCACAGTTTTGAGAGACAAAAGGTCCCGCCCGGCCGCCCTCGCTGTGGAGCGACTCGGCCACCAGCTCCTTGCCCGTTCCCGTCTCACCATAGATGAGCACCGACGAGTCCAGCCCGGCCACGTCCCGGATGCGGCTCTTGAGGGCCAACATGGCCGGGTCTTCCGTGAGCATCCGGTCCAGGGTGGACAGGCCGCCGCCCTCCCCGCCACGGATCACTCGCTGGTCAATGGTGTGGTACTTGGACGAGTCCACCACGCACTCCACCCGGCCGTCCACCACGATGGGGATGGTGGTGGACTCCAGCAGCACCCGCTCCCCCCGGTGGTTGTTGATGTCCTGGAGAACGTTGTAGCTGGCCCGGCCCGTCCGCAGGGCGGTAAGGATGGTGCTGCTCTCCCCGTCCAGCTCCGGATAGAGCTCCAGAATGTGCCGCCCCACCGTGTCCTGGGAGCACCAGTAGCTGTTCAGCGGAATCCGGTGGTATTCGATGATCCCCTCCCGGTTGACCACCAGAATTCCGTCCGTATCCTCGCAGAGGCGGAGTACCTCGCCAATCTGATCCAGAAACCGCTCCAGCATGCCTGCTCTCCCCTTCTGTTCATGAGAATATAAAAAAAATCTGGATTTCTCCAGATTCGACGGATAAAACAATTGACTTTTGTTCCCTTTTCATGGTATACTGAAATGCTCTTATCTTCCAATCCAGTTTTCCCGATTTTTCCCAGCTTGGACACAGTTTAGCATGCGGGGCGGGAAAGCGCAAGAGGATTTGTTTCTTTTTTGTCCACACAGCCGAGCGTGTACTTCCTTCTTCCCCGCCGCGCTTTGTCGGGTTTGACGGGAGACAGCCGATGGAAACCGGAGAGCGCTGCCGCCCAACGCTCCCCAAACAAAGAAAACGAGGTGTTTTTTCTACGATGGTCAAGGACGTCTACTACGGCAAGACCCTCCGCAAGAGCTTTGCCCGCCATGAAGAAATCCTGGACATGCCCAACCTCCTGGAGGTGCAGAAGAACTCCTATCAGTGGTTCCTGGACACGGGACTGCGGGAGGTCTTCAAGGATGTGGCCTCGATCACCGACTACGCGGGCAACCTGGAGCTCTCCTTCATCGACTACTCCATGGATGAGCCCCCCAAGTACAGCGTGGAGGAGTGCAAGGCCCGGGACGCCACGTACGCCGCGCCCATCAAGGTGCGGGTGCGCCTGCGCAACAAGGAGACCGAGGAGATCAAGGAGCAGGAGATCTTCATGGGCGACTTCCCCCTGATGACCAAGGCCGGCACCTTCGTCATCAACGGCGCCGAGCGCGTCATCGTCTCCCAGATCGTCCGCTCCCCCGGCATCTATTACTCCCACACCGAGGACAAGGCCGGCGGCATCACCTACGCCACCACCGTCATCCCCTACCGGGGCGCCTGGCTGGAGTATGAGACCGACCTGAACGACGCCTTCTACGTGCGCATCGACAAGAACCGCAAGCTGCCCATCACCTGCCTGATCCGTGCGGTGGGCCCCAAGACCGACCCCGAGATCCTCGAGCTGTTCGGCGAGGATCCCCGCATCGTTGCCACCCTGGAGAAGGACGCCTGCAAAACCTATGAGGACGCGCTGCTGGAGATCTACCGCAAGCTGCGCCCCGGCGAGCCCCCCACGGTGGACTCGGCCGAGAGCCTGCTCAACGCCCTGTTCTTCGATCCCCGGCGCTACGACCTGTCCGCCGTGGGCCGCTACAAGTTCAACAAGAAGCTGTCGATCTGGACCCGCCTGGTGAATCAGACCCTGGCCGCCCCCGTGGCCGACCCCATGACCGGCGAGATCATCGCCGAGCCCGGCGAGGTGCTCACCCGTGAGCGGGCCCACGAGCTGGACGACAAGGGCGTCAACGAGGTTGTACTGGAGCTCGACGGCGTGCAGATCAAAGTATTCTCCAATCACATGGTGGATATGTCCAAGTTCGTGGACTTTGATCCGGAGGAGTGCGGCGTCAGTGAGAAGGTACGCTTCACCGTGCTCCAGGAGCTGCTCCAGAATTACACCGGCGAGGAGCTCAAGGAGGCCGTGAAGGAGCGCATCGACGACCTCATTCCCAAGCACATCATCGTGGACGACATCATGGCGTCCATCAACTACCTCAACTGCCTGGCCCACGGGGTGGGCTCCGCCGACGACATCGACCACCTGGGCAACCGCCGCCTGCGCTGCGTGGGCGAGCTGCTCCAGAACCAGTTCCGCATCGGCTTCTCCCGCATGGAGCGGGTGATCCGGGAGCGCATGACCATCCAGGATCTGGACATCGTCACCCCCCAGAGCCTCATCAACATCCGCCCCGTCACCGCCGCCATTAAGGAGTTCTTCGGCTCCTCCCCCCTGAGCCAGTTCATGGACCAGACCAACCCCCTGGCCGAGCTGACCCACAAGCGCCGTATGTCCGCCCTGGGCCCCGGCGGCCTGTCCCGTGACCGCGCCTCCTTCGACGTGCGCGACGTCCACTACTCCCACTACGGCCGCCTCTGCCCCATCGAGACTCCCGAAGGTCCCAACATCGGCCTGATCTCCTATCTGGCCTCCTATGCCCGCATCAACCGCTACGGCTTCATCGAGGCCCCCTACCGCAAGGTGGATAAAGCCACCGGCCACGTCACCGACCAGGTGGACTATATGACCGCCGACGTGGAGGACCAGTACACCATCGCCCAGGCCACCGAGCCGCTGGACGAGAACGGTTGCCTGGTACACGACCGTATCACCTGCCGCCACCGCAACGAGATCATCGACGTGGACCGGGATCAGGTGGACTATATGGACATCTCCCCCAAGATGATGTTCTCCATCGCCACCGCCCAGATCCCCTTCCTGGAGAACGACGACGCCAACCGCGCCCTGATGGGCGCCAACATGCAGCGTCAGGCCGTGCCCCTGCTGACCACCCAGGCTCCCATCGTGGCCACCGGCCAGGAGCACAAGAACTGCATCGACTCCGAGGTGGCCATCCTGGCTGAGGACGACGGCGTGGTTACCAAGGTGGCCGCCGACTCCGTCTCCGTCCGCTACGACGACGGCCGCGTGGAGGACTACCGGCTCACCAAGTACCTGCGCTCCAACCACGGCACCTGCATCAACCAGCGCCCCATCGTGGACGCTGGCCAGCGGGTGGAGAAGGGCGAGGTCATTGTGGACGGCCCCTCCACCAACAACGGCGAGATCGCCCTGGGCAAGAACATCCTCATGGGCTTCATGACCTGGGAGGGCTACAACTACGAGGACGCCATCCTGCTCAACGAGCGCATGGTGAAGGAGGACGTGTTCACCTCCATCCACATCGAGGAGTACGAGACCGAGAGCCGCGACACCAAGCTGGGCCCCGAGGAGATCACCCGTGACATCCCCAACGTGGGCGAGGACGCCCTGAAGGATCTGGATGAGCGGGGCATCATCCGCGTGGGCGCCGAGGTGCGCGCCGGCGACATTCTGGTTGGCAAGGTCACCCCCAAGGGCGAAACCGACCTCACCGCCGAGGAGCGGCTGCTCCGCGCCATCTTCGGCGAGAAGGCCCGCGAGGTGCGCGACACCTCCCTGAAGGTGCCCCACGGCGAGAGCGGCATCATCGTGGACGTGAAGGTCTTCACCCGCGAGGCGGGCGATGAGCTCTCCCCCGGCGTGAACATGGTGGTGCGCGTCTACATCGCCCAGAAGCGCAAGATCTCCGTGGGCGACAAGATGGCCGGCCGCCACGGCAACAAGGGCGTCGTGTCCCGCATCCTGCCCCAGGAGGATATGCCCTTCCTGCCCGACGGCACCCCCCTGGACATCGTGCTGAACCCCCTGGGCGTGCCCTCCCGTATGAACATCGGCCAGGTGCTGGAGGTCCACCTGGGCTACGCGGCCAAGACCCTGGGCTGGAAGGTGGCCACCCCCGTCTTCAACGGCGCCGACGAGAAGGACATCGCCGAGACCCTGAAGATGGCCGGCCTGCGCCCCGACGGCAAGAGCTGGCTGTACGACGGCCGCACCGGCGAGCGGTTCGACAACCCCGTCACCGTGGGCTACGTCTACTTCCTCAAGCTCCACCACCTGGTGGACGACAAGATCCACGCCCGCTCCACCGGCCCCTACTCCCTGGTCACCCAGCAGCCCCTGGGCGGCAAGGCCCAGTTTGGCGGCCAGCGCTTCGGCGAGATGGAGGTGTGGGCCCTGGAGGCCTACGGCGCGGCCTACACCCTGCAGGAGATCCTCACCGTCAAGTCCGACGATGTCACCGGCCGCGTGCGCACCTACGAGTCCATCGTCAAGGGCCACAACGTGCCCAAGCCCGGCGTGCCCGAGTCCTTCAAGGTCCTGGTCAAGGAGCTGCAGTCTCTGTGCCTGGACATCAAGGTGCTGGACGACCAGGGCGCGGAGATCGAGCTGAAGGACGACGACGAGGACAACTACCAGCCCGGCAAGTTCCGCGACGAGGACGACGACTACTACGGCTACGACGCCGGCGGGGAGTCCGACTTCGCCGCCGCGGGCTACACCCTCAAGGAGGGCAGCGACGACGACGACCTGGCCGCCGCGGACGCAGAGGAGCTGGACGACAGCGACGACTTCTCGGATGACTATTCCGATGAGGATATGGACTAATTAAGGGAGGACGAGCAAAGATATGAGTTACGCTGAATTCGACGCCATCCAGATCGGCATCGCCTCCCCGGAGCAGATCCGCGAGTGGTCCTACGGCGAGGTCAAGAAGCCGGAGACCATCAACTACCGCACCCTCAAGCCGGAGCGGGACGGTCTGTTCTGCGAGCGGATCTTTGGCCCCACCAAGGACTGGGAGTGCCACTGCGGCAAGTACAAAAAGATCCGCTACAAGGGCAAGATCTGCGACCGCTGCGGCGTGGAGGTCACCCGTGCCAAGGTACGCCGTGAGCGCATGGGCCACATCGAGCTGGCCGCCCCGGTGAGCCACATCTGGTATTTCAAGGGCATCCCCTCCCGCATGGGCCTGCTGCTGGACATCAGCCCCCGTATTCTGGAGAAGGTGCTCTACTTCGCCAGCTATATCGTCACCGATCCCGGCTTCTCCCCCCTGGCCAAGAACCAGATCCTCTCCGAGAAGGAGTACCGCGACATGCGGGAGAAGTACGAGGACGACTTCGAGGCCGGCATGGGTGCCGAGGCCGTGAAGAAGCTGCTCCAGGACATTGATCTGGAGGAGCTGTCCAACCAGCTCCGCGCCGAGCTGAAGGACGCCTCCGGCCAGAAGAAGGCCCGCATTGTCAAGCGCCTGGAGGTGGTAGACGCCTTCCGCATCTCCGGCAACAAGCCCGAGTGGATGATCATCGACGTGCTGCCGGTGATCCCCCCCGAGCTGCGCCCCATGGTACAGCTGGACGGCGGCCGCTTTGCCACCTCCGATCTGAACGACCTGTACCGCCGGGTGATCAACCGCAACAACCGCCTGAAGCGTTTGATCCAGCTCAACGCCCCCGACATCATCGTGCGCAATGAGAAGCGGATGCTCCAGGAGGCGGTGGACGCCCTCATCGACAATGGCCGCCGGGGCCGCGCCGTCACCGGCGCCAACAACCGCGCCCTCAAGAGCCTGTCCGACATGCTCAAGGGCAAGCAGGGCCGCTTCCGCCAGAACCTGCTGGGCAAGCGCGTGGACTACTCCGGCCGTTCCGTCATCGTGGTCGGCCCCGAGCTGAAAATCTACCAGTGCGGCCTGCCCAAGGAGATGGCCATCGAGCTCTTCCGCCCCTTCGTGATGAAAAAGCTTGTGGAGGACGGCCTGGCCAACAACATTAAGTCCGCCAAGAAGATGGTGGACAAGGGCAAGGCCGAGGTGTGGGACGCCCTGGAGTTTGTCATCAAGGACCACCCCGTCATGCTCAACCGCGCCCCCACCCTGCACCGCCTGGGCATTCAGGCCTTCGAGCCCGTGCTCGTGGAGGGCCGCGCCATCAAGCTGCACCCCCTGGTGTGTACCGCCTTCAACGCCGACTTCGACGGCGACCAGATGGCTGTCCACGTGCCCCTGTCCGCCGAGGCCCAGACCGAGGCCCGGGTGCTCATGCTCTCGGCCAACAACCTGCTGCGGCCCCAGGACGGCGGCCCCGTCACCGTGCCCACCCAGGACATGGTGCTCGGCTCCTACTACCTGACCTATGAGAAGTATCCCGAGCACACCGCCGAGGAGACCTATGACGACGTGGCGGCGGTGAAGGCCGCCCTGGCCGCGGGCGCCATCACCCCCGACTCCTATGTCTGGGTGAAGAACCCCGGCTCCCTGGATGATATTCCCACCTATGCCGGCATCTGCGCCGAGACCGAGGACGGCGCGCTGCCCCGCGAGGTACTCCACGTCTTCTCCAACGACATCGAGGCCCGCCTGGCCTACGACGAGGGCGAGCTGGAGCTCCACGTGCCCATCCTGGTCCGCCGGGAGGCGGAGGTGGACGGCGTCGTCCGCCACAAGCTGGTGCGCACCACCGTGGGACGCCTGCTCTTCAACGAGGGCATCCCCCAGGATCTGGGCTTCGTGGACCGCAGCGATCCCGAGCAGATGTTCGACCCCGAGGTCAACTTCATCGTGGGCAAGAAGCAGCTGGGCAAGATCATCGACAAGTGCATCGTCAAGCACGGCTTCACCGTGTCCGCCCATGTGCTGGATACCATCAAGAACCGGGGCTACAAGTTCTCCACCCGCGGCTCCCTCACCGTCTCCATCTACGACATGACCATCCCCGAGAAGAAGTACGGCCTGATCGCCGATACCGAGAAGGAGATCGTCAAGATCGAGCGGCAGTACAAGCGCGGCTTCCTCACCAATGAGGAGCGTTACCGCCTGGTGGTCGAAGCCTGGGAAAAGACCACCAAGGACGTGACCGACGCCCTGATGGCCGGCCTGGACCGCTACAACCCCATCTGGATGATGGCGGACTCCGGCGCCCGTGGTTCCTCCGCCCAGATCCGCCAGCTGGCCGGCATGCGCGGCCTGATGGCCGACACCTCCGGCCGCACCATCGAGATCCCCATCAAGTCCAACTTCCGTGAGGGCCTGTCCGTGCTGGAGTACTTCATCTCCTCCAGAGGCGCCCGAAAGGGTATGGCCGACACGGCTCTGCGTACCGCCGACTCTGGTTACCTGACCCGCCGACTGGTGGATGTGTCCCAGGAGGTCATCATCCGCGAGCACGACTGCGGCACCGACGACGGCATCACCGTCAGCGAGATCGTGGAGAACGGCCAGGTCATTGAGACCTTCGGCGAGCGGCTCAAGGGCCGTTATCCGGTGGAGGATATCTGCGATCCCCAGACCGGCGAGGTGCTCATTGATCACCACACCATGATGACCGCCGACCACGCCAAGCTGCTGGAGGACCACGGCATCCACTCCGTGAAGATCCGCAGCGTGCTCACCTGCCGCGCCCGCAGTGGCGTTTGTTCCAAGTGCTATGGCATCAACCTGGCCATTGGCGAGCCCGTGGGCGAGGGCGAGGCCGTGGGCATCATCGCCGCCCAGTCCATCGGCGAGCCGGGCACCCAGCTCACCATGCGTACCTTCCACACCGGCGGCGTCGCCGGCGGCGACATCACCCAGGGTCTTCCCCGTGTTGAGGAGCTGTTCGAGTCCCGCAAGCCCAAGAAGATGGCCCAGTTGGCCGAGATCAGCGGCCGGGTCACTCTGGAGGAGGCCAAGCGCAACGCCATCTGCAACGTCACCATCACCGCCAACGACGGCGAGGTGGTCTCCTACGCCCTGCCCTACGCGGGCCTGCGGGTGAAGGACGGCGACACCGTGGAGAAGGGCTTCGCCCTCACCGAGGGTGCCCTCTACCCCCAGGACGTCCTGCGGGTGCGCGGCGTCCACGCCGTGTACGACTACCTCATCCAGGAGGTTCAGAAGCCCTACCGCCAGCAGGGCGTTGACATCAACGACAAGCACATCGAGGTCATCTGCCGCCAGATGATGCGCAAGGTGCGGGTGGAGGACGCGGGCGATTCCGATCTGCTCAGCGGTTCCACCGTCGATCTCATCCGCTTTGAGGACGCCAAGGAGGCCGTGCAGAAGCGCATCGACGCCGGCGAGACCAACGACGGCCTCGAGCTCAAGCTGCCCACCTGCACCCGCCTGCTGATGGGCATCACCAAGGCCTCTCTGGCCACCGACTCCTTCCTGTCCGCCGCCTCCTTCCAGGAGACCACCAAGGTGCTCACCGAGGCCGCTATTCAGGGCAAGGTGGACCACCTGCTGGGCCTGAAGGAGAACGTCATCATCGGCAAGCTGATTCCCGCCGGCTCCGGCCTGTCCGTCTACCGCAAGTACGACAAGGTGGACGACGAGGGCACCGCCCAGAGCGGCGAGGAGGCGGTTCCCGAGGAGGAGGCCCCCGCCGAGGCGGCGGTCCTCTCCGAGTCCGCTGAAGTCTGATCCCACTGTGAAAGGCCCGGGGCACCCCATTGCCCCGGGCCTTTTTTCGACAGGAGGTGCCTATGAACGTCTTTTCCCTCTCCTGGGCCGCAGCTGGACTGGCCCTGCTGGGCCTGAGCCTGTTTCCCGCCGGCTCCCTTGCCCTGGGCGGAGCGCCCGCTCATCTGGCCGTCTTTCTGCTCCTGCTGGCCCTGGCCGCCCTGGCGCTGCGGCTGCTCCGCCGGGAGGGCCTGGACCGTCCCCGGCTGCTGGACGCCCTGCTGCCCATTGGGCTGGCCTTCTTCCTCCGGGCCCTGCTGCTGGACTACCAGTCCGCCGATTACCAGATGTTCCTCTCCCAATGGGCCGCGGCCTTCCGGGATGGGGGCGGCTTCGCGGCCGTGAAGCTGCCGATCGGCAACTATAACGCACCCTACCTCTATTTTCTTGCCGCCATCTCCTATCTGCCCATACCCGACCTGTACCTCATCAAGCTCTTCTCCATTCTGTTTGACGTGGTGCTGGCCTGGGGCGGCTTCCGGCTGGTGCGGCATTTCGCGCCGCAGAGCCCGAACCGCCCCCTGCTCTGCTTCTGCCTGCTTCTTCTGCTGCCTACGGTGATACTCAACGGCGCGTTCTGGGGGCAGTGCGACGCCCTGTACGGCGCCCTCACCCTCCACGCCCTGGCCTGCGCGCTGGAGGGAAGAAACCGAAGCTCTTTGCTCCTGCTGGGGATCGCCTTCTCCTTTAAACTACAGACCGTCTTTGTGCTCCCCCTGTGGGGCGGGCTGTGGCTGCTCCGGCGGGTGCGCTTCCGGGAGCTGTTGTGGTTTCCGGCGGCCTATGCCGCCACCTGTGTGCCCGCGCTGCTGCTGGGCAAGCCCCTGGGGGACATCCTGGGGGTCTATTTTGGGCAGGCCGCCGAGTACTCCGGCTATCTGAACCTGAACGCCCCCAATATGTACGCCCTGATTCCCCACGGCGCGGAGGTGAACACTGCCCTCGCCGCCCGCCTGGGCATCCTGGCCGCCTTCGCCCTCGCTGCGGCCGTGCTGGCCGCCCTGCTGGTTTTCCGCCGCCAGGCGGACGACCGGGCTCTTCTGGCCGCCGCGGTTGTCCTGGCCATCGGCGTGCCCTTCCTGCTGCCCCACATGCATGAGCGCTACTTCTTCCTGGCCGACGTGCTGGCTCTGGCCTGGACCTGCGCGTTCCCCCGCTCCGCCCCCTGCGCCCTGCTGGTGGAGCTGGCCTCCCTGGGCGCCTATGTGGTGGTCCTGCGGGGGAAATTTACCCTGGCGGTCTCCCTGGATGGCCGCCTATTCCCCATGCTGTGCGAGGCCCTGCTCATGCTGGCCGGCCTGGCCTTTGCGGTCCTCTCCCTCGCCCGCCGGCTCGCCTTCCCTCAAAAATCCAGAGAGTAACAGCCTGTCCCCTACCATCCGGCATGCCGGTACAAATTTCCTGTGAAATCAGCAGGAAAGCAGTTGACGAGCTGGAAACAATGTGTTACAATTTGGTTACAGTTTTTAAGAATAGTTACAATCCTCAAAGGAGGTCAAAATGGCAGCTCAGAATATTCCCCTGACCTACAAAGGCCACCCCCTCCGCCGGAAGGACAGCCTGATCTACTACGGCAGCATGGCCCAGAAATATATCATCATGCTCCAGATTCTCTCCCAGAAGAAGGATCAGGACCTGGACGTGGCGACCAAGGTTTCCGTTCAGCTTCAGCTCACCGACCCGGATCTGAAGAGCCGGGACCGGGTGGTTAAGAAAACTGAGAAAGACAGCCTCTACGCCGCCATGGACGTGGCGTCTGTCTGGCTGGAGCGCGCGCTCGCCAACCCGTAACCCCGCCTTACACCCGAGAAGCCAAAGCCCCGCCCTCCGGGCGGGTATTACTTTGAAACTGGAGGAATCGACCCATGATACAGCCTGCCAAGCTCCTGCGCACCGCGCTTGTAACCGCCGTCCTCTCCACCGTCTGCGTGGTGAGCGCCTCCGCCGCCAGTGTCGGCGTGGGCACCGTCAACACCGACGCTCTCCGCCTCCGCGACGAGGCCAGCACCTCCGCCACCGTACTGGGCACCGCCTCCAAGGGCGACACCGTGGTGGTTCTGGAGGACGCTGGCAACGGCTGGTATAAGGTGGACTACAAGTCCGTGGAGGGCTATATGTCCGGCGAGTACCTGAACGTGTCCGCCAAGGCGGATGTCACCATCGGTTACGGCCTGGTCCAGTCCCAGGGTTCTCCCCTGAATGTGCGCAGCGGCCCCGGCACCAGCTACGGTAAGGTCACCTCCCTCAACAACGGCGCGGTGGTCAACATCGTGGGCATCGACAACGGCTGGTACAAGATTTCTACCAACGGCGTCACCGGCTATGTCAGCAGCGATTACATGGTCACCTGCAAGGACTCCGCCGGTTCCCGCGGCGACGGCGCCACCGCTGTGGCCACCGCCTCCAGCAGCAGCCTGGGCCAGCAGGTGGTGGACTACGCCAAGCAGTATCTCGGTTGCCCCTATGTTTACGGCGGCAACGGCCCCAGCAGCTTTGACTGCTCCGGCTACACCAGCTATGTGTACCGCCACTTCGGCTACACCCTGAATCGCACCGCCTCCACTCAGCTCTCCAATGGCACCTCTGTTTCCAAGAGTGAGCTGCAGCCCGGCGACCTGGTGTTCTTCAAGTATAACACCAGCAAGGCCGCCTCTCATGTGGGCATCTATATCGGCGGCGGGCAGTTCATCCACGCCTCCACCAATACATACACCGTCAAGATTGACGATCTTACCCGCGGCCACTACGCCAACGTCTACGTGGGCGCCCGCCGCATCCTGTGATTTTGCCTGGCAGGCGAATCCGGTCTGAGTTGAAAACGAGCGTACACGGCTCTGCCGTGCACGCTCGTTTTATGTTTTCGTATACGATGCAGTTTTAGGAGGGATTTTCAAATGGATCTGGCCTTTCTGGAGGAGACCAAGTTCTGTCTCCCGGCGCGCCGGAGCTGCCGGAAGCCCTCGCCGGCCTTCCCATCGCCCTGCCCCACGCTCCCCGCCCTGTTCGGCACCTGGTGGAGAAATCCGTCCCCCCTCTCCGTGGGGAGGGTATGCGCCTTCTCCTTTGCCGCTCCCCGCGGCGGCCTCGCCCTGTGCAATATCAATGCCGTCACCCTTTCTTTGCAGGCAATCGCCGTATACTGCATTAGGGGTTGATGTTGTCCAGTCACAGGAACAGGGCCCGCCGGATGGCGGGCCCTGTCGGGTCAGATGCTTATTCCTGGGGCTTGTCGTCGTCGGAGAATACCTCCTCGGGAGCCACCTCGTGGTCGCAGCAGCCGCAGCCGCCGTCCACCGGCTCCTCAGGGGGCACGTCGGTCTCCACGTGGGGGATGTCCGCGTCGGACACATTGCCCTCGGCCTTCAGCTCGGCGATGCGGTTCTTGTTCTCCTCAATGTTGACCTTGGCGGCGGTGATGCGTTCGCACAGGGCCACGTAGGCCGCCTCAGGGGCCATGCCTCGCTCGGCATAGTACAGCTTGCCGATCTCCACATACGCCTTCTTGATGGCGTCCTCCTCGCTGGCGTTGTTCAGGGACAGCTTGGTGATCTCCGCAAGCTGCTTGGACTTGGCCACGCCGGCCCGGCCCAGATCCATTGCACGATCCTTCAGTTCATCCAAAAAAGCCATATTAAAAACCTCCTTACGGTGCGGCTTGTTGGGTTGCTGGCCTTATTCTACCCCGTTTTGCCCCGGTGCGCAAGGGGACGCGCCGGGATTTTAGCCAATTTTAACCGATCCTATAGCGGAGCTTAAATTTTGCGGCCTTTTCTTGCCCTTTGGCCCGCACTGTGATAAAATCATATCATTTCACTGGGGGAATTCTCCCCCGGAAAGGAGCACCCATGAAACTGTTGATGACGGACCGTCCCGTGTCCGCCGCTCTCCCCTAGGATGCCGCCGCCGTGGATCTCTCCGCCCTCCGCATCGCAAACTGCGTGGGCTGCTTCGGCTGCTGGACCAAAACGCCCGGCCGCTGCGTGATCCGGGACGACGCGGCACGGGTATATCCCCTCATCGCCCGGAGCGAGCAGGTACTCTATGTCAGCCGGGTCAAATACGGCTCCTACGCGCCGGTGATGAAGACCATGCTGGAGCGGGCCATTCCGGTGCAGCAGGCCTTTCTCCGCATCCACAACGGCGAGACTCACCACGTTCAGCGCGCCGTGGTCCCCAAGGACGCGGTGATCCTGGCCTACGGGGCGGACCGGGCGGAGGAGCGCGCCCTGTTCACCCGGCTGGTGGAGCGCAACGCCCACAATATGTCCTTCCGCAGCCACCGCGTCCGCTTTGTGGCCGAGGGGGAGCTGGAGGCCGCCGTGGGAGAGGAGGTGGCCCGGTGGTGAAGCTTCTGATCGTAAACGGCAGCCCCCGCGCCCCCCGCTCCAATTCCAGGCGCTACGCCGAGCTGTTCCAGGCCCGCTGGAAGGGGGAGGCCCGCTATGCGGCCCTGACTGCAAAGAATCACGCCGAGCTGGCGGCGGCTGCGGCGGACTGCACCGACCTGCTGCTGGTCTTCCCCCTCTATGCCGACGGCCTTCCCGCCCCTCTCCTGCGCTTTCTGGAGTTCCTGGAGGGGGCCGGGCCGGAGCACAGGCCGCGTATCAGCGTGCTGATCAACTGCGGCTTTCTGGAGCCACACCAGAACGATGTCGCGGTGGACATGGTGCGCCTCTTCTGCCTGGAGAACGGCTATCCCTTCGGCGCATGCCTCAAAATCGGCGGCGGGGAGGCCATCCTGGGCACCCCCTTCGCCTTCCTGGTCAGGCGGAGCATCAGGGCGCTGGCCAGGGCCGTCGCCGCCGGACGGTCCGCCGAGCTGGCGGTCACCATGCCCCTGTCCCCCCGCTCCTTTGTGCGGGCCTCCACACGCTACTGGACGCAGATGGGCGCCGCCAACGGCTGTACGCCGGAACAGATGGCGTCCATGGACATTGAGCCGCAGCCTTAGAAAAAGGTGAGCTGCCGCTCCCCGTAGCCGCGCTGATAGGCGGCGGTGATGTCCCGCATCCGGCACAGCAGGCCCAGGGCGCGGCACCGCTCCTCCAGGGCAGCCCACAGGGCCTTTGCCCGTGGGCTGGGGCACTCGTAGCGGGGTCCGTACTGCCGCCGGTAGCGCTCCGCCAGGCCGGGAAAGCCTTTTTCCAATGCCTGATAGTAATATTCCCGCTGCTGATCACGGAGCGTCATACCGAACGCGGGGTAGACAAACCGGGCCCCCGCCTCCGCCGCGGCCTCCGCCACCGCCCGCACGTTTTCCACATTGTCCTCCAAAAAGGGGAGAACCGGCATGAGCAACACGCCAGCAAACAGCCCCGCCTCCGCCAGCCGGGCCACCGCCTCCATCCGCCGGGCGGGGCTGGGGGCGTTCGGCTCCACCCGGGCGGCCAGGGCGGCATCGGTGGTGGTGACGGTCACCTTGCACAGCACCGGCACGTGCTCCCTCATGCAGCGCAGCACGTCTATGTCCCGGGTAATCCCGTCTCCCTTGGTGGCGATGGCCGCCCCGAAGCCGTAGGCGTCCAGCAGCTCCAGGGCGTGGCGGGTGAGCTGGAGCTCCCCCTCGAAGGGGTTGTAAGGGTCGCTCATGGAGCCCATGCCCACAATGCCGGGGCGCACCTTCCGCCGCAGCTCGTCCCGCAGGAGCGCCAGGGCGTTCTCCTTGGCCCGCACCCGGCCGAAATCCTCGATGCCGTAGCAGGCGCTGCGGCTGTCGCAGTAGATGCAGCCGTGGCAGCAGCCCCGGTACAGGTTCATGGTGTAGTCGGTGCCGAACCAGGCGGTGCTCCTGTTGCGGCTTAAGATCTGCTTGGCGGGAATGTACTCCATGGCCGTTCCTCCGTATGGTTTTCCCCCCGCCTCCATATCCTAGTGGGGAATGGAGGTGGAGCATGAGACGCAAGCTGCCCCTTTCGCTCCGGGTCCTGCTGGGCCTGGGGCTGGGCGTGCTGGCCGGGCTGGCGCTCCAGGATGCCCCGGAGTTTACCGCGGCCTGGATTCAGCCCTTCGGCACCCTGTTTCTCAATCTGGTAAAGATGCTGGTGGTTCCCCTGGTGTTCTGCTCCCTGACGGCGGGGGTGGGCGGTCTGGGGGACGCCCGGCACATGGGCCGGGTCGGCGGCCGCACCCTCCTGTTCTACTTGTGCACCACCGCGCTGGCGGTGGCCCTGGGCCTGCTGGCGGCCAACCTGTTTCCGGTGGGGCGGGAGCTGGGCTATCCGCTCCCCGCCGCCCGGGAGGAGGCCCCCTCTTTCTCTCTGGCGGACACCCTGCTGGGGATTGTCCCCACCAACCCCATCCAGGCTCTGGCCGAGGGCAATATGCTGCAGATCCTCTTTTTCGCCCTGGCCCTCGGGTGGGCGGCCCTGACCATCGGAGAGAAGGGCGCGCCCCTGCTGCGGGCCTTCGGCAGTCTGGCGGAGGCCATGTACGCCCTCACAGAGCGGATCATGGTACTGGCGCCGGTGGCCGTATTCGCCCTGATCGCCCCGGTGGTGGCCGCGGAGGGGCCCAGAGTGCTCTCCTCCCTCCTGGGGGTGGCCGTCCTGGTCTACGGGGCCTGTCTGGTGCAGCTTCTGTTGGTCTACGGAGGAGCCGTGGGCGCCCTGGCAAGGCGCAGCCCCCAGCGTTTCTTCCGGGAGGCCCTGCCCGCCGTGGTCTTCGCCTTCTCGTCGGCCAGCTCCGCCGGGGCCCTTCCCTTCTCGCTGGAGGCCGCCGAGCGCCTGGGCGTCCCCGCCGGGGTGCGCTCCTTCGTGCTCCCCCTGGGTGCCACCCTCAACATGGACGGCACCGCCATCTACCAGGGGGTGTGCGCCCTGTTCATCGCCAATGCCTACGGTATCCCCCTGGCGCTCCCCCAGCAGCTCACCATCATCCTCACCTGCACCCTGGCCTCCGTCGGAACCGCCGGAGTACCCGGCGCAGGGGCCGTCATGCTGGGCATGGTGCTCCAGTCCGTGGGCCTGCCGGTGGAGGGGGTGGCATTGGTCCTGGGCATCGACCGGGTGCTGGACATGGCGCGCACCGCCGTCAACGTAGCGGGCGACCTCGCCTGCGCCGTTGTAGTGTCCGCCGCCGAACCCCCGGTTGAAAAGGGGCCTCCCGCCTGAGGGAGGCCCTTTTTTACGTCTGTTCGGGGGTGGTAATCCAGAGGGTGTTTTCCTCCGCGTCCCACACGTCCTCCAGCCCCGCGGCGTCCACCATAAAGCGCACCGGGACATAGAGCTTCCACCCCACCAGCTCAGGCGGCACCGCCATGGAGACCGGGCCGCGCCCGGACACCTGGCCCTGGGTGATGCCCACCCGGACGGTGATGCTCTCCGCCCCGTTGCTGCACACCGCCGTCCCGGTGGCCGCATCGTAGGAGAAGTCATAATATCCCATCCAGACCGCCAGCTCCCGCATTGGGGCCATGGTGCACCCTGCTGTGCTGCGCAGGGGCATATCCGTCAGAGAGAAATATTCCCCGTCCAGAGCTACATAGGTGGGAGATGCCCCAAAGATCTCTTCGAGCAGGGCTGCCTGTTCCGCATCGTCCACCACCAGTGATTTGCCCGCTGTGACAATGTCCATTTTGTCCGTTGGTACCAGCACTGCGCCGCCCTGTCCGCCGTAGACCTTCAGCCCGACCGCATTCCACGGGTCCAGGGTACGGAAGTACACCCCGTCCACAGACACCTGGAGGGGGCCGCCGTTCATCCGGTAGATCAGCCAACCGTCAGTCTCGTCTCCAGGAACCAGGGTTTTGGCCGTGGCCGGTTTCTCCGGCCTTGGCTCCGGCAGGACGAATACACTCCAGCCGCTGAGGGTCCAGTTCCGGCCGTCGCTGCTGCGGTAGGTTTTATAGCCATCCTCCCACAGGGTCAGAACATAGTATGCACCGTCAATATAGGCCAGGTCTGTCACCGGAGCGCCGAAGTCATGCTTCGCCACCTGCTGAAACGTCCCGTTCAGCAGAACCACCCAGTCCGATTCCACCTCGCCTCCGCTGCTTATCGCATACTGCCGCAGAAGATAGCTGTCCCCGCCGTAGGCCAGATCATAATTATAATAATAGATATACTCGACTCCGTCCAGGCCCTCCAACGGCTCAAAATCCAATTCCGCCTTCTTCCACTCTGTCCCGTCCCAATAGGACATGCTTCCGCTCTGCCGGTCATACCGCACTACCGCGCTGCCGGTCTCCAGTAGAGCCATCCTGCCGGAGGTTACCTGCTCACGGGGCATCCGGTCCGTAGGCAGCCAGTCCCTGCCATTGGCAGACACGTCCCAGACATGGGCACCGTCCTCCTCCACCCGCTCCCGGATGATGTACCCGTTACCGCTGGCGTATTCCCACGCACTGGCCGGAATGGCCAGCACAAGGGCCACTGTCAGGGCGGCAGCCAGCGCCGAAATTGCACGCCGTCTCATGTTTACCCCTCCTGAATTGCTGTGGTGAGGTAGAAGGTCTGCCCCGCCGCATCCCAGGTCACATCCGCCCCCGCCGCCTCGGCAAAGAATCGGACGGGTACACAGAATATGCCACCGCGCAGCTCGGCGGGCACCGCCAGCCAGTTGGTGGTCTTGCCGTTGACGGTAGCCTGAGTGCTGGCCGCGCGCACGGAAATGGTGTCCGTCCCCCGGGTGCATACCGCCGTCCTGGAAGCGCCGTCATAGTCAAAGGTATAGCCCAGAGCCTGGGCCATCTGCCGCAGAGGGGCCATAGTGCAGCCGCTCACCTGATAGAGGGAGATGGTGAAGGTCACCGGCTTGCCGTCTACCGTGACCCGCAGCTCTTTGGGGAACTTCGCCGCCATTTGGGCGGCCGTAAACACCTGAACGTCCTCTGTCCGGCCGCCGGCATCCACCAATTCTACGGCATAGACGCTCTCCCCACGCCGCAGGATAGCCCGCAGGCCCTCAGAGGGGGCAGTAAACAGGGGGACAAACTGGCTGCTGCCCGCCTGGGCCGCCTCTACCTGGGTTCCAGTTACACGGAGGGTATAGGGAGCCGCCGCCGGGGCCGCCGGAATGGAGATCAGCGTAGTGGCCGTCCAGTGCGTCCGGTCGGCGGAGGAGTAGACCGTCCCGCCGGCCTGGGCGTAGTAGGCTCCGTCCGCCCAGCCCACGCCGGTGACATTGGCTCCGAAGTCGTGAGAGCCGATGAGCTGGAAATTCTCATCCGCAAAGCACACCCTGGTGTTCCAGGCGCTGGTCCAGTCCCCCCGGGCGCCGTGGGGGCCGTAAGGCTCCTCCACCGTGCGGCAGGAGATGTACTCCGTCCCCGTCCAAAGGAAGGTGTAGTCGGCCAGTACCGCCTCCCGCTCCGGCTGGAAGGGGGTGCCCTCCAGGCTCTGCCAGGTCAGGCCATCCTCCGAGGCGTACACCCCCGCCGGTTCCCCGCTGACCACTACAAAGCTCTTGCCGTTGTAGGGCAGCAGCCTGCCCGCCGGCATCCCCTCCGCCGTTTTCCAGGTAAGGCCGTCGGTTGTGTAAAGGTTCTCCATCCCGTCGGCGCTGGACCGGGCCTGTCCCAACAGGAGTTTCCCATTGCCCGCCACCCGCAGCAGCTCGGGCCGGAAGGCCCCGGGCTGGGCAGCGGCCAGGCGCTGCTTCAACTCCGCCGCCGGATAGGTGTGGGACGCGCCGGTCTCGTAGCCATACCGGCTGTAGACCTCCACCCGGATGCCCTGGGGCACCGGATAGGCCTGCACATCCGCCATGTCGTAGCTGGCCAGGAAGGAGGTGAAGTCCGCCGTCAGCTCCACGGCCCGCCCCTGTCCGTCCGTCACCCACAGCTCCCGGCCGCCCCGCAGGGTGAAGGTGAGGCCGTTCAGCGACGACCGGCCCCGCTGGATGGCCGGCGCGGTATCCTGCTCCTCCGGCGCGAGGGCCGTCCAGTGTCCCCCGTCGGCGGAGCACCAGGTGGGCCGCTCGCTCCCGAAGGGGCCGGCCAGGAACTGCGTCCCGTCGTACATGCCGCTGCCCAGGCTGCTCTCCGCCGCCCTGGCGGAGACCCAGCTCACCCCATCGTCGGTATAGACAAACTCATACCGGTCGTCCCGATACACTGCGCCGTCTGCCGTCTGCCGGTACACTCCATAGGTGGTGCGGACACCCACCGTCCGCGCGCCGCTGCTGCCCAGGATGCGGATGTAGGTGTCCCCGGCCTGGTGCTCCGCCGCCAGGGCGGGAATACCCAGGGTGAGGGCCAGCGCCAGGGCCAGTAGGATCGACAGGAACCGTTTCATGAAAACCTCCTTTTCCAGCGGCGGGGCATCCCCGCCTTACGAATTCTTCTTACGGAATGCAAAAAACCGCTGTCCGAAGTAGTTGAGGGCGGTGTAAAGCACCATGCCCACCAGCTTGGAGAACCGCTCCCACCACACCGCCGGGACGGCAGTCAGGGGGGGCGGCCCGCCCACGATCAACCGGGCCAGGCCGTAGCCCACCACATAGCACACCGCCACGTTGACGGCGAACTTCACCGCCGAGCGGCCCAGGGTCTCCTCGCTGTGAAAGGTGAAGTGGCGGTTGAGGAAGAAGCTCATCACCGCCCCGGCCACATAGGCGATGGCGGTGGAGGGCCAGTAGCCCAGCCCCTCTAGCAGGAACATGAGGGCCATGGACAGCAGGGTGTTCCCCACCCCCACCAGCAGGAACCTGGGGATGCTCTTGTCAATCAGCTTTTTCGCCATGCGCATCCTCCAGTACCTCGCGGAGCAGGAAACGGGGGCGTCCCTTGGTCTCCAGATAGATCTTCCCGATGTACTCCCCGATGACCCCCAGGGAGAGGAGGATCAGCCCGCCGATGGCCCACACCGAGCAGATCACGCTAGCCCAGCCGATGATGGTGGCTCCCGTGGCCCAGCGGACGATGGAGTAGATCAGCATGAGGATGCTGACGGCAAAGATGAGGAAGCCCAGGCCAGTAATGTAGCGGATGGGCTTGACGGACAGGGAGGTGATGCCCTCCATGGCGAAGGAGAGCATCTTTTTCAGGGGGTATTTGCTCTCGCCGGCGAACCGCTCCCCCCGCTCGTACTCCACGGTGCCGGTGCGGTAGCCGATCATGGGCACGATGCCCCGCAGGAACAGGTTGACCTCCCTGAACTGGGCCAGCCCCTCCAGCGCCCGCCGGGACATGAGGCGGTAGTCGGCGTGGTTGAACACCGTCTCCGCCCCCATGAAATTCATTACCCGGTAGAAGCCCTCGGCGGTGAAGCGCTTGAAGAAGGTGTCCTTTTTCCGGGAGGAGCGCACGCCGTAGACCACATCGCACCCGGCGTAGTACTGCTCCACCATGGCGTCCACCGCGTCAATGTCGTCCTGGAGGTCGGCGTCCATGGAGATGGCCATGTCGCACCGCTCCTTCGCCGTCATCAGCCCCGCCAGCAGGGCATTCTGGTGCCCCCGGTTGCGGGAGAGATCCGCCCCGCAGAACAGGGGGCACCCGCCATGCAGCCGGGTGATGAGCTCCCACGTCCGGTCCCTGGAGCCGTCGTTGACAAACAGCACCCGGCTCCGCTCCGAGATTTTGCCCGCCGCCATCAGCCCTTCCAGCTTGGCCCGCAGCCGCCGGGAGGTCTCGGGAAGCACCTCTTCCTCGTTATAGCAGGGGACGACGATATACAGAATATCTGCCATCCGGTCTCCACTTCCTTGTCTTTGGTTTTGGTATCTGCCATTATACCCTCTTTGGACGAGAAAAGCCACCTTATGGTTCCCCGTTGCCAAACAGGGAAATATCCAGCACCGCACAAATGCGCATCAGCACATCCACTGAGGGCTTTTTCCGGCCACTCTCAATTTCGGCAATGAAGGGCTGGGACACCTGTACCAGCTTTGCAAGCCTTTCCTGACTCAGTCCCTTTTCTTTTCTCTTTTCCCTTATCAGAGTTCGGTAATCCATTCCAATCACTCCTTGCTCCTATTATAGCTAATAGCAATATCTTTTTCATCTATAGCTTTTAGCTATTGACTTTTTTCTTACTTTGCTATAATATAGCTATAAGCTATTTAGAAGGTGCTGATATGAATTCTTTCTTTCCTATCCTGAACTGGGCCGGGCTTCTTCTGCTAAAGGAAAAGCTGTCCCACTGCACGCCTTATCAGGAGGCAGAGCGGGACAGCCGTGCACAGTGGGCGGCGTTCAAAGCCTCCCACCCGGAGGCTTTGAACGAGGAGGTGCTGGATTTGCTTGACCGCTGCAATCTGGCTACGGCCTGGGAGCGCGACGCCGCCTTTTGTCTGGGCCTCCAGTTGGGCCTGGAGCTGGGCGGCCTTGGCCGCTTCTGGGATACGGAGCCGTAGTGGATGACACTCCAGTATGGCGCGACAGCGTAGGCCCCGCCGGAGGCATGACAAGAAAGCAGTTGTCAAAAACTGCAACATGAAAGGTGCGTCAGCCCGGCACAAGACGGGCCGATGTGGGCAGAAGGTGAATTGCCCTAGAGGGGCAAGAGAGGCCGCCCTGGGGCGGCGGCCCCTACGCTAGGGGGACGCCCGCCTCAACGTATCACGGCGTAGGGGCGACCCTGGTGGTCGCCCGCGGGCGGCCATAAAGGCCGCCTCTACAGGGTTGCGGAAGCGCAGGCCGATGGGCTAGGGGTAAATTACGCCAAAGGGGCAAGAAAGGCTGCCCTGGGGCGGCGGTTCCTATGCGGGGGAACCATCTGCGGGCGGGGACGAGCCCCGCCCCTACGTTCCAGCACCGTCTCTCGGTTTCCTCCCATATAGGCCGGTGCGGCGGGGACGTTACGGAGTAAGCCCCCGCCGCCGGAAGGCAACCGGTAGAACAACTTGGGGGGAGATTCCAAAGATGGGGGCCCGGAGGCCCCCTCTTTGGTCGTTTTAAGGGGGATAGGTGCCGGGAAGGGGGGAAATCGAAATCCCCCCTTCCCGGCCGGCTCTTTCGCCCCTTTCTGGCCGTTCAGAAAGGGGCCCGCCGGAGGCATAACAAGAAAGCAGTTGTCAAAAAGGGCAACATGGAAGGTGCGTCAGCTCGGCACAAGACGGGCCGATGTGGGCAGAAGGTGATTGCCCTAGAGGGGCAAGAGAGGCCGCCCCTACTCCAGCTTGCGGCGCAGATGCTCCATGGCCTTGCGCTCGATGCGGGAGACCTGCACCTGGGAGACTCCCAGCACCTTGGCGGTCCGATCCTGGGTCATTCCCCGGAAGTAGCGCAGCAGGATGACCTGCCGTTCCCGCTCGGGCAGGGCGGCCACCGCTCCCCGCAGGGCCTCCCGCTCCACGATGGCCTCCTCCATGCCCTCGGTGCCCAGCACGCTCTCCAGGGTGAAGCCGTCCCCCGTCTCCATCTGGAGGGAGGCCACGGGGAGGTTTGCCTCCTCGGCGGCGGCGATCTCCTCCGGCTCCAGGCCGGTCTCCTCCGCCAGCTCGGAGAGGGCGGGCTCCCGGCCCAGGCGGGCGGACAGGCGCTCCCGGGCGGAGCGGATGGCCCCCGCCCGCTCCTTCAGTCCCCGGCTCACCTTCACCGCCCCGTCGTCCCGGAGGAAGCGGCGGATCTCCCCGGCAATCTTGGGCACGGCGTAGGTGGAGAACTGGCAGCCGAAGGCGGGGTCAAAGCCCCGCACCGCCTTCAGAAATCCCAGGCACCCGAGCTGGTACAGATCCTCCGGGTCGGTTCCCCGGCCGTAGTAGCGGCGGACGATGCTCCAGATCAGTCCGGCGTTCTCCTCGATCAGCCGGGCACAGGCGTCGTTGTCCCCCCGGCGGGCCTCCTCCAGCAGGGCGGGTGTATCCGCTACGCTCACACGGGCGCCCCCATCCGGCGGGAGACCCTGCGCCGCAGGGTGACCACGGTGCCCTTGCCGGGGGTGGAACGCACCTTCACGGCGTCCATAAAGCTCTCCATAATGGTAAAGCCCATGCCGCTGCGCTCCTCGGTTCCGGTGGTGTAGAGGGGCTGGCGGGCCTGCTCCACGTCGGCAATGCCCACACCCCAGTCCTTGACCTGGATCTCCAGGGTGTTATCCTCAAACAGCCGCAGTCGCATGGACACCTTGCCCAGCCGGTCGGGGTAGGCGTGTACGATACAGTTGGTCACCGCCTCGCTGACGGCGGTCTTGATGTCGTTCACCTCGTCCAGGGTGGGGTCCAGTTGGGCCGCGAAGCAGGCCGCCGCCGTGCGGGCAAAGCCCTCGTTGGCCGAGCGGCTCAGAAAAGTCACCGCGGCCTCATTGATGGGTTTCATCTTATGTAAACCTCCCGTCATTCAAATTCCATGAGCTTGTCCAGCCCTGCCGCCCGGAGCACCTTGCCCGCCTGGGCGGGGACATGGACCACCTTGACCGCGCCGCCCAGCTCTCCCAGGCGGCGGTAGGCCCGCAGCAGCACCGCGATACCCGAGCTGTCCATAAAGGTCACGCCCTCCAGATCCAGGGTGAGCGACCGGGGCAGCTCCAGGTCGATCTGGCGGCTCAGCTCCTCCATGATGGCCCTCGCCCGGTGGTGGTCCACCTCGCCGCTGATGGCGGCCCGGAGCACCCGCCCCTCGCCGGTACAGGTCACTGCCATAGCTTGTCCCTCCTTGTTGACACAAAAAAACGCAGTATACCAAAATCTGGTATACTGCGATCATAGCACAGCCGGTATGCGATTTGCGTCGATCCCTTATCGCACCATTGAAAAGGTGGTAAAAATCCACCGCTCCCCCACCTGCTCGTAGAGGAAATCGTGGGTCTCGCTCCCCACCACGGAAAATCCCTGCTGCGGGTCCAGCACCTCCACCGTCACCCGAACGGTGCACCGGCCGGGCGTACCGTCCCGGAGTACCTGGACGGTCTCTTCGCCCTTGGTGATGTCCGCGCCGCGGCCGCCGTCGATGGTGTAGAGCGCGCCGTCCAGCTCCACATACTGCGTCCCGTCCACGGGGAGCAGCTCCTCCACCAGCCCGTCGGAAAACAGGCTTTTCAAATAACCCCGCAGATCCGCCAGGGTTTTAATGCCCGGGTAGTCCACCCGGCAGTAGACCTGCTCCCCCACGGTTCTCTGGTCGTCACGGTCCAGCGGCATGGGCGCAATCTCGAACCAGCCCCAGGCCTCCTCCGCCTTCTCGTAGGCCGCCAGGATGGCCTCGTCCGCAGGCTCATCCGCCCCGGACGCGGGGGTGGAGGTTGGAGCCGGGGTCGGGGTCGGAGGTGGGACGGGTGTGGGG
>ENA-UERQ01000070-UERQ01000070.1-human-gut-metagenome-genome-assembly--contig:-NODE-70-length-94212-cov-8.352292_pt1 | contig 94212 bp, 86 predicted proteins | sample MGYA00242986_ERZ507987 | MGnify/ENA primary metagenome ERZ507987 (study PRJEB26167, sample SAMN06115429) | human gut metagenome | host: Homo sapiens | place: China:Chongqing | collected 2015-04-15...
TTCAGGGTGCCGTCCGGATTCACCGCCACCTTACCGGAGGTGTCGGGAACCTGCTTGATGGAAACAATGATTTTCATAAAGTCCCTTCCTCATAATAGTCAAATCATGATATTTTCTTTTTTCGCTTGGTACGTCAATCCATCCCGGAATTTCGGATGCGCAATGGCAATGAGTGCCTTTGTCCGCTGACTTAAGGTTTTTCCCCGTAGCTTTGCGATGCCGTATTCTGTCACGATGCAGTCCACATCATTTTTACTGGTGCTGACACAGGCACCAGGTGTCAAAGTAGGGACAATGCGGCTGACCTCCCCGCCGCCTGCAGTAGAGGAGAAGGCGATGAAGCTCTTTCCGCCTTCGGACTGGATCGCGCCCCGGACATAGTCGCTCTGCCCGCCGGTTCCGGAGATGTGCCGGGTCCCGATGGACTCGGCACAGACCTGACCGTAGAAGTCCACTTCCAGCGCCGCATTCACAGACATAAACTTGGGATGCCGGGCAATGATCGCAGGATCGTTGACATAGTCCACTGGGAGCATGGCCACGGCTGGATTGTCATTGATATAGTCGTACATCTTACGGGAGCCCACCGCAAACGTCGCCACGGTTTTCCCGGTGTGAATAGGCTTCCGGCTGTTGTCAACGGCGCCGCACGCGATCAAATCCACCATGCTGTCTGTAAACATCTCTGTATGAATGCCCAGATGCCGCTTCTCCTTCAGGGCCATACCCACCGCGTCCGGGATTGCGCCGATGCCCAGCTGTAGCGTCGCTCCATTCGGAATCTCCTCCGCAATGTACTGCCCGATCTTTGCGCTGGTCTCATCGATTTTCACCGGCGGCAAACAGACCAGGGGTTCATGGTTCTCCCAAAGGGCCGTCACTTGCGAGATGTGGATCTGAGGGGAGGCCAGGCTCCGAGGCATATTACTGTTGACCTCCAGAAAAATCAGCTTGGCATTTTGTAGCAATGCAGGAGTGATGGAACTGTCGCACCCTGTGCTGAAATAACCGTGCCGGTCCATGGACGATACCACGGCCACAAAGGCCTCTGGCTTCAGGTAATCCCGGAACAGACCGGGGATGTCCCGGTAATAGGCCGGCATAATGTCCAATGTCCCGTTCTCCGCCGCCTTTCGCGCGGCTCCCCCGGAAAACCAGGAGACACCATGATAGCCAGCCGCCGTCCGCGGGCTGAAATAGGCGCGAGGGCCCAAGTCCAGCAGAGAGTGCTGCACGATGCCGCTCAGCTCTCCTCTATCCACCCGGTCTCCCACCGCATCGAAAAAGAGGCAGGAGTGGGCGAGTCCAATATCTGACGCGCAGACCATGCCGGATTCTAGCATCTTCGCGGCCTTTGCCGGCGTGGTAAGCCGGTCCGCATATTGTTCCTGATAATTCATAGTGTGCTCTTATTTCACTCCCATGTGGCTGGAGATCACCATGCGCTGAACCTCGCTGGTACCCTCGTAGATCTCAGTGATCTTGGCGTCTCGCATCATCCGCTCCACGGGATATTCACGGGTGTAGCCATAGCCGCCGAATAGCTGCACCACACGCCGCGTCACATCGCTAGCATTTTCGGAGGCAAACAGCTTAGCCATAGAAGAATACAGGCCTAAATCAGGGTCATGGGCATCTTTTGCTGCCGCAGCGCGATACACCAGCATCTGCGCCGCATCGGTCTTAGTCTGCATATCAGCCAACTGGAACTGGGTGTTCTGGAACTGGCTGAGGCGCTTGTTGAACTGAACGCGCTCCTTGGTGTACTTCACTGCCTCGGCAATGGCACCTTCCGCCAGCCCCAACGCGATAGCTGCCACACCGACGCGGCCACCGTCTAAAGTCTGCATGGCAACCTTGAAACCCTTGCCCTCCTTGCCGAGCAGGTTCTCCTTCGGTACGATGCAGTCGGTAAAAATCAGATCGCACGTGGCGCTACCGCGAATGCCCATTTTCTTCTCGTGTTTGCCGACAGAAAAGCCAGGGAAGCCACGTTCCACAATGAATGCAGAGATCCCATGATTCCCCGCCTTGGGGTCCGTCATCGCCAGAACAATGAACACATCTGCCTCGGACGCGTTTGTGATAAAGCACTTGGAACCGTTGAGGACATAGTGGTCACCCTCCAGCACAGCTGTTGTCTGCTGGCGAGAGGCGTCGGAGCCAGCCCCCGGCTCCGTCAGTCCGAAGGCACCGATCTTGCGGCCAGCCAGTAAATCCGGCAGATACTTCATCTTCTGCTCCTCTGTACCCCAGTCATGAATCGGATTGCAGCACAGAGAGGTGTGGGCCGCAACGATCGTCGCGGTGGTGCCACAAGCCTTGGCCAGTTCCTCGATTGCCATAGCATAGGCCATGTTATTTCCACCCTGTCCGCCATATCTCGTCTCATAGGGAATCCCCATGAACCCATACTTAGCCAGCTTGGGAATCGTCTCCATAGGGAACCGCTCCTCCTCATCCAACTCTCCTGCCAGCGGTTTTACCTCATTTTCAACAAACTCCTGATACATCTTCCGCAGCATCTGAAGCTCATTTGTCAGCGTGTAGTCCATACCAGTTCTCCTTCTATTGATCTAATTTTTTAGGCGATATCAATCCTCATGGACCTCGATACCCGCCAAGTGCTTCGCAATGTCAACCTTTTCCTTCAGATCATAGCTCCCTAGGATCGCGATGTCCTCCATAATAGGAGATCCGCCGCCATGGACCCCCGCCACCTGGAAGATGACAGAGCTGTATTCTCCGCAGAGCAAATCATTTGCCAGAAGGAACGCCCGGTAGCAGTCCTCAGAGGAAATGCCCTTGCGACGGGTGACGTATTTCTGTACAAACTTTCCGACCTCAGGATGGTTATACTCCTTTGTCATCGGCACAGTGGCGGGCAGACCACCTGCTACATCGCAGAGGGAGTTGAATTCATGGTAGATGTTATGGCCCGCGTGGCGTCTGCCCACATTTGCAAAGATAACGTTGGGCACCTGGGTCCCGGAACTCGCCTTGCTGGATTTCACAGCAGAGGCGATTCCTGCGGCGTATGTCAGCTCCGCCACGCTGATCATCTCTGCCAGCTTTTCCTTGATGTGGCTCTGTTTATTGATATTCTGATAATCCGCCAGCAGTGCGGTCGTGCCCATGATCACATCGCCGATTCCGGGCTTGCAACCGGTATATGAGTGGCGGTGATACAGGGCGAAGCGCAGAGCCAGCTTGCCGGCAAAATCTACCTCACCATTCAGGAAGATACGTTCGTTGGGAACAAAGACGTCATCGAAAACGGTCATGCTCTCGATATCGCCAGCAGATGTGATCGGTGCATCCAAATTCGGTTCCCGCTTCTGGGAGAACGCTTCGCGCCCAATGAGATACACACCCTCGGTATCCGCAGGGATTGCAAATGCAATCGCGTAGTCTTTCTCATCCTCGCCCATAACCCGTGTCGGGAGGGCAATCAGCTCGTCCGCGTAGGGGGCCATGGTGTTATGTACCTTACAGCCCCGCACCACAACACCATCCGGACGCCTCTCCACAACATGGAGATATTGGTCCGGGTCCCATTGCTCAGAGGGACGGGCTGCTCGGTCACCCTTGGTATCCGTCTGTGATCCGGCGCAAACCAAGTCGTTTTCCTGAAAATACTCCAAAAATTTCAGGAAGCGCTCATAATAAGGCGTCCCATATTTCTCATCCACATCCTTGACTACGGAGGACAGGGCATTCATCATATCGATGCCCATACACCGCTGCACACAGCCACCGCAGAGGCCGCAGATCTTCCGCGTAAGTTCTTGCTTCTTCAACAGATCCTCTACGCTCTGATGAATATGGGTAAAGCGGTTAATCGTCTTTCCCGTGATATGAGACGTCGCTGTAATCAGGTCTTTGAAATCCGGATTTTCAACCAAACTGAATGTCATTCGAATGGCAGAACTCGCCTTTATAATACGCGGATCGTCACGCCCGATGCATTCCCCATCCAAGTAAATGTTATGACGCATTCCTTTCAGTTTCTCGAGATACTGCTCTTGTGTCCTCATCCTCTCAGCCTCCTATGTTGTTTTCTTCACCCAGTGGACTTTCTGACCATACTATACATTTTTATTTTATTAATTGCAATGCTTAATTCCAATTATTGAAATTTGAAAAGAGTAAATTTTCTGATCAAAATTTTATGTGTTTCGTATTTTTTGTTTTTTTGCATAAATACTTATACATTTTTTATGGATAGTGACAAATAATTAGTTTACAAATAAATATTTGCAATTTTTCAATATTTGTGATATTCTATTTTCGAAATTTGAAATTCTATTATTTAAAAATTTGTGGGGAGGGAGTTGTGCCTGTGTGCTGATCTGCCCCCGGAGGGCGATCGCCCTCCGGGCCGGAAAGGCCGTCCTGGACCGCTCCCGCTGCATCGAATGTGGAATCTGTATCCCCAAATGCTATGCCAGGGCGATCCGTTCCGGCAGTGAAAAAATAGTTGTATCTCATGATCGCTATGTTATACTGAATTCATCAAAGGAAAGGCGCGGTGATGTCCAATGATAAACAATCCATATACGCTCACTCTACTAAAGGCTTTTGACATCCTAAATTGCTTTGATCTCGACGATCAGGAAATCAGTATCAAGGAGATTTCCGCCCGCATCGAGATGCCCCAGAGCTCCGTCTACCGGATCATCCAGAGCCTGGAGTTCGTCGGAATGATCTTCCAAAACAAGGAGACCAAAAAGTATCGGCTCGGGACCAAGTTCATTTCACTTTCCAGAAAACAGTCCTATCTGAGCAACTGTCTCCAGATAGTCACCAAGCAAATGGAACTCCTGGGAAAAGAGACCGGAGAGACCGTCAATCTCGCGACTCTCAACTGCGACAAGATCACCTACATCCACCGGGTGGAATGCCAGCATATCCTTCGCCCAAACTTTGTTCTGAACGCCTCCTATCCGGCGTATAAAACAGGATTGGGCACCGTTCTTTTGGCGGAGTTGAGCGACGCAAGCCTGCAGTGGATCTACCAAAATGACGCAGATGACATCGGCTGCTCCTACAGCTACTTTGTGGAGGTCCTCCGCAGCGTTCGCCGGGATGGCTATGCGTTTGACGATCAGGTCTTTTCACCTGGGCTGCGATGTGTCGCAGCTCCGGTCAAGGGGCCGGGTGGAAAATCTTTGTTCGCCATAAGCGTCTCCGCCCCCATCATACGCATGAGTGATGAAACCTATCTCAAGATACGGGACCTAGTGGTAAAACGGGCTACTGCCGCCGCCGAGGAAATCATGGAGCTGGGATAATCCCCTGCACAAGCAAAAGGAAACGAAGCTTTTGCCTCGTTTCCTTTTACTGTTTCATACCTCTTCTTTTTCCGAGTTCTCCGTTGCCTGCAGTTCTTTTTCCGCAGGGTCGGAGAGCCGTTTTTTGATTTCAACCCCAAAGATGCAGATCAGCACGATCAGGCCCGCCACTGCCGTGAATTTGAGGTCTTTTGCCGGAAAGAAAGAATGGCTATTGGAGTGGACTATTCGTTGGCATTGATGTGAGCAACAAGAACAACTTCTATTCCTGGCATTAGCAAGGTATACTCCGCTGGCATCACTCGCTGAAATTGGGGATATTCGCCGTTTCAATTCTCAAACCTTTGTTTCCAAATACGCTGGACTTGTCTAGAACAGAAATCAGTCCGGTGACTTTGAAGCAGAACATTCCCGAATGATTAAATCCGGCAATCGCTATCTTCGGTACTATCTGCCGGAAGCCGCCAACTCCGCGAGAAGATGCGACTCCGAGCTTCGGCGCTACTATGTCCTCAAATTCAAAGAGGTCAACAAGTACCAGCACAAACGCACACTCGCCTTAACTGCCAGAAAACTCGTTCGGTTGGTCTTTCGACTTCTGAAAGACCAACGCCTGTATATCCCGCCAGAGGGCTAGTCTCGCCGCTTGCCGCTATGACGCCCAAGCCCTGTTTCAAAAATTCAGGAGGCAGAGCTCAGGTTGGTGTTGCCTTAGGAGGGACTCTTCCCAGAAAATCGTCGTTTGTCCGATGCCGTATTCATTCCAAATAAAAGCAGACTTTACCGCTTCCCGCAAGGACCCGATTGGCGAGGTCAACTAATTCGAGCATTCTTTCTAGAGTCGGAGTCAGCGTCCCATGCAACTCATATTTACGTCCCAGTGCATGGTATTTGGACTCTCCCAAGCTGTGATATGCCAGCAGTTCATAACCTTCCACCTTAGGTATCGATCTAATCAGTTCTGCAATTCCACTGATATTTTTCTCCTCGTCGGTATAACCTGGAATTACTGGGGTTCTCACAACAATTGGTATCCCAAACTCCGAGATTTGATGTAGATTTCTCAAAATTAACCGATTATCTTTCCCGGTAATACGTTTATGCACTTCTGGATCGATATGTTTGACATCAAAATACATTGCGTCAACATACTGCAGAACCTTCTCAAACTGTTCATATCGCGCATATCCGCAACTCTCCAACATCACATTAATACCGCTTTCATGGCAACGTTTAGCGATGTCATGCAACAGCTCTGGCTGCGCAAGCGGTTCGCCGCCCGAGAATGTAACTCCGCCACCTGACTTGGAGAAAAAAAACCGGTCCTTTTCAATCTCTCGAAAAAAAGCATCAGGTGAGTTAGACCTTCCGACAACATGTTTTGAGCCCGCATAGCAAATATCCGCACAGTGAAAACATCGCTTGCAGCGTGTACGGTCAATCTGCGGATAGCCATTTTCTGCTATCTTAATCGCTTCTGCAGGGCACTCCCGAGCGCAGGCCATACATCCAATACATCTGCTTTCTGACTCCATAATTTCTCGATGGAATGACTGAGATTCCGGATTTGCACACCATACACAGGAAAGTGGGCATCCCTTCATGAACACAGTTGTTCTCAGCCCATTTCCATCCCGGTTGGAGCATCTTTGAATATTAAATATCATACGGCAAATTATTCCATTTCTACAAATTAAGGCGGCACGGCTGCAATCCAGAAAAAGCGCAAAGAGTTCTGCCCATTCAGGGGACTTTCTGCATTCTGGTATCATCTGAATTATTCCAGAAATTACTTCCATGCCGCCCTATATTTGTTTTGATAACTGTCAGATCATCATCCAGCAATCTCAGATATCGCGTCAGACGCAGTTCTGGAGTGTGCGACTGATAATATCATCCTGTACCTTTCTCTCCAGTTCTACAAAATACGCAGAATATCCAGCCACACGCACCAGAATGTTCTGGTACTCTTTTGGGTTCTTCTGGGCAGCACGAAGCGTCTCTGTATCTACCACGTTTACCTGGAGGTGCTCTCCGTATTGTTCAAAATATCCTCGTACAATAGATTCTAGGATATCCAGACCTTTCTCACCTCTGAGCAAGGCCGGATCAAACCGCTGATTCACTAATTCGCCGGTCTGCATCATAAACAGATCGGTGTAGGCCACCGAGGAGAGCGCCGCAGTAGGTCCATTTGTATCCCGTCCACTCATAGGAGAGGCGTTATCCGCCTGTGGCGTGAACGCATGTCTTCCGTCTGGCATGGCGCCGACCTGCTCCCCCAGCGTCACATTGTAGGATTGAGTGGAAACCAACGCCGTATAGCGCCCTCCATGGCCGTCCTTCAAGTCAGTAAACTGCAGTTCATCGCTCAGCCAGCCTGTGAGCGCACGTGCATAGTCATCCACCAACTCATCGTTATTTCCAAATTTGGGAGCTCGGTTCAGCAAGAGCTGGCGAATGTTCTCACGTCCCGCAAAGTCTGTTGCCAAGGCGTCCATCAGTTCCGCCATGGTCAAGTATTTTTCTTTGAATACGCAGACATCGATCGCGGCGAGGGAATCCGCCACATTGGCTGGGCTGGTAATTGCGCAGACAGAGAATTTATGAGGAGCTGCTCCCTGCTGCAGATATTCCCCTTTCTCAATACAGCCCGCCGTGAAACACGAAGCCGTAAATGTCGGCAACAGATATGCGTGACATGCCTGGACCCGCGCAAAAACCTTCAACCACTGCACCGCAAAATAATGAATCTGTGTGCGGAATGCTTCTATCACCTGGCCCATGGACGTAAAGGTCCGCACATCGCCTGTATGAAGACCGATTTGTTTTTTAGAAATCGGATCCAAACCATCATTCAATGTAATTTCAAGAATTTTATAAGGGTTGAAGAAACCCACATTGGCATTTTCATCGGTAATGCCAGGCACCATATTTTCCACACAACCACAGACACAGTATTCGCGCGCTTCTTTGATATTGTAACCCATAGAGAGCAGGTTTGGAATACATATATTGTCATTGAAGAACGCAGGATGACTATTTCCACCTCGTACGCACTCCAAGGCCAGGCGGAATGTATTGCGGTTGATGTTGTTATGGTAACGGAACGACATAGCCGGTTCTTTGGTAGGCATTTCCAAAATAGAGCGGAGGATCAGGTCTGTCAGCGGATTGCAGGCGTCTTTCCCATCCGCTTTCTGTCCACCTAGGAACATATGCATCCACAAGGGGCATCCGGCATAAGACTGCGCTTCCATCGCAGGACGATATATCTTGATCTCGGAGACCTTAAGTTTCAGCTCATTGACCAAGTCAGAAATAAAGTCCTCACTCACACCGTTTTTTAGATCTTCCTGGTAGAAAGGATACATGTATTGGTCAAAACGTCCAAGACAGTGATTGTGTCCATTGCCCTCGAGCATGAATGCCAAGTGCGTAAACCAAACTAACTGCGTAGCCTGATGGAAGTTTTTCGGCGGATGCTCTGGTACGGTGCGGCAGTTCTCCGCGATTGTCAAAAGTTGTTGACGGCGCTCGGCATTTGAGCACTCCGCAGACATTTTTTCAGCCAGATCGGCATACCGGTGTGCATGGTCAATAATTGCCTCCATCACAATGATAAAGCTCTCCCAAGTATTCTTCCGACCAAGGGCATCTACGTCTACATTGTCAAGGGAAGCGATCTGTTTTCTACACTCGTCAATGTAGAAACGGTATCCCCTCTTGACCAAATTGTAATAATCCGGGGCGTTTGCGCCAGTATCCTTTTCTCTACTGCCAATCGTAAAGATGCCCAGTTCTTCCATCAAAGCAGACTCACTATCGATCTGTTCCTTTGTATAGTCGCCAAAGGTATGCCCCTTCCACTTGGAGGCCAAATCCTTGAGTTCCTCTTTCTCTCCGGGAAGGAATTGGTATGGATCATATGCGCGGGTGTCTGCATTTTCAATCTCGTCTGACAACCAAGAGAGGACATCCACAAAAACGGGGCATCCCACTAGCCGTGACGCCGTGTGGCCCGCCAGTAAAGAGTCCTCATCAATAAAAATAGTTCGGTTTTCCAGAAAATATTTAAAAAACTTGGCACGATGTAAAACCATCGGCTCATTGGACACTTGGCTATAGTACTTTGTGACCAATCGAGCACGGTCCAAACAGATTGTCGGTGTCGTTGTGCGCTGACGCTCCCGCAATCGCTTTATTCTTTCAGACAGCATAAAAAATCCCCCTTTTTTTCTCACATTGAAGTATCTTGCTGATACAAGTAATCAAAACTTCTTTATCGGCTCACGCTTAATGGGCGGGCCTGCCTTCTTTTAATTCAGTGGCTGTAGAGCTGATAGTCTGTAAGCATCACACCCCGGCAGTTCATGGTATCGGACAACTCCTCCACCAGATTCTTGACGCCAGCGGTCTTGATGGCCAGCATCATGATGTAGGGATCTTTGACATCGATGAAATTGTTCAGATAATCCAGCATATTGTCCTTTAGTTGCGTGCCTCTGGCCACCAAGTCAGCTGCTTCCTGATCCACTGCACAGAAGTCGATTGCATGGAGCACTTCCGGCACATATGCCTCCAGCTCCCTAGCCAGCGCCAACTTCCGGACAATCTCCTCGTTGGTCACCTGATCATCCAGTCCACAGTCCGCCATCACAGTGACAGCGTGCCCGGTCTGATAGTAAACTTGGCCCGCCATATCAAAGAGCAGGCAGGTGCACAGGTGTGCATCGTTCAGGCCGATCTGCCCCTTTGCCCGGCCCAGCTTGTTAGTGAATACCATGGAACCAAATGCCTCATCCCCATGGATCTGCTTCAGAGCTGCAAGGAACACCAAGCGCTTATAGGGGGAGTGGAACATATCACCGAAGGAGTGGGCCACCTTTGCGCCCAGCAGATCCTCGGCGATGTACTTCTCTATCAGAGCCATCCCAATCAGCTGGCCCATATCGCCGCACTTATCGCCATATCCGTCGTCCAGATTGGAGTGGACCAAGGTACCGTCTGCCCGGTGCTCACCCATGACGGCCATCGCCATCACAGCGGAGCGGGTTCTGGCCTCGGTGTCCGGAAACTCCGGGTAGTCCCATCCGAAGAACTGAGAGATATTGCCCATGGTAGTAACGCCAGCCCTCAGGGCGGAGCAACAGGATTCAAAGGAAGCGGGACTGCCAATCATATTGTCTCCCAAGTGGGGCTGAGAGAAAGAGAAAGATGCCAGCTCCACCCAAGCATCAGGAGTATTAAGATATAGCCCGTTATGAGCTGCGGCATCCTGTCGCATGGTGGCGGGGAGGGCCATGGAGGGATCCAGTGATACACCGAAGCGGTCCAGGACCACGCCGCTCTCAGCCAGCTGGCCCTCCAGCCGGGTCATGTCCCGTACCATGGCCTCCCGGCTGGGGAAGCAGAAGTGGGTGTGGTACATTAGTCCGCCTTTTCGGGCCATGACAGCCTTGTACTCCTTCTCAGACTTGAATCCGTGGGCTTTGCACCAGGCGGTCTGAGGAATCTGGATGGTCTTGGCCTCCCGGCGAGCATCCTCCAGGAAGGCAGCACTGTCCGCCTTTGGCATATTCTGCAGCAGTTCAGTCATCTTCCGGTTCACAAAAAGCCTCCCTATTTAAGAATATTCCCCCAGGGAAAAGGTTTCTGCCATGTCGCTTCCGATCAATCCATGATAATGCCGCCGTTGACATCCAGGATTTCGCCATCGATATAGGATACCTTATCATTGCACAGGAAACAGACAGCCTCCGCGATCTCAGACAGCTTGCCCAGACGGCGGGCGGGAATCCGGGGCAGGTAGGTCTTCCAGCGGTCAGAGGCCAGAACAGTCTTGGACTCCACCCAGCCGGGAGCTACGCAGTTGCAGTTGATACCAGTGCCGGCCAGCTCCAATGCAAAGGACTTCGTGAAGCTGATGACGCCGGCCTTTGCAGCAGAGTACACACCTACGCCCTCGGCAGGATTCTTACCGTCAATGGAAGCGATGTTGACAATACGACCATACTGATTGGGCAGCATGCTCTCCTTCACCACAGTCTGGGTCATGAAGAACAGGCCTTTTAGATCAATGCCCATCACGAAGTCGAAGTGCTTCTCATCGGCATCCATCACAGGGCAGGCCGGATAGACTCCTGCGTTGTTCACCAAAATGTCGATCTTGCCGGTTTCCTTTACGATCTTCTGGACACCCTCGCGGATCGCGTCCACATTGGAAATATCCAGCACCATGGGATAGACCTTGCGTCCCATCCCGCGGATCTTCTTCACCACTTCCGTCTCGTCATCAACCTTCAGGTCGGCAATGATGACGTCGGCACCGTATTCCGCGAACTTCTCTACGATGACACTGCCAATACCGCTGGCGCCGCCAGTCACCAATGCAATTTTGCCTTCAAACATATGTAAGACTCCTTCTTTTTCAAAATATATGGGCACTGATCAGATGATCAGTCCTCATGCACTTTCTGACCCTCGGGGTCCTTTTCATAGTCATAGCGATATATGCCTTTGTTCAAGGCCGCCCACAGGATGGAGAAGATGGGCACCAGATACATGAAGTAGTAGGGCAGATAATCCAGCGTGGCAACGCCCAGCGCACCGGCGATAAACACACCAGAGGAGCCCCAGGGAACGATCGGGCAGAAGGTCAGGGCACCGTCAGAGATGGAACGGGACATGACACACTTATCAATGCCCAGCTCCTCATACCGCTTGCCGAAGGCCTTGACGGGGACGAGAGCCGCCATATAGGGATCGCAGAACACATAGCCGCCCAGAGCGGATACGATAGTCGTGCTGGCTACCAGCCCCGTCTGGTTACGCACCAGGAAAGAGATCTTCTCCACGATGCTGGACAGCAGGCCAGTACGCTCGAACAGGCCGGCCATAGCCAGAGAGACAATCATCAGCATCAGAGTGGAGGCCATTGCCAGCATACCGCCGCGGTTGCAGATGGAAGCCACCGTCACGACGTCGGTCTCGACCGTGCAGCCGTGCATCATCACATACAGGGAATCACCAAAGCTGCGGCCCTGATACAGCCACGCGGTCAGGGCTCCGATGATGGCAGCCAGAGTCAGGGAGGGTACAGAGGGGACCTTCAGGATCAGCATGATAATCAGGGCCACCACAGGGATCAGGGTGGGCAGGCCCAGCTTGAAGGTCTCAGCCAACCCGCCGGTGATCTCTGTCACAGCGCTCATATCCATGTTCTCACCGCTGTGCCCCATGCCGAGGACAGTGAAGATAATGAGGGACACAACAAATGCGGGAGCGGTCGTCCACAGCATCCGGCGAGCGTGCTTGTAGATATCAACCTTGGACACACCGGAGGCGAAAATGCAGAAGTCGGACAGTGGAGACTGCTTGTCGCCGAAGAAAGCGCCGCAGCAGACCGCGCCGGCGGTGATAGCGACCGGGATGCCCAAGCCCATGGAGATGCCGATGAAAGCAATACCAATGGTGGAGGCGGTGGTCCAGGAGGAGCCCGTCATCGTGGACATGATCGCACACATGATGGCCACAAAGGGCAGGAAAATCGCGGGGTTGATCAGCTCCAGGCCCAGATAGATGATGTAGGGCACAGTGCCGGCCGCCATCCAGGTACCCACCAGCATACCGATGATGCAGATGATCATCAGCACCTGAGTGGATTCACTGATGGACTTGATCATGGCGTGCTCCAGATCCTTATAGGGGACGTGGAGGCACATGCCATAGAGGAGAACAACCGCCGCCGCAAAGACGACGGGGATATGCGCGTCCAGCCCCAAGACAAGGATTCCCACCAGAATGATGGCAGTGGCAAGCACAAATACCAGCAGAGACAATCCGAATGTTGCCTTTTTCTCATAAACTTCCTTTTTCATATGAGCATCATTCCTTTCATTCATTTTCATTAGCAGCTATAAGTGAAACTGAAAAGCACAGGAATTCAAAGGATCACACCTATAGGTGAAAAAAATTCAATCAAATTGAAAGAAGTCAAATCAGCAAGATAAGATGCCATCTGCCAGCAGGAGGCTCATTCAGTTCGCATCTGCCCGTATCAAAACAATGTCCTGTACTCACGGACTTGTGAACAGTGCCCAGACAACAGGACGATGGATAGAATCATAGCCGCTTTTATGCTTCCCCCATTTTTCATTTCAGCTGTAGCGCACTCCATACTCCTTGCGGTCTCCCAAGACGCCCTTTACCACATCGGCGTTTCCGGGCGGGCACCCTACCACCCAGCGGAATCCCATCTCATCGGCCAGCTTCTTGGCGCAGATACCGACGCACACGGTATTCTCCGCATTGGCACCCTCTGGCAGATGCTCCTTGGTGCAGGGGCCGACGCAGACATTCATATTCTCCAGATACAGGAATAGGTCCTGAGCCTTCATATCCATCAGTGCGCTGATGACAGTGTTGTGGCAACCTGTACAGGCGTCCTTGCTGAAAATCAGATTGAAGGACGTGGGAATCCCCTCAATCGTCACCTCACTGGAGCGCTTGAAACGGCTGGCAACCTCCTCGATCTGCTTCCCAACCACTTCGATCTTCTTCAGGTCCATCTCGCCCATACCGCGTTTATGAGCGGCCTCGGTAATCATAACCTCTTCCGGCTCATAACCCATGATCTTTCCCGTAACAGCCTCGCAGGCCACCAGGTCCTTGGAGCCAATAATCAGATCCATCTCCTTGGTCTCGCCGAAGATGGGACCCAGTCCCTGCTGACCGAACGTGCCGTCCACGATCTCGAGAACAGGCTTGAGGGTCTTGCACCAGTCTACCACACCCTCGATCAGTCCCTGCTTGTGGAAGTCCTTTTTCTGCACATCCGTCAGTAGGCCCTTGAGGTTTTTCAAGCCCAGTGTAATCTCCGTTTGATCATGGGTCTTCATGACCGGTACAGTGATGATGGCATCCGCATCGCGGACCAGTTCCCAAGTATTGATTTTGTCAAATACCACGCCATCCTTCACTGGCATGACGCATCTGGCATTCTCTTTATTCTTGAGGTCAATGACGGGAATGCCTTTGTCTCTCAACTCCTGATAGCCGCACTTGGCAATGGTCAGCTCTGTGTCAGCACCTGCAGCGGAGGATTCTGCAATAACCGGCACGCCGCCCACAGCCTGCACAGCCTCATAGATTGCAAGGCAGACTTCCCACCGAGTGATGCCGCCGGAGAGACGGTCCGTGGGGCAGGCCACCAGATTCGGCTTGATGATGACCTTATAGCCGGGCTTGATAATATCCTCCAGACCGCCGATCTGTTCAATTACCTGATCAACTGCCTTCTTGATGGATTCGTAGCTTTGATCCTGCGTTTTCACTACAGCAACTTTTGACATATGCACACAACCTCTTCCCCTTATAAAGTTGACCGCCAGATAGACCCCGCGAGTGGCCTAACCCTCGTCCAAGTAATGCCATCTTTACCGAATGATGCTATTACTTAAAAACAGTATAATGCATAGCAAGCCGCAATGTAAATGAATATTTCTATGGCAGATTCCACAAATTCTCGAATTCCAATATGCGGATTTCAAAATATCTTTTTTTTCAAAAATCGGATTTTTTTAGAAAAAGGAATTGTGAAAGAACAATTTCTCCTGTAAAATAAGAAATAGCCTCATGTAAATCGCTGGGGTTCTGGCAGAGGCATCCAGGAAATCCAGTAGAAAGCAGATGTGATATGAAACTTTCCGATATTGCCATTTCCAAACTGCTTGATCTAATCACCGTGCAGAAAAAGTACCAACCGGGAGACAAGCTCCCCAACGAGGCTGGTCTGGCGCAGGAATTGCATGTCAGTCGTAACACCGTCAGAACCGCTGTCCGCTATCTGGTTGGTCAGGGTGTGTTGGAGATCCAAATCGGCCGCGGAACCTATGTGTCCAAACAGTCGCCCGTAAGCGAGGACTTTGGATTTGACGCGCTGAAATATATGCACCTAAAGCTGCGCGACCTCTACGAACTGCGGCTGATGCTGGAGCCTCAGATGGCCTATTATGCGGCTTTGCGGGCAACGGACGAGGAACTGGCACAGATCCTTGCGCTGGGCAGACAGGTGGACAACCACAGCTACACCAAGAACGAGGATCTGGAGGGGAACCAACTGTTCCACAACGCCATCGTACAGGCCACACACAACGAATTCAGCGTCAAGCTGATGGAACTGCTGCACAAAGCCCTGATCCAATCCTTTCGGGAAAACAAAGTCCAGCAGACCATGTCCGAGGACAGCTTGCTGGATCATCAACTTATTATGCGGTTTCTGCAAAACAGAGATGCTGACGGAGCCAAGCTTGCTATGGAACTACACATGAAACACGCTCTGCGCGACTATAAGATATGAGGACTTCGTGGTCCAAGAAATTGCCCGTCTTCCTCACAAAATTCCCCCGATATTTTCATTTCCTAAAAGCATTTGCCAAAAAAGATCCTCTCCCTACAAAACAGCGGACTCTCGATTCCATATCGAGAGTCCGCTACTATTTTGATGGTAAGCGTCAAGCAATTTATTTTGAAAATCTCTCAGAACGGGAATATGCCCGTCAGATTGGCCTTTCCCAGAAAGGGGTCAACAAACGGAAACATAAAATTTTGAAAGAACTCCGAAAGATGATGAAAAAATAATTTTTTTGGTTCTCAGCACCCCTCTGAACTCGGCTTAATAGTGAAGGGTACTTTAGCCTCCTTCAGAAACCCAACTGCTGAAGCCGGCAGTTGATAAGTGCACCTTGTAAACAGAATATCCGACAGCGGATTCCCATCAGCTGACAGTCCCCCGGAAGGGGAAAAGCGATGCAGCGGATGCGCGAAGACCACCTGTGCAGGTGGAAGTCTGCATCAACGACGGCAGGAAAGGTGCAGAGCGGTTCCATCTAGCCCAAAGCAGCTCTGGCAGGCTGTTTCGCCACGACCCTGTCAGCCTATAATGGTACACCTGTCCCGCATATGCGGGAGCAGCTCGGAGAGTTCCTCGGAGGGGTGAGATTCCCGTAGGACGTTGCCAAACGCCGATCCGTATGTCGCCCATCAGCTCGAGAAGTAGTGTCGAATAGAGCTGAGTAACAAGAAATAGATTTTATAAGTGTCCGCCTTAGAGTATGGTTTCGCAAGAGAAGCAGAAAGCTTCAGAGGTCGAGACACGATTCGCGGGCCGGGGCCTACGAACTGGCCCACAGTAAAAGCTTCCTGGCTATGCTCGTCGGAAGTCGGATTGTCGTTCCAAAGGATCGGCTGTTGGCCTGGGTAGACCGGAAAGTGTCTGAACGGATTTAAAACAGGAGATGAGAAAATGTCCAATCGGAAAAACCGTGGAGATGGCAGTATTCGAAAGCGTGCAGACGGTCGTTGGGAAGGTCGTTATACGGCAAGCCGGAACGAGGAAACCGGGAAACTCATTTACAAAAGTGTTCTGGCAAGGACACAAGCCGAGTGTAAGCGGTAGCTTCGGGAAGCGGTTTGGAATCAGGAACATGAAGCAGCGCCACTGACCGGTTTGGCTCAGGAAACGCAAGGAGCTTCTGCGCCACAGATGAATTGTCAAGAGTACACAATCGCACAGTGGCTTCAGACCTGGTACGATCTCTATGCGAAGCAAAATATTCGAGAAAGCCCCCGGTTACAATACAGTTATTTTATAAATCATCTGGTGATCCCGCAAATCGGTGAAATTCCGTTGAGTCAACTGACCGGACTGCGTCTCCAGATTCTTTATCAAGACCTTCGTACCAATGGGAGGGTACGGTCTCAGAAGCGGATGGGTCCCGGTCTGAGTCCTAAAACGGTCCGCAGTGTTCATATGCTTCTGCACGCCGCATTGGAACAGGCGGTTCGTGCCGGTATCATTGCTAAAAATCCGACGATGGAGTGCAAACCTCCAAAACTGGAGCAGAAGGAAATGAAGGTCAACCAGCCGCAGCAGATCGGGAACTATCTGCAGGCGGCAGCAGAGCGAAACGTGCTGCCGATGTTCTTCCTGGAACTGACCACCGGCCTGCGCCGCGGCGAGCTGCTGGCCCTGCTCTGGAGCGATCTGGCCCCACAGAACAGAAGCATCTCTGTGACGAAATCTGACAGCCGACTGAATGGAGAACTGGTGGTGAGTCAGCCCAAGACCCAGCATTCCATCCGGACGCTTCTGATCCCGCAGTAGGCTGTGGATCTGTTGGTACAAGAACACAGTCTGCATCCAAATAATCCATATCTGTTCCCTTCCCCAACAACTGGAACCATGTACAGCCCTGAGACCGTGGCACGAATCCACAAGAGAATCCTTCGGGATGCCGGACTGGAGGGCTGCCGTTTTCATGATCTGCGGCATACTTTTGCCACCGTGGCCCTCCAGAACGGTGTCGACATTAAGACGCTCTCCGGGATGCTGGGCCACTACTCCTCCGGCTTCACGCTGGATACCTACACCCATGTGACGCGGAAAATGCAGGAGGAAGCGGCAGAGAAAATGGGGCAGTTTATGGAGATGAAGCTGTGATGAAAGCACCTGAAATCGTCCATTTTTTCCAGCTCCGTCTAATTAAAGTGCTCCCCAAGTCAAGGACAAAATCATTTGACCCATTGCGGCAGCATTCCGGCGGGGTGCTCACCTGTGGAGATGTACTCGTAAAATTCGTTTGGGGACAGCTTCGCCAAGTCCCACTGGCAGCGGTCCTGGTTGTAATAATCCATCCAGCGGTCAATGGATGCCTTCGCATCCGCAAAGGATGTCCAACCGGGGATCTCACCGGCCAGCTCGTCTTTCATGTGCCCGAAAAAGCTCTCCTGGGGTGCGTTGTCCCAGCAGTTGCCCCTGCGGGACATGGAGCGCCGCAGCTCCCGGCTCTCCACCAGTTGAATGAATTTCAAGCTGGTGTAGTGGGTGCCCTGGTCACTGTGGATCACAGTCTCTTTGTTCAGCGAGGTGCCGTAGTTCTGCACCAGCCGCTCCACCATCTCCAGAACGAAATCCACTTCCAGAGATTCGCTCACGGCATAGGATAAGACCTGTTTCGTGCAGGCGTCCAGGATCGTGGACAGATAGCAGAACTTCCCATTCAAAGGGATATAGGTAATATCCGTCAGGAGGATGGCCCTGGGACCGCGTGATTCAAATTCCCGGTTCACCAGATTCTCCGCGGTGCTGCCCATCCGGATAGACCTCTGTAATCTGCGGTAGGGATTCGGCTTCCGAATGGGGCAGGTGAGACGGTACTTCCGCATGAGCCGGCGGATTTTCTTCACATTCATCCGCACGCCCATGTGCAGCAGCCGCATGTGGATGCCCCGGGCGCCCTTTGCGTAGCTGCGGAACCGGTACGCCTCTAAAATCCACTCAAAATCTGCCCGGTCCCTCTGCTCCCTCGTTTCCCTGGCTCGTTCGGAACGCACCCAGTTGTAATAGCCGGAGCGGGACACACCGGCCAATTCGCACAGCTCTTTCACGGTGAGGATGTTCTTCCGGTCCGCCAACGCCTCCTGGATGGCCGCGAACCGTTCTCCGGCACTGTCCATGACTACTGTTCCGGCTTGTCGTGCAGCCGCATGACTTTTTTTAAAAACGCCATCTGCTGCTGGAGGCACAGGATCTCCCGCCGCATCCGTCTGGCAGCTTCGACAGACGGGGAGTCCGCCGATGTTGTCTCCTTCTGCAGGCGCACGCCGCCCCGGGTGCCCTCACGAAGCCCTTCCAGAGACTTGGCTTCCCGCCGAATGCGCTTGGTGGTGTTGTGGACCCGCTCGAAGCCCAGGACTTCCGTGTTATAGCCCAGCTTGCGGAAGGCGGCCGGTCCGGTGTACCCTTGCAGGCTCAAGGCCCAGAACGCCTCCTTGAAGGCGAGGGTGTAGGAGATCGTGTCCGCTGTCACGCACCGTGTGTACGGGTTTGCCCGTAGATGCCGGATCTCCTCCGGCGTGAATTGTTTTTTTGTGCTCATGCAGCACCTCCATCTGGTGATCTTATTTTATCACAGATGAGGTGCCTCTGACCCTATGGGTCAAATGCGTGTCCACTAAACGGGGCCGTGGGTCAAATCCATCGTGTCCATTTTCTTGGGTACAGTTTAAAATAGAAAATGGGTCAAAAAATGGGTCAGGGAAAATGAAGTCACCCAAAAAGTACAAAAAATCCGCCGATTTCACCAGAAATCAGCGGATTTTTGGTCCGAGTGGCGGGATTTGAACCCACGGCCTCTTGGTCCCGAACCAAGCGCGCTACCAACTGCGCTACACCCGGATAGCTGCCTCTCTTCCAGGGCACCAAGGCCCCGCAAAGCAACGTAGTTTATTATACGGAATTTTTTGGCCGTTGTCAAGTGTGGAAGTTGTTTCGATCCCTATCTCCCAGGACTGCGGCCCCAAGGCCGGGGGCACGGTATGCGTGCCCCCGGTTTGATTGCCTCGTTGGTTCAATGCTTTTTTCAGTCTCTCTTCCTGCCCTTCCGGCCCAGAATCACGATGGCTGCTGCGCCAGCCAGAGAGGCCGCCAGCAGTGCCAGATACAGCGCCAGCTGGGCAGTGTCTCCCGTGGGAACAGAGTCATCCGGTTCATCAGGGTGCCCCGGTTCGTCCGGCGTATCCGGCATATCAGGATCCGGGCTTTCGTCCGGGTCAGGGGTCGGATGCGGATCTGGATCCGGCATGGGATCGGGACCCGGGTCTGGATCCGGCTTGGGGTCTGGATCTGGATCCGGGTCCGGCGGCGGGGTCGTGTCGTCATAATTGATGATCAGCACTTCCGCCGTGTCTCCGAACGGGACCGTCCCGGGGTTGTGCCCCTCGACGCGGGTCCCATAGCCGTCCACACGCGCCTCTGCCACTGTGTAGCCGACGCCGGAGGGCAGGCCCTTGGCTGTCTTGCTCTCCCCGTCTTTCAGGGTAAATGCTGCCACGCCGTCCTGGAACGTCATATCCCCGCAGATGCCGTTGATGGACTTGTCGTCAAGCGTGACGGTGAAGGAGAAGTCCCTCTGCCGGTCACCGCTGTACACTTGCTTTTTGACGGTCAGGTTCCCCTTTCCGTTGATGACGTTCCATCCGTCCACCCGGCTGCCGTAGCCATCCACCGGCTCCTCCTGCACAGTGTAGGTGTACGCCCGGCCACTGTCGTCGTAGGCGGGCCAGCTGCCGAAATCATAGGTCCAGCTGCCGTCGGCGTTCGGGGTGACTTCCCGCTCGGCAACTTTGGTGCCGTTCTGCAGGAGGCTCAGCGTGATGGAGTTCGGACGGTCGTCCGCTCCATCACCCACCCAGGTCTTCCGCCCCTGGATGGCAATTTCCGTCTCCTTGCCGCCCAGTGTGTTGGTCAGAGCCAGCGTACCGCTCCCTGTCACAGTGTACGACTCCAGGTGTTCTTCCTCCACCCAGTAGGTATAGGGATTGCCGCTGCCGTCCGTATCCGGCAGATGCTCAAAGGTGTATGTCCAGACATCGGCGTTTCCGTCCTGGGCATTTTTCGCGGACAGCGTCACTTCGCCTGCTACTTCGCCCTGGGCTGCCGGATCCGTTCTGCGGTAGAGGGTCAGCTTCAGCGTCTCCGGGCGAAGGCCCTGCGCGTCACTGTCATCCCGCCAGGTTTTGGAGACCGGGATGTTCGTATAGCCCCTGTTGGTGATGGCAGTGGTGAACGCCACCGTAGTTTCCGTCGGTTCTCCATGATCGTAGATCACTTCCATGTCCTCGTCCGGGGTTCCCTGTTCAATGGCGTAATAATAGTATTTCTGGTTCTGGCTGTTTACTTTGTCCAGCTCTCCGAAAATATGGCGCCAGTTATTGGCCGCAGACAGCTCTGCGGTCATGCCGGCGACCTGCTCCACTCCATCCACGCCGGTCTTCCCGATCAGGTTTTTGTCCGTGGTCCGCCAGAGTTCCATTGTGATCGGATGTTTCTTGGCATCCGCGGTGTGCCATTTCTTTTCCACTGTCAGGGATGTCACAGCTTTATTGGTGAATTGGAATTCAGGGTAGGTCCCATCCACATCGGTCTTGTTTTCCTTTTTCGTATCTCCCACCTGGACGTAGCTGCCGCTGACCGCTTCGGTCACGCGGTATTCTGTCTCGGAGTCGGAGTCCGGCAGATAGCTGCCCGGCATTCGGGCTGGGAGGTTCTCCCAGACGGCTTTCCACTCTGCGTACTCGTAATAGGGTTTGTCCAGATCAGGATCCGCAGTTCCATCCAGCGTGACGGATACAGCCGTCAGGGTCTTCCACGTATACGCCGGGCCCTCTGCCGGATTCTCCAGCGGAACCGCATATTGCAGGTGCAGGGTGACCTGGGCGCCCTCCTCGCCGGCAGGCATCCACGTCTTGCCGGCAAAGACCTTGGTGGTCTGCATGTCGTTGGCCGCTGTGGTGAGGAAGCCGTCGTCAGACTGCCCGCCATAGGTGTAGGCCGCCGTGTACGCCTCGTTGTAGGAATCTCTGAGCAGGACATAGCTGCTCAAATCGACTGCTCCGTTCGTCATTTGATATCCTGGCTCAAGCTCCACGGCGCGATAGGTGTACTCCCTTTCCGCATTCTGTTTCGGCAGGCCGGAAATCGTCATCCCTACCGGCGATTCAACCGTGCCCTCTGTATCCGTTCCGGTGAGGGTCACTACCAGATCCTGCTTTTGACCGTTTTCGCCGGTCACCTGGACGGCTTCCCATGCTGCCGCTTCCCAGCCGACAGATAGATCCGTGGTCCGCTGAATCAGGAAGCTGGTCTCCCAGGTCTTGCCGGCTTCGTCTGTATCCGGACGGGTGCCATAGACGTTGTTCCGGTCGTTCGTCCAAATCTTCTGCACCTGCAGCGAGGTCGTCGCCAGCTTGTTGATGATGGTGGTCGAATTTCCGGATTCCGTGTAGGTGTCTTCAATTCCCGTGAAAAGGCCGCCGCTGTCTGCAACAGTGTATGCGAACTCTTCACCGCTGGTATCGACTGTAATCGTCACGGTTCCGCCTTGATAAGCGATTTCCGTCTCCACCACGCGATAGGACAGCTCCGAAATCCCGCTGTCTTTTTTTACTACACGCGGCAGGTTCTCACAAGCTCCACTCCAGGAATCATAGATATGCCGGTTTTCCAATGTGATCGAAAAACCATTGAGTATTCCGGCATCCTTCAGTTTCTCGTACGCGTCTTCTCCCAGGTTCTCCTGCGTGAAATAGTCCGCTGCCCTCTGCCAACCTCCGCTCTTTCCCTCCTTGACATACAGCTCAAAGGTGACGGACATCTCGCCAAGGTCCATGTAATCGGCAGTGATGGGCTCGCCATCGCTGCCCACCCACCGCTTGGTGAAGGGGGCTCTGGTCTCCAGAGAGTTTTTCAGCTCCTTCATGTGGATGGTGTCACCGTCTGCGGAGTCCTCACCCGCTGTCCCATTGCCGGTGAAGTAATATTGGTACTGCTCATACGACGCTTCCTTCAGATCGGAGTTCAGCTCTTCCTTCACGGTGTACACCCACCGGGCGCCGTTGGGGGCCCACTTTTCCAGCTCCGTCTGGGGCTGCGCGGCGGGAGGCGTCTCTTCGGAGGGAACCCGGGAATCGGGGTCTCCGATCTGATCCGGATCTTCCGCGGGATCTGTCGATGTGGCCGGACCGCTGCCGGTGCCGCCATGTTCCCCATCCGCTGGATCGCTTTGCAGGCTGGTGGCACTGAGGGTTTGCTCCTGTGCGACAGACTGACCGTCCCCGTCTTCCGCCGGGGACGCCGGATTCTGCTCATCTTCCTCCCCATCTGCGGGAGACTCCGGATTCTGCGTATCCTCCTCGTCCGTGGGAGGATCGGCGGGCTGGTTTCCCTCCTCCGGGGGCATTTCTGTGGGCGGCGTTGTCTCCTCTCCCTGGCCGGGGCCCGGTTCGGCGGGCTCTTCCGCATCCGGATCGTCCGCACCCCAGATCTGATAGGTCCACTTTCCGGTTTCTGCATCCTGGGTCCACTTGACGGTGTAGTCCTCGCCCTCTGTCAGCTTCTCCTCGATGTGCGGGTCGCCCTGCCCCTCCTGGGCAGCGGCGCGGCGGGTCACAGTGAGCCGGATGACGGGGACCAATGTACCATCTTTCCCCTCTTCATAGGGGGCATCCGGACGCAGACCGAAGGCGTCGTCAAAGTCCTCCCAGGCTTTTTGGCCCGTGAGGGTGACGAATACCGGCCCCGCAGTGATCCCCACCCGCCGGAGATAGACTGCCAACTCCTTCTGCAGACAGGCAGGAATCAGGACGTACTGCGCTCTGCCGTCACAGGCGGTCAGAACACGTCCCTCCTCCACCGCCCGGACCGTCACCCGGTTCAGCTCACTTACGCGGATCCCTGTCAGGGCAAAGACCTTCACCATCAGATACGTACGCTCCCGGCCCAGATTCCGGGCTGTGGCCAGCAGGCGCAGATACTCAGTCCGGCTCAACTCCGGCTGGATCTCCTCTTCGGTGTCCAGCTGGCCGATCAGCTGCAGATCCCGCCGCCCCAGATAGGCCAGCAGCCCATTGGCGGCGGACACATGGGTGTTGGCTGTACCGGGCGAGTAGCCTTCCCGCAGCAAGGCGGCGCGCCAGAGCTCCAGTGTGTCTGCAGCCACCCGCTTGTCCTCCGGAAGAAAGTGGTAAAACGCCTCCAGCTTGGGGCGGTAGACCTGGATCGTCTCCCGCCGGCGGCCCCGGGCCGCCAAGCTGTCCAGATACCGGCAGACTTCTTCCCAGGTAACTGTCAGCTCCGCCGGCGCCGCGGTCCTGTCCTGTAGTGCCGTTTCCATCGCCTCACGCATTGGGCATTCTCTCCTCTCCAAAGCCGCTTTCACTGTCTGAATGCTTTCCAAATATCTCCTCCGTATCCATCTCTTTCCGATTTACAACAGAACAATGATTCTGTTGTAAACCTGTCATCGGCTGGAAATACGGTGCCAGAGCACGAAGAGTCGGTTTTGGCCGAAACGGCTCCTTTCCCTTTTGGGCCGCAAAATTGGAATCCTCAAAAAATCCAAACCGCAAAAAAGGACATTGCTTTTGTGGTTTTTTTGTTTTATACTAACTATATTCCAATGTATGTAGTGGAGAGAGCTTTGTCGATTTACAACAGAATCATTGTTTTGTTGTTAAACGATCAGCCGCATTTTTTCCAGAATCTGTTCATGGGCCCTGGCGCTCACTGCCACATAAATCCGGGTTGTCTCAATGGAGGAATGGCCCAGAAGGTCCGCCAGATGCGCCAGATCCTTCTCCTGTTCATAAAAGCACTTGGCGAACAGGTGCCGCAGATTGTGCGGGAATACCTTTTCCGGCATCACGCCGGCCTCCCGGCAGAGGGTTTTCATTTCATGCCAGATGTTGCTGCGGTCCAGGGGCCGCCCGGTGCGGGTGCGGAACAGGGGCCCCTCCTGGATATCCTGCGCCCTGGCATACCGCCGCAGGCGTTCCGCCAGTTCCTGTGGCAGCAGGACGGTCCGGCACTTTCCCTTCAGCCGGATCTCCGTCCGGCCAGCACGCAGGGCCTCCGTCGTGATGAAGCGCAGTTCGCTCACCCGGATACCGGTGGCGCAGATCGTCAGCATCACGTGGTACAGCCGCTGGTTCTTGCGCCCCTTGGCAATGGAGAGCAACCGGCGGTACTCCGACTCCGTCAGGTCCCGCTGCTCCTCCCGAAACGCCCGCCGCTGAACCTTCAGCAACTTCACCTCGCAGTGCTCCGCTCCACAGAACCGCAGATACGCGTTCACAGCAGAGAGCTTGTTGTTGACCGTCAGAGCCCTGTACTGCTGCTGCAGGCGCTCCCGGTATGCCAGAACACCCGCCTTGGTCACCGGGGCGCCGCACAGAGCCAGTCGCAGCTGTTCCGCCTCCTGCACGTATTTTTCCACTGTGGCACGGGCCTTCTCGTTTTCCACCAGAAATTCCCGGAACGCGGAGATAGACTGTCCTGTGAGCGTGATTTCTTCCATCTTGACTCCTCCTAAATCCGCCCGCACAGACGCGGGTATTTTTTGTAAGCATACCCAAAATGGCGTCGGATATGTTCCGCCTATGGAGATGCTTTCCAAAAAAGTTCCGAATTGCGCAAAAAGGCAGCCCGCGGAGAATCCCTCCGCGGGCTGCCTTACAGTATGCTGTTGTTTTTTATCGGCCTCCCCAGACCCGGTAGAGCTCGCTTCCCCGTTCCCGCAGGCGCTCGTTCAGCCAGGAGCGCAGGGATGCCATGCCCTCCTCCGTCCAGGGGAAGGTCTCCGTCTCAATGTGCTGGGCCTTTTCAAAGCAGATGTTCTCATAGACCCAGGCCTGGACGGTGCCATCGTTCACCTTTCCCATCCGCTGGAAGCGGTAGCGGAAGGTGCCGAGGGAGCCGGGAAAAATCTCCGACTTCTTCAGAAAGTCCAGGGTCAAAAATGCGAATGGATCTTCCATCGGGCAGTTTCTCTCCTCCATCAGGCCGCCTCCGTCTCCCGGCGGCAGACCTTGATCCCCGCGATGGTCAGCGCGAACACGAACCAGAAAATGCACATCACCCGGGGATAGTTCCACAGGTAATCCGCCAGACCGCACACCATGGCGCCGCACAAAGCCGCCGCTCCGGCACAGGTGATGGTGCGGGCGGCAGAGGGGGCGCAGTGCCGGACCGTGCGGGCCGCCTTTTTGATGTTCCACAGCATGGAGCCCACAAAGCCCAGGAACCCCAGCAGTCCCGCCTCGATCCATACCTGCAGGTAGAAGTTGTGGGCGTGAACGAAGGGCGCTTCTGCGTGGTAGAGGTTGAAGTCGCTGATGTAGTCCTGCACGGCGGCGGTGCCCAGACCCGCGCCGGAGACGGGAGACGTCCGGATGACCTCCAGTGCCGCCTGATACAAGGGGATGCGGCTGGCAGTGGAGGTATCCGCCGGATTGAAGATCGTCAGGACCCGGTGCCAGATGGTGTCCGGCAGGAAGGGGACCATCACCACGCACAGCACCGCGAAGGCGGGGATCAGCTTGGGCTTCCACAAAAACACCAGCACCACCATGGCACAGGCCATGCCAACCCAGCTGGCCCGGGAGTAGGTCATGCCCAGAGCCAGCACACCCACGGCAAACACGCCGCAGGCCGTCACGCGGGAGATGCCCCGCTTGGAGCAGAGGATCAGCGCCAGTACCAGGGGCAGCAGGAGGATCAGCACCTCTGCAAAGGTGTTGGGGTTGTCGAAATAGGACTCCACCCGGCCGGGCATACCGGCGTTGACCTCCAGGTCCACATAGGACTCGTTGACCTCCACGCCCTGGATCCGTTGGTACACACCGTACAGCGAGGACACCAGCACACAGACCCCACCGCCGGCGGCCAGCCGCTTCAAATCCTCTGGGCCCCGGACAGCGCTGACCGTCACCAGCACACACATCGCTGCGGAGATATGGTAGAGCAGGAAGCGGAAGGAGGCGGAGGGCTCATAGGAGAACAGCACCGCCAGGAACATGGCTCCGAACAGCACCACCGGATAGAACCCGATGTGCCTCACGTCCAGCCGGAAGTCCCGCCGGGACATGGCCCCGGCATAGAACAGCACCAGCAGGGCGGCAAAGCCCAGCATACTATATGCGTTGTTCCAATGAGAGAAGGGAATCACCCACAATAGCATGATGAGCCAGGATTGGGCGACGGCGGTCTCATGTCCCATCTCAAAGGCCAGACGGGAGAAAACGCTGTCATCAAACGTAGCCCGCAGGGCAAGGTACAGCTTGTGGAGCAGCCAGGCAGGCAGGTTGATGAGGCCCGTCAGCAGCCGGCAGAGGATGCTCTCCTCCCAGGCCCGGGCCGCGACGCCCTCCCGACACAGGACCCGGAGAACACGGCTCTCGTCGATCTGGCGGTTACACCAGGCGCCCATGCGCACCAGGCAGCGGTGGACGGCGCTGTCATAGTAGACGGTGCACAGCACCGCCCAGAGGTGATACAGATAGCTTTCGCGGAGAATGCTCATGCAGGGAAACCTCGTTTCTTCAGATGCGGTTTTTGATCCGGTACAGCTGGGAGAGCAGCCAGAAGCGGCCCCCCCGCACCAGCTTTGCTGCCAGCTGCTTGTTGCGGCTCATGCCGGCGGGCGACAGCGTCCGGATGGCGTGGGCCATATCCGGCCGCGCGCACAAGGCCTGGATGGTCTCCTGCCGCTGCCGGAGGGTCTTGGGATTGCCCGGGGCGTACTCGTTGCCGATGGCGATCAACAGCCCGGCCCAGTTGGAGTTCTCCCGCCACTGGGGGCGGCCGGGCGTCAGGCCGTACCGGGCGGCCAAGTCCTCCTTCCGCTCCATGAAGCGGCCGAAGACCTGCTGGAAGTCCTTCATATACTTGTGGGTGGCGGAGGCCGGATTCTGGAGATAGCGGTACAGGGGCGTCTCCGTCACCGCCAGGCGCCGGGCGTTGCAGAAATACTCCATCAGGAACAGCTCGTCTTCCAGATAGGCGCCCTCATAGCGGAGATGGAGTCTGTCAAAAATCTCTGCGGAGAACAGATAGCGCCAGATGAATCCATTGAACACCGGCTGGGCCAGCCGGTCCCCCAGCAGGGGATTGACGATTTTCTCCCGGATAGCGTCGGCGTCGTAGATCCCGGCGGGCAGCACCGGCTCCGGCGTCTCGCTGCCATCAGGCCACAGGTTCAGGTGCGCACAGGCGGCGGTATCCGCCCCGGCCCGCTCCCGCAGGTTCCACAGCGTCTCCAGGCACTGGGGCTCGTACTGATCGTCGGAGTCCAGAAAGGCGATATAGGTCCCCCGGACATGGTCAAGGCCCACATTCCGGGTCTCGCTGACGCCGCTGTTGCGCTCCTTGTGGAACACCCGGATGCGGTCATCCTCCCGGGCCAGCTCATCGCAGAGAGCCGGGGAGCCGTCGGTGCAGCCGTCATCCACCAGCAGCAGCTCCCAGTCGGAAAAGGTCTGCCGCCGTACGCTCTCCACGCAGTCTCTGAGAAATTTCTCCGCCTGATAGACAGGCACAATGACGGAAATGCTGGGCATAGACAGCCTCCTTGCGCCCTCCGGCGCCTCTCTTCAGTCTGCGGCGCGGAAACTCCGGCGCCCTCCCCCCAGAATCTGGGGCTCTTACACGGAGTTATTGTACCCGATTTCCCCGGGAAGGTCAACGTCTTTTCCCGGAAAAGCCGGGCATACTAGGAGCGAGGTGATCCAATATGAACGATATCGAGCTGCTCCAATACGTCCATGAGACGGCGGAGATGGGCATTGAGGGGCTGAACAGCCTGGACGGGCAGGTCCGGGATGACAGCCTGCGGCGGGTTCTGAGCCAGCAGGGCGCCGAGTACCGCCAGATCGCGGATCAGGCGGAGCGCCTGCTCCGGTCTCTGGGAGAGGAGCCCAGGGACCCAGGCCTTCTGGCCAAGGTGTCCGCAGAGGTCATGTCCACTTTCAAAACGCTGGCAGACCCCTCTGCATCCAACATCGCGGAGATGGTCATTCAGGGAAACACCATGGGGGCCACCAAAAGTACCCGGCATCTGGGGGACTACGCCGGTGGAAACCGTGAGATCCGAAATCTCGCGGAGCGGCTGCTGCACACCGAGGAAGCCAACGCCGCCCAGATGAAGCAGTTCCTGTAACACACCCGGCGCAAAGCAGAGGAGGAGCCTCCCACGGGAGGCTCCTCCTCTGTTCAAAGGACCGGCAGCAGATCTTCCCCATTCAGAAAACGCTCCTCCGCCTCCTGGATAGGGATCTGCCGCTGATTCAGTCTGCGCACCAGCTGCTCTACCTCTGCCTGTTCCCTTCCCGGCAGCAGGACCACCAGATGTCGCTCCGGTTCCCAGGATTCGCCGCTGAATCCGAATCGCCGGGGGTGCCGGGTCTCCAGAACCTGATAGCGCACCTGCGGCCGCACCGCCTTGCGCCGGCGCCAGACCGACAAGGCCAGCACCCGGACCAGATCCTTCGGCGTGGGCTTTTCCCGCAGCACGCGTTGAAAGAGCTTCTGCAGCTCCGCCCGGTCTCCGCAGTCCCAGATGTCCTCCGCCGCCCGGGAGAGGGCCTTTGCCAGGGTGTCCTTTTCCTTTTCACTGTATCTCTGCGCCTCCGGATACAGCGTCTCCATGGAGAAGGTGCCCGGCATACGGGGGATGGCAGCCTTGACCAGGCAGCACAGGTCGTAATAGCAGTCCCGGCTCAGTTTCCCACTGATTTTTTCCACTGTCCGCAGGATATCTTCATCCATCCGAAACCGTCTCCTCTCCTCTTCAATTCATACATAGCATATCAAAAATCGCAGGTTTTTGAAATAGATTCGACACATTCGGACTCTTTTAGACAAATTACGGCACCCCGGACTTGACAATCCGGAGGAAATGTGCTCTTCTACCCGTATCAGAGACAGGGAGGCGTAGGCATGGATATTCGCAGAATCGAGTCGGGCAAGCGGGACTTTCTCCCCCTCCTGCTGCTGGGAGACGAACAGGAGGACATGATCGACCGCTATCTGGACCGCGGAACGCTGTTGGCGCTGTACGACGGCGGACTTCGCGCCGTGTGCGTGGTGACCAAGGAGGCGCCGGGCGTGTTCGAGATCAAAAATCTGGCGGTGGAGCCGGCCTTTCAGCGCCAGGGCTACGGCCGGGCCATGGTTCGGCATGTGGCCGGCGCCTGCCGGACCGCCGGAGGGACACGCCTCCTGGTGGGCACCGGGGACAGTCCCCTCACCCTCCCCTTCTACCGGGCCTGCGGGTTCCGGGAAAGCCACCGGGTCCCCAATTTCTTCCTTCAATTTTACGACCACCCCATATACGAAGGGGGGCGGCTTTTGTTGGACATGGTATATTTGTCCATGGAGTTTTGAGCGGAAAAGGCGGCGCTGCTGAAAATCAGCGGCGCCGCCTGTATCATACCGTTTGATTCAGTTTTGGAAAAGGCTTCACGCCTCTGCGGCGGCCTTCAGAGCCTCTGTGCGGTCAGTTTTCTCCCAGGTCACGCCCAGGTCCTCCCGGCCCATGTGGCCGTAGGCCGCCAGCTTGCGGTAGATGGGCTTGCGCAGGTCCAGGTCCCGGATGATGGCCGTGGGCCGCAGGTCAAACACCTTGCGGACGGCAGTCTCCAGCCTGTCGTCTCCCACCGTACCGGTGCCGAAAGTGTCCACCAGCACACTCACCGGCTGGGCCACGCCGATGGCGTAGGCCAACTGCACCTGGCAGCGGCGGGCAAGGCCCGCGGCCACGATGTTCTTGGCCACGTACCGGGCGGCGTAGGCCGCGGAGCGGTCCACCTTGGTGGGATCCTTGCCGGAAAAGCAGCCGCCGCCGTGGGGGGCGCTGCCGCCGTAGGTATCCACGATGATCTTCCGGCCGGTGAGGCCGGAATCCGCCGCCGGGCCGCCCTTGACGAAACGGCCGGTAGGGTTCACGTAATACTTTGTGTTCTCGTCCAGCATGCCCACGGGGATCACGGCCTTGGCCACCTGCTCGATCATGTCCTTCCGGATCTGCTCCAGGGAGACATCGGGGTCGTGCTGGGTGGAGATGACCACTGTATCCACCCGGACAGGGCGGTTGTGCTCGTCATACTCCACGGTGACCTGACTCTTGCCGTCGGGCCGCATATAGGGCACCTGGCCGCTCTTGCGGACCTCCGCCATGCGCTTGCACAGCTTCTGTGCCAGGGACAGGGGCAGGGGCATCAGTTCCGGCGTCTCGTCGCAGGCGTAGCCGAACATCATGCCCTGGTCACCGGCGCCGTTGCTCAGCTCGCTGTCGGTGCCCTCCTTGTTCTCCAAGGATTTGTCCACGCCCATGGCGATGTCGGCGGACTGCTCGTCGATGGAGGTAACCACGGCACAGGTGTCGCAGTCAAAGCCGTACTTGCCCCGGTCATAGCCAATGTCCCGGACCACCTCCCGGGCGATGTGGGCGATGTCCACATAGCAGCTGGTGGTGATCTCGCCCATCACGTGGATCAATCCGGTGCAGGCCGTGGTCTCGCAGGCCACGCGGCCGTTGGGGTCCTGCTCCAGAATGGCGTCCAGGACGGCGTCGGAGATCTGGTCGCAGACCTTGTCGGGGTGGCCCTCCGTTACGGACTCGGAGGTGAAGAGATAGTGTCTTGCCATAGTACAGGTTCCTTTCTGAGCACTGACCTCATCAAGGGGCGAAAAAAATGTGCGTTTCGACGGCGAAACGCACAAACGGATTTGGTTGCTTGCTCCTCATCTGTCGATCACCGCCGGATTTGGCACCTTGTCATAAGCAGGTTGCCGTGGGTTCATCGGGCCGTTCCCTCCGCCACTCTTGATAAGGGTAATAAAATTGTCCCTATTATCTTATCAGGTTTTTCCCGTTTGTCAATACGGTTTTTCCGGTTTTGCGGAGAAATCCGTCGCCCCGTCGGAAAACTGCGCAGATGTTCCGCCTGTTCAAAAATTATACATGACTTTTTTCCTCTGATCGGGTATAATGGATATCGCTTGTATATTTGAAATGTTCTGGAGGGCTTCACCGTGAGAAAACTCTGCGACAGCGTGGACCGCTTTTGCCTGCAGCATCCCCGCTTCGGCATTCCGAACCTGATGAAGTTTCTGGTGGGGATCATGGCCGTGGTATTTGTGCTGGACCTGTTCTCCAATGGCTATGCCAGCTATATGCTGTACTTCAACGCAGAGCTCGTTCTGCAGGGAGAGCTGTGGCGGCTGGTCACCTGGATGTTCCTGCCCACCAACGGCTCTCTGTTCTGGATCTTCATCAGCCTGTCCTTCTACTACTTCATCGGCACCTCCATTGAGGAGTACTGGGGCACCGCCAAGTTCACCCTGTTCTATCTGGCCTGCGCCGTGCTGATGGTGGTATTCGGCATGATCAGCATACTGTGGTCCCCGCTTCCCGTTGTCAGCAGCGGCAATCTCAACCAGATCCTGTTCCTGGCCTTTGCTACCCTGTACCCTGACGCGCTGATCCGCGTCTATCTGATCCTGCCAGTCAAGGCCAAGTGGCTGGCGGCGTTGTATGTGCTGCTGACCCTGTATGACCTGCTCCGTTCCGGTATGTGGGCGGCGCTGTTCACACTGCCCCAGCTGCTGGCCGTCTGGCTGGTGTATCTGGTGTTCTTCTGGGACAGGATCGGGGACCTTCTGCGGGAGTTCGGCTTTGCCGTCCGCCATCAGAACTCCCACCAGACCATCCAGTTCAAGTCCGCAGTGAAGCAGCAGCGGAAGAAGGCCCAGCAGCAGGGCTACCGCCACAAGTGCGAGGTCTGCGGCCGCACAGATACGGACTTTCCGGACCTGCAGTTCCGCTATTGCTCCAAGTGCGCGGGCTACCACTGCTTCTGTGAGGACCACATCTTCAACCACACACATTTTACGCAGTGAGCGTTTCCGCGGTCTCCGCCCATTGGGGCGGGGACCGCTTTTTTGACACGGCCCCTGAGATTTCTCTTCCTTCCGGCCCACAAATGCGATATACTGAAAAAAACGACACCAGCGGAAAAGGGAGACGATACCCATGGAACGACAACTGGGAAAGCCCCTGCATATTCAGGCGGCGGAGGCCTTTGAATCGCCCGCGTTTCTTCAGAAGCTGGGAATGGCCCGCGCCGACGCGGAGCGTATCTTCGGCGGCGCCGACTGGCACCAGCTGCTCCGGGATCTGGCGCCCATCCGGGGCCGGATCTCCTGCGCCGACGCCCTGGCGGCCTTCCGCCCCCTGCTGGACCAGGTGGCGCCGGATCCCGCTGAGGGATGGCTGTCCTACGCCTACCAGGTGGCCCGGGCGCTGCTGTATCCGGCGTCGGACCCCGGACATACCTCCGCCCAGTGGGATGGAGCGCTGTGCTTTCTGCAGCTGCTCCAGGTCCTGTTTGACGCGGAGCGGACCTGCCTGCCCTTTGACTTCTGGCTGGACTTTGAATTCTGCACGGAAGAGGAACTCTCCCACAGCGGTGTGGCGGAGGAGTACCGCCGCTTCTGCTACCGGTTCCGGGAGGAATACATCTATGAGATGCTCCGCCTGAGCCGGGAGGTCACATCCTTCCGCACCCTGGAGCACATCGCCGGCGTCCACTATGTGTCCATGCGGGTGGCCCGGGCCTTCTGCGCCTCCGGCGGACTCATCGACCTGGGGCTGATCTCCGGAGCCGCCCTGGGCCACGACCTGGGCAAATTCGGCTGCAAGCCCGGGGAACGGGTGCCCTACCTGCACTATTACTACACCGACCAGTGGTTCACCCGCCGGGGACTGACGGCCCTGGGCCACATCGCGGCCAACCACTCCGTCTGGGATTTGGAGATCGAGAACCTGTCCTCGGAGTCCCTGACGCTGGTGTACGCGGACTTCCGGGTGAAGCAGACCTATGGGGAGGACCGCCGGGAGATCCCCTGCCTCTACTCCCTGCAGGAGGCCTTTGACGTCATCCTCAGCAAGCTGGACAATGTGGACGATGCCAAGCGCCTGCGCTACCGCTATGTCTACGCCAAGCTGCGGGACTTTGAGGACTATCTCATCTCCTTTGGGGTGGACACCACCCTCCGCACCGCCGGCGGCCCCGCCCGCCCGGCCAAAAATGCTGCCCTGCTGAACACGGACGAGGTGGTGACCGCTCTGCGGCGTACCGCCGTGGACCACAATATCCGCCTGATGCACCGGCTGGGCCATGAGCAGCTCTTCGGCAACACTCTGGAGGCCGCCCGGGGCGAAAAGAACCCCGCCCGGCTCCAGGCATACGTCTCCATTTTTGAGGAGTATTTCACCTACTGGAACGCCTCCCAGAAGCAGCAGACCCTGGACTTTCTGTACGAGCTGCTGCTGATCCCGGACGGAGACATCCGCCGCCGGGCCGCCGCCCTCATCGGACGCATCCTGGCCGCCTTCCGCCTGGGCTATCAGAAGGAGCCCCCGGCCGACGCCCCGCCGGACCCGGAGGAAGACCTGCCCTTCCAGCTGTGGGCGGAGTACCTGGAAAAGCTCATCGACCCGGACCGGCGGCTGACGCCCCGGCAGATCAGCATGATCCGCTATCAGGCCAAGACCGCGGCGGACGCGCTGCTGATGAACTGCTCCGACGCCGACGCCCCCCGCTTTGCCGGGGAGCTGTTCCGCCACTACCGCCGCCCGGAACTGGTGGACGCCGATGCGGCCTTTGCCCTGCTGGACACGGTGCTGAGCCTGCCGCTGGACCGGGTATCCGCCGAGGATCTGCACGTGCTGACCGGCTTTTCCGTCTGGTGGCTGGAACGGGGCGGCCTGCCCCAGAAGGCCGCCGCCCTGCGGCTGTTCCACCACCTGCTGACGGCCCTGGACCCCAATGGCCGGGACGCCGCGGCCATCACTGCCGCCGTGGAGGCAGCGGATTGCCAGGGAAGCACGCCGCTGCTGTTTCTCCAGGCCCGCCTGGGAGAGCGGCTGGGCCTGGATGTCTCCATCCAGCGGTCCCTGTTGGACCGGCAGGACGTTGTGAGCAATGTGTTTCTGGACAACCTGAAGACTGCGACCCACTGGGTTCTGAAGGCCGTGGGCGTGGAGTACCTGCTGGGTCAGGTGGAACAGGGAGACCGCGCCAACGTGCTCCACATCGCCACCCACTTCTCCAACCTGATGAAGGTCAGTGAGAATATCGTGGTCCGCCGGCTGGCGGGCGCTTCCCTGCTGGCCATTGCTCCGGCCCTGACGCCGGACCGCCGGAACGAGGTGGCCGTGGAGCTTTCCAAGGTGCTGGAGACCGGGCAGACGGAGATCTCCCAGTACATCCCCCAGTACCTGGGCCAGTTTGCCCTGTGGCTGACGCCCAGGGAACTGGACGAGATCGTGGATCAGATGCAGATCCTCCTCTCCTCCGCCAACACCGTGGTGGTGGCCGCCGCCCTGGCCACTGTGGGCGCCATGCTGGAGCATTATGCCGTATACGCCCAGCGGTTCCACGAGTCCCGGGAGGTACTGGAACGCCGCTGGCGGCGGCTGGCAGGCCTGCTGTTGAAGGGCCTGGCCTCTTATCGTCAGAGCGTGCGGCAAGAGGCGCTGCAGATCCTGGGCGAGCGGCTCTTCGCCTCACAGACCCTCTCCTACGAGGGGAAGGCTGCCCTCTTCACCCTGATGGCCAAGAAGATCCTCTTCCTGCTGGGAGAGCAGCCGGAACAGGAGCTGAGCTTCTTCTACACCGCCGCCGCCCTCTCCCACATCTACCGCTTCATCGTCTCCTATCAGATTGAAAGCGGAGACTTCCCATTCTACATGCCGGCAAGGGCCGCCTTCTTTCCCGGCACCTTCGACCCCTTCTCCCTGAGCCACAAGGGCATCGTCCAGGAGATCCGGGACCTGGGGATGGAGGTGTATCTGGCCATCGACGAGTTCTCCTGGTCCAAGAAGGCGCAGCCCTCCCTGGTGCGGAGGCAGATCGTCAGCATGTCCGTGGCGGACGAGTTCGACGTGTACCTCTTCCCCCACGACATCCCAGTGAACCTGGCCACGCCGGAGGACCTGGACCGGCTGCGGGAGGTCTTTTCCGGCCGGGAACTGTACCTGGCGGTGGGCTCGGACGTGGTAGCCAACGCCTCCTCCTACAAGGCGGCACCGGTGCCGGGGTCCGTCCACTCCATGAACCACATCGTCTTCCGCCGCTCCAGCGACGCGGAGGGACGGGAGATCGACGCAGATCTGGGCTGCATCTCCGGCCGCATCATCCAGCTGCAGCTGCCCACCCATCTGGAAGACATCAGCTCCACCCGCATCCGGGAGAACATCGACCTGGGACGGGACATCTCCACCCTCATTGACCCGGTGGTACAGGACTTCATCTACCGCAACAGCCTCTATCTCCGGGAGCCCCAGTACAAGCGGATCCTCCGGGCGGGGGATCTGGAGTTCTCCCACATCTCCCAGCCGGACCGGCACCTGTGGGAGGAGTTGACGGAGGTACCGCTTCAGGGGCGGGAGCAGCCGCCGGAGATCGACCCCAGGGACGGCCTCTGCATCCTGCGGGACGCGGGATCCCGCCCCCGGGTGCTGGGTTTTCTGACCCTGCGGACCGTGAACTCCGGCGGGCTGTATGAGGCCCTGGGGGACACGGAGCTGGCGGACTATGTCCGCAAGCACACGGCGGGGCGGGTTCAGCTGCTCACCGGACTTTACACCGCCCGCGGCTCCAGCGGCAGCTATGATGTGGGCCAGCTGCTGATGACAGAGGCCCTCTCCCGCTCCCTGGGAGCGGACTGCAGCTATGCCGTGTGGCACGCCACTGCGTCGGAGGAGACGCTGGACCTGCTGGAGAGGCAAGGCTTTGTCCCGGCGGAGCTGCCCAGCGCAAAGCCCCTGCTGCTGGTGGATATGCGCTCTCCCTCCGTACTGCTGCAGAACATCCCCACCACGCTGAAGGAGCCTTTCTCCTCCGACCGTACCGTGCTGGCGGCGGTCCGCGCCGCCCACTGCCGGATGCAGCGGGCTCTCACCGGCCTGTATCCGGGTTCTCTGATCCTGTCCCTGAACGCGGAGGTCATTTACCACCGTCTGGTGCGGAAGATCGTGGACCTGAACGGCGTCCCGGCGGAGCCCACAGTGCCCCGGGTACTGGGTCCCAAGATGTGTGTACCCTTCGGCAAGATCCTGCGGGGCAATGCCATCCCCAACACCGTCACCAAGACCATCCACACCGACAAGGTCTTTGCCAGGGACCTCACCTCCTTCGACATTGAGAACTTCCCCGGCTACGCGCCGTTGGAGAGCCAGATCCGTACCATCCACTCCTTCCGCCGGCCGGTGATCCTGGTGGACGACCTGCTCCACTCCGGCAACCGGATCCGGGCGCTGGATCCCCTCTTCCGGCAGGAGGGTGTGGTCATCGACCGGGTGCTGGTGGGCCTGCTGTCCGGCCGTGGACGGGATCTGATGGCCGCCAAGGGCCGCAGTGTGGACAGCGTCTATTTCATTCCGAATATGCGTTCTTGGTTCGTGGAGTCCACCATGTACCCCTTCATCGGCGGCGACACTGTGGGGCATGGGGAGCCCTCCGTCCCCGGCCTGACCCCAGCGGTGAACCTGATCCTGCCCTACGCCTTCCCCCGCTTCTACCGGGAGTGCGGACGGGAGGCGGTGTTCCGTTTCTCCTGTGCCTGCCTGGAGAACGCCCGGGACATCCTGCTGGCCCTGGAGACCACCTTCCGGGAGCGGTACGCCCGCAACCTCACCCTCTCCCGCCTCAGTGAGGCGGTGATCCTGCCCCTCTCCCCGGACAAGGGCAGCTGTATGCACTATGACCCCAGTCTTCCTGCCTCCGTATTTCTGCAGAACGACCTGGAGATGCTGTTGCGGATGCGGAACGTCCTCCAATCCTGACCGCGGGCCTGGCGCGCCATCCAGGCGAAAGGAGCCCTTATGTATTACTACCGCCACGGGGAGGTCATCTTCGCCTCTCTGCTGCCGGACCTCCCCCTGGAGCCGGCGAAGCGTCCCTCCGCAGGGACGCCCAGCCTCTTCCTCATCGACCGGGACCCGATTCGCAGCCGGTCCTCCTTCTGCGTCTCAGACCCCCGGCAGCTCACTGCGGAGACGGAGGATGTGACCTGGCTGGACCCCTCCCGGATGGGCGTTCCGGTCCCCTCCCTGCCCAAACGCCTCCAGCACACCATCGACGCCCGGCTGCTGCGGGCGGTTAACATCCGCCACCCCCGCTGGGCTGACTTTACCAAGGCGCCCGCCATGCATCTGCCAAGCCGCCTGCGGGTGAATCTGCTGGCGGTAGGAGATGTGGGCAGCACCCTTTTGACGGCGCTGAAGCTCCTGGGAGGCGACTGTATTGAGAGCATCGGTATCTGCGACCTGAATCAGAAGACTGTGGCCCGCTGGGTCACGGAGATGGAGCAGGTATCCTGGCCCTGGGACTACGACGCTCTTCCGGCAGTGGAGCCGGTAGCGGCCGGGGACTTGTTCCGCTGTGATGTGTTCCTCTTCGCCGCCACTCGCGGCGTTCCTCCGGTGGGAGGCGGTGTCCGGGACGTGCGGATGGCCCAGTTCGGCGCCAACCGGCCGCTGGTGGAGGACTACGCCCGGCAGGCCCGGCAGGCGGGATTCCGGGGACTCTTTATTGTACTGTCCGACCCGGTGGATCCCCTGTGCAAGGCGGCGTATCTGGCCTCCAACCAGGGTCCCGACGGCCAGTGGGACGGGCAGGGGCTTCGGGCGGAACAGATCCAGGGCTTCGGACTGGGGGTCATGAACGCCCGTGCGGCCTATTTTGCCAAGCAGGATCCCCGGTTCCGCAGCTTCCTGCTGGATGGCCGCAGCTATGGCCCTCATGGTCAGGGGCTGGTGATCGCCAACTCCCTCTCCCATTATGATGACGGCCTCTCCCGGGAGCTGACGGAGCTGGTGGCCACCGCCAATCTGCGGATCCGGGAGCTGGGCTTCAAGCCCTATGTGGCCCCTGCCATTTCCTCCGGCGCCATGCAGCTGCTGCTGACGCTCCGCCGGAGCTGGCATTGCAGCTCGGTGGCTCTGGGGGGGATCTGGTTCGGCGTCCGCAACCGTTTAACCGCCGCCGGTCTGGAAATCGAGACTGCCTCTTTGCCCACACCGCTGTTCGAGCGGCTGCGGGAAACCCAGACGCTTCTGCGGGAGATCATTTAGCGGGCGGCTGCCGCCGCGTTTCATCATACCGGCCGCTGCATGCCGCTTTGCCCCGCGCACCGGGCGGGGGCTCGGCCGGAATGCAGCCGGACGCAGGAAGGAGATGATCGGCATATCTGAAGAACTGACGGTGATCCGCCCCGGCGGGGCGCTCTCCCCCCGGTGCGCCGGAGTGCTGGAGGCGGCCCTGGCGGGGCGGCAGGCAGAGGTGCTATCCCGCCTGGAGGGTCCGCTGACGGGACGGCGGCTCCTGTTTGTCGTCTCCCTGGATGAGGGCGGCGTGAACCGCGGGTTCTATGACCTGCTGGCCCATCTCCGCACCCATCCAAACTGCCTGGACCGCTGCGTGGGGAGCGTGCTGGTGGACGCCCCCGGCGATCTGTACACCAAGGCAGCGGGCCGGGACCTGGTGCTGGCCGCCAACCTTGCGGGCTGCGCCTTTGTGGGTCGCCCTCTGGTGGAAGGCACTGGCGATCTGCGGAACTTCACGGTCCAGGCCCGAAACGCTGGCTGTTCTTTGGAAGCGGCCTACCATCTGGCGACGGCGGATCTGGTGGAGCGGGTGCTGGCCTTCTCCCGCCCCCGGCTGGAGCGGCCGAAGCTGCTGGCCCTCCACGCCTCCAGCCGGGCCACCTCCAACACCCTGGCCCTGTGGGGGCTGGTGCGGACCCGGCTGGAGGAACGCTGTGACATCACGGAGATCTGCCTGCGGAACGGCACGCTGGAGGACTGTGCCGGCTGCCCCTACACCACCTGCCTCCACTTCGGAGAACAGGGCGGGTGCTTCTATGGCGGCGTCATGGTCCAGGAGGTCTACCCCGCCATCCGGGAGGCGGACGCGCTGGTGCTGCTGTGCCCCAATTACAACGACGCTCTGTCCGCCAACCTGACGGCAGCCATCAACCGGCTGACGGCCCTGTACCGCACCACCTCCTTTGCGGACAAGGCGGTGTTCGCCATCGTGGTGTCCGGCTACTCCGGCGGGGACATCGTGGCCTGTCAGGCGGCGGGAGCCATGAACATGAACAAGGGCTTCTGGCTGCCGGCGAACTTCTGCCTGCTGGAGACCGCCAACGACAAGGGCGAGGCCCTGGCCCTGCCGGGGATTCAGGACCGGGCGGATCGGTTCGCGGAGAATATGTTATGTCAGCTTGCATACTAGAAGAAGGCACGCCTTTCGGCGTGCCTTCTTCTCAGCCGTAGCCGCTGTATGTACAACATTCGATGTCGAACTCCGCCGCAATTCTTCCTTCCGCGTCATAGGCAATCATGACCGGATAGCAAACCGCTTCCGGCGACTGTTCCAATGGCAGGGGCTCCATAATCCAGAAAAATGTCCGGTCCCGTCCGGTGACAAAGTCCTCCTGCTCCACGGTCAAGCGGCGAAGCTCACTGCGTACCGCTTTTCCCTGGTCGTACTCCTCCTGCTGAATGCTGATCACCACTGTCTCGATTGCGGGGTCATTGATCTGTCCAAAATAGCAGCCCAGTACCTTGTCATCATGGCTGATCTGATGATAGCCCGCATATATGGGTTCCTCGCCGGTGCAGTCCACCGTAGCTCCGAACATCGTCTCCCAGCCCAGCGGACTGAGATGGGTATCTCCCAGCATCACAGCGCGCTCGTTTTCCATCAGGTAGAAAAGATGTGTTTTATAGAGCGACGGCTCCCACTTCCGCTCAACGACCCAGGCCCTGCCGATCCCCTCATGTTCCGCCTCCCGCCGGACAGCCTGAATCGGGAGCATCGCGATACCAAAAATATGATCCACAAGCAGCAAACTCACCAGTGCCAGCAGCACCCGCCACAGGGCCTGCCGTTTCCGGGAGGGCAGCTTTTTCCGTCTCATAATCCCTCCTGTTCCGGCAGGGGCAGTTCCAGACGGATCTGCTCGTCAAATGCCTCAAAGCGCAGTACGACGTATGTATCCTCCGGGGAGAGGCGCACATAGCAGGAGCCATATTCTACCCTCCAGTTTCCCCGTCCGCTTCCCTTCGGATGGTCTCTCCTTCCTCCCGGCGTTTCCAGCCAGGTTTGCTCCATCAGCCGTCTGGACACAATGCCGCCGGGAATTCGATCATACGCACACAGCTGAACTTCCGCCTCCCACACACCTGGGGTATCATCCGCCTGCCCTATGCTGATCCGGTAAACCCGCAGGATGTCGTTTCCAACTGGAATGCGGATATCCAACCGCTCCGTTGCTGCCACAGCGGTATATGCAGACGGTTCATTCGGATAAATACGGGCGGAGATGCTATCAATAACCATCCCCAATATTCCCAGGGCCAGCAGAGCCTGAGCGCACAGCACCACTGTCAGCACCACCGCCGCCCGGCTCACCAGCACCCAGCCCCAGCCGGTGTATTGCCTGTTCAGCTCCCGTCCCACCTCATCTGGCTCTCCCATGGCGGCGATGGCCCGCTCTTCTGCCAGCTCCTCGTCATACCCCAGCTCCCGCAGGGCCTCCATGTGGTCCTCGATGTGGCCGTCCAGCTCCGACCGAATGGCCTCCCGCTCCTTCTCCGTCACACGGCGCAGGGACGAAAGCACCCGGTCCGTATAATCCCGCCTGTCCATATCATGCCGGGTCCAGCCCCGGACAGGCCCGGAGCACCGCATTCACCGCGCCGGAGTAGGTCTGCCAGGCGGCAGCCTCCTCCCGCAGCACCGCCGCCCCCCGGCGGGTAAGGCGGTAGTATTTCCGCATCCGGCCGGTGGGGGCCTCCTGCTGATACGCCTCCACCGCCCCGTCCCGCTCCAGGCCGTGGAGCACCGGGTACAGCGTCCCCTCCTTCATCTCAAAGGTGTGGTCGGATCTGCGGGCCAGCTCCACGATCATCTGGTAACCGTACATATCCTCCCCCGCCAGCAGGGACAGCACCAGCAGCTGGGCGTGGTCCATGGTCTGCTTTTTTGCCATCGGGCACCTCCTGTCCAGGCAACATACCTAGAATTACTATGCCTTTAGTATACATAGTAATTCTAGGTATGTCAATTACAAAAAACGCGCGCCTGCCCGGCGCGCGCTTTTTTCCTCAATTCTTCCCGATCCCCAGCAGATCCCGGCCATGGCTGTTCAAATGCGGCGCCAGCTGCTCGTAGGACAGCCGGAACTCCTGCGGCCCCATGGCGTAACAGGCAATCTCATAGGGGGAGAAGGCCACTGTCATCCCCTCCTCATTGAAGGAGACCGCGTAGCTGCTCCAGTTTGCGGCAATGTCCTGATAGTCCTCCCAGTAGCCGGCCTCCACGGCGGCTTCCGGCGTCATGTCGATCTGGCGGATGATCTCGTCCCGGACCGCGTCCAGAAATATCTGCCCGTCCGCTGCCAGAATCTCAGGCGCGAAGAACTGGCCCGTCATCAGGTCGAAGTTCCAGGCCAGCAGTACCGTGTTGGGGTGGGCCCCGCCGGTATAGCTGTAATACTCCGCCTGGATGCACACCATCTGCTCCGTCTGATAGACAGAACAGTCCAGCTCCAGCGTGTAGGGTGTCCAATTCCCACCGGACTCCGTCCGAAAGGCCAGCTCCTCCTCTGCCCAAGCCGTCACCTCGTCAAAGCCATCCGCCCCGGCCCAGTCGCGGAACCGGCTGTTGAAGGCCTCCGCCCTCTCCAGGGCCGCCGTCTCCGCCGGGGAGGCCGCCTCCGTCAGCACAGTGCCGTCCGGCAGGGTCACGGTCATCTCCGGAAGCTCATAGGAGCGCACCGCCAAAGTCGTGCCGTCCGCCGCCGCGGCGCTGTCCTCCAGCGTCTTCAGAACCACCGTATAGGTCAAGGGCTCGGATGCAGCCTGAGTGAAGGTGGCCGCGCCCGTCATCGTGCCGCTGTCCGGCTGCTTCTGTTCCGGGACGGCAATCTCCTGCGATGCAGCCGTGGGCTCCTCCGTCTCCGGAACGGGGGCTGCGCAGGCTGTCAGCATACACAGCAGCAAAAGCAGGGCGATCATCCGTTTCATAGGGGTTGCTCCTTTCCTCAGCAGGGCGCAGGCCCTCCTAAGATCACGGGACCTTCCCTCCACTCCGTGCCGCCGGCGGCGGAGAGGCGGGGATACGCCAGGGTATACAGGTCCGTGGCGCGGACCTCCAGTTCAAACAGGCGCCGGGCCTCCGGGCCCAACCGCCGGACCTGCGCCGGCCTGGTCAGCACCGGCACGGCTGCCGCCTCCCGCATCCGGGAGAGCAGTCGGCAACCGGTCCCATTGGCCGCCAGCACCCGCAGATAGGGCACCCGCTCTGGCATATCGCCGGGCGTCAGTCCCAGGTAGGCCCACAGCACCATCCGCCGCAGGCGGGCCATGGCGTAACGCTTCGTCTTGGCCGCGGCCAGCAGTTCGGGCAGCGAGGCGGCAACGCGGGAGGCGTCGTACAGTCGATTCCAAATGCCCTCCCGCCCCTGGTCCAGGGCGGCAAAGTCCGCCGCCGTCATGGACCGCAGCCGGGCCAGAATGGCCCGGTGACTGTTCTCCCAGAACACCGGAGCCCGGCCGGCGGCCTCTTCCAGCTCATAAGCGCGGGCCATGGCCGGAGGCAGCAGGGACAGGGCCTCCTCCCGTTTCCCCTGCCGCAGCAGCGCCCGGAGGCCGGAGGCCGAGGGGTGGGTGTCCGGCGTCAGGGTGCCGTCGTGGGCGCTGCCCTCCCTCCGGATGGTCACCGCCCGGAGGGGGGCGTTCTGCCCCAGCAGGGCCTTGCAGTACTCGATGCCCAAAATGTTGTTGGGAGACTCCAGCAGGGCGGCGGCCTCCTCCGGCAGCAGGCCGGTCAGCGCCCGCTGCCGGGCAGCGGCAAAGCTCACCGCTCCAGGCAGCGCCTCTCGGAGCCGGTCTCGGAAGGACGGCGCCAGCAGCGCGGCGGCCACCCGCTCCAGGGCGGAGACATCGCCGCACTCACTGCCGAACAGCAGGTGCTCCACAACCCCGGTGGCCGCCAGCGCCTGGACGCCTCCGGCGGCAAATCCTTCCGCCGAGGACACCGCCCAGGGCAGGGGCAGCTCCAGCACCAGGTCCGCGCCGCTCTCCACGGCGGCCCTGGCCCGGGCGTGTTTGCGCAGCAGGGCGAAGTCCCCCCGCTGCACGAAGTTCCCGCTCATCACGCAGACCATGGCCGTGTCCGGTCCCAGCGCCGCCCGGCCTGCCTCCAGAAGCCGCAGGTGCCCGCTGTGGAGCGGATTGTATTCTACGATTATACCTGCGGCCCCCATGGATTTCTCCCCTTCCAAATGACAAAAAAGTTACAGTCCGGTGTCAGTCTCGTCAATTTTTTATCAATACCGCCCGCATGGGGCTTTTTTTCGATCATACCATACTTTCCGGAAAACGTCCAGCCGGACCGATTCCGGGCTGCTCTGCGGCGGGCAGACGCCGCTGCGCCGGAACTTCCCCGGCAAAAAAGCGCCGGTTCGTTCAAAATTCCGGTTGTAACCGGGGAAATCTCTGGTATAATGAGAAGTGCGCCGGGACCCGCCCCGCCGGGGTACGGGTTCCCTTTCAGCCAGGCATCTGCCTGCAATTCATACGATGTGGGGATGTCCACGGGCATTTCCAAAAAAGAGGAGACGGTAAACATGAACATTCTGGTTATCAACGCTGGCAGCTCTTCCTTGAAGTATCAGCTGCTGAATCCCGAGACCGGCGCCCTGCTGGCCAAGGGCCTGTGCGAACGGATCGGCATCGACGGCAAGTTCACCTACAAGCCCCAGGTGGAGGGCAAGCAGGTGCTGGACGCCGTCGATGTGGCCATGCCCACCCATTCCGAGGCCATCCAGGCCGTGCTGAACGCTCTGGTGGACAAGGACAACGGCGTCATCGGCTCCATGCAGGAGATCGATGCGGTGGGCCACCGGGTAGTCCATGGCGGCGAGGCCTTTGCCGGCTCTGTGCTCATCACCGATGAGGTCATGAAGGCCCTGGAGGAGTGCATCCCCCTGGCCCCCCTCCACAACCCCGCCAACATCACCGGCATCAACGCCTGCACCGCCGTCATGGGCAAGGACGTGCCCCAGGTGGCCGTGTTCGACACCGCCTTCCACCAGACGATGCCCGCCAAGGCCTATATGTACGCCCTGCCCTATGAATACTATGAGAAGGACAAGGTTCGCCGCTACGGCTTCCACGGCACCTCCCACAAGTATGTCTCCGGCCGGGCTGCCGCCATGCTGGGCAAGAAGCCCGAGGAGCTGAAGCTGATCTCCTGCCACCTGGGCAACGGCTCCTCCATCGCCGCTGTGGACGGCGGCAAGAGCGTGGACACCTCCATGGGCTTCACTCCCCTGGCCGGCCTGCCCATGGGCACCCGCTCCGGCGACCTGGACGCCGGCATCCTGCAGTACCTGATGAACAAGTACGGCATGAACATCGACGAGATGCTGAACATCCTCAACAAGAAGTCCGGCGTAGAGGGTCTGTCCGGCGTCAGCTCCGACTTCCGTGACCTGGAGAAGGCCGCTGAAGAGGGCAACGCACGGGCCCAGCTGGCGGAGGAGAAGTTCGCCTACGAGGTGAAGAAGTACGTGGGCGCTTACGCCGCCGCCATGGGCGGGGTGGACGCCATTATCTTCACCGCCGGCGTGGGCGAGAACGACAAGGGCATCCGCGCCATGGTGTGCGACGGCCTGGAGTATATGGGCGTGAAGCTGGATCCCGCCGCCAACGACGTCCGCGGCAAGGAGACCGTCATCTCCGCCGCCGACTCCAAAGTGAAGGTCCTGCTGATCCCCACCAATGAAGAGCTGATGATCGCCACCGACACGGCCGCCATCGTCAAGGGCAACTAAATTCCGCATCTCCGCATATTCAGAGAGGGCAGGCCGGCGGCCTGCCCTCCGTTCTTTTGCAAACATCCCGTTTCGGAAGCAGGGATCCTGGGAAAGCGCGAGGGGAGCAGCGTCCGCCCCGAATGGGCGCAAATGCCCCGCAAAGCCTTGCCCCCGGCACAGCGGTATGCTATACTCAAAACACACCCAGCGGAAATCTTCGAAACGAGGTGATCGTGTATGCGGGATCTGCGGGAGTCCTGCCGGATCGCGGTGGTCCAGGCCGCCCCAGTGATGTTTGACAAAGCCGCCTGCACCGTGAAGGCGGTGGAGCTGATCCGGGCCGCGGCTGCGGAGCAGGCGGAGCTGATCGTGTTCCCGGAGCTGTTCATCCCCGGCTATCCCTACGGCATGACTTTCGGCTTCACCGTGGGCAGCCGGACCGCCCCGGGCCGGAAGGACTGGGGGCTGTACTACGACAACTCCATCCTGGTGCCTGGGCCGGAGACAGAGATCCTGGGCCGGGCCGCCCGGGAGGCTCGGGCCTACGTGAGTATCGGCGTGTCCGAGCGGGACGCCGTCAACGCCACGCTGTACAATACCAACCTGATCTTTTCCCCGGCGGGCGAACTGCTCACCGTCCACCGGAAGCTGAAGCCCACCGGCGCGGAGCGGGTGGTGTGGGGCGACGCGGACCGGCATTACTTCCCGGTGGCGCAGACGCCCTGGGGTCCCATGGCCAGCCTGATCTGCTGGGAGAGCTATATGCCCCTGGCCCGGGTCGCCCTGTACGAGAAGGGGATCACCCTGTACCTCTCTCCCAACACCAACGACAACGAGGAGTGGCAGGCCACCATCCGTCACATTGCCATCGAGGGGCACTGCTTTTTCGTCAACTGCGACATGGTCTTCACTCGGGACATGTACCCCGCCGGGCTCCACTGCCCGGAGGAGATCGGCCGCCTGCCGGATATCGTCTGCCGGGGCGGCAGCTGCGTGGTGGATCCCTACGGCCACTATGTGACCCAGCCCGTCTGGGACCGGGAGGCCATCATCTGTGCGGATCTGGACCTGACCCAGGTGCCCCGGAGCCGGATGGAATTCGACGGCTGCGGCCACTACGCCCGGCCGGACGTGCTGAAGCTGACCGTGGACGACCGGTGACAGAAATGCCGAAGGAGGAAGCCCCGCTGTGAAACACATCAAGCCCGGCCGGGGGCCGTCAGCCATGGGAGCCCTCGGCTCCGTCATCGCTGTGGTCTTCGGCATCTTCTGGACCGTATCCGTCGCCTCCATGGGGGCGCCCATCTCCTTCTCCATCTTCGGCGTGCTGTTCGTTATCGTGGGCATCGTCCAGGCCGTCTACAATTTCAAGAACGCCGCGGGCAAAAAACGGTACTCCGCCTTCGACATCGTGGACGGCGAGGAGGAGCCGGGCCCGCTGAATCAGCGCTTCGGCGGCCAGCCCCAGGAGGCCGGGGACACGTCCGGACCGGAGGGGCCCCTGCGCTACTGCCCCTACTGCGGCGCCAAGCTGGGGGATTCCTATACATTCTGCGGTCACTGCGGCAAGCGGCTGCCTGACGTCCAAGAGGAGGATCATCCATGAAAATCGCCCTGCAATTCGCCATGCCGTCGGAGCTCCATGCCCTGCCGGGCGCCCGGGAGCTGGCGCCGCTGGAGACCGTCTCCGGCGTTCCCATATTTGAGATTGCCCCGGACATTCTGGCCTGTGCCGGCGGCGTCAGCAAGGTGAACGCTGCCATGGCCGCGGAGCTGCTGTGCCTGCGGTACGGCGTGGATCTGATTCTCAACGCCGGCGTGGCCGGGTGCTTCACGGATCTGCCCACCGGCACGCTGGTGGTAGCGTCGGAATTCGTCCAGCACGATGTGGACACCACCGCTGTGGGGGACCCCATCGGCCTGGTCTCCACGGTGAATCAGGTGGCCTTCCCCACCTGGCAGCCGGAGTGCTGTGCGGAGCTGCTCGCTTCCCTGGGCCATCCCGCCGTCACCGGCCGGGTATCCACCGGGGATTGGTTTGCTGTGAAGGGGCAACGGGCGGAGTGGATCCGGGGTACCTTCTCTCCCCTGTTGACGGAGATGGAGGGCGGTGCCATCGCCCAGGTATGCCTGCGGAACGGTGTCCGGTTCGTATCGGTGAAGTCCGTCTCAGACCACCTGTTCTCCGACAGCCAGGCGGAGGAGTACTTCGACTTCGGCCAGGCCCTGGAGGCCCTGGGCCGGGCGGTGCTGCCCCTGGCCAAGGCACTTCAAAAAGCTGGCAGATAGAAAATGGAGCGCCCGGCGGGGATGATCCCCGCCGGGCGCTCGTATCCCGTCAGCTATGTTCCGCTGGGCCGTCCGGCTCCACGGTAAATACTTCTTCAATGGGCACCCCGAACACCTTGGCGATGTTCCAGGCCAGCACCAGAGAGGGGTTGTACCGCCCCTTTTCCAGGTTTCCGATGGTCTCCCGCCGGACCCCCACCAGCTTTGCCAGCTCCTCCTGCTTCAGGCCCAGACGGGCCCGGTGCTCCTTCATCCGGTTGCGGATCACGGCTCCAGCCCCCAGCTCTCCCGGAAGCCGTACCAGGCGGCGGTCAGGGCGTAGACCACCACAGAGGCAGCCCAGCCAACCGTGCAGCCGGTAAGGAGTGCCCGCTGGGGGGTAAAACCGCCCAGCGTCAGGGTCCCCAGCACAGCGGCCGCCATCATCAGCATCCCGACCACAAACGCCCGGGAGGCGGACCGGGCCAGCTGCGCTTCCAGCATCTCGTCAGACTTCAAAAAGAAGTACTGGAAGTCCACCGCAAAGGCGAAGAAGCCCAGGAATCCCCGCGCTTCCGTAAACACGCCTGCGAACCCCAGCAGGGAGAGAAAACCCAGCATTCCATACAATATCTGCTTTTTCATAAGTGGCCTCCCTAATCAGCGTTCTAAAAAAGCGGTATATTTCGCTCTTTATGAGGTGAATATATCATATACCACTTACGCTGTCAAGTATGAGGCTAGCATGAGCAGTCTCCGCGCGTCAAGCGTCAAATCCCCCTGAGCTTGCTTTCCCGCAAGGGCACGCAAAACTCACAGATATGCGCTGAGACCTTCGGATGCGCATATCGTTCTAGGATGGGTCTCGTGCCGTCCACAGGCAGCCGTGCTGCGCGTTGGGGAAGGTCTCTCCAGAAATCTGACACGCCCTCTTCTGTATGGGGGACTTCAAATACTGCCCAGCGGCCGCCGGCAACGGTGCGGACCGGCAGGCCGCAGGGGTCTTCTCGGCCGGTGAGGATCATGCCCACGTCATACCTCTGCCGGTCCTCCGGGATCTGCGCCGGATCGTCCAGAGCGATGCCCAGGATCGTTGTATCCTCCTGAAGCAGCGCATGTTCTCTCAGGTATCGTTTGAACTGCTCCATCAGCTGCCGGTTGCCTTCGCCATACCCGCCGGTCCGGCGCATATAGGCGATCTGCATGTCTCCCAGTTTCTCAATGGTCAAGCGACCACCTCCTATATGTTGATTCGTGTCCGGCCGGACAGCGAAATACTACATAGAATTCAAATATTTTGCAAGAACTTTTTTAAAATGATTGACTTTTCAGATTTTGGCTGATATACTAATTGAGCCGCTTTGAATGGGTTAAAAAGTGTCCCACCGGGACCGCCCCCGACAGCGAGCCCGTAATGAAGGAGTTGAAACAACGACATGAACGCAATTATCGTGACCGGCGGCAAGCAGTACAAGGTAGCCGAGGGCGACGTGGTCTACATCGAGAAGCTGGACCAGGAAGCCGGCGACACCGTGAAGTTTGACCAGGTCCTGGCCATCCTGGACGGCGACAAAGCCACCTTCGGCACTCCCGTGGTGGAGGGCGCTTCTGTGGAGGGCAAGATCGTCAAGAACGGCAAGGGCAAGAAGATCCGCATCTTCAAGTACAACGCCAAGAAGGGTTACCGCAAGCGTCAGGGCCATCGTCAGCCTTACACCAAGGTCGAGATCGGCAAGATCTCCGTCTGAGTATGACCACTGTCGTATTCCGTATGGAGGGCGACCGGATCACCGGCTTTGAGGCCCGTGGCCACAGCGGCTACGCCGAGGCGGGCGCCGACATCGTCTGCGCCGCCGTCACCAGCGCCATCCGTCTGGTGGAAGCCACCGTCAATGACGTGCTGGGCCTAGCCGCATCGGTTAAGGTTCGGGAGCAGGACGCGTCCATTTCGCTCCATCTGCCCGGAGGGCTGTCCCCCACGGCGGAGAGCACCTGTCAGTCTCTGCTGGCAGGCTTGATGGTTTACTTCTCCGCACTCCACGACGAGTATCCCGACAACATCGAAGTTCTGGAGGATGATTGATCCTCCCCATCTAAAAATCTTCAGAAAGGATGGTCCGTATCATGATTCGTATTGGTCTTCAGTTCTTCGCCCACAAGAAGGGCGGCGGCTCCACCAAGAACGGCCGTGATTCCAAGGCCAAGCGCCTTGGCGCCAAGCGTGCCGACGGTCAGTTCGTCCAGGCCGGCAACATCCTGGTGCGTCAGCGCGGCACCCACATCCACCCCGGTGTGAACGTGGGCAAGGGCACTGACGACACCCTGTTCGCCACTGTCAGCGGCACAGTTCGCTTCGAGCGGCTGGGCAAGGATCGTAAGCAGGTCTCTGTCTACGAGGCTGAATAAGGAAGCCAAACCGCCCCGGTCAAATGACCGGGGCGGTTTTTTGCTGTTATGCGGTTTCTTGAAATGGTCCGTTTCAGAAACAGAGCGACCTTCTGGCCGGCATCAGTCAAAGCCAGTTGAGGGGATTCAGGATCTCCAGGAAAAACATCCAGAATGTGTCTTTAAAACAGGATTTTCGGCTCCTTTTCCCAGGAAACAGTGCCCGTATAAAGGCAATCAGCAGACATAGCAGGAGATACAGGACAGACACCAGTACGACCAGCAGGATCACGTCCTCCATTGTACAGCCCCCTTCTCGCAGAACATTTTATAGCGAAACCAGTATAACACAGCCTGCCCCACGGCGCCACAGACTCTTCCGCCTTTTGATTCTTGTACACAAGAAGCTTCAGCAGAACGCCTCCGCTCTTGACGTGTGGCAGGTTTTCGGATAAAATAGGCAGGATTAGGAATTCTTTGAATAGATCACAATATGAGGTGCAACCATGGCAACTTCTTTCATCGATAAGGCCCGAATCTCTGTCCGGGCAGGGAACGGCGGCAACGGTGCCGTGTCCTTTCACCGGGAAAAATATGTGGCTGCCGGCGGGCCGGACGGCGGCGACGGCGGCCGGGGCGGCTCCATCATTTTGCAGGTGGATGACAATATGTCCACCCTGATGGACTTCCGCTACAAGCGCAAGTACGTGGCTGGCAACGGCGCCGACGGCCAGGGGGCCCGGAAGACCGGCAAGGACGGCACAGATCTGGTCATCAAGGTTCCACGGGGCACGCTGGTGCGGGACGCAGAGACCGGCGAGATCATGCAGGACATGTCTGGCAGCGAGCCCTATGTCCTCTGCAAAGGCGGTCGGGGCGGCTGGGGCAACAGCCACTTCGCCACTCCCACCCGGCAGGTGCCCCGCTTTGCCAAGGCGGGACTCCCCGGCGAGGCCCATGATGTCATCCTGGAACTGAAACTGCTGGCGGACGTGGGGCTGGTGGGCTTCCCCAACGTGGGCAAGTCCACGCTGCTCTCCGTGGTATCCAAGGCCCAGCCCAAGATCGCCAACTACCACTTCACCACCCTGTTCCCCAATCTGGGCGTGGTGTGGGTAGAGGCCGGCGTCAGCTTCGTCATGGCGGACATTCCCGGCATCATTGAGGGCGCCAGCGAGGGCGCCGGCCTGGGCCACGACTTCCTGCGGCACGTGGACCGCTGCCGCCTGCTGGTCCATGTGGTTGACGTGTCCGGCAGCGAGGGCCGGGACCCGGTGGAGGACTTTGACGCCATCAACGCGGAGCTGAAGCAGTACAGCCCGGACCTGGCGGAGCGGCCCCAGATCGTGGCCGCCAACAAGGTGGACATCCTCCCCCCGGACTCCGACAACCTGGAGCGGCTCCGGTCTCATGTGGAGGCTCTGGGCTACACGCTCCTGGAGATTTCCGCAGCCGCTCACCAGGGCACCCGGGAACTGGTGAAGAAGACGGCGGAGATGCTCTCCGTCCTGCCCCCTGTCACTGTGTATGAGCCGGAGTATGTGCCGAAGGCCCCGGTGATCGATGCCTCCGCCCCGCTGGACATCCACCGGGAGGACGACGGCACCTGGATCGTGGAGGGTCCCTGGCTGCGGCAGGTGATGGGCAACGTGAACTTCGCCGACTATGAGAGCCGGATGTGGTTCGACAAGGTGCTGCGGGATAATGGCTTCTTCCAGAAGCTGGAAGAGATGGGCATTCAGGACGGTGACATTGTTTCCCTATACGATTTTGAATTTGAATACCAGCGGTAAAATCCAGGGGCGGGCCATTTGGCCCGCCCCTGTTCTTCCAAAAATTCAAAATGAAAATTAGAGAAATTTTTTACACTTTTTTGTGATAAACTCACAAAGTTTTTTTCAGAGCTTGACAGGCGGGCCCAGCGTGTTGTACACTCAGCCCAAGTTCAAAAGCACAAACCAATGACGCGGACGAGTACACGGACGCCGCTTCTCCAAGAGAGCTGCCGGTGGTGGGATGGCAGCAGAAGGGGCCCCGCCGAATGGACCGCAGAGGGCGGGCTGAACGGGATCTCTCCCCAGTAAGCGCCGACGGGCTTTTCCCCCGTTACCAGGGAAAGACGTGTGTTGGCACGTCGCCGAGTGGGTGAGCAATCGCCAAGTTGGGTGGCACCGCAGAAGTCGCAGACTTTTGTCCCAAGGGAACCATAGGAATGGGTCCTTGTGGGATGAAGGTCTTTTTCTTTTTCTCCAAAGGGCCGCAGATCAGAAAGGAGCACAACCATGACATTCGAGAAAATCCCCTACAAAATCTACCTGACCGAAGACGAGATGCCCATGAATTGGTACAATGTCCGGGCAGATATGAAGACCAAGCCCGCCCCTCTGCTGAACCCCGCCACCGGCACGCCCATGGGCTTCGATGACCTGCGTCCGGTGTTCTGCGACGAACTGATCCGGCAGGAACTGGACAATGATACCCGGGAGATCCCCATCCCCCAGGAGATCCGGGACTTCTATAAAATGTACCGGCCCTCTCCCCTGGTGCGGGCCTACTGCCTGGAGGAAAAGCTCCAGACCCCCGCCAAGATCTACTACAAGTTCGAGGGCAACAACACCTCCGGCTCCCACAAGCTGAACAGCGCCATCGCCCAGGCTTACTACGCCAAGAACCAGGGCCTCAAGGGCGTCACCACTGAGACCGGCGCCGGCCAGTGGGGTACTGCCCTCTCCATGGCCTGCTCCTACCTGGGGCTGGACTGCCAGGTCTACATGGTGAAGGTCAGCTACGAGCAGAAGCCTTTCCGGCGGGAGGTCATGCGGACCTACGGCGCCGCCGTCACCCCCTCCCCCTCCGATACCACCAGCGTAGGCCGGGCCATTTTGAAGGAGCACCCGGGTACCACCGGCTCCCTGGGCTGTGCCATTTCCGAGGCAGTGGAAGCCGCCGCCAGCCAGCCCGGCTACCGCTATGTGCTGGGCAGCGTCCTTAACCAGGTGCTGCTGCACCAGTCCATCATCGGTCTGGAGGCCAAGGCGGCTCTAGACAAGTACAACATCGTGCCCGATATCATCATCGGCTGCGCCGGCGGCGGCAGCAACCTGGGCGGTCTGATCTCCCCCTTCATGGGTGAAAAGCTGCGGGGCGAGCGGGATTACCAGTTCATCGCCGTGGAGCCCGCCTCCTGCCCCAGCTTCACCCGCGGCAAATTCGCATACGACTTCTGTGACACCGGCAAGGTCTGCCCCCTGGCCAAAATGTACACTCTGGGCAGCAACTTCATTCCCTCCGCCAACCACGCCGGAGGTCTGCGGTACCACGGCATGAGCCCCGTGCTCTCCGAGCTGTACCATGAGGGGCTGATGGAGGCCCGTGCGGTAGAGCAGACAAAGGTCTTTGAGGCGGCGGAGCAGTTCGCCCGGGTGGAGGGCATCCTTCCGGCGCCGGAGTCCAGTCACGCCATCCGGGTAGCCATCGACGAGGCTATGAAGTGCAAGGAGACCGGCGAAGAGAAGACCATTGTCTTTGGCCTCACCGGCACCGGCTACTTCGATATGGTGGCCTATGAGAAGTTCCACAACGGCCAGATGACCGACTATATCCCCACTGACGCAGAACTGGAGGCCAGCTTCGCCCAGCTGCCCAAGGTGCCGGGACAAGATTGACCCTAGTCACGAAGACAGCGGAGGACATGTTGTCCTCCGCTATTTTCTCTGTTCCGGTGGTTTTTCTGCATAAATGTCGCCGGTCTGCGCAAACTGGATCCGAATCCATTTGCCCAGACTGGAGGAATGTCTTGTGTCCAATCCCAACCGCCGCGGCGCCATGGCGCTGGTGTCCGCCTCCCTGTGCCTGACGCTCGCCGCGCTGTTTTATTTCACTGCCCCGGCACCGGCCCTCACCGCCTCCGCCCCCATCGCGGTCCCTGCGGCTGCGGACTGGGGGCTATCCTTCCCCACAGAGGGGGAATCCCCAGTGGGCAATGCCTCTGCGGAGGACCTGGCCCAATACGGCGCCTACTACCTGGGGGATACCAGCCAAAAGGTCCTCTACCTCACCTTTGACTGCGGATATGAGAACGGCTGCACAGAGGCCATACTGGACGCCCTGAAAAAGCACAATGCCCCCGCCGCCTTCTTTGTGGTGGGGCATATGATCGAATCTGCTCCCGACATCGTCCGCCGCATGGCGGCAGAGGGCCACATTGTGGGCAACCACACGTACCACCACCCGGATATGTCCAGCATCTCGGACATGGCCGCATTCCAGAAGGAGCTGACGGACCTGGAGACCCTGTACCAGGAGACCACAGGACAGCCTCTCTCCAAGTTCTACCGCCCGCCTCAGGGAAAATACAGTGTGGAGAATCTGAAGCAGGCCCAACAGCTGGGATACACCACCGTGTTCTGGAGTCTGGCCTATGTGGACTGGAACACGGACGATCAACCTTCTGCGGAGGAGGCCTATGCCAAACTGCTGCCCCGCATCCACGACGGAGCCATCGTGCTGCTCCACTCTACCTCCGCCACCAACGCCGCGATCCTGGATGACCTGCTGACCAAGTGGGAGGAGATGGGCTACACCTTCGCCTCCCTGGACCAGCTGCCCGGGCTGGCCTGACCACGCACCGGACCGGACGCAGCGCCCGGCTTCATTCTCCCCTTGCTTCCTGCCGCCTGACATGATAGGATGGTGGAGACGAAAGGGGGCGGCGTCCCATGCGTTCTCTCTCCAAATCCAAGTGGATGGAAGCTGTTCAGTCCTACGTGCTCTATTTCTTTTTCTACTCCGTGCTGGGGTGGCTGTATGAGGTGTTTCTGGAAGTGGTGGTCTACCGCTGGGGATTCACCAACCGGGGTGTGCTGCTGGGGCCCTACTGCCCGGTGTACGGCGTCGGCGCCCTGGTGTTCCTGCTGGCCTTCTCCCGCCTGATGGCTAAGCGGGAGCCAGCGTGGTTCCGCTGGGTGAAGCCGGTGCTGGTGTTCCTGGGCTGCATGATCGCCGCCACCGCCATCGAGCTGGCCACCAGCTATCTGCTGGAGGCCCTGACCGGTGCCTGGCCCTGGCAGACCTACCGAGACTACGCCATCAACTTTGAGGGCCGTATCGCTCTCTCCCCCTCCATCCGCTTCGGACTAGGCGGACTGCTGTTCCTGTACGTGCTCCAGCCCCTGTTCCACCGGCTGGTCCACAGCCTGTCGCCCCGGGTGCGCCGCGGGGCTTGCATCGCCGTTCTGGTGCTGCTGGCTGTGGACTGCTCCGTGCTGCTGTTCCGGTGATGCCGCCTGCCGCATTAATCAAAAGAGGACTGACTTGGTCAGTCCTCTTTCTGTTCTTCCATCATCTTTTCCAGATACTGCTGGATGCAGCGGAACGTCTCCTCGCTGAGGTCGTGTTCCACCTTGCAGGCATCCTCCGAGGCCACCTCCGGCGTTACTCCCAGAAGGACAAAGAGCTTGGAGAGGGTCTTGTGCCGACCGTAGACACGGCTGGCCACTTCCAACCCGCTTTCATTCAGAGTGATGAATCCGTCCGCATCCATCGAGATATAACCGTTTTCCCGCAGCTTCTTCATGGCGATGCTGACGCTGGGCTTGGAGTATCCCAGCTCGTTGACGATGTCAATGGACCGCACCTGCCCCCGCCGCTGCTGCAAAACCAGGATGGACTCCAGATAGTCCTCTGCGGACTCGTGGATTACCATGGCGCTCAACCTTTCTCTTTGGAGAATAAATCACTTGCCGGAAAACGTGAGCCGCCTATCGGCCGTGATCTATTTCGAGCGGGAAAGGTCATGCGGATAGTGGAAAAAAGAGAGACATGCTTTAACATGTCTCTCTTTTTTGGTGGAGATAAGCGGGATCGAACCGCTGACCTCTTGACTGCCAGTCAAGCGCTCTCCCAGCTGAGCTATACCCCCGAACCGCTTGTCCTATGCGGCTTTCGCGCTCGGAACATTGATAAGTATAACAAGATCATCGCCAAATGTCAACACTTATTTTTCGATTTTTCAAATTTTTTCAATAGGGGGTTTTCACTCCTCTTCAGGCCGCAGGACACCGTGGAGGACGAAGCGTGCATTCTCAAATTCATAGCTGCAGGTGGAGAGCGTCACCACCCGGTCCTCTGCCCTGGGTGACACCTTGCTGGAAAAGGCGGACTTCTCCCCCACCTCCTCCAGCCAGGCCAGGTACGCCTGCTCATCGGAGAAATCCAGCATCCAGGCACTCTCCGCCGTGTCCGCCACGTAGCCGGAAAACAGCTCCACCACATACCGCCCCTCCGGTGTCACCAGCAGAAAAACCGGGTGGGCGTCATAGTAGACCTGCTCCTGATAATTCCCCAGGGCGGCAAACATAGTGCCGTTTTTCATCCGATGGCCGTAGATCACCGTGTTGCGGCCAGAAAAATCCAGCCGGCATGATGTGTCCACAAAAAGGCACCCGGCGCTGTTGGCCGTGCCGTCCAAGAGATGGTCCAGGTAATAGTCATTGTCCGTCCCCTGGACCACCGGGTAGGAGATGCCGGTGTCCGGGCCGTAGAGCCAGGCAGTCACATCCGGATTCACCGCCGCCAGGGCCGTGAAGTCCACCTCCGGCCAGGCCGGCTCTGCCGGCGTCTCCTCCGTCTCCTCCGAGGCAGGGGGCAGGGACGCAAACTGCTCCAGTTTGAAATAGGCGTCTGCTCCCACCCGGTACTCGTGCAGGATCCGCAGGACCTGATATCCGCTGAAGCAGGCAATGCCCAGAAACAGGCAGAGAAAGAGCCCGCAGCTCCGGCCCTTCATACCCCCTCCTCCTTTGCGCAGTCCTTCCAGCGCAGGCTGCGAAGCTCGTCCTTCTGCTCCGGCGTGATCCGATAGCTCTCCACAGCCTTCTGAATGGTCTTGTTGTGGGTCCAGCGGTCCAGGCGACGCTGCCGCAGATAGGGCAGCGCCGCGTCGTACTGCTTGGCCAGGGCGGTGGCAAAATACCAAGCCGCCATCATCTTCACGTAATACTCCTCCCGCCGGACACCGGCAGCCAGATCCAAGTCCTCCATCTGAAACCCCTCATCCAGATAAAAGCTCATCAGCATCCCCAGGCCGAAGCGGACAGTATAGGTGTGCGCGTCCTCCACCCAGCGGCGGATCTGTTTCCGCAGCTCCGGCGGATGCTTCCGGAATGCCTTCGGGCTCAACAGGTCGCAGGTGGCCCAGTTGTCCACATAGGGCAGGAATGTCTCCAGCGCCGCCACGGCACCGTCATAGTCCGGGATCGCCGAGATCAGCAAGCCGTGGAGGTTATTCTCCTCATAATAGCGGTGGGGCGGCTCCTGGAGGAAGCCCTCTGCCACCGGCGTTCCGGCGATTTCCCGGGCCAGCTTCCGCAAAGCCGGCATCCGGACGCCGATCACCGTCTGCGGGTCTATGGTGGGTATCAGCTTGCTCTGAAAAGCCTGATAGGCCGGGTCCCGCAGGGCAAAGAGCGCAGTTTGGATGTCCGTCATATCCCCGCCTCCCATCCGCGCAGCTCGTCCTTCAAATTGCCGTCCAGATCCAGCCACTGGACGGCGTCCTCCGTCATCCGCATACAGCCGTGCCAGCTGTTCTCCTTGGGGATAGAAACAGAGCCGGGGTTCCAATACCACACCCCGTCCTCCAGACGCCTCATGGGCACGTGGAAGTGGCCGTAGACCACATACCCCGCCCCGTCCAGCAGGGTCCGGGAGGGCCGCTGATCCACATTGAAATGGTGGCCGTGGGTCAGGAACAGCCGCCTGCCGCACAGCTCCTCCACCCGGAAGTCCGCCTCGATGGGAAAGTGCAGCACCATCTGGTCCACCTCCGCATCACAGTTGCCGTGGACACAGAGGATCCGGTCCTTCACGCTGTTCAGCATGGCAAAGACCGCCTTGGGATCGTATCCCTCCGGCAGGTCGTTCCGGGGGCCATGGTACAGCAGGTCCCCCAGCAGCACCAGGCGGTCCGCCCCCCGCTTCTCCATCAGGTCCAGCAGCTTCCGGCAGTACAGGGCACTGCCGTGAATGTCCGACGCGATCCATACGTTCATCGTTCTTCTCTCCTGTCGTTTCGTGTCTCTTCCGGGTATGCGGGCCCAATCTCCAACTCCTCATAACCGGTCTCGCTGTCCGGCCGGCGGGTGAACACGCAGCTCCGGATTTCCGCCAGTACGATCTCGGCCGTGGTGTTCACCGTGCACCCCGGCAGCAGGTGGCCGCCGAAGGCGGAGAGGTCCTCCCGGCTGAAGCTGGCGTGAAGGTGGCAGCCGTACTCCGATACGGTGCCCATCAGGGAGACGATCTCCACATCCTCCTCTCCGCTGCGCACCCGGACACCGGTCGCGTCCCGCAGCCGCCAGCGGGAGACGCAGCCCACACCGGAAACCACTGCCCCGGCGGCGATATGATGCGCCTTCACATAGGCCTCGATCTCCTCGTACAAATCCTGCCCCCGGCGGAGGCGGAAACAATGATACATGATGTTCCCTCCCTGATTGCCCCCGTCTCCGGCGGCTTTGCGGCTATTGTACCACGGAACGGCGCCGCGTACAACGGATTTCCGGCGACAATGTGCAGGGGCGCGGCTTCCGCCGCGCCCCTGCGCCTCATTTGGACCGCTTCAGCACTTCCAGCACAAACCGCCACACCCGCTGGACGGAGGCAATCTCCATCCGCTCCCGCGGGGTGTGGATGTCCAGCAGATTCGGGCCAATGGACACACAGTCCAGCCCCGGCAGCTTGCCGCTCAGAATACCGCACTCCACGCCCGCGTGGATGGCCTCGATCTTTGGCTTCCGGCCGTACTGCTCCTGAAAGACCTCCGTCATCAGGTCCCGCAGGGAGGAGTCCTGCCGGTACTCCCAAGCGGGATAATCCCCGGAGATGGAGACAGTGCCCCCCAGCTGCGCCATCAGGGTCCGGAGGCGACGGTGGAGCATCTCCTTCTGGCTGCCCAGGGAGCTGCGGACGCAGAAGGTGGCCGTCAGGGCCGTCTGGTCCGCAGCCAGGATGCCCAGGTTCAGCGAGGTCTGCACCAGACCGTGGATCTCCATGCTCATGGCCTGGACGCCGTTGGGCAGGCAGGTGAGCATGCAGACTGCCCGCTCTGTGGACGCCCAGTCCATAGGCGTCTCCCGCACGGTGCAGGGCGCCGCCTCCACGCGGAGGCCCGGGTCCGCTGCGGCATATTCCCGGGAGAGATCCGCGGCCAATGCCTCCGCCGCCTGCCGGGCGGCGGCATCGTCAGATACCACCACCTGGGCGGACGCCTCCACGGCGATGGCGTTGTCCTTTCCGCCGCCCGCCGCTGTCACCAGGCGCAGCTCCGTCCGTTCCGCCATGGCCTGGAGCAATCGGCCCAGCAGCACACAGGCATTGGCCCGGCCCTTGTGGATCTCTGTGCCGGAGTGCCCCCCGGCAAGCCCCCGGACCGTCACCTCCAGCGCCGCGCCGTCATAGGGCGCCCGGGTCACGGGCAGAGTGCACTGGGCCATGCTTCCGCCTGCGCAGCTGACGGTGAAGATCCCCTCCTCTTCGGAGTCCACGTTGATGAGCTTCCGCCCCCGGAGAGGCGCGGCGTCCAGGGCCTCCGCTCCCAGCATTCCGATCTCCTCGTCCGTGGTGAGGACCACCTCCAGCCGGGGGTGGGGGATCGCCTGATCGTCCAGGATCGCCAGGGCCATGGCCACCGCAATGCCGTCATCGCCGCCCAGGGTGGTGCCCTTCGCCCGGACGCAGCCGTCCTCCACCAGCAGGTCCAGGCCCTCTCCGGCCATGTCCTTGGTGCAGCCGGGCTCTTTTTCACACACCATATCCAGGTGGCCCTGAAGAATGACGGGTGCCGCCGCCTCATACCCGGGCGTGGCCTCCTGGATGATAATGACGTTCCCCGTCTGGTCCTGATGGCACTCCAGCCCCCGCTCCCTGGCAAAGGCTGCGCACCAGTCGCTGACCGCCTGGCAGTTCCGGGAGCCGTGGGGGATGGCACACAGCTCCTCAAAGAAGCGGAACACCCCCTGGGGCTCCAACTGTTCCAACACGCGCATAAACACTCCTTTCCCGGCGGGCCATTCTCCCGGCGCCGCCGTCTGTTTCCGCCTTGTAGTATATCCCATTCCCAGGGGCGGCGCAAGCCGATTGGGAAAAACAGAAGAGGCGCCGGCCATTTTGCCGGTGCCTCTTCCCCGTGCGCTGTCTCTCACGAAAGCTCAGAGAACCGTAGGACCACCTTGAACAGGTCTCCGTCCACAGTCAGCTCCAGGGTGCCCTTCTGGAGCTCTGTCAGGCTCCGGGCGATGGAAAGGCCCAGGCCGTTTCCCTCGCCGCCTCGGGCGGCGTCTCCCCGGACGAACCGTTCCAGCAGTTCCTCCGCCGGGATATCTAACGGCGCCCGGGAGGTGTTTTTGAAGGAGATCACCGCCTGGCCGTCTCGCTCCTCCAGCGTCAGGTACACCCGGGTGCCCCGCTGGGCGTACTTACAGATGTTGTTCATCAGGTTGTCGAACACCCGCCACAGCCGTCGGCCGTCCGCCAGGATGGTCACCGCTGTCTCCGGTTGCCGGGTTACCAGGTCCAGGCCCGCGTCCTTCAGCTTCTGTTCGTACTCCCCTGCCGCCTGGGTCAGCAGCACGCCAGGCTGGCAGGGGGCCAGATTCACCTCCAGATTCCCTGTGGAGGCCTTGGACGCCTCCACCAGATCCTCGATCAGCCGCTTCAGCCGCTCGGACTGGCGGGTGAGGACAGCCGCGTACTCCGGGATCTTCTCACTGTTCGGGGGCTCCTTTCCGATGAGGTCCGCGTAATTGATGATGGAGGTCAGGGGCGTCTTGATGTCGTGGGACACGTTGGTGATGAGCTCCGTTTTCATCCGCTCGCTGCGCATCCGCTGGTCCACCGCCGCCGCCATGCCCTGGGCGATGTGGTTCAGGTCCTCGCCGTGGGATTTGAAGTCCAGCACCATCCGGCTGGTGTCCACCTGATAGCTCAGGTCCCCGGCGGCCAGAGCCCGGCCGCCCAGCAGCAGCTTCCGGCACATGAGGGCCAAAGCCAGCACCGCCAGGAGCAGCAGGAGCTTCTCAAAGATCCACAGGAGCGCCAGCAGGCCCCAGCTCCAGGCGAACATGCTGAACAGGATCCCAAGGCCCTCCAGGACACAGAGGCCCAGGAACACCAGCACGGTCTTGCCCACCAGGGGGACGTTGTGAAGCAGTCCCGCCAGCCCATGCGCTGCGCCCCGGAGGCCGCTGCCCAGGGCCCGAAGGACCGCCCCGCCGCCACGGCGGAGCAAGCGGAGGGCCACATAGACCACCGTATTCCTCCACCAGCCACCCAGTTTGAGCCGCAGGGCCAGGGACATGCACCAGCCGGTAAAGACGCCCGCCAGGGCGGCAGGACCCAGTACCACAGCCAGCACCACGCCAATGCCTCCAAAGTTGGCCTCCACCACCAGTTGGATGCCCAAGAACAGCCCCAGTGCCACCGCCGCCGTCAGAAGGTCCAGTGGGATCCGTGTCCCCCAGCCGGGACGGACGCCGTCCACGTAAGGATGGTGCCCGGCGGCACACAGCAGGAAGATGAAGCAGACTGTCACCAGCAGCGCCGCAGCAGCGATGATGGCGTAGATCCAGTAGCGGAGGGCGTAGGCCAGTTCCGCCAGCCGGTTGGCCAGGGCGTAGTCGTCATCTATGGGAAACGCCTCGTCCAGTGCGATCTGTACGGTGTAAGCATTCTCCACTACTTCCGGGGCATACGACTCATCCAGTATCGCCTGACTTTCAGTTCCCTCGTGAGGGAGTGTGTAGTCGTAGGTAAGTGTAAAACTCCAAGGGCCATGATGGGTAGGATCACCCGTATGCCAGATCTCCTCCCCTGTCCGGTTGTCCTGAAGTGCCGCATAGACGATGTTCCGGTCGGCGCATCCCATCTTGGCCGCCTCCATCCGCCTTTCGATATTCTCTTCGTCATGGGGGCCTATCACATACAGCAGATTAAACCCATCATCCCAGGCAATGCTCTCAAACATCGACTGCTTGAAAGCTGTCTCGCTGGTGACATAGACGTCGGTGCTGTACAAAAACACCGCGCCCAGCACACCGCCGGCGGTAACGGCGGTCATCACCAGCATCAGCAGAAAGGCTATGACCTTGGCCGCCGTACTCTCCGTGAGCCTCTTTTTCCGTTTCGGTGCCGGAGGCTGCATGGGCTGCTCCTCCATCACCGCCTGGGCGATCTCCTTTTCGATGTTCTGTTCGATGGCCTTCATGTCCGCATCCCCTTTTCCAGTTTGTACCCCTGGCCCCAGACCACCTTTAAGTACCTGGGCTCCGCCGGGTCGATCTCGATCTTCTCCCGCAGGTGGCGGATGTGAACCGCCACTGTGTTCTCACTGCCGAAGGGAGCGTCCTTCCATACCTTCCGGTAGATCTCCCTGGGGGAGAACACCTGCCCCGGGTGCTCCAGCAGCAGCTTCAGAATATCGTACTCCGTGGGCGTCAGAGCTACCGGATCCCCATCCACGGCGACGGTCTTCTCCCGGTCGTCCATCTGGATAGTGCCCAGGGTCAGCACCTCCGGCCGGAGTGCACCGCCCCCCAGCTGGAAGTACCGCCGCAGCTGGCTGCGGACCCGGGCAGCCACCTCCACCGGGTTGAAGGGCTTGGTGATGTAGTCGTCTGCCCCCACGTTGAGGCCCAGGATCTTATCCGTGTCCTCGCTCTTGGCAGTCAGCAGGATCACCGGCACGTTACTCACCTGCCGGAGCTTTGCCAAAGCGGTAATCCCGTCCATCTCCGGCATCATAATGTCCAGCAGCACCAGATGGATGTCCTTCCGCTCCAGGGCATCCAGAGCCTCCTGACCGGTGTGGGCCTCCAGCAAATGGTAGTCCGGATTGGCCAGGTAGATTTTCAGCGCGTTGACGATGTCCTGTTCATCGTCGCAGATCAGGATGTTGTACATGGGGCTCCCTCCTTGGCTTCCATGATACCGGATGGCGGTTTAATAAAAAACCGGGAAACTTCTTAAGATTTTATGAAGACCGCTTTCGGTGCCGCCTTCCGCCGGGCGGCACAGCCGGACAAACGGGAATCTCCGAACGCACCGAGCGGCCCCCGCCCATACGGGCGGGGGCCGCCTGCCCCGGATCCGCCCCAGCACGCTGCCGCAGCGGTCTGTCTGGACCTCGTCGAAGCCGGATTCCTCCATCTTCCCACTGTACCAGTTCTGCCACCCCCTGCTCCCGGCCGGAGGGGCCGGGGATGCGGACGGTCTCCTGGCAGAAGGGATCAGCAGTTCCTCCCGGCTGTCCTGTTCACTCCATTTCCCGCAGCGCACCGCGCTGCTTACGATACTCCTATGGTAGGGGATTTCGCCGGAAAAATCAACCCCGGAAAAAAGCCGCCCGGCGGGAGTTTCCCGCCGGGCGGCTTTGAAGGACGCAGGCGCATACATTTAGGAGTCCTTCTTCATCATGATGTCCAGGATGGTCTTGTCGGTCTCCACCATGCCGGGGGTGCTGACCAGGCCCATGTTGCGGATGGCCTGCTCCGGCGTCTTGCCGCAGATGCCGTCCGTGGACTGGAGCACCACATCGCTCATGGCCAGTTGGGCACACATGATGGCGGCGTTGGTGGCAGTAGCCAGCTTCAGGGCGCAGCCGATCTTGCCGCCGTCGCAGATCATACCGGTGAGGTTGCCGCTCATGTTGATGATGGCCTTGCCGATCTGCTCATCGCTGCCGCCCATCAGCCACACCATGGACGCGGCGGAGGCGGTGGCGGCAGAGACGCCGCAGCCGCAGGTGGCAGACAGCTTGCCGGTGAAGATCTTGATATACACGTTCAGGGTGTGGGAAAAGGACAGCGCCTTTTCCAGCTGCTCCTTGGAGGAGCCCAGGTGCTTGGCCAGCTCCACCACAGGGATGATGGCAGTGATGCCGTGGTTGCCGCTGCCGGCGCTGCTCATAACGGCGTAGGGGCAACCGCTCATGCGGCCCTCGGCGCTGCTGGCCACCCGCAGCATGGTGTTGGCCGCGAAGCTGTCGCCCAGCAGGTCTGCCTTCTTCAGGGCCGTGGCGATGCCAACGCCCAGGGTGTGCTCCAGGCCGAAGTCGGCCAGCTTCTCATTCATATCCATGCCATCCAGCATGAAGGCCAGCTCCTCCTCGCTGCACTGGTCCACCAGGGCGCGGATCTCCGCCACAGTCATGGGAGCCAGCCGCTCATGGAGCTCATCCTGTCCACCGGCCGCATACTCCTTCTTCACCAGCACGTCGTTGTTCCGCACGGTGAGGACGATGTTGGAGTGGGTACCCCGGATCTCGCTGATGCCGATGCCGGCGGTGGTGATTACCTCTGCCCGGGCATACAACTGTGTCTCCTCCTGCTTGATCACCACCACCACATGGCGACCCTCCACCAGCCGGATGGCCTCGTCGCTGACGGCGGGGGTGATGTCCTCCAGCAGCTGGAGGCTCTTCTCCGGGTTGTGCAAGCAGGCGCCCAGGGCGGCGGCGTACTTCAGCCCCACCCGGGAGAAGCCGGGGATGCCCACGCTCATGCCGTTCTTATAGATGCCGGGGTTGACTTCCACCTTGATGGAGACGATGTCTCCGCCGATGGCATGGCTGGCGTCAGCGGTGGCCAGGGCCACGCACACCGGCTCCGTGCATCCCAGAGCGGGGACGACCTCCTGCCGCAGCAGGGTCAGCAGTTCTTCTTTCGTAATCATGAGGGAAGCTCCTTTCTGTATCCAGGCGAATCTCCAATGGCCCGCAACATATTCAACCTGATAAGATAAGCAAATCTCGTGCCAACTGCCTCCCCCGTGAATTTCCTGAAAAAACAGCCTCTCCCCCTTGTAAAGGAGAGCGAATTATGGGAAAATGGTCAAAGTAAATGGTTAATTGGGAGGTGAGCTGCGTGGAAAAAAAGGCAATCTCCATCATCGCGCTGGACCCCAGAGCTGCCCGCTCCTATGGGCGGGATGTGGAGGGCCTGTTCGGAGAGGTGGCGGATGTCTCGGTCTTTTCCGTCATGGACGGGAGCGCCATGGGCGTGCTGCCCCATGCGGATCTGTTCGCCGCCTCCACGGACGCCTTTGGGTCGCCGGAAGAGCTGGCCCGCCACGTGCCTATCGACAGTCAGACCATGGCGGTGCAGGCCTCCTTCCGCTGGCAGGAGCTGCGGCGGCTGAAGGAACTGCCTGCCGGCAGCCGGGTGCTGTTTGTCAACATGACGGAGACCATGGCCCGGGAGGCCATCGCCCAGCTGGAGCAGTTCGGCATCACCCACGTCCATTGGATTCCCTTCTATCCCGGGGCAGAGCTGCCGGGGGATGTGCACATCGCAGTGACACCGGACGAGATGCGCTATGTGCCGGAGGAGATCGAGACCAAAATCGACGTGGGACAGCGGGCCTGCACCTCCGGCATGATGATCGAGATCGCCCTGCGGCTGGGGCTGGAGCATCTGCTGGAGACGGAGAAGTTCCAGACCTATTTCCAATCGATTGCAACCAGCAATTACAGCTTTGACCAGATGTTCGCCCGCTCCATCCGGCTGGAGAGCCAATTCCATATTTTAATGGAGACGCTGGAGGACGGCGTGGTGGGCGTCAACGAACGGGGCGAGGTCTTCGCCTGCAACCGCCATGCGGAGGAAATCACCCGTACCAGCGCCGACTTGGTGATGGGCAAGCCGGCCTCTCAGGTCTTCCCCTATCTCCCCTTCTCGAAATGTTTACAGGAGCGGGAGCGGCTGCCTGCCAAAATCATCCGCCTCAACGGCATCAACGTCAGCGCGGAGGTAGTGCCGGTGATGCGGCAGCGGGCCTGCATCGGCGCGTTTGCCATCCTGCAGCGGTTCAACGACGTGGAGGCCCGGCAGAGCCAGCTGCGCAACCAGCTGCTTCACAAGGGCTACCGCGCCAAGTACGGCTTTGAGGATGTGATCGGGGAGTCGGATGCCATCCAGAAGGCCAAGGAGGTGCTGCGGCGGATGGCTGTCAGCGAGAGCCCCATCCTGCTGATCGGCGAGACCGGCACCGGCAAGGAGCTGTTCGCCCACGCGGTCCACCGGGCCTCCCGGCGGCGGAACGGGCCCTTCGTGGCCATCAACGTGGCGGCCTTCCCGGAAAACCTGCTGGAGAGCGAGCTCTTCGGCTATGAGGAGGGGGCCTTCACCGGCGCCAAAAAGGGCGGCCGCCTGGGCCTGCTTGAGATCTCCCACCAGGGCACGCTGTTTCTGGACGAGGTGGAGGGCATGAGTCCGGCTCTTCAGGTCAAGCTGCTCCGGGTCCTGCAGGAACGGGAGATCATGCGGGTGGGCGGCACCTCCATCATTCCCATCGACGTGCGGATCGTGGCCGCCACCAACGAGTCTCTGGAGCGGAAGGTGGCGGAGGGCACCTTCCGCCGGGATCTGTATTACCGTCTCAGCACCCTGCCCATCGTCATCCCGCCCCTGTCGGAGCGGGGGGACGATCTGTTCCTGATCCTGGAGCAGTTCCAAAAGGAGCTGGGTGGCAGCTTCCGCCTGACGCCCCAGGTGCGGGGCTTTCTGAAATCCTACTCCTGGCCGGGCAACATCCGGGAGCTGCGGAACGTAGTGGAGTACTTTCTCTACACTGGCCACGATCCCATCACCATGGAGGACCTGCCCCCTACCGTGTTCCACAGAGCCCCGCAGGCGCCGATCCGGCAGCTGCCGGAGACGCCGCAGCAGCCTTCTTCTGATGTGTTCCGCTTTGTGCTGGAACAGCTGTATCAGGCCTCAGAGGCCCGGCAGCCCATCGGCCGGGAGCGGCTGCTGCAGCTGGCGCGGGATGCTTTTGTCCCCACTTCCCAACAGGAAATCCGAAGCATTCTGGCCCAGATGGCAGACCAGGGACTGGTCCGGGTCAGCCGGGGGAGGGGCGGCAGCCAGCTGACGCCGGAGGGCCGGCAGCTATACGAAACTGGTCGAATTTGATATTTAGATCAACCAATAAAACCATTTGAAAGCAAATTTGAGAAAACCGGTACCAAAATACGGCTCCGGGCGGGTTTGGCTTATCTGCCAAACCCGCCCGGAGATTTTTGGTTAGAATTTCCGATTGTCTCCTCTGTTTTAAATTCTTTTTCCGTTTCCTCGGTAATTCCCGCTTTTTTGGCATATATTTTGCTATATAACAAAGCATCAGCGCACAAGAACGCCGCAGAAAGGATGGATACCAATGACCTACCAGTTTGACGCGGTGGTGGACCGCTCCGGGAACCACTCCGCCAAGTATGACGAGCGGAAGAAGAAATTCGGCACAGAGAACGTGATCCCCCTGTGGATCGCGGACATGGACTTCAAGACCGCCCAGCCCATCATCGACGCCCTGAAGGCCCGGGCCGAGGAGGGCATCTGGGGCTATACCGCCCGGCCGGACAGCTATTTTGAGGCCATTCGGGGCTGGCAGAAGCGCCGCAATGGCTGGGACATCGACCAGTCCCTCATGAGCTTCAGCCTGGGCGTGGTGCAGACCCTGTCCGCCTGCGTGAAGCTGTTCACCCCGGAGGGTGGCAGCGTCCTGATTCAGACGCCGGTGTACTCCGAGTTCTATGATATGACCGAGGCATGGAACCGCAAGGTTCTGGAGAATCAGTTCGTGGAGAAGGACGGCAAGTGGACCGTTGACTGGGCAGACTTTGAGGAGAAACTGAAGCAGGCGGACCTGTTCCTGCTGTGCTCCCCCCACAACCCCCTGGGCCATGTCTGGACGGAAGAGGAGCTGCGCCGGATGATGGAACTGTGCCTGAAGCATCACGTGCTGGTGGTCTCCGACGAGATCCACTCCGACCTGATCTTCCACGGCAAAAAGCACATCCCCACTGCCACCCTGTCCCCCGAGATCGCCGCCAACGTCATCACCGGCATCTCTGGCACCAAGACCTTCAACCTGGCCGGCCTGCAGGCCAGCACGGTGGTGTTCCCCAACGCGCACAAAAAGGAGGTCTTTGACAAGTTCTGGATGAACATGGATATCCACCGGAACAACGCCTTCTCCCTCACCGCCATGGAGGCGGCCTTCAACCAGGGCGAGGAGTGGCTGGACCAGCTGCTTCCCTATCTCTCCGCCAACTTTGACTATGTGGTGGACTACTGTGAAAAGCGCATCCCCAAGATCAAGACCTATGCCCCCGACGCCACCTATCTGATGTGGCTGGACTGCCGGGAGCTGGGCATGGGCAATGAGGCGCTCCACGACTTCATGATCCGGAAGGCCAAGCTGGGCCTCAACGACGGCTGCTCCTTCGGCCGGAGCCTCAATGGCTTCATGCGCCTGAACGCCGCCTGCCCCCGCGCCACTTTGGAACAGGCCATGCGCCAGCTGGAGGCCGCTGTCAACAGCCTGTAATCCCCAGCAAGAGCGCGCAGAGAAATAAGGGAAAAGGAGAAAGAACATGGCAACCATTCAAAAGAAGAGCTTCTGGCAGCAGTACGGAGGCCTGATTCTGATTCTGGGCGGCATCGCCATCGGCGCCCTGATCGGCGCTTTCGCGCCCTCTGTGGGTACCACCATCAAGCCCATCGGCGATATCTTCCTGAATCTGCTGTTCACCATTGTGGTTCCTCTGGTGTTTGTGTCCATCGCCTCCGCAGTGGGCAGCATGGCCAACATGAAGCGCCTGGGCCGGATCCTGGGTTCCACCGTCGGCACCTTCATCTTCACCGGCCTGATCGCAGCGGCCTGCGTGCTGACCTGGGTCAACCTGTTCAGCCCCTCCGCAGGCGCCTCCATCCAGCTGACCACCGGCGAGGTAGGCGAGGCCCAGAGCGCAGGCGAGCTGCTGGTCAGTTCCCTGACTGTGTCCGATTTCTCCGACCTGTGGGATAAGTCCAACATGCTGCCCCTAATCATTTTCGCCATCATCTTCGGCTTCTGCGTGTCCGCCTGCGGTGGCGACGAGAGCCCTATGGGCAAGCTGCTGAACAACCTGAATGACATCATCATGAAGTTCGTGGGCGTCATCATGTTCATCGCTCCCATCGGCTTGGGCGCCTACTTCGCCAACCTGGTTGCCACCTATGGTCCAGAGATCGTGGGTGACTACGGCCGGTCCATGCTGGTCTACTATCCCCTGTGCCTGCTCTATGCGGTGATCTTCTTCCCGCTATATGCCTTCCTGGCCGGGGGCAGGCTGGGCGTGAAGCGGATGGTCAAGAACATCTTCCCGCCCGCCATCACCGCCTTTGCCACCCAGTCCTCCGCCGCCACCATTCCGGTCAACAAGGAGGCCTGTGACAACATCGGCGTGCCCAAGGACGTCAGCGACCTGGTGCTGCCCATGGGCTGCACCATGCACATGGACGGCTCCGTCCTCAGTTCCATCGTGAAGATCGCCTTCCTGTACGGCGTCTTCGGCAAGGACTTCGTCGGCGCGGAGACCTATGCCATGGCCATCGTTGTGGCCATTCTCTCCGCCTTTGTGCTCTCCGGCGCTCCCGGCGGCGGCCTGGTGGGCGAGATGCTGATTGTCAGCATGTTCAACTTCCCCGCCGAGGCATTCCCCATCATCGCCACCCTGGGCTTCATCTTCGACCCTGCCGCCACCTGCCTGAACTCCTCCGGCGACACCATCGCCTCCATGATCGTCACCCGTCTGGTGGAGGGCAAGGACTGGCTCGTGAAGGCTGTGGCCGCCAAGAAGGAGACCGCCTGATTCCATCGCTTTCCAGATTGATTTTATCAGCTATCCAATTTTAGAAAAGGAGTTTTTCACATGAACGTCATTGAAACCAAGAATGCCCCCGGCGCCATCGGCCCCTATTCCCAGGGCTACGCCTTTGGAGATCTGGTCATCACCTCCGGTCAGATCCCGGTGGACCCCGCCACGGGCACTACCCCCGAAGGTATCTCCGCCCAGGCGGAGCAGAGCTGCAAAAACGTGGGCGCCATCTTGGAGGCTGCCGGTTCCGGCTTTGACAAAGTTGTCAAGACCACCTGCTTTCTGGCGGATATGGGCGACTTCGCCGCCTTCAACGAGGTGTACGCCAGGTATTTCACCTCCAAGCCCGCCCGCAGCTGCGTGGCCGTGCGGGAGCTGCCCAAGGGCGTGCTCTGCGAGATCGAAGCCATCGCGCTGAAGTAACGGAGGTATCAGATGAAAGTCACTGTCATTGGAAGCCACCTGTGCCCCGACACCCTGTACGCCCTGAACCGCCTGTCCGAGGTCAAGGCGGAGATCGAGTTCAAGAATCTCTCCGCCAGCCTGCCGGACCTGAAGGCCTATCTGGCCCTGCGGGACAGCGATCCCCACTATGAGGCCGTCAAGAAAAACGGCGGCATCGGCATCCCCGCCTTTGTCCTGGAGGACGGCACCGTCACGCTGGATCTCGGGGACGTGCTGAAATAAAGCGATCACAAAGCCCGGCGGGGGACCTGAAAGGTCCCCCGCCGGGTTTCTGCTGTTCTTCAAACCTCCGTGACAGCTCCTGTACCGCCCTCCTCCATCTGCCGCAGGGCCGCCAGGGTGCCCAGAGTGGTACCCAGCTGGGTCAGCAGGATCGCCGTGCGGGACAGCTCCTCCGTGGTCATGCATTTTGCCATGGCCACCGCTGTGGCGTAGACTCCTGTGCTCCAATCATAGGCATCCATCCCTCGGCCCCCTCCCTGGTGAACAGTGTATGAGGCGGCGAGGGATTTCTTGACGGGGGCGGCGTGTCATTTCTCCAGCAAAGAGGCCAGATACGCCGTCTCTGTCCGCAGGTCCGCAGAGCCGGTGTACCAAAGGGCAAGAACCTGTTTTCCCTGCCGGAGCACGGCGAATTGTTCAGGGCTTCCGATTCCGTCCGCCTCCTCTGCCCACCAGAAGCCGTCCAGAGCCGGGGCCTCCATTGGGTCCAGCGGCAGCTCCGGCCGGCTGTCCAGAAAGCCGGCCCGGTTCTCCGTCAGCTCTACCGTCAAGGTCTGGGCCAATCCGGCTGTCAGCATACGGTAATACGCGGTCTGGAGAAAAGCCTGCTCCCCGTCGGGCAGCACCGCAGACTGGCGGGCAGCGTACATCTCCGGCGCGATGGGAAGGGATTTTTCCTGCACCTCTGTCCGCAAAGGCTCCAGGCCGTCCAGGGCTGTCAGGTCCGCCAGAACCATCTGCACCGGCGGACGTTCCCCCGCTTCATAAACCGTCCGCGCCGCATGGTCCCAACCAGAGGGATTGCCGTCCAGATTCTGAATGCTGACCACCAGATTCAGCACAGATATGACCAGTGCAGCGCCCCACGCCAGTTGTCCCAGCCGCAGCTGACGGCGGTATGGCTTGGGCCTCTCCAGCGGGACGCCCGCCGTCAGAGTCTTCCACAGCCGCCAGGTGTTCCGGGCATCCAGCCAGAGCTGCACCCCCAAGATGGTCAGCAGCGCCGCAGCCACCAGCGGCGCGGCTACAAAGCCCAGCCAGCTGGCGTTTCTCAGGATGTTCTCCAGAGAAGCAACCGAAAGCGCCACCGCCAGGATGAAATACGCCGTCATTGCCAGCCAGATCAGCCCGCCCCCCACTGTGCGGAAGATCATCCGCCGCTTTAAGTATCGGTATCCCTCTCCCTGGACCACCGGGTCCGTGTCCAGCTCCGGGGCATTCGGGTCATCGCACCGCCAGACCCAGAAGGGCCCCAGCTGCCCCACCAGCCGCCAGCCCATGCTCCGGTATGCCTCCACCCGCTCCGGGTCCAAAGCCTCTTTCCACCTTTGGAGGGGCTGGAGCCGGAAGCGGCACTCCCACGGTTCGTCCAGCAACAGGTCCACCCGGCTGCCCGTGAAGCAGACGGGGTTCTCCCCCTTGCGGGCCAGGTCCTCCAGCCAGGTCTCCACCGCCGCCACGTCGTAGATGCTGATGGGGCAGCTCTTCCGATAGGAGCTCTGCCCATGTCTGTTTTCAGCGCCCATTCTCCTCTCCCCCTCTCCGCTGATCTACTGAAATTTCATCAGAACGGCGGCGAAGTAGTCAGTCTGTATCCGCAGGTCCTTGTGCCCGGTATAGGAAAACATCAGCACGCAGTTTCCCCGCCGGGCCACCACGCACTGGCACGGATCCTCCCGCCGGGAGAGCTGCTCATCTCCGGCCCACCAGAAGCTGTCCAGTCCGGGGACCTTTAGCCGTTCCGGCTCCCCGCCGCCGAACCACTCCTGCCAGGTCTTGAGCTCTTCCTCCACCCGAAGGGCCAGCCCTTCCGTCCCCATGCGGTAATACGAGGTGTTGCCGGAGATCAGATTCAACGGGCCGCCGGGGCCTTCCGTGGACTGCCGGGTCCAGTACATCCGGGGTGCCAACAGCAGGGACTTGCGCTCAGCGGAAAAACCGGTCAGCTCCTCCGAGCCCTCCAGCTCCCGCAGATCCACATATACCACCTCCGCCAGCGGCTCGCCGTCCCCGTCCATGGCCGACCGGGTGAAATGGGGATCTCCGCCATCCGGGAGCAGCCAGGATATCAGGACGCCCGCCCAAATCAGGACCATTACCGCCTGCGTGACCCGTTTCTGGAGCCGCCAGGATCTGGGGCGTTCCAGAGGGACGCCGGTGCCCAGCGACCGCAGCAGCCGGCGCATCCGGAAGGCGTCCAGCAGCTCGAACCCCACCGCGGCCGCCGCCATCAGCAGCCAGAACAGCCCCTCGCCCGGCAGGGCATGCTCCAGCTGATCCACCAGAGGCATGTCCCCGGCGCCCCAGAACCAGGGAAGGACACAGATCCCCAGGCACACCAGCAGGATCGCGGGCAGCCGCAGCAGATGGCGCCGCATTTTTCGCTCAAGATACCCGTACCCCATGCTCTGGACCACCGGGTCCGTGTCCAGCTCCGGGGCGGCCGGGTCGCCGCAGCGCCAGATGTGGAAGGTCCCCGCCAAGGTGCAGACATATTCCCACCCCAGCTCTCTGTAGGCATCCGTCATCTCCGGCGGCGGAGACTTCTCTTTGCGCAACAGGGGCTGGAGCCGGTAGCGGCTGGGAGCGACGGAGCAATCCTGATAGAAGATTCCGTAAAGCCCCCGGAACCGCAGCAGGTGATAGCCCTCCCGGTCCCGTTCCTCCAGCCAGGACTCCACAGCAGCCACGTCATAGAGCTCCACAGGCCGGAACTCCCTGTATTCCTGCCGACCGCTCATAGATCGCTCCCCCCCTCTCTTTCTGCTGAACCTCCGCCAGGACGGCAGCGTACCGCTCCGCCAGATCTATCGTTGGCTCCGTGGTGCCTGTGGAGATGCTCCACACCTGATCCCCCAGCCGGACCACTAGGAACCAATACCCGTAGTCGTCGCGAGTGGACACCCAGGTCTCGTCCAGTCCGGGGATCTGCCAGGCCATGATGGGCCAGCCTTTCTCCTGGTAGTCCGCCAAGATGCCGTCTACCAGATCGTCCGCCAGCCAGGGGAAACGGAGGCGGTAGTAGCGGTTCTCCGTCTCCCAGTCGCCCATGCCCTCAAAGGTCCACCACTGGTCTGTGGTAAGCCAGTTGTCCCAGTGGATGGCCTGGACCTCCTGCAATCCCTTTTCCGTGATATATGGGACCGGCTCGTCAAAGGTCTCCGCCGGTTCAAAGGGCCGCGATCTGGGGTCCGCCATATCGGCGCAGAGTGATGCGATGTAAATTCCCCACAGCAGCATGATCGCCAGGGACAATCCGCAGGCCAGCCGGTAAGGCCGCCTGTGGCACACGGGTACTCCCGCCCGCAGAGGCCGCAGATACCGTCGTAGAGACCACCACTGCCGGAACGCCGCCAATGCGAGTGCCAGCAGAAAGCCCCAATAGGCGGCCTCCCGCCACAGTGGCTTCCACTCCTGCACACTCCATACGAGAAGGGTTCTCTCTGTCAGAAGCGTCTGTACCGCCAGCACCGCCAGAAGCGCCGTGACCGCGGCCCAGAACTGCGTCACCTTTTGCTGGCGGCGGAACAGCCGGTCATATGCCTGGGCCTCTGTCTCCGGGTCCGTGTGGAGTTCCGGCGCATCGGGATCATCGCATCGCCACAGGTGCACGGACTTGCCGGAGGTGTCCACATACTCCCAGCCCATAGACCGGTAGGCCGCCAGGCGCTCTGGGTCCGGGCAGCTCTCCTTTACTGGGGCAGGTTCCAGTCGGTAGCGAACAGCCTTTGGCTCCCCCTTCTCAAAGACCGCCAGGAAGAAAATACCGGGAACCGAGACGGCAAACCACCCCCGGGCGGCCTGGTCCTCCATCCGGGCCTGCTGGGCGGCTACGTCGTAAATGTTCATGGGCATCAGCTTCAGCATGGCGTTTCCCCTCTTTTTCTATTGAAACTCCGCCAGGACGGCGGCGAAGTTGTCCAGGTGATCCATCAGGTCCCGGTCTGTCCGCACCCGCTCCATCAGCACCGCCCGCCCCATCCGGCCGATGAAGCATCGGTTTTTATCCGTGTCGATCACCACCGCTTGGTCAAAGCGGCTGTCCGCCACCTCCCGGACCTCTACCACGGACCAGGTGTCCAAGAAATTCGCTAAGCGTTCCCGATACAGGGCCTCCGCCAGGAAGGTGAACCGCACCCGGTCGAAACCGGCCCACAGGGACGCTTTAAAATCCCAGCGGAACTGGCTGACCTCCCGGTGATCCGTCAGCAGACTCCGTCTCTCCCGGTAAACAGATGAATCCAAGGGCAGGGCGGCGGCCTCCGGGGCCACTGCCTCCATGGAGACATAGGGCAAGGGCTCCGGCGCGTCGGACAAGGGCATCTCCTGCTGGCTGCCGAATACAGATACGGCAAGTGCAGCCACCAGTCCGCAAATCCCCCAGGAGACGAGATTCTGCCGCCTCCGCCGCCGTAACGACGCATCCAGGTCCTCAGTATCCGGCGCCATCCCCGCCTCCAGCTGGCGGCGCACCCGCTGAACGCCCCGCAGCGCCCGCAGATTGCCGCAGAGCCACTCCAGGGCACAGACCACCGCAAGCAGCCACACAGCCCACATCCCTTTCAGGAACACCTCCACCGGCTGGCCGCTCTCCCAGAGGCTGCGAAACTGCAAGATCGTCCAGACAACAATCAGCACCATGGAGATCAGCCTATGTCGCCGGAACAGCCGCAGCTGCCTCTCCCAGGTCAGACACAGGGCAGAGGGATCTGTAAACAGCTCCGGCGCCTGTGGGTCCGCGCAGGCATAGACCCGATAGTCCCCCAGGACGCCGGCAGGCTCCCACCCCATTTCCCGGTAAGTCTCCTCCCGCTCACATTGGGCGTCATAGGTCTCTGTCCGCAGGGGCTCCAACCGATACCGGAGCTTCCTGGGCTCCGCCGACTCAAACTTTCCGCTGCCATAGCGAGAAAACGACACCGGCCGCCAGCCCTGGACAGCTTTTTCCTCCAGCCACCGCTCCAGAAGGGCGGTATCCCAATAGGCCTCCGGCATGAGAAAACGCTTTTTCACGGTGCCTCCTCTCTCATCCCCGGCAGCAGCCGCTCCGACGCCAGCTCCTCCCGCTCGCCATCGGCCACGCAGAGGCGCAGGCGGGAGAGCTCCTGCCGGAACAGGGCCCGGCCCCGGTCCGTGATGGCGTAGGTCCGCTTCCGCCCCTCCACCGCCGCCTCCCGGATCAAGCCCTCCTCCTGAAATTTTGCCAGAATCGTGTACAGCGTCCCTGGCCCCAGGGGTACCCGACCGGCGGTGGCGTCATCCACATACCGGACAATCTCCGTGCCGCACCGCTCCTGCCGCAGCAGGCTCAACAGCACATAGAACATGCTCTCCGTCAGGACTTTCAGCGGCTCCCTGGCCATGGTATCCCCCCTAATATCGAAACACGATACTTTCTGGGTTCACTATAATATCGTTGCACGATATTGTCAAGCTGTCTGTTCGCTTCCAGCTCTGGAATGTTTTGAGGGTTGCAGCCCGCCCCCTCCCTCCTGTATGCTCTTGTACAGCAGCGACAAACCAGAAAGGACGAATTTTCCCCATGAAACGAAAACTTCTCTGTGGCCTGCTGGCCGCCCTTACCCTGACCTGCGCCACCGTCAAGGCGGCCCCCAGCCGGGTGGTGCCCGTCCAGGTGGACGGCACCGTTCTGAGTCAGGGCGTCAACTACCTGCAGAGCGGCGTGACCTATGTTCCCCTCCGGGGACTGCTGGATGCCTTCGGCGGCTGGAGCGTCTGGTGGGACAGCAGCCGAAAGGTGGCTGCCGCCGCCTCCGGCAGCCAGTCCGTCACCGCAAACCCGTCCCGAAATACCGTGACGGTCAACGGCCGTACATACAGCGGCAAGGTCTTTGTGGAGCGTGGCCGGACCTACATCCCCCTGCGGACTCTGGCCACCGCCCTGGGCGGCAGCGTGGTCTGGGATCCCCAGCTGGGCGGCGCGGCGGTGACCTCTCCCGGCGCGGATCACAACGCCATGGACCTTTACTGGCTCAGCCGTATCATCAGCGCCGAGAGTCGGGGCGAGAACATGACCGGCCAGATCGCCGTGGGCAATGTGGTGCTGAACCGGGTTGCGGCGAAGGAGTTCCCCAACACCATTCCCGCCGTGATCTTTGACCGCAAGCACGACGTCCAGTTCACGCCCGTCTCCAACGGCACAGTGTACCTGCCCCCCACGGCCAAATCCGTGGAGGCGGCCAAGCGGGTCCTGAACGGCGAGAACACCGCCGGCAAGGCTCTTTACTTCTACGCGCCCGCCCTGTCCCAGGGCACCTGGATCAACGCCAACCGGGCGTATCTCAAGACCATCGGCTGCCACCGGTTCTACCTGTAATTGACATTTCTCAGCCAGGGGGCTAAAATAGGGCCATCAAGAAGCAAAGGAGCAAGCCACATGCTGTTTTCCGATCATCCCCGGACCCACTACCGCAACGCCCCGGCCCATGAGGTCATCTGCCAGTTGCGGTTCCCGTCTATTCTCACCATCAACAGCGTGGAGCCCGCCGATTTTCAGGAGGCCATCCGCGCGGAGTTCCCCCAGTATGCCCGGCGCCAGGACGCCGCGCCGCCCCGCATCACCGGGCTGGGCAGCCCCAATCCCAAGGTGGAGCAGCAGCCTCCGGTGACCAATCACAACTTCGTCTCCGAGGACAACCAGTGGAAGCTGAATCTCACCAAGGACTTCATCGCTCTGTCCACCCTCCACTATCCCGGGTGGGAGGAGTTTGCCCGCCAGCTGGACAAGCCGCTGGCCGCCTTTATCCGGCTGTACAAGCCCGCCTATTTCCAGCGGGTGGGCCTGCGGTATGTGAACATCTTCTCCCGTGCCCGGCTGGGGCTGGAGGGTGCCCGCTGGGCGGAGCTGTTCTCTCCTGCCTACACCGCTCCCATGCAGGAGGCGGAGCTCCCGGAGGACCGCTTTCTCAACTGCACCTGTGATCTGACGCTGAAGCTGGATTCCAGCTGTCAGGCCAAGGTCCACGCGGGCCCCGGTGTGGTGAAGCGGAACGCCCCCGGCGTTCCCCAGGACCCGGAGGTGAAGTTTATCTTCGACATGGATCTGTCCATGACCGGAAACACCCCCTGCACCCTGGCTGCCGGCGCGCTGGAGACGCTCCACGGCCACTCCACCCGCCTGTTTGAAGGTGCTGTCACCGACAGGCTCCGGGACGCCATGGAGGCCGGATAATCTACGAAAAAGCCCGGGAGACGTGTACGGACGTCTCCCGGGCTTTTTGTACATGTTGTCACTTCTGGAACATGGGGGTGGAGAGATACCGCTCGCCGCTGTCCGGCAGCAGGGCCACGATGGTCTTGCCGGCGTTCTCCGGCTGCCGGGCCAGCTGGGCCGCTGCCCACACGGCGGCGCCGGAGGTGATGCCCACCAGAATGCCCTCAGTCCGGGCCAGCTCCCGGCCCGCGGCGTAGGCATCCGCATCCGTGACCGTGAGGACTTCATCCAGGACGCTGCGGTCCAGATTCTCCGGCACAAAGTTGGCGCCGATGCCCTGAAGGCCGTGTGGGCCCGCATGGCCCTCCGTCAGCAAGGGCGAGGAAGCGGGCTCAAAGGCCACCACGCGCACAGCGGGGTTCTGTGCCTTCAGATACCGGCCCACGCCGCTGACAGTGCCGCCGGTGCCGACCCCGGCCACAAAGATGTCCACCTTCCCCTCCGTGTCCGCCCAGATCTCAGGGCCGGTGGTCTTCTCGTGTGCCGCTGGATTGGCGGGGTTTTCAAACTGTCCTGCGATGATGCTGCCGGGAATGGACTGATGCAGTTCTTCCGCCTTGGCCACAGCACCCGCCATGCCCGCCGCTCCCGGCGTCAGGATAATCTCCGCGCCGTAGGCGGCGATCAGAGCCCGGCGCTCCACGCTCATGGTGTCCGGCATGGTGAGAATCACACGGTAGCCCTTTGCCGCAGCCGCGGCAGCCAGACCGATACCGGTGTTGCCGGAGGTAGGTTCGATGATGGTGCCGCCGGGAGCCAGACGGCCCTCCGTCTCCGCCCGGGCGATCATGTTGGCAGCCACCCGGTCCTTGGCGCTGCCCGCGGGATTCATGCACTCCAGCTTGGCCAACAGCACGGCCTTCAGGTCGTGGTTCCGCTCGTAATTGCACAGCTCCAGCAAGGGCGTGCGGCCGATCAGCTCAGTGACGCTGTGATAAATAGGCATTGGAAATCCCTCCGTTCTGAATGAATAGCCTCATGATACACCTGCCGCACCGGGTTTGCAACGGACCATTTGCCGAAAATCCGCCTTTAATTCATAGCATTTTTATAGGATATGGAAGAAAAAAAGCGGACCGCCGACAGGCGGGCCGCTTTGAGATGGTATACTCAGGCCACCACGGGGATTTCCACAATCCCGGCGGCACCGGCGGCGATGCTGTACTCGGGGAACACCAGCGTCACAAAGCCGTCCTCATTCAGATAGAAGGAGGTGGCGTCATCCACAGTGGTGAAGCCGCCCTGCTCCGGGGTGAAAAAGAGGCCGCTCTCATCCGCCGCGATCTTCGCATTTACGGCGTCATTGCAGATGCCGACCCAGTCCTCGCCCAGCACGTCGGCCAGGGTGATGTCCTTGTCGTTGGCCAGGTCCAGGTTGTAGCAGTACCGCTGCTGCATGGCAGCGACCCAGCCCTCAGCGAAATCCACCACAAAGGAGACCGTAGTGTCGGTCTGGCTCTTGATCTCGTAGTCGATAAGCACGTTCATCTCCCGGTCGGCCCACTCTTCCTCGGTGCCGCCGGTAGCCAGGAATGCATCCTTGTAATCATCCCAGTCCGCCTGAGCCTGGGCCAGATGGGCGTCCACCCGCTCCTGGATCTCCGCGTTGACCTTCTCGGCCAGGTCGCCCTCAGACTCCACGCCGGGGACGGACACCTTGTAGTCGATGCCGTTCTCCACGGTCTCATAGTCCCGGATCGTCAGGACCTGGAACAGCCCGCCCAGCACCGGTACATCCGCAGCCGCAGCCGCGAAGGTCGGGGAGACATTCAGGCCCGCCATCAGCACAGCCAGACAGGCGGCCACGCTGCCCGCAGTCCGCCGGACCACCTTATAACCGCGGCTACGGCTGCTGGTCCTGCCCTGCCGGATGCCTGCGCGGACCCGGGCGTCCAGCTCCTCCGGAATGGGGGTGGACTCATATTCTTCTCGTGCACGCTTGAATTCGTTCATAATTGATCTCCTTCCATTGATATCCGTAATTTCTTCAAGCCGGTGTACAGTCTGGTTTTCACGGTGTTCAGATTCCAGCCGGTGACGGTGCTGATCTCCTTGAGAGACAGGTCCTCATAGAACCGCAGCTTGATGATGGTCCCCACCTCTGGCGGCAGAGCGTCCACCCGTTGGGCCAGCGTGCCGTCCGAAGGCAGAGGGTCCTCATAGCTGCCGGCGTCCAGTGCCTCCGGCGGGATCAGCGTCACCCGCTTTCGGCTGCGAAGCACGTCCATGCACACGTGAACCAGAATGTGATAAAACCACGCACGGAGGGCCTCCGGCTCCTTCAGCTCCCCCTGTTTCTCCAGTGCCCTGCAGACGGCGGTCTGCACCGCGTCCAGAGCCTCTTCCCTGTTTTTCAGGTAGCTGTACGCCAGTCGGTAAAACCGCGCCTGATCCGTTACGAGATAGTCGGTCAGTTGCTTTTCCAGGATATGTGACACGTTTCTCATGGTCCTTTCCGTTCGTTCTGCTGTATAGACGCGCCGGGAGCGGAAAAAGTTTGGAGGGAGAACAATTTTCTGAAAAATTTTCTGCGCAAAAAAGAGACCGGTCTCCCGGTCTCTTTTCATCGGCTGGAATCAATCGTAACGCAGGGCGTCGATGGGGTTCAGCTTGGCCGCCTTGTTGGCGGGGAGATAGCCGAACAGGATGCCCACCGCCACGGAGACGCCGAAGGCCACACCGATGCCGCCAGCCGTGGGCATAGCCACGAAGCCATCGTTGCCGGTGCCCAGCACCAGAGCGATGACATTGGTCAGCACGTTGGCCATGAGGATGCCCAGTATGATGCCGATGGCACCGCCGATGGCGGAGGTAGTGCCGGCCTCAATGATGAACTGGCTGCGGATGTCCCGGCATTTGGCACCCAGGGATTTTCGGATGCCGATCTCCCGGGTCCGCTCCGTGACGGACACCAGCATGATATTCATGATACCGATGCCGCCCACCAGCAGGCTGATGGCCGCGATGAGGATCAGGATCATCATCAGGGTGTTCAGCATGGAGTCCATGGCGTCCATCATCTCTGCGGAGGTCATGACCATGTAGTAGTCCGAGGACTGGTAGGTCTTGAACAGCCGGTTTTCAATGATGCCCTTGGCAGCAGACGCCGTATCCCGGTCCGTACTGGTCATCAGATACATGTCCCCATATCCGCCCCCCAGCCGCTGGGCATTGGCATAGGGGATGTAGATCACATCATCGACGCTGCCCTCGGTGCTGTCGCCGCTCTCCGCCAGTACGCCCACTACCATGTAGGGCACGCCGCTGACGGAAATCGTCTGACCCAGCGGATCCGTCCGGAAAGCGTTTTCCGCCAGATAGGAACCGATGACACACACATTCTGATGGCGCTCCACGTCAATGTAGCGGAGGAAGCGGCCATTCTCCAGGCTGGAGCCCTGCATGGTCTTCTGGGTGTCGGCGCGGTAAAATGCCTCGCTGACGCCGTAAATGCTGGTGCGGTCGAAGTCCTCCGTTCCCTGCCGCACCTTGGCTGTGGCGGACACATAGGGCGTAACGCCAGAGAGGTACTGGGGGTACTTCTCCACAAGCGCGTACATATCTTCCGTGTTCACGTCCCGGGTGCCGCCCTCGCCGCGGCCGTAGACCATCACCTGGATCAGGTTGGAGCCCAGCTGCTCGAACTGGGCGTTCATGTAATTCTGCATGCCGTTGCCCAGGCTGGTGATGATGATGACCGCCGCCACGCCGATGATGATGCCCAGCATGGTCAGCAGCGCCCGCATCTTGCTGAGTAGCAGGGATTTGATGGCCAGCTTGAAGGATTGGGTGAAATTCATGCCGGCTCCCCCTCTCCCGCGTCCTCCTGGGGCTGGACCACGGCCTGGGGATCACTGGCGTCCCCGTCGTAGATGATCCGGCCGTCCTGCAGACGGACGATGCGCTTGGCCTTGACAGCGATGGAGTTGTCGTGAGTGATGAGGACCACGGTGTCCCCCTCCTGGTTTAGCTTCTGCAGGAACCGCAGCACCTCCCGACCCGTGCGGGAGTCCAGGGCGCCCGTAGGCTCGTCGGCCAGGATCACCGACGGATTCCCCGCCAGGGCCCGGGCGATGGAGACCCGCTGCTGCTGGCCGCCGGAGAGCTGGCTGGGCAGGTTCTTCCGCTTGTCAGCCAGACCTACCCGCTCCAGAGACTGGATGGCCCGTTCGCGGCGCTCCTCTGCGGAGACGCCGGCGTACAGCAGCGGCAGCTCCACATTCTCCTGCACCGTCAGCTTGGGGATCAGGTTATACTGCTGGAAGATAAAGCCCAGCATTTTGTTGCGGATCTCCGCCTGCTGGTCGTCCTCCATGGTGGACACATCAATGCCCCCCAAGTGGTAGGTTCCCGACGTGGGAACGTCCAGGCAGCCGATAATGTTCATGGCCGTGGACTTGCCGGAACCGGAGGAGCCTACGATGGCCACGAACTCCCCCTGATCCACCGTCAGGTTGATGCCGTCCAGGGCGTGGACGGTCTCCTCTCCCATGTGGTAGATCTTGTAGATGTCTTTCAGTTCAATGAGATGGCTCACGGGATCAGCCTCCCATCATCATGTCCATCAAACTGGAAGCCTGGTTGCTGATGAGGACCACATCGCCCTCCTCCAGGCCGTCGGTAACCTCGATATACTCGTCATCGTTCCGACCCAGGGTGACCTCCTTGGTCTCCAGCTTGGTGACGTCCACCACGCTCAGACCGTCCTCACTGAGGGCGCCGGGGCCGGGAACAGTCACCGTGTTGCCCCGTTCCACCGCATCCACGGGGATGCACAGGGCGTTGGGGACCACTTCGCCGATGATCTGAGCGGAGACATTCATGCCCGGCCGCAGATCGCCGTAGTCCTCAATGATGATGGTGACGGGATAGCTGGTGGCACCGTTGGCGGTAGTGCCGTTGATGCTGACCTTATCCACCACGCCGGAGAACGTCTGGCCCTCCAGAGCGTCGGCGGTGATCCGCACCTCCTGCCCCACTTCTACCTTGCCGATGTCCAGTTCATCCACTGCCATCTCCAGCTCCAGATAGCTCAGGTCGTAAATCACCGCCAGCGTGCCGGAGGAAGCGCCGTCCACCTTGTCGCCGGCCTTGAAGTTCTTCTCAATCACGGTGCCGGCAATGGGAGATTTGATGTTGTAGTCATCCACCGCGCCGGAGGCGGTGCTGGCAGAGAGCTGGGCGGACTGGAGGTTCAGCCGTGCGCTCTCGATCTGGTCCCGGATGGTCTCGGACTCCACAGTGCACAGCACCTCGCCCTTGGTCACCGTGCTGCCGGCCAGCTTGGAGAAATCGTTCACCGTGCCGGAACCGGAGGCATACACCACAGAAGAGGCGGGCATGGACACCGGAGCCTGGCCGTAGCTGGAATAGCTGCCGATGATGGCGGAGGCAGTGACGGCGTCGGACACTGTACCGGGATTGTTCAGCCGCACCCGGACGGAGACGGCCTCCTTGCCGTTGCTGGTGATGGTGGTGGAGTTGGAGACATAGGTCACCGTGCCCATCTGAGAACCGGCGTAGCCGTCCACAAACACGGTGGCGGCCTGCCCCACATAGAAGTCACTGGGGGAGGCAAAGGGGAACAGGAAGTCGATGGACAGCTCCGTGCTGGCCACGATCTTCGCCAGCTGCGTCCCAGCGGTGACGCTCTCGCCGTTGTGGACGTAGATCTCGCTCACCGTGCCGGAGATAGGCGCCGTGGGGTGCAGGGCCTCCTGGGCCTGCTGATAGGACATCTGGGCCTGCTGCACGGAGATCTGGGCCCGGTCCATGGAATCCTGGGCGTCGCTGCTGTCCATGGTGTAGAGCAGGGTGTCCTTGGTCACAAGGTCGCCCTCTTCAAAGGGAGCGCTGACGATATCGCCGGAGAGCAGGGTGGTGACGTTGTAAGAGTCCGCCGGCTGCAACGTGGCGGTGCCGGAGACGCTGACCGTCAGATCCTGCCGGGTGACGGTGGACACCAGATAGCTGCTGCTGAGTTGGGTGTTGACGTTTTTGGTCAGTCTGGACACGCAGCCCGCCACAATGGCGATCACCACTACCAAAATAATCAGAATTTTCAGCCAGCGCTTCTTTTTCTTGCCGCCAAAGCCCTTCAGGGAGAATTTCTTTTTCTCCGTCTTTTCCGGCGCGGGCACGCTGGGCGCCTCGGCGGAGGTCTCGTTCATCCATTCAGTTTCCATGTTATGTAATCTCCTTGTTCTCGATTTCCGCGGTGGGGCGCTTCCCCATACCGCGCTTGAAGATGTTCAGAATGTTTTCCAGGCGATCCCGGGTCCCGGGATCGCCACCGGCCTGCAGGCCGGTGTAAATCATGGGAGCCGCCACAACCAGCAGTGTGCCCAGGATGTCGCCCAAGTCCCGGTCCTGCCGCAGGTCCAGCAGGTCCGGATTCACCGCGCCGCCCAGGCGCTGGAGAAGCGTTTCCGCATCCAGCATTTCCAGCAGCCCATTCTTCTGCATCCCGCTGTTGCAGCGGATGATTCCGGTCATGGCGCCGATCTCTCCCAGGTGCTGATTGTCGATTTTTGCCTGCACGTAATCATACAGATCCAACAGCGCCTGAAAAATGTCGCCGCCGTTTCGGAGCAGAAACTCCTCCAGCAGCATGAACAACTGATCCACATATCCCTTCAGCAGATAGCGGAACAGGTCCTCCTTATCCTGAAAGTACATGTAAAAGCTGCCCCGGGGGATGCCTGCCTCCTTGATGATCTGGTTGATGGACGCCTCGTTGAAAGGCCGGTGGGAAAACTCCCGGGTGGCCGCCTCCAACAACTTCTCCTGCTTTTCCGCCGGCAGATTCAAAAAAGTGCTGCTCGGCACGCTGTTTCATCCTCTCTTATACGAAATAGAAGGTCCGTTTTCTTCAGCGCCGCCCCTGATTTTATACCTTCCTCCCGGGGGAAGGTCAAGGGGTTTCCGGCGAATGGAAAAAAGAAACATGACAACCTGTCGCTTATCATAGCTGACAAGTTGTCATATTGCAAGAGGGAATTGCGAAAATTCACAAATATTTCACAGTGTTTCCGTCACTTCATACAGAGGCCGGACCCGCTGATAGGGCTGAGGCCGGTACTCCACCGAAGCGATCCGCCGTCCGGAGACACCGTACTTGGGGGAGTAGCCGAATAGATCCACATACCGGTCCAAATCGTCCCGCTCCGCCGCCATGGCCTCCAGCAGCACCGCTGCGGCCCGGGCGTCATCCACCGCCCGGTGGCTGTTCACCGCCTGATCCTCCAATCCGTAGGCTGTGATGGCATCGTTGAGCTTGTGAGGGTAATCCCGCCGGTCCCGGTACACCGTGAGGACATCCAGAAACCGGGGTGCCCGCAGGACATCCGCCCGCCCGAAGGGCCGCAGGAAATGATAGAGGAAGTTCAGATCGAACTGGGCGTTGTAGGCCGCCAGCAGCGTCCGCTCTCCCCCGCCCAACAGGTTGCAGAACGCCTCACAGGCGTCGGCCTTCTCCACGCCCTCCTGTTCCAGCTGCTCTTCCGTGATGCCAGTGAGCTGGGTGATAAAGGGCGGCAGCGTCCGCCCCGGGGAGAGGCGGAGCAGCAGGTCCATGCAGTCCGTCTCTCCCTCCGCGGAAAAGGCGGCGGCCCCCAGCTCGATGATCTCGTCCCGCCCGAACTCGATGCCGGTGGTCTCCGTGTCGAATACCACGATCCGGTCAAATTGCTTCCAAAGGCCTGTCTCCATGGCAGTCCCTCCTGTCGAATGTTGTCTTTTCAGAATAGGGCGGCCAGCCGGAATTGTCAAGGGGGTGCCGCCGTTGACTTTCTCCCCCGGGCCGGATAAAATGAAGGCAGAATCTCGGAGAGGAGGGTACTCTGTGAAGCGCGGACTTGACACCGCCTCCTAAAATCAACCAATTATTTTAGGAGGCTTATATGAACGACAATTTCTGCCCGTCCCACACTGTGGTGGAACTGGATACCTGGGAGCGAGGCCCTGTATTCCGTCATTTTATCGACGACCTGCGCTGTGTCATGAGCCTGACGGTGGATCTGGAGATCTCCCGATTCCTGAAGCGGCTCTCGGCCAGTGGCTTCCGCTTCTACCCCGCCATGATCTGGGCGGTGTCCAACGTGCTCAACGCCCACGCGGAGTTCCGGTACGGCTGGGACGATCAGGGGCGGCTGGTCCTCTGGGACCGGATCGAGCCCTACTACGCCCACTTCCACCCGGACAGGGAGACCTTTGCGAAGCTGGTGACGCCCTTCTCTTCGGACCTGGAGACCTTCCACCGCCGCTTTCTGGAGGATCGGACACGGTACGCCGCCCTGGACCACTTCGACCTGACGGACGTGCCGCCCAACACCTTTGATGTGTCGTGCCTGCCCTGGGTCCGGTACCGCAGCTTCGACATGCACATCTTCGACAGCGGCACCTATCTGGCCCCGGTGGTCACCTGGGGAAAATATGAGCGGGAGGGAGACCGGACGATCCTGCCCGTCTCCCTGAATATCCACCACGCCGTGGCGGACGGATTCCATCTGTCCCGGTTTTTCCTGGAGCTACAGGAGCTGCTGGACGCACCTGAAATAAGCTAAAACAGACACCGGGCGGCCCGAAAGCGGGCCGCCCGGTGTAATAATTTTTCAATTACTTCCAGATACTCTTCCGGATGACTCGGTACAGGAGAATCATAGCTGCCAAAATTCCGAGCCAAATTGCTCCGTTAACGGCGAGTGCAAACTCCAGCGGCCAACCAGTCCGGGAATTGGCAGTAATGGTATAAATGACATCTTTTACCGCCAGATAGAGCCAAAGTAGTCCACCGCAGGCCCAGAGAAGATCAAAGACATGCTTTTTCAAACTCTTCATCCGCTCCCAGGCCGTTTAATCGTTGAACTTGTCGATTTGGACGCTGTCGCAGTACTGGGCTTTCAGCTCCTGAAGACGGCCGAAGATCTCCGTCTGGCAGTGGGCCTGCTGGAGCTCCGGCGTGGTCCAGCTCTCCACCAGCAGCAGGTCGTCCGGTGCCTCCGCCGCCAGGAAGTAGTCGTACTTCAGGTTCCCCTCCTCTTTCAGGGAGTTGGCCCGGATGCCCAAATCACAGAGGGCCTGATAAAAGGCCTCCCGTTGGCCGGACTTGCAGTGATAGGTGACGTTCCAAGTTAACATAAGATATCCCCTTCCATTTTATGGTCAAATTTCTTCACTTGCGCACTCTGTTTCCGTCAAAAGCTCCGGCGCCAGCCGGGCCATGTCCGCCGGGATGGGCGCCGTCAGGGACAGATGCTCTCCCGTCACCGGATGGTCCAGATCCAGAGCGTAGGCGTGGAGGGCCGGCCGAGGGATCAGGTCCGGGTCCTCTTCCCCGTACAGCCAGTCCCCTGCCAGGGGGCAGCCGATGGAGGCCATGTGCACCCGGAGCTGATGGGTCCGCCCTGTCTCCGGCCGCAGCCGCAGGAGGGACAGGCCGCCTTCCGTTCCAAGTACCTCATAGTGGGTGACGGCCCGGGCACCGTCAGGCCGGACGCACCGGCCCACCACAGAATTCGGGTCCCGGCCGATGGGGGCGTCGATGGTGCCGGATTTCGGATCCGGACAGCCGATGCACACCGCCCGGTACTCCCGGCAAAACCTCTCCGTGTGGAGCGCGTACCGGAGCCGGTCGTGGATGTAGCCGCTCTTGGCTACCACCATCAGTCCGGTGGTGCCCTTGTCCAGCCGGTTCACCGGGTGGAACACGAAGTCCGCGCCCCGCTGCCAGGCCAGGGCTCCGGCCACGGTGGGCGTGTCCGGCAGGAAATTGGAGGCGTGGGCCGTCATACCGGCAGGCTTGTTCACCACCAGCAGATGGCCATCCTCCCAGACGATGGGCAGGGGCCAGGGCCCCGGCGTGGGGCGCACCCGGGGCGGACGGTGGTCGCTGGTCTCCACCTCCAGCACGTCGCCGGTGTGAAGGATATCCACTGTACGGGCATGGATGCCGTTGACCCGGATGCCGTTCTCCGTCCGGGTCAGCCGGGATATGGCGTGGGAGGAGACATGGAGCGCAGCCTTCAGGATATGCCGGACCGTGGCGCCGTCCTGTTCCGGCGGCAGGGTATATGAAATCGTCTCCATCAGACACCTCTCCTTCGGCGCAGCAGAAAAATCCCAAGTGGCAGACAGGCGGCGTCCAAGGCGGCGAACACACCCCACAGACCGCTCCAGTACCAGGCCGCCGTGTCGAACATGGCCACCAGCTGCCGATACCAGAAAAGCAGCTCCGCCGCGATGGCGAGGAGGTCGAACAGCACATATCCACCGCCCAGCAGGTAGGCCCCCCGCCCCCGGTGCAGGCAGAACAGAAGGAACGACAGGGCTCAAAAGGCCGGAACTCCTGCATGGCAAAACCTCATTTCTCTGTTATTGTACTCTGACGCCACTCTGTTTGCAAGGGTTTTGGCTCTGGTAAAACGCCCTCCTTCATGGTACAATAGGAGCAGTTTTTTTCAGGAGGAACTCCCATGCTCTTATCCGCAGAACATCTCTCCATCAACTTCGGCAGCCGCCAGCTGCTGGATGATGTGAATTTCTATCTCAACGAGGGGGACAAGGTGGGCGTTATCGGCATCAACGGCACCGGCAAGTCCACCTTTTTGAAGGTTCTCTCCGGCGTCACGGAGCCGGACGGCGGCACCATCTCCCGGAACCCCAACGTCCAGGTCAGTCTGCTGCCTCAGAACCCGGCAATGGAGGAATCCGCCACGGTGCTGGAGCAGGTCTTCCTCCACTTCCCCGCCGAGTTCCGGGAGCTGAATGAGTATGAGGCCAAGGCCATGCTGAACCGGCTGGGGATCACAGACTTTGCCCAGAAGGTGGGGACGCTCTCCGGCGGCCAGCGGAAGCGGGTAGCCCTGGCGGCGGCCCTGATCCACCCGGCGGACGTGCTGATTCTGGACGAGCCCACCAACCACCTGGACAGCGAGATGGTGGCCTGGCTGGAGGACTGGCTCCGTCGGTTCAAGGGCGGCCTTGTCATGGTGACCCATGACCGGTACTTCCTGGAGCGGGTGGTGAACCACATCACGGAGCTCTCCCGGGGGAAGCTGTACCACTATGAGGCCAACTACTCCAAGTACCTGGAGCTGCGGGAGCAGCGGGCAGAGATGGCGGAGGCCAGTGAGCGCAAGCGCCAGTCTATCCTCCGGGTGGAGCGGGAGTGGATCATGCGGGGCTGCAAGGCCCGGACCACCAAGTCCAAGGAGCGGATCCAGCGGTACGAGGCCCTGCTGAACCAGGAGGCACCGGAAACGGACGAGGCCGTGCAGATGGCGGCGGCCTCCAGCCGCCTGGGGAAGAAGATCATCGAGCTGCGGGATGTGTCCAAGGCCTTTGACGGCCGTCCCATCGTCAGCCGCTTCTCCTACAACCTGCTGCGCGGTGACCGCATCGGCATCGTGGGCCGCAACGGCGCCGGGAAGTCCACCCTGCTCCACCTGATGGCAGGCGAACTGGCACCGGACAGCGGCACGGTGGAGGTGGGCGCCACCGTGAAGATCGGCCACTTCTCCCAGGAGGGGCGGGAGCTGGACCTGAACCAGCGGGTCTACGACTTTATCCACGACATCGCCGATGAGGTCAGGACCGATGAGGGCACCTTCTCCGCCAACCAGATGATGGAGCGGTTCCTCTTCCCCGGTGATCTTCAGTCTGTGCCCATCGGGCGGCTCTCCGGCGGGGAGCGGCGGCGGCTGTATCTGCTGTCCGTGCTGATGGAAGCCCCCAACGTGCTGCTGTTGGACGAGCCCACCAACGACCTGGACGTGACCACCCTCTCCATTTTGGAGGACTATCTCCTGGGCTTCCCCGGCCCCATTCTGGCGGTATCCCATGACCGGTTCTTCCTGGATAAGCTGGCGGAGTCCATTTTCGAGGTCCGGGGAGACGGGGAGATCCACCGGTTCACCGGCAACTGGACGGACTGGCAGGCCAAGCGCCGGGCGGAAGAGGCCCCCTCTCCCAAGGCGGAAAAGCCCAAGCCCGCGGCAGAGCGTCCCCGGGAACGGAAACTGAAATTCACCTTCAAGGAGCAGCGGGAATTTGAGACCATCGACGCGGACCTGGCGGAGCTGGAGGCTCAGATCACCGCCTGCCAGACGGAGCAGGAGAGCTGCGGCAGCGACTATGTGAAGCTCCAGGAGCTCCAGGCCCGTCAGGCGGAGCTGGAGGCCGCTCTGGAGGAAAAGACGGAGCGGTGGGTATATCTGAATGAGCTGAAAGAACAGATCGACGCGCAGAATGGGTGAGGGGCCTTTCATCAGGAATCGGCGTTCTGCACCGTACGTACAAGTATTCTGTCAAGGGGCGGTATCTCGGCGGAATAGCACTTTACGCCTTGTGTTATGAATATCAAAATCGCGGAGGCCCTTCCAGGCGTTGGACCTGGAAAAAGAGGGGCATTGCCTGTGGGCAAGATGATGTCCATACTCTCTGTGAAGCATTGGAGATACCACGCGGCACACTCTGCAATCACATTCTTCGCAACAAACGAGCGAATGCCCAGTTTGAGAAACGCAGGGAGGAATACCGCCTTCTGATCTGTGAGGTCTTTGCTGAATATCGGCAGGTACTTGGCGCTGAAAAGATTTGGATGATTCTCGCACGGCGCGGGCATCAGGTCGGCGCCAAATTGGGCGCTGACCTGATGCGGGAGATGGGGTTATCCAGAGTTTGAAACTGCGAGAACCGGAGAAGAAGAAAATACCCTCCGTCAGCAATTTTCAGCAGACAAGCAATCAAATCCGGGCCAGTGATGTGGCCTGTTTTAAGTATAGAGAATCGATATCTTTATATCTGCGTGATCTTGGAGCTATTTTCCCGTAAAGTGATCGCCCACAAAGTTTCCCGAAAAACAGTACGCAGCTCATTATGGCTACATTCAAAATGGCGTATGAGTTGCGTAAGCCAGAGACAGGATTCATTTTTCACAGTGACCGCGGATTTTGTTTGACTTTGCAAAAGGCCGATGGATTTCCGTAAGGAGCTGATGGCCGTGAGACACAGAGGTTCAGACTTAGAAAATCAGACTGCTTGCAGCCAGAATTTGAACTGTTCCCATTTTTATGTCACATTTTACTTTCGAATACCTTTCCTCAAAAAAGCTTGTGCTGCAAGGATTTCGCACATAAAACAGCCCTACCTAATCTGATAAGTCCTACAAACTTGTTCAGATTGGGTAGGGTCGTTTTTCTTATTCTATCAATCGAACTTAGGTGCGGAGACCTCGTTTCCAGCAAAGGTATTGGGGCCGGGATTGGAGAGGGAGAAATACATTTTCGCCGCCTTGGTCGTACCAAAATCCCGGTTGGAGCCACTGTCCTGCACCTCGTTGAAGGCATCCCGGAACATCTGGTTGTGAGCCTCCTCCCGGTTGAGCAGGAAGTCGATGGTTTCACGGACCTTCTTGTCGTCGATCTGGCGGTACAGGTATTCATAGACCACCTTGGCCCGCTGCTCAGAAGCGATGTTGCTGAGCAGGTCCGCACACAGATCGCCGGTCACGGTCACATAATCGCCGGTCCAGGAATAGCCGGAGGCATTGATTAAGCCGGGGTTCAGGCCCAAGATCACATGGCTCTGGATCTCGCCCGCCTTGACCTGATCTGCATCTACATCGTGGCCGTTGAGCAGATTAATGGTCTGGGCCACCATTTCCATGTGTCCCAGTTCCTCTGCTGCGATATCCAGAAACAGGTCCTTGATCTTCTGGTCCTTGATGCGGAAGCTCTGGGACAGATACTGCATGGCCGCTTTCAGCTCACCGTTGCCGCCTCCCAGTTGCTCCTGCAGCAATGCTGCATACTGGGGATTCGGCCGCTCCACGGCCACCGGATGGAATAACTGCTTTTCATGCTTAAACATATCTACCGCTCCTTTTTCGTGGTAATTCTTAGTTTGCTTGATATGCTCCGAAATATACCGGCAGAAAGCGGCTCAGGAGATGCTAGGCCGAATCAAGGAATAGGGCCATCAGTCGCGGAGCTGCAGCTAGAGCAAACAATTTTACCGCGTACATTTACAAAGCAATTGATAAAACCGAGCGGTGAATCATTTTATCGCTGCTCAAAATGGGAAGCAATGATTAATAATCGGCAGCAGAAATCGGTGATAAACACAAAGATGAAAAAATGGGATTCTCTACCTCAGAGACCATGCTAAAACCGGAGCTTCCGCCATTGTTGAGATATCGGTCAAAAACCTTTCCTGAGCGACGGAAAAGGTAAGATCTGTCGGATCATTCGCTGTGCCTATGCTTGTCCACAGTTCAGCAAACTGCTTCAGGAATACGAAGCAGGCGGCAAAGATGCTGTGGATAATAAAATCATCGACACGCTTCGCAAAAGATTCCCCACAGCTAAAATCATGCCCGACCTCCTTGTAGAAGCCCAACACAGTACGGTCCGGATCTTTGAAGTTAAGTATGCCGAAGATTATGAGTTTGAAGATTGGCAGTCCTGGGGTCTTGGCGGTTACTATTCATACTCGGCGAATCTTTCCACTGGCGAAATGGCGAACGGGCGTGTGCAATGTTACTGGGGGGACGGAGAAACTCCCACAATTGTCAATCTAAACATCGAGACAGCCACTACCGAAAATCCGATTGTTGAGTACAGCGATGAAGCCGTTTCTGCCTGCTTTGGCGTTTATACGCAAAAAGCAGAAGCCTTTCTCACCCAATAAAAACCGCCGTCAGGTCTCCCCTGGCGGCGTACTCTTAGGAGGTGTATTTATGAGACTGCCGGAGCCGAAGAAGCTCCCGTCCGGAAACTGGCGCATTCAGGTGCTGGTAGATGGGAAGCGAGTAGGGCGCACCTTCCCCACAAAGGAGGAGGCAGAATACTGGGCCGCTGGTCTGAAAACAAAGATCATGGAGGAAAACAGATCCCCATGGAAAATGACCGTTGGCGCCGCTGTAGACCGTTACATCGAAAGCAAATCCTCTATCCTGTCCCCGTCCACCGTCCTGGGTTACAAGCGCACGAAAAAGCGCATGGAGGACATCATCGGTGTCCAATTGAACGATCTCACGCAGGAAAAGATTCAGCGGTGGGTGAATCAGCTGGCGAAAGACCACTCCCCAAAGACGGTGGCGAACGCCCACGGCCTGTTGAGCGCCGTCCTGAAAGAGTACAGGCCCTCCGTGACGCTGCGGACCACGCTGCCAAGTAAAGTCAAAGCGGAAATACAAATCCCATCAGAGGCAGAGATACGGGCCATACTGAAGGGATGCAGGGGCACAAAGTACGAGCTGCCGATCATGCTGGCGGTCTGATTGGGCCTCCGGCAGTCTGAGATACTAGGTCTGGAATGGCGGGACATTGATGGCGACACTCTGAAAATCCGTCGGGCAATCGTTTTGGGAGAGGATGGCCCCACCCAAAAAGGCACAAAAACATACAGCGGGACGAGACCGCTCCATATCCCGGCCTACATCCGGGAACTGCTGGACCGGCAGCCCCGCAGCGGAGACCGCATTGTCAACATGACCGGGAAATCTATCTACTCCGGGTTCTCCCGCATCTGCGAGAAAAGCGGTGTCCCACACTTCCGTTTCCACGACCTCCGCCACGTCAATGCCTCCGCTATGCTGGCCGTTGGTGTTCCGGACAAATACTCCATGAAGCGCATGGGACACGCCACAAACAATATGCTGAAAACGACGTATCAACACACCATCAAAGAGAAAGAAGCGGAGTACGACCAGAAAACAGAGAACTATATTGAAAGCCTCATGCCGGACGATTGAGCCGGTTTTTCGTGTGCACTTCCGTGTGCAATTTACGTGTAAAATCATTGCACACAGCGGTAAAGGAAACGTTAGTAAAGACTTCAACATCACCTATGATGCCCGGAGCAAATCGTTGAGAGAGTAAAAAAATCCCACATCCCTTGAAAAACAAAGGACGTGGGACTGCAGAGGACGGTTAAAACCGATATTTATTGTTGATATTTTTTCGGAGACGGAAATTCCAAATTTAAAAAGGGGGTTCCAGGGTGTCGAGATTATATTGAGGGTTAGGACCTTGAAACTCTACCAATTCCGGAAAATATGTATCGCAGATTTCTTGACTGATAATAGCCTGCCCTCCAAAAATGCGAAAGACCGCTGCATCGTATTCACTGGATATAATCATTGGTTTGGAATAAAGCTGACAGCACCATTTATATGCAATCTCGGGAATAACTGGCCTCAGCTTTCGAATCTCAACTGTTTTAGTTTCGTCTGTCCAGCCACACCACTCGGTCTGTCCGCCATATATAATCTCCCCATCCTGCCGTGTTGAAAAGATCCAAAAGTATGTCTCATTGTTATTAAAATCATGTAACTCTCTGCTCTGAAGGTAGTGCT
>ENA-UERQ01000096-UERQ01000096.1-human-gut-metagenome-genome-assembly--contig:-NODE-96-length-82048-cov-9.390687_pt1 | contig 82048 bp, 71 predicted proteins | sample MGYA00242986_ERZ507987 | MGnify/ENA primary metagenome ERZ507987 (study PRJEB26167, sample SAMN06115429) | human gut metagenome | host: Homo sapiens | place: China:Chongqing | collected 2015-04-15...
CGGCATAGCTCAGTTGGCTAGAGCATGCGGTTCATACCCGCAGTGTCCCCGGTTCAAATCCAGGTGCCGCTACCAGATCCATGAAGCGCCTTGGCGCTTCATGGACTTCTAAATGGCCCGTTGGTCAAGTGGTTAAGACACGGCCCTTTCACGGCTGTAACATGGGTTCGAATCCCGTACGGGTCACCATCCCATAGGACGCCGTTGTGCACGGCGTCTTATGGGCAGAAAAAATCATATATCCGTATGGAGGCTTAGCTCAGCTGGTTAGAGCGCCTGCTTCACACGCAGGAGGTCACTGGTTCGAGTCCAGTAGTCTCCACCAAAAAGTTCCTGATTTCGCAAGAAATTAGGAGCTTTTCTTTTTATTCACCGCGAAAAAGTTTGCTTTAAATTTCTGCTTTTTCTCCGACCAATACACTGACCAATACCGCGATAGTAGCCGATAGAATGAGGCAGCACCGGGCAGGAATTTCCCAGCCCGGTGCTGCCTTATGTTTATTTTGGTGATTACATCGCCTTTCCAATTACATCGCCCATCGTATCCGCTGCCTCCCGCATCATGTCTGGTGTGGCGTGGGTGTAGGTGCTAAGGGTGAATCCCGCGCTGTAATGTCCTAAGGTGCTGGACAGGGTCTTCACATCCACCCCATTCTTCAGTGACAGCGTTGCGAAGGTGTGTCGGAGATCGTGGAACCGGATATGCTCGGCACCGATGGCCTTGAGGATCTTCTCGTGGGTGTGCCGGAAGGAGTCCGGATCGAACATCCCTCCCGTTTTGGGCGACGGGAACATGTAGGGATTTCCCGGGTGCTTCTTGTGTTCCTCCACCAGCAAGTCCACTGCCTGCTGCGAGACCGGCAGGACGCGGATGGAATTGTGGGTTTTGGGCTGGCTCACTACCAGTTCTCCCTTGGTGCGGGTCACCTGCTTTGTGATAGAGATGGTTCGGTTCTCCACGTCCAGGTCTGTCCAGAGGAGGGCCAGCAGCTCTCCCCTTCGCAGTCCCGTGGTCAGTTCCAGATAGAAAGGAGCCAGCAGCCCCCGCTTGTCCGCTTCCATCAGATAGGGGCGGATCTTCTCTTCCGGCAGAACTTTCATCTCCCGCTTTTCCATCTTTGGAAGCTTGCAGCCCCTGGCTGGGTTCACCAGGATCAGCCGCTCCGCCACAGCTTGTTCCAGACAGTTGTTCAGCAAGGTATGGATGCCGTGGACCACCCGGACACTCAGGCCCTTGTTTTTCAGTTCGATGTGCTGGTATCGCTGTACCCGCCCGTTCTTCTGGAGATCGTTGTAGAATTTCTGGATCTGGATCGTAGTGAGCTTGTCCAGCTTGATGTCTCCCAGTTCGGGGATGATGTGGTTGTTGATGTAGTTTAGATAATAGTCCTTGGTGTTCTCCCGAAGCCGGGGCTCGGCATAGACTTCATACCACATCTGCACCCAGCTTTGTACCGTGTGGGTACCGCTTCGGTTCATGTCCAGTCGCTGGCTGTCTGCAATGGCCTTTTTCAGCTTCTCCTTGACCTCTGCCTGGGTCTTCCCCAGGACATTCTTAATTTTCTGCTTTCCGGTCGCCGGGTCATAGGACGCCGTGTAGAATCCCTCCCACCGGCCATCCTTCCGTTTGCGGATGCTGCCTTCTCCGTTGGCACGTTTCTTCCCCATCCATCATCTCTCCTTTCCTGCCAGCTCACAGGCCCGCTGCTCGTCCTCGTTTTCAAAGTTGTACGGCGGCTGGTCTGCCAGCAGCTCCTGCTGGATACCCTGGGCCAGACGGTAACCAGAGATGAAACTGTTGAGACACGCTTCCTCCCGCAGAGCATCTTCCAGATCTGCCATCTTCAGAAGCAGCTTCCGCTCCGGCTCATCCAACAGACGGGTGAGCTGCCTGTAGGTCCGTTCAATTTTCCTGTCCAGATATTCCGCCCTCCGGGATGTCGTCTCGAACCTGCAGCAGAGGGCTTTCATATAATCACGCATCGTGAATCGCCTCCTATCAGCGACACACAATACCATGCCCTGACCTCAATAGCCATCCCAACCGGGCAGAGTTATCAATTTGTTAGCAAATTCAGGACCGCTTCCGAATTTTCGGAAGCGGTCCTGAACTTTACACTCACATATGAAGTCTCAGTGATAGATGCTGCTGTTGCTCCATAATCCGCCGATGCACAGGGGCCATGATTCTTTCCATTCGGGCAGACAGATAAGTCTGGTAAAACTGCCGCTGCAGTTCATCCAGGAAAGGAACTTCTCTGATGAAAGCTTGCATCTCATCCAGATGGAATCGTGGCATCATGCGCATGACCGCTGCATTGCAGTCCTTGTTTCCAGCTGTCATCAGGAAATCATAGTAGTTGATCTTCTGGTCATTCTGTTTGATGGCAGAAGTCGGGAAGCGGTAGATCCGGGCATTCAGCTCATCCTGATTTGACAAGACCGCCCGCATCACCTGGGCATCTGCCTGGGGCAGCAGACAGCTGCCGCAATCATAGATTGGGGCCAGCGTTGCGGTCTGGGTGTCATCGTGATACAGGAATCCCCAGTTTCCGTTGTGCCGGTCAAAATTCCCCAGAAGCGCGTCCACCACAAAGACATTCCAAAAGTGTTGCAGCACTTCCACAGGATTCACGTACTGCTGTTTTTCAATGGTATCCAGAATGTCCTCCAGCTCCGTTCCGGTGCCGCCATGTTCAGAATCGATGACGGTATTCTTGATGGAGCAGAAGTCAAACAGCTTACTTCCGTCTGCAGTAAAATCTTTGCAGGCGCAGACGATCTTCGTCTTTCCCCCTACATCATACGTTCCCAGGATGGTTTCCTGCGCGGGGATCCCAACCATGTTGAAGATGGTGCTGGCGATGTGTTCGCTGATACAGCTATTCGTGTAGGACAGCTCCGTTCTCTTTCCCTGACCGGAAGGAGGAAATTTGAGCATATATTGCTCGCCCTGATATTCGATTGCGATCTTCTTTCCGTTGGCACCGTTATAAGCACGTCCGGGCACACGCTTGCAGTTTGTAAAATCAGGCACTTCATTCACCCCACAGAAACTTCTGACGCAGATAATTGGCATGTTCATGTGTGATCGCGCCATCGTTGATCTCCGCGATGTTGATGCTTCCGTACAGCTCTCCCCACAGACAGTCCAGCAGAGAGGACCCCTCCGCAAGGCCTTCTTTGTATGCGTCCAGATCATGCTGGAGGTAAGGTGGGAGCCCATATTCCCATGAGCGTTCCCGCAGGGCTTCCGCCGACTCCCCGCCTGTCCCTATTGAGCAGACCTGCTTTTGTGCCGACATATCCTTCATAGGAACACCCCTTTCCTTGATTTGTATGTTGTATTTTACCACATTGCCTCTCTGCAAATCAACGATTGCCCTCATATCATATCTTTTCGGTCTGTTTGTCTACCCATTCCTGAAGTTTGTCCTTGGGTATCACAATGCGGGTTCCGATCCTCAATGCGGGAAAGCCCTCAGACCGGGCCAATTCATAAGCCCCGGCACGGGAGATTCCCAGCGCCGCTGCCATCTCCGGAACCGAGAGCATCAGCGGCAGATCTTCATAAGATTTGAATGTTTCTTTTTTCACTGAATATCCTTTCTCCTCTCCTGCCGTGGGAGAGGTTTTTATTTGTTATGCTTTGTCTTGTTGATACATTTCCTCACCATCTGGTGGAGGGGATGCCCTACAATCAATGTGGTCTACGATAAATTGCGGACTCTTACCATCCCTTCATGGTCATGCCGCCCCAGGACTGGGTCTGCGTTTGCTCTTCCTCATGGTCATCCGGCTGGTGGCCCAGAGCAATTCGCAGCTCCTGGAGCTCCCGCATCCGCTTGCGGTCGATGTGCAGCCTCGGCTGTGCGGGCGGAGCAGGCGCGTTGTCCTGGAAGATGTTGCTCATGTGGTAGAGCAGACGACTTACCGTCAACAGGAGCTGCGGCTGGTGCCATTGATCTTGGCGTTCCAGAACATACCGAGCACAGGGATGGCCATACGCATCCGCCATCCGGAAACAATTCCAAGCCGCTTCGTCGTCTTTGGGAACGCCGTTGCCTGTGAGGTACAGCTTCCCCAGCAGATAGTTCGCCCAGGGATGATTCTGGTCAGCTGCGTGACGGAGATACTCCGCCGCTTTGACTGCGTCCTTTTGCACGGACTTGCCCGTCAGGTATTCCTTTCCCAGTCGATAGGCAGCGTCGGGGTTCCCGTTTCGAACTGCTCTCTCCAACCACCGGATGCCCTCACCAACATCATGGACCTCCGGATCGTCAGAGTGATATAGCTTGCCGAGAGCATACTGGGCTGCCGGCAGATTTCGCTTTGCCGCCAGTTCCAACCAGTAGGCGGCTTGTTCCGCATCCGGCAGCAGCAGACCGCCGTCCCGGTATAGCAGTCCCAGGAAGTATTGGGCGTGGACATCACCGTACTCTGCCAGCCGCTCCAGATCCTCCACCGCCTCATCCCGCTGATCCAGCGGCAGCTTGTTGTCTTCAATCTCGGCACGCAGCCGCAGGCAATCATAGGAGACCTCCCAGTTGTCCACCCACTCGCCCCGCTCTTCCCTCTTCTCATCCTCGAAGGTGATCTTGCCCAGGCGGATATTCTCTGCCTCCCGGATGACCGCGTTCCTGATGGCCCGGAACTCCTTCTGCTTTGACAGCGGCGGACGCTGCTGTTTCTTGCCGGAGTAGAACTCGTTCACCTGACACTGGAGTTCCCACCACTTTTGATAGCACTCGTTGACGACAGGAATGCACTCCAGCTGATCCACGATCTCATCCACCTGCCGCTTCATGGGCCTCGGGAGATAGCCATAGGACTTCTTGCCTTTGACCTCACCCAGCTGCTCGGACAGCTTCCAGATCATCTGCTCTGCCTGGGTGTGCTCGCAGACTGTCTCCCGCATCTGCCGAGACAACTCCAGCATGACCTTTCGAGTTTCTTTCACCAGCTCGTCCCGGGAGACAGACTTTTGCTCGTAGACATGGAGCAGTTCCTGTTGGAAGATATCGTTGGTGAGCTGGGACTTCATCTGGCGGATGCCATCCCGGTCGAGGTGCGCCCGTCCCGTTTTCACCGACCACGCCATCATGTGGACGTGAGGATGATGGCCTTCATCATGGAACGCCGCATACCACCGGAAGTCCTGGGGCGGGATGTGCATGGCTGCCGCGATGTCGTTGCGGTGCGCGCGGAGTAATGCTCGCCATGCCTGTGCGTTGTTGTAGCCGAGACGCTCCGCGTCTTCTCGATGCAGGGAGATGATGTGCGTCCAGACGTTTCCGGTGTAGTGCTCCAACTCGGACATGGCGGAATCCAGATCCACATGATCCGCGTCGCCGAACAGGCCGTGGTCACCCAGACGCTCGGCGCGGGGCCGGGTAGCGATATACTTCATGTAGCCATCCGTCTGCTGCACCTGCTTCCAGTGTTCCTCCAGCGCCAGCGTGATGAGTGACGATGCATGAGCCTTTGTGGGATGTGCTGTGTAGTCCTCGTACTCCAGCAGCTCTTTCACATCTGGAAAGTCTTTCGTCAGCTTTGTGATGAGCTGCTCCTGCTTACGGGTTGGTGGACGGTCATCCGGGATGATCTCCACCCGTTCCCGCGTTGCGATGTAGCGAAGGTAACCGTCTGCACCTTGACCACCGCCACACTTGATATACGGACTCTTGATGATCAGTCTTGCCATCCATCATCACCGTCCCGCTGCTCCTGCGCACGCTTTGCCATCTGCTCCAGCTGCAGATGGCCGTTGAGCTTCTTCACGCGAGCCACACTCTCCGCGTGTTTTTTCCGGAGATACTCCTCGTCCAGATGAACGCAGTCCGCGAGAACGCTCACACCCTGATCCAGTTCTACCGCTTGTTTAAAGAGCAACGACGACACCCGCTTCTCCAGTTGATCCAATCTGCCGTCCAGATAGGACTGCACCGAGACTGGCAGGAACATACCGGCATTGTTGGCGCTGAGATAGTCCAGATAGAAGTTGATGGCGTTCTCAATAAATCCGGTGAGACTGCGGCTGCCATCTTCCTGATAACGCCGCTCCAGCCGTGCCTTCATCTCCGGCGTCAGGTAGAGGGCGAATTTCTCTTTTTGGCTCATATAGGCCTCCTTTCTTGGGGTTGACCCCTGGTTTTTCTTTGTGGGAGTAAGCGCTGCGGGATAACGACCGCAGGATTTCTTTTCTCTGCCATTTTTGCCCCCATTTCTGCTAACTCCGGGGCCCTTTGAAACTGCCCGCACTGCGGGCAGATGTGCCGGGTGAAAGCTGGGGCAGTGACCCCAGGCCTTTATCCAGCTTTTTCTTTCGTCCTCCGCAGAGCCTCAAAACCGGCCCAAATCCGTCCGAAATTCCCGGGAGGGGCTGGGACCCTGCCGGGTCCCAAGCCGCTCCACACAGGGCCTCACAGGGGCACACGGGCTTATCCTTGTTATCCTTCGTCTTGTTGATACACTTCCCCACCATCTCTTGCGGTGGAGTTCCTGCCTGCACGATGCCCCGCAGTGGGAAGCGCAGGCAGCGGCAGGATGTAGTAGTGGTTGTTACCCTGGAGCCACTTACCATTCCTTGCACACCGTGAAGTCTTGACCTTTCGGATGAATCCGCGATCCACCAACTGCTTGACCGCGTCTCGTGCAGCGTTTTCTGAACAGTTGCAGTGCAGTGCGATGGTCTTGATGCTGGGCCAGCACAGATCTTTCTGTCCGGCGCAGCAGACCAGGTAGCTATACACCGCCAGTGGGATCGGTTTCAGGTCATAGTAAAAGATGGCATTGCTCATTTGATAGAATCGTTCACCGAGAATTGGCATAGAGTACCTCCGTGTTCTTTTCAAAATTCAGAGAACAACATCTTGCGTTCCGGAAGCCTCTCTGTTAGACTGTTTGCAGATGGAGTCTGCGTTTTTCGGAACGCGGCGCGCCGCCGGACTGTTGCAGCAGTTTCGGCGGCTTTCCTTTTGCTGCGGTATCTCCCGTTCTTCATTCCTCCTTCCACCACATTTCAGCTCCCTGCTATACGCATCACTGCTCCGCGGTTTCATCGGCGCAAGCGCTCGGCCGCTTCGCTTCGTCGGCAGGGATCTTTCACCGTTGCGCACCTGATTAAAATATTATATACTATCGGGTGCAACAGGATTGTACCATGTTCCGGAGGCGATCCGCAATCACCCCGGAACATATCAGGTACATTTCAAAAATCCGATCGGGTATGCAGAGGTATGAGTATGTTACACAGTGTGACCGGTGACGCAGTCGATCTGTTTGCGGTAGAGTTCACTTCCAGAGAATGTATGCTGGGCGGTCGATCTTATCCGCTTGGATTCTTTGCCGCGGAAGCGTTGGACAGGATCCCGGACATGGTGGAGCTCCAGCCATCCGTTGCCAGCATGAAGGAAGCGCTGGAGGTGTTTCTGACCGCCAGGGATGCGTCCAGCGCAGGGATGGCATATGAGGCTATCGGCGTTCTTTGGCGGAAACTGATGACGCTTCCGGTATATGAACGGCTGATTCGAGATGAGCATCGGGCCCAGGCGGTCATCCCGGATTGGCGAAGTTCACCGGAAGCTATGGACGAGATCCTGACATCGGGGACAGACCGTCATACCGCGTTCCGGCAGTGGCTCTCCCGGCTGGAGACGCTGGAGCGGGAACTGAAGCACTTTGCGCAGAACATTGGCTGGATGCTGGAGGACTACTTCGAAGAACTACCATCCCGCAAGCGGGAAGCATATGCGGAGGCATTTGCCCATTACTGCACGGATATAAGCGGTGCGATCCAGGATTGGGAGGAATACGGCGAGGAGCCGCTGATGTTTGATCTGGATACGCTGGAGTATGCGCATCCCGTCAATCTCACGTTTGTCTGCAGCCGGGATTCCGAGACAGGCCTGCCCTGCATTGCGGAGAGGATGACCTTTGAGAAGCTGAGCAGTTTTCTCTATGTGGATCTTTACAGGGGAATGGCCGCCGGAAACCTGCCCCGGCGCTGCGCCCACTGCGGACGGTGGTTTTTGACCGTCGGCGGCTACAACACTATGTACTGCGACCGGGAAATTCCCGGCAGCAACGGCAAGACCTGTCGTATAATCGGTGCCCACGAACGGGAGAAAGCGGCAAATCAGAGCAGTGAAGCCAGGAAGGAATACTCCCGCATTTACAATAAACTGAAGGCGCGCAAGCAGAGGGGGACCATCTCCACGGACCAGTGGAACCGACAGGTCGCCGCCGCTCAGCGGCTGAAGGACGCCTTTGCGGAAGGCAGGATCGACAAAGAAGAGTATGTCCAGCAACTGGACGCGCTGTAAGGCAGAAAATATCCGGGACAAGGAAATCCCATAATTGGGAATCTTTTCCCTAAAATAGAGGAAAGAGATGAATTAGGCCCTCTGCTGACTTAGGCGGCAGAGGGCCTGTTATGTGTCTCCGGACAACCTAAAAAATTCTACGCTGTCATCTTCCCCTGATGGCGAGCTTGAGATAGGTCATTGCGTCATTCTCATAGATGTTGTACATACTTAGAACGCGGGATCTGGCGCAAGTCTCTCTATACTGTAATTGGAGTTATCGGTGGGCGCAGAGGTGCCTGTGCCAGAGCAGGCACAAGATGTATGACAGCTCACATCTTGCCGCTGTTGACGCAGTTTCTATACTTGCAGGGGCAATAACAGTCAGCACGGTTTTATTCCCCATACTTATAGCTGGTTCTTCCACTGCTTATTCCACAAACAGCGCAAAGATGTAGTCATCTGCTGATCACTACTGCTCCGGTATCGCCCAAGGGGGGGTGGTGCCATCCTCCAGGGAATTGCTCTCCTGCATCCGCCAATATTAATGCCAGCTCTGTCTAGGTTGCGAACATAGGTGTTGCCCCGCAGGATGCGGCTGTATTCCTCAGTATACTAATCCACCATGATGAGAGGTCCTGTGGCAAAGGTGGTGTTCTGCGCAACCACCGTCCCGTCATGGGCGCAAGGGCCGCCCTAGAGAATGAAGGCTCTGCACAGACTCATAATTGTACCAGTTTCCGTAGCCTGCATAGAGGACCAGGTTATTCTCCACTAGAATAGTGCGGAAGATATGGTCCTTCCGCACTTCCTCAGCCCAGTTGCAGAGGAAGGCTTGGTACGGTATTCAATAAGCTTGCCCAGAGATGGTGGAGTTTTCAATAGTGGGAAAATTCTGAAACACTTCAATGGTAATTCCTTCCTGGAAGGAGTAGTGGACATAGTTGTTCCGGGCTGTGGTACCGCTGCTGTTGAAGGTCATGTCGCCGTTACTGAACTTAATATTCTAGATTCTGGATGACGCTGCTCAGTCCAGTGGAGATGCCGTTGTAGCTACCGCTGGTAAAGGTCTCAGGGAAAATGAGAGAGGGCTGGTCCTGCAAATGACTGAGGCCGGCCTCCGGTTGGGCGCCGGCTCCCGCTGCCTCCACTGTGGAGGCAATCCACTCCTCCGGGAAATGGTCATCCTGCGTACCGGGGTTCCCATGCAGAGCACGAATCCGGCTGCCGCCCAAATAAACGCGCCAGGCCCTGGCGTGGTCCAGCAGGACAGGAAGGTGAGAATTTTTCAACATACACCTCCCCAGTATTCAGAAAAATGATTTAAATTAGAATACCACAGGTTTTAAATCCTTGTAATAAGCAAATATTCACAAAAAATCGTTTAATAAATCATATAAAACATAGAAGTTATGATTTTTTGATTATAAATATTGATTATTAAATCATTTCGTGGTAATTTTGGAGAGAAATCAAAACGTGGGACCCAGGCGGCCTCGTCGAAAGGATGAGATCATATTGCTTACAACACTGCAGGAAGTTCTGAAGATCGCGGAGGATACTGGAACGGCAATCCCCGCCTTCAATATTGACAATTTGGAAGGGCCGGAAGCCCTCGTGGAAGCAGGGGAGGCAGAAAATTGCCCCTTGATTCTCACGGTAGGACAGGGCGCAATCAACGCCGGACAGCTCTGGTATCTGGCGGATATTGTAAAGCGGCTGGCCAGTCAGACCAAGATTCCCCTGGTGCTGCATCTGGATCATGGGGTCAGTTATGAACAAACGGTTCTGTGTCTGAGAGCTGGATTTACATCTGTTATGTATGACGGTTCCCACCATCCTTTTGAAGAGAATGTGCGGGAAAGTCAGGCGGTTGTGCGGAGCGCGCATGCCGTAGGCGTTTCTGTGGAGTGCGAATTGGGCGCGATTTCCGGTGTAGAGGATGGAATATCCCATAAAAATGTCAATTTGGTAGATCTTCAAGAAGTAGAGCAGTTTATTGCCGTTGTGGATTGTGACGCCCTGGCTGTGGGGATCGGCAATGCGCATGGGATGTACCAGGGAACGCCGAATCTTGATTTTGACCGGCTGGCGGCCTGCCGCGCGCTGGGGACACCTCCCCTGGTGCTGCACGGTGGCTCCGGAACGCCGGATGACATGATCCGCAAGGCGATTCAGCTGGGGATTCGGAAGGTGAACGTGGCAACAGAACTGCGGATGGCATTTATGGAGGGTCTGGAAGCTACGGTCGGTCAGCGTGATTTCTATGGCATGTACCGGCAGGCAAAGACAAATATGTACGAGCTGGCCCGGAAAAAGATCCGCCTGTTTCAGGGCAAATAAGCGGGACATAAAAGTCCAAAAAACAGGCGGACTGTATCCGTGCTTCTTGCGGAATGCACAAAAGTAAAGCTGAAATCCTGTTAAATAATCATATTTACAACTGGAAATGACTGTGATAACATTCAAACGATCAATAAATGTTCATTTTTTGATTTAAATATGATTAGTAATCATTCATTGCTTTTGCACAGGATGGAGGGCACCGCATGAAAGTCCTTTGCGTAGGAGAGATGATGGTGGACCTGCTGGTTCACCCCGTTGGCCCGGTTGCTTTTGACAATGACGCAAGTCAGGTGGAGGAAATCGCAATCAGAAGCGGCGGAGATGCCAACAACAACGCCATTGATTTGGCCAAGCTTGGAAACGAGGTCTATTATGTGGGCCGGGCCGGATGTGACGTTCTGGCGGATTATGTGCTTGATATTGCCAGAAAGTCCGGCGTCTGTGTGGACTATGTAAAACGGTCTTCCGCCACTGAGCAGACAAAGTCACTGATTCTGATTGATCCGTCGGGCAACCGCAAATTTTTGCAGTATCCCGGGACAAGCGCTGAATTCAGCCTGGACGATGTGGATCTGAGCCTGCTGGATCATGTGGATCTGCTTCAGATCGGAGGAACGTTCCACCTTCCGCGGTTTGATGGCGACGGTGCCGCAGAGCTGCTGCGGACAGCGCGGGAAAAGGGTGTGATCACCTGCATGGATGTGACAAAGGACAGGACAGGCCGGTGGGATCAGATTATCCATCCCTGTTACCGTTACCTGGACTATTTTCTGCCGTCCATCGAACAGGCGGAGTGCATCGCCGGAACCAGCGATGAACAGAAAATTGCCGACTATTTCTTGGAACAAGGCGTAGGCACTGTGGTCATCAAGCTGGGGACCAGGGGATGTTACTGCAAAGATGGAAAGACCGCGTTTTATTGCGGATGCTATCAGGTTCCGGTAGCCGAGACCACCGGCGCGGGAGACGCTTTTGTGGCCGGGTTCCTCACTGCACTGGGCCGCCAAAAGGGGCTGGAGGACTGTGTCCGCTTTGCAACGGCCACATCTGCCCACGCGGTGCAAGCCTTTGGCGCCACCACGGGTGTGCCTGATTATGACACGGTGGAGCGATTCATTCAAAGCCGCCCCGCTTTATCGATCCGGTATGTTTGAGGTTGCTGTCGTCCTTCCATGGACGTTGGTGATACACAATGCGACTTTTTATGATGAAAGGGAGTACCATTATGAGACACACTTGCAAAAAGCTGTTTGCCATGTTGCTGGCAAGCGCCATGTCCCTGTCCCTGCTGACGGCCTGCGGCTCCGATGATTCCGCCCAGACTGACACCAGCACGGAGAGCGACCAGACAGAAGAAACGACAACCCTGGATTATCCCACCAAGGATATTACCGTGGTCGTGCCTTACGGTGCAGGCGGTACCACCGATCTGTGCGTCCGTGGCGTGCTGGATGCAGTTCCTGACGACGTGATTTCCACCAATTTCATGGTCTCCAACGTGACGGGCGGTTCCGGCCTGGTGGGTGCTACGCAGTTCACCAATGCTGCAGCTGACGGCTATACAATCGGCGTGCTCAACTGCGACCTGGTGCTCAACAATGTTATGGGGAATACGGACATCACGTATGACCAGTTTGCGCCTCTGGCCTGCATTGAGAATGACCCCTATCTGTTTGTGGTCAGCAAGGATGCCCCTTATCAGACCTTTGAGGAGTTTGTGGAATATGCCAAGGCCAATCCCGGCACAGTGACCGTGGCTGATACCGGAAGCGGCGCCGCGCCCCATCTGGCCTATCTGGCTCTGGTGCAGGATCTGGGTCTGGATCTGAAGACGGTTGCCTATGACTCTGCCGCCGACAGCGTCGTGGCCGTGGTAAGCGGCGAAGTTCAGGCCGCCATTACCGCCTCCGGCGCGGCTGTGGGGCAGATGGACGGCGGCAATATTGTGCCCCTGGCTGTAACCTCCAATGAGCGCCTGAGCACCTATCCCGATGTCCCCGCCATGGGCGAGCTGTATGAGGAACTGGCCGACATGCAGGTGAACAGCTGGATCATGCTGGCTGTAAGCGCCGACACGGACCCCGCCATCGTATCGTTCCTGCAGGAGGCCTTTGCTCCCGCTGCTGTTTCTGATGCATATAGAGCGACACAGGAAGGCTTCTTCTTCCAGCCTGTTGAGGAGATGAGTAATGAAGACATGCTGAGCTTTGTTGCCAGCCAGCAGGATTACTACACCTCTTTGATCGGTTAAGCCCCATTTGAAAGGGGGAGCCCTTGCGTTCGATGCGTGCGGGCTCCCCTTTTTTAGGAGGAATTACATTTGAAAAAGTATAATATTGGGATCTCTATTGTTCTGATTCTCATGTCAGTTGCCATGTTCCTCAGTGCTTCGAAAATGCCGTCAGTAGACGGGGGCATGGGTGCGGGAACCTGGCCAAAGGTTCTGGCGGTCTGCATGATCCTGTTGGCCGTCCTCCTGCTGATCCAGAGCCTTACAGACCGCACCCAGAAAAAAGCGCCCTTTACGATGGGCCCCGGGCTCAAGCGAGTTCTGACCGGCATCGCCATTATGCTGGTATTCTGCGTCATACTGAATTTTTTCGGATTCATGATTGCCTCTGCCTTTATGATTCCCGCTATTATGATCTTGATGGGTGAAAGACGGCCATTCATGCTGATTGGTGTTACAGTAGGCGTGCTGGTGTTCATCTATGTGGTGTTTGCCATTTTGCTGAACTTGCCTCTCCCCAGCGGCAGTGTGCTGTAATGAAAGGAGGAACGACAGATGGAAAATTTATTGGCCGCACTGACATATGTGTTGCAGCCGTATCACATTGGCGTAGTCTTCTTCGGCACCCTGATAGGAATTCTGGTGGGCGCCATGCCCGGCCTGTCCTCCATCATGGGCCTGAGCATCATGATGCCGCTGACCCTGTCTCTGGACGGAAACGCCGGTATGCTGATGCTTCTGGGCGTTTTCTGCGGTGCCATTTATGGCGGATCCATTACGGCAATTCTGATTAAAACACCCGGTACCGCAAACTCTGCCGCCACAGTATTGGACGGGTATCCCATGGCCACAAAACTGCACCAGCCGGGACGCGCCATCAGTATTTCCACCATGGCATCCACATTCGGCGGCCTGTTCAGCGCGGTGATGCTGCTGTGGACGGCGCCGCTGCTCAGCAAGTTCGCCCTGAAATTCGGCGCTGCGGAATATTTCGCTCTGGCAATGTTCGGCCTGAGCATGGTCACCAGCATTTCTTCCAAGAATGTGATCAAGGGGCTGATTGGCGCTGTGCTGGGCTTGATGATGGCGACGATCGGCATGAATTCCCTGACAGGGTCGGCTCGATTCACCTTTGGATCTGTTTACCTGATGGGCGGCATCGCCATGGTCCCCACTCTGATTGCCCTCTATGCGTTCTCCCAGGGACTGAGCAATATTGAAGATGGCGGCGGAAACGGCAAACCCACCTCCAAAGCGAAACTGGAGAGGATTCTGCCCACCTGGTCGGATATTAAGGCGACCTTTCCCACCATCCTTCGTTCCAGCATCATTGGTACGATAATTGGAGCGATTCCCGGAACCGGCGGCGACATTGCTTCCTGGGTTGGATATAACGAGGCAAAGCGCTGGTCCAAGCATCCGGAAAAGTTCGGAGAGGGTGTTCCGGAGGGCATTGCTGCTCCTGAAGCGGCCAACAACGCAATTTCCGGCGGTGCCTTGATTCCCCTGCTGACGCTTGGCATTCCCGGTGACGCTGGCACGGCTGTCATGCTCAGCGCCCTGATGATGCAGGGTGTGGTTCCGGGGCCCACGCTGTTCACGGATCAGACCGGCACGGTTTATACGATTATCGTGGGGCTCTTCCTGGCCAATATCTGCATGTGCGTGCTGGGTTACGGAGCCATTCGGGGCTTTGCCAAAATTGGAAATGTCTCCAATACCTATCTTACTCCCATTGTGTTTGTCTTCTGCGTTGTGGGTACCTTTGCGCTGAACAACAACATCCTGGATATTTTCATGATGATGATTTTCGGCGTTGTGGCGTATTTCCTGATCAAGTGCGATTTTCCCATGCCTCCCATTATCCTTGGCCTGATTTTGGGTAATCTGGCGGAGAAGAATCTGCAGCGGGCCCTGACCATTTCGGATGGCAGCTGGTCGATCTTCTTTACGCGTCCCATTTCCCTTGTGCTCATTATTATTTCTGTGATTTCCCTGCTGTGGCCCATCGTCAGCCCTCTGCTCCGTAAAAAACGTGAGAAGAATGTCTGAATCGCTCATTTTTTTTGGAAATGAGCGTTGTATATGATTGGAAAATCATATATAATGATTAAAAATGGTTTGAGCAATAGACGGGGAGGGACAACCATGAAAAGTGGAGACCGGCAGATTCAAATTTTGGAAGCCATGAAAGAAACGCACAGCATTTCTGTCAACGAATTACTGGAGATGCTGCCGGCCTCCCCTGCGACTATCCGGCGGGATATTACTGCATTGGAACAGGCGGGAAAGATTCGAAAGGCCCGGGGCAGAATTTTCCTGGAAGACATCCGCAAAGCGCCAAGCTATGAGATGCGGGATGCGATGCATGACGAAGAAAAAAAGCGGATTGGCAAAGCTGCGGCAGCCCTGGTTCGCGAAGATGATTCCATCATTATTGATGCGGGGACCACGACGCTTGCTCTGGCAGAAAATCTGCGGGACCGGAGTCACCTTTCCGTAATCACAAATTCCATTCCTGTTGCATATACATTCAACGCAACCAATGTAAATGTATTTATGTGCGGCGGAATGCTGGAGGACATGGCGCTGGTGGATGATGATGCGGTGGCGTTTTTTGCTTCGCATCAGGTAGAAAAGGCATTTATCGGCGCCTCCGGGGTTCGGGGAATCACGGGTCTGACGGTGGTCTCTCCGTTCCAGTTTGCTGTCAAGCGGCAGATGGTCCGCTCCGCCCGGGAGGTTTACGCCCTGCTGGATGAAAGCAAATTTCATATCATGGGCGTCAATCTCTTCGCTGATTTCAGAGAGCTGACTGGCATTATTACCTCCAAGCCCATTACCAATGAGCGGCTGCTGGAACGCCTGGAACAGGAGCATGTGAAGGTTATTTACACAGAATAATCTGGATGTCTTTTCGGCTGCCGGTGTAAGGATCCCTGGAAGGGAATCGTCTCTGATCAAGGATACGCCTGCGGTTTCGCTGTCCCAGTGGAACGGCCACGCTGATGATGAAAGCGCATCAGAGTTGGGCCCGGCCCGGCAATGCCGGAATCGTTTTCGCGTCGGCACTGAAAAAGCCGAAAGAACTTTGCTTTAAAAGGTGGCATTGCCTGTCTCACTCCTGCAAACCGATTGGTCAGTGGTAATGAGCGGACAAGCTGCCCGCAGGATCTTGTACGGCAGAGGGGGAAGCAATTAAATGCTTTCCCCTCTGCTATTTTTTGGCATCTCTACACCATAACGGTCAAAGGTGCAGGCGGGCAGACTTCCTTGAGATAATAGTACTGGAAGGTCGTGTAATGTTTCAGCATTATTGCCGTTGTGCACAGGAGGTAATAGCCGTGACATCAATCAAATTGGATCACAGGCGTAGCTACAGAAATGGGTAACAGCAATCTCCGAAAGACACCTAAATAGCCGGTGCTCTGCCTAGGCAGCTTTACCTCCCCGGAGGCGGCGCGCATCATGAATTAGAAATTCGTCATGTACTCACCGCTATGCCGTCTGGAACAGTATTTTCACTGGCAAGGTCCGAAGCCGCCCCAGCAGGCCGTGGCTAACAGGATTCTGCAGGCCTCAGGCACTTGGCTGCAGCCTGTGTGCGCTGAGCTGTTCCCTGGTGGAGACTGTGTTGGAAAAATGTGATACACGGGGACGAGGCCACGTTGCAGGTGCTGAAGGAACAAAGCGGAATTCTGCCAGCAAGTCCTACACGTGGCTCTACCGAACCAGCGGCTGCGCGGCATCCCATTGCCCTGTATGAGTACCAGCTAATCCGGAATGCGGGCACGTAGAAGCATTTCGTAAGGATTCCTCCGGCTGACTGCTGGGTTCACGCTAAGCAAAAATTTGATGAGACGCTACAGACACTGTTCAAAGAGAATCGACAGGGTCCTATAGCGGCAACTGGTGATGGATTGCACCGACTGTTTCAGCTGGAGCAGTCCCTCATGGAACTGACGCCGGGAATGGGACATATTAAACGTCCAGAACTGGTTTCTCCAGTTCTGGACGTTTGATTGGTATGGACAAATAAGGCCAGTTCCCCAAAACTGCCCACAAGCCTGCCTGGGGTAAGGCACTGCACTTCTGTGGGAACAGTAACTCTATCTAGTACACTATCTGGAGGACGACAGGCTGAAACTCTCCAACAACCGTGTCAAGCACAACATAAAGCCTATGACGGGCAAGGAAGAACTGGCACTTTGTAAACGTCCCCACTGGTGCTCAATCCAGCGTTATGATCTGCAGTTTGATTTAGACCGCAAAGTAAAAGAGTTGAGCCCATACCACTACCTAGCTTGGCTCCCGAACGACACACCGGGGCTGAGCCGGACAGATAATGCATAGGCTAAATTTTCCCTCCTTGTAAATGCGCCGCGGAGATGCAAAATTTCAAGACCATAATGGAACTGCCGACTGCCATCTCATTGCCTAAGCGCTGAGATGGCGGCCTCTTTATACACCGGAGGTTTGACAGTTACTCAAATCCATTGCCCTATCCAAACTTTGTTATCATTCATCTTGTTGATACATTTCCTCTCCACACGGTGCGGTAGGGACGGTGCATAGCAAGTTGCCTGAACTGAAAACAGTGCTTGACATTTTCTTGGTTGCAAGCTACGATCACGGCAGTAAGACTACCTCTTGCGGAAAAAGTCCCCGGCTCCGCCCAATGAGTGGAGCCGGGGATTTGACCAATACGCTGACCAATATCCGAATATCAGCGGGTGGACGCAGTGGACAATGACCTCCTGTCTGTTCTGAAAAACCGGAGCAAAAAGTACCGGAAAGCGCCCAATAGCAGGCGTTTGATATCCAGACGGATCTTCACACGCAGGAGGTCACTGGTTCGAGTCCAGTAGTCTCCACCAAAAAGAACCTGATTTCGAAAGAAATTAGGTTCTTTTCTTTTTATTTACTACGAAAAAAGTTTGATTTAAATTTCCACTTTTTCTCCGACCAATACATTGACCAATACGGCGATAGCAGCCGATAGAATGGGACAGCACCGGGCAGGAATTTCCCCACCCGGTACTGCCGTAATGGTTACAATCTTTTTGTATGGTCAGAAAAAATCCAGCCTTCCATCTCACACGCGTCTGCAAGCGCTTTGGTGAGCTTTTTGATTGGAAAGTCTGGTGCAGTTTGTATAATAAGTACCAAATGTCCCCAATCCACATGTAGGTTTAGAAGAGCGCTCTTCTCCAGTGTTGAACCTTCATCAAAATGAAGAGGAAACTCTTTTTTCAGAACAGAACAATTCAGATAGACGTCCGCCCAGGGAATCTCCGTATGGATACACTGATAGAGCGATGTATACAATCCTTTGGGTAGCCGGTCAAAGAGAAATATATGCCTTTTCCCTTTGTCAACCTTCTCTTCTTTGAACCAACGGCACTGTTCCAACGCCATTTGGTGCAGTTCTGGAAAGCGCACCTCCCACAGGGCACAGGTGTGTCCGGTATAGTCCGACACGGTCAGCGCCACAGGTAGCCCGGCACTGACCTCTTCCACAGTGCGCTGTACAATCGCATGGAAGGGGCGCAGTGCTTCCTCCTGTTCGGCCGAGGCCGCCAGCGCCCCATATCCTCCGGGTAGTCCGTATGATCCCGTCATGCCGGCAGTTGCTTCCTCTGCCCGGAACTCTCCGGGCAGCAGCCAAAACTCCCCTAGGCGCAGTTCGTTAAGCAACCTGTCAGTTCTTTCTTTTCGTTTCCGGAAAACCATAGTTACTCTCCCACATCTGTGATATCAATTACCCATTTTCCCAAAGAGGAACCTGCATAGGAACCTGCAACGCCAAGGATCAATCCGCCGGCAATCCCGCCCACAGCAGTGCCAAGTCCTGGCAAAATTGCCGTACCGATTGCAGCTCCTGCCAGAGCGCCGCCTTTGGCGCCGAGTGCACCTCCTGCCCAACTACCGCCAATACTTGCAGCTGTACTATAAGTCTTTTTCCCGATTTTCTGATCGGCGTCATGTAGATCTCCGTCAATGACATTACATAGTTCCAAAGCATCCAGTGCTGCTCCCGCGACCAGCAGCACTCTCCCTGCGATCCTGACTACTTTGGCTGAGTGCTGAAAATCTTTCAGGATATCATAGGCTTCTTTGGAAATCTCGGTATGATCCAATTTGGATGCAAGCCTTTTCTGCCACGCCGAAGCATCTGGGAGAGCATCCACATTGATATGGTAATAGCTTGTATTCCCTTTGTAGGGGTGTAAATCGGCCCTGAAAAGTGGCATATTACTTTCAGAGGATACAAGGCGTGAAAAATTCCGCCCATCTCTTGTGATTTTGGTTGCAGCCCGAATTCCCGTCCAACTGCTTTGGAGCGGGTCAAGCCATGCCAGAGTTGGAAAGGTACCTCGCGCTAATTCATCCAGAAAGCTCTCACGAGCACCGTCAGTCTTTTTTCCGTAAACTCCGTCCTCCAGCAGCCGCCCACCTAAATTCAATTCGTTGAGTCTTTGCTGCAACTGGCGGATTTTTGCTGCATCGCCACCCACAAACCATGCCAGACGCTCGATCATGCTGTCGGAAATACCTGTGCTGATCCCGCAGTGTTCCAGTTCGCTAACAGCGGCACGCAGGTTGCGGGCTGTATCGTCTGTGATATAGTTGTTCTCTCGTTCGTTTTGCGATAAATCCCGCTGTAATTGGCGTGCGATATCTTCCAAGGAGCCCTTTATGCCTCCATCGTAGTCATCGCTGTATATGGCAGGAAGATCTTGCAAAAGAACCTTCCGTTCCACATAGTTCAGATATTCTCTGCTGCCAATGGAATACCCACAACGCCCCCGCAGATCTGCCGATTCATTGTTGCTACGGTATGTGTTCAGTACATCTCGTAAGAATTCTTTATCCTTTCCCTGTGAAATATCCTGGAGAAATGCAGTCTTTCTTGCATCGCTCCCTGCCGCAAAGGAAATACTCCAATCCACAGCCTTTTGAAGCAAATCAAGGCACTCACTGGCAAAGAAGTCTGAACAGTTCTTAATTTTTTGAATTGCGGTTTGGACAGCCCGATCGTCACGCAAAGAACTGCCTGGGAGATAAAAAGAGGATAGATTCAGGATTCCTATGCAGTCACTGCTATGGCTGCAAAAACTGCCGGACATCCTGCATACATCATATAGCGATTGTACCTGCTTGGCAAGCGCGCTCCTTCGATCAGAGGATATATTGCGAATGACGTTTATGTGTTCCTGCAAGTCGTCGTAGATCTCTTCCACTGCGGCGCCAGCACGGTTCCCCACCTCCCGTAATGTTTCGTGGTAATTCGTTTCTGACGGTCTTTGCATCAGCGTGCCAAAAAAAGTGGCGCGGTTTACGCGGTTCCAATAGTCACTGCTCCCCAAAACAGCACCGTTTTCACCAGTTGCTTCCTTGCTCATAGGTTTCCCTCCTGAAAGTTTTCTCAAATGCAGGCCTCCGTATGAAGAAAATTGCATGTTTCTGTGCAACAAACTGACAGAATTTTTACCAGAAAGGCAGCACTGGGCAGGAATTTCCCAGCCCAGTGCTGCCTCATGTTTATTTTGATGGTTACATCGCCTTTCCAATTACATCGCCCATCGTATCCGCTGCCTCCCGCATCATATCCGGTGTGGCGTGGATATAAGTACTGAGGGTGAACCCTGCCGAGTAGTGTCCCAGGGTGCTGGACAGGGTCTTCACATCCACCCCGTTCTTCAGAGAGAGCGTTGCGAAGGTGTGCCGGAGATCATGGAACCGAATATGTTCCGCACCGATGGCTTTCAGGATCTTCTCGTGAGTATGCCGGAAAGAGTCCGGATCGAACATCCCTCCCGTTTTGGGCGACGGGAACATGTAGGGATCTCCCGGGTGCTTCTTGTGCTCATCCACCAGCAGGTCCACTGCCTGCTGAGAGACCGGCAGGACGCGGATGGAATTGTGGGTCTTGGGCTGACTCACCACCAGTTCTCCCTTGGTGCGGGTCACCTGCTTTGTGATGGAGATAGTTTGGTTCTCCACATCCAGATCCGTCCAGAGGAGGGCCAGCAGCTCTCCCCGCCGCAGTCCCGTGGTCAGTTCCAGATAGAATGGCGCCAGCAGACCCCGCTTGTCCGCTTCCATCAGATAGGGCCGAATTTTCTCTTCCGGCAGAACCTTCATCTCCCGCTTCTCCATCTTTGGCAGTTTGCAGCCTCTCGCGGGGTTCACCAGGATCAGCCGCTCCGCTACCGCCTGCTCCAGGCAGTTGTTCAGCAAGGTGTGGATGCCGTGGACCACCCGGACGCTCAGGCCCTTGTTTTTCAGCTGGATGTGCTGGTACCGCTGCACCCGCCCATTCTTCTGAAGATCGTTGTAGAACTTCTGGATCTGGATCGTGGTGAGCTTGTCCAGCTTGATATCTCCCAGTTCGGGGATGATGTGGTTATTGATGTAGTTCAGATAATAGTCCTTGGTGTTCTCCCGAAGCCGGGGCTCGGCGTAGACCTCGTACCACATCAGCACCCAACTCTTTACCGTATGGGTGCCACTGCGGTTCATGTCCAGCCTCTGACTGTCTGCGATGGCCTTTTTCAGCTTCTCTTTGACCTCCGCCTGGGTCTTTCCCAGAACATTCTTAATTTTCTGCTTCCCGGTCGCCGGGTCATAGGAGGCCGTGTAGAACCCCTCCCACCGGCCATCCTTCCGTTTGCGGATACTGCCTTCGCCGTTGGCACGTTTCTTCCCCATCTGTCATCTCTCCTTTCCTGTCAGCTCACAGGCCCGCTGTTCGTCCTCGTTTTCAAAGTTGTACGGCGGCTGGTCTGCCAGCAGCTCCTGTTGGATACCCTGGGCCAGACGGTAACCGGAGATGAAGCTGTTGAGACACGCTTCCTCCCGCAGAGCATCTTCCAGATCTGCCATCTTCAGGAGCAGCTTCCGTTCCGGCTCATCCAGCAGACGGGTGAGCTGCCTATGGGTCCGTTCGATTTTCCTGTCCAGATACTCCGCCCTCCGGGATGTCGTCTCGAACCTGCAGCAGAGGGCTTTCATATAATCACGCATCATGAGTCACCTCCTGTCAGCGACACACAATACCATGCCCTGACCTCAATAGCCACTCCAACCGGGCAGAGTTATCAATTTGTTAGCAAATTCAAAGCGGCACCCGGTTTTCCGGGTGCCGCTGTTTTTTACTGGGTCTCCTGCTTCCCCATATTTCGCTTGATCCATTCCCGAAGTTCATCCTTGGGGATCACGATGCGATTACCGATCCTCAGTGCAGGAAAGCCCTCGGATCGGGCCAATTCATAAGCTCCGGCACGGGAGATTCCCAGCGCCGCCGCCATCTCAGGAACCGAGAGCATCAGCGGCAGCTCTTCGTAAGACTTGAATGTTCCTTTTTTCACTGGATATCCTTTCTCCTCTCCAGCCGTGGGAGAGGTTTTTTATTTGTTATGCTTCGTCTTGTTGATACACTTCCTCCCCATCTGGTGGAGGGCGTGTTCTGCAATCAATGGACCTCGCAAAGATTGCAGACGATTACCACCCCTTCATGGTCATACCGCCCCAGGTCTGGGTTTGTGTCTGCTCTTCTTCGTGATCGTCAGGCTGATGGCCCAGAGCGATGCGCAGCTCCTGGAGTTCCTGCATCCGCTTGCGGTCTATGTGCAGCCGCGGCTGCGCAGGCACAGCAGGCACGTTGTCCCGGAAGATGTTGCTCATGTGATAGAGCAGACGGCTCACCGTCATCAGGAGCTGCGGCTGGTGCCATTGATCTTGGCGTTCCAGAATGTACTGAGCATTTGGATGACCATACGCATCCGCCATCCGGAAGCAGTTCCAGGCCGCTTCTTCGTCTTTGGGAACGCCGCTGCCCGTGAGGTGCAGTTTTCCCAACAAATAGTTCACCCAGGGATGATTCTGATCGGCTGCGCGGTGGAGATATTCCGCCGCTTTGACTGCGTCCTTTCGCACAGACCTGCCTGTTAGGTATTCCTTCCCCATCCGGTAGGCCGCGTCGTTGTTTCCGTTTTGGGCTACTCGCTCCAACCACTGGATGCCACCGACAGCGTCACGCACCTCCGGATCATCAGAGAGATATAGCTTGCCGAGGGCGTATTGAGCTGCGGGCAGATTTCGCTTCGCTGCCAGCTCCAGCCATTGGGCGGCTTGCTCCGCGTCCGGCAGCAGCAGGCCGCCGTCCCGGTAGAGAAGTCCCAGGAAGTACTGGGCGTGGACATCACCGTACTCTGCCAGCCGCTCCAGATCTTTCACTGCCTCATCCCGCTGAGCCAGCGGGAGCTTGCTGTCTTCGATTCTGGCACGCAGCCGCAGGTACTCGTAGGAGACTTCCCAGTTGTCCACCCACTCACCCCGTTCCTCCATCTTCTCGTCCTCGAAGGTGATCTTTCCCAGACGGATATTTTCCGCCTCTCGGATGACCGCATTCCGGATGGCCCGGAACTCTTTCTGCTTTGACAGCGGAGGACGCTGCTGCTTCTTTCCCGAGTAAAACTCGTTCACCTGACACTGGAACTCCCACCATTTCTGATAGCACTCGTTGATGACAGGGATTTGCTCCAGCTGATCCACGATCTCATCCACTTGCCGCTTCATGGGCCTTGGGAGATAGCCGTAGGACTTCTTTCCTTTGACCTCGCCCAGCTGCCGGGACAGCTTCCAGATCATTTGCTCTGCCTGGGTGTGCTCGCAGACCGTCTCCCGCATCTGCCGGGACAGTTCCAGCATGACCTTCCGAGTTTCACGAACCAGTTCATCCCGGGAGACAGACTTCTGTTCGTAGACATGGAGCAGCTCCTGTTGGAAGATATCATTGGTGAGCTGAGACTTCATCTGGCGGATGCCATCCCGATCCAGGTGTGCTTGCCCCGGTTTCACCGACCAGGCCATCATGTGGACATGTGGATGGTGATCCTCGTCGTGGAACGCTGCATACCACCGGAAGTCTTGAGGCAGGATGTGCATAGCTGCCGCGATGTCGTTACGGCGAGCACGGAGCAAAGCCCGCCACGCCTGTGCGTTGTTGTAGCCAAGACGCTCCGCGTCTTCCCGGTGCAGAGAGATGATGTGTGTCCAGACGTTGCCGGTGTAGTGTTCCAGTTCGGACATGGCTGCGTCCAGATCCACATGATCCACGTCACCGAACAGGCCATGGTCACCCAGCCGCTCTGCACGAGGCCGGGTTGCGATGTACTTCATGTAGCCATCCGTCTGCTGCACCTGCTTCCAGTGCTCCTCCAGCGCCAGCGTGATCATCGATGAGGCGTTGGCTTTCGTTGGTTTCTGCACATAGTCCTCGTACTCCAGCAGTTCTTTCACATCCGGGAAGTCTTTCGCCAGCTTTGTGATGAGCTGCTCCTGCTTGCGGGTAGGCGGACGGTCATCCGGGATAATCTCCACCCGCTCCCGCGTCGCGATATAGCGAAGATAGCTACCGGCGTTCTGCTTGCCGCACTGGATGTATGGGCTCTTGACGATCAGTCTTGCCATCCATCATCACCGTCCCGCTGCTCCTGTGCGCGCTTGGCGATCTGCTCCAGACGCAGATGGCCGTTGAGCTTCTTCACGCGAGCGGCACTCTCCGCGCTTTTCTTCCGGAGATACGCTTCGTCCAGATTGACGCAGTCCGCGAGAATACTCATACCCATGTCCAGCTCCACGGACTGCTTGTAGAGCAGCGCTGCCACTCGCTTTTCCATTTGATCCAGCCGGCCATCCAGATAGGACTGCACTGAGGACGGCAGGAACATGCCGGCGTTGTTGGCGCTGAGATAGTTCAGATAGAAGTTGATGGCGTTCTCGATAAATCCGGCGAGACTGCGGCTGCCGCTTCCTGATAACGTCGCTCCAGCCGCGCTTTCATCTTCGGCGTCAGGTAGAGGACGAATTTCTCTTTTTGGCTCATAAAGGCCTCCTCTCTTAGGGTTGACCTCTAGTTTTTTCTTGCGGTCGTAAGCGCAACGGGATAACGACCGCAGAGTTTCTTTTCTCTGCTGTTTTTGACCCCATTTCTGCTAACTCCAGAGGTCTTTGGAACTGCCCGCACTGCAGACAGAAGTACCTTGTCAAAATCGGAGCGTTGACCCGATGTCATTAAGTTAAGCGTTTCCAAGAGAAGGACACAGAAAGCAGCAATCTACTTCATGCAATTTTTTGGAAAATGCTCAAAAGGGTGAACGTTAAAAACCAGGGTATTCGCTCCGGCTCTTAACTTGATGACATTGGGCGATGACCCAGGCCTTTATCCAGCCTTTCGTTGTCACAAGCTCCATATCCCTCATTTCCACCCAAAAGGGCTAAAACTCGCTCATTCCGCTTCTTCCCACCGGCCCCACTTCGTTGAACTCCAGCGGGGGTCCTGTGCTGTCCTCCGCAGAGCGTCAAAAGCGGCCTAAATCCGACTCAAACCCTGGGAGGGCTCAAGTGCTTTTCCTTGTTATCCTTCGTCTTATTGATACACTTCCTCGCCATCTCCTGTGGCAGCCCCGTACTTGTACGGTGGTCTGCTGTGAGAAACACAGGCTGCGGCAGAAAGTAGTAGTGGTTGTTCCTCTGCCGCTAGCTTCCGTCACGGCGCACCTGCTTGGTTGCCACCTTGCAGATGAATCCGCGTTCCACCAACTGCCTGACCGCATTCTGTGCAGCGTTTTCTGAACAGTTGCAGTGCTGTACGATACTCTTGATGCTGGGCCAGCACAGATCTTTCTGCTCGGCGCAGCAGAGCAGGTAACTGTTACCGCCAGCGGGATTGGTATCAAATCATGATGTTGGGGCAAAAGGTTATTCAAGAGGGTTTCAGGCGAAAAATGTAAAAAATATGATACAATAGAAGAAAACACGGGTGGTGTGTTTTCATGTCATACAAAGCAAATCACAGCCAGCAGCTCTCGCTATTTGACCGCATCTTTCGTCTGACGGAACGGGAAAGAAAATGTCTGGAAGAATCGTGGGCAAAAGTGTTTTCCGATGAGATTTTCCCTGCGATCAGCGGAGAACGCTTTCGTATTTTGTACTCTGATCATGCATCCAGACCCAATATTCCAGTAAACATCATTGTTGGAGCACTGATCATCAAAGAACTCTTTGACCTCCCTGATGACGAAGTGGTCGGGAATTTGATGTTTGACATCCACTATCAATACGCACCGCGTACGATCAGTTTTGAAGAGCAGCCGTTAAGCGACAAAACATTATCCCAGTTTCGCCGCTGCTACGAATACGAGTAATCTGTCCAGCCTTGAGTACTACATCGACCCGGACAACTGCAATTTTATCATTTACCACAGCAGAAATATTGGCGTTGACACCAGGACGGCAGCAATCATCAAAGATGCGGATATATTGTTGGCCAGCTGTCAGGAAAAATACCGCCATGTGAAAGAACACCGGTTGTTGCTGCGGTGTTTGGATGAGCAACCCATTATTGACAACGGAAGACGCAGGCTGCGGATCAAAGGGAAAGAATCACCGAAACCGACAGCTCTTCAAAACCGGACAGCCCAGAGGCCACCTTCAGTGCCAAGTCTGGAAAAAACACATTGGTTATATGGCGAATATCGTTGAAACGGTCAGTAATAGCGGTTTTCTCATCATAGATTACCAGTATAAGCAAATATCTACTCCAATTCTCGTTTTCTGCACGTTCACCTTGAACAGCTGCAGTTTCAAGAGTCCCCCGCTTTCATTGTGATAGATGGAGAATATTCGGGCCAAATGCATCGGAATGCCGCAGCAAAAAAGAATATAAAGCTGATCAGCACAAGTCTGAAAGGAATGCCGGTACCAGATATCTGCGCTGATTTTGAGATCAGCGAGGGTGGCGAACAGATTCTGCAGCACTCTGTCGGCTATAAGCCGCTCCGCCGCAAATATAGTTCTGCAAGCAACCAAGTGAAGACATATTTCCCAAATGACTCTTGTTCTCAATGCTCGCATTTTGAACACTGCCATCCAAAACTCAGAAAATATTCCGGTCTGATCGTGTTATCCCACTCCGCTATAGGGTGCGCGAACCAGCAGAGACTCATAACGGCAGAAGACTTCCAACATTGGAGAAGAGTACGAAACGGAGTCGAAGCGGTCCTGTCCATCTTGCACAACTGTTATTATGTCGATGAGATGCCGGTGCGCGGCAAGATCCCCAGCAAGTTTTTTTAGGGCTAAAATTTTGGTAGTTAATTTTAAAAAGCGGCTCCAGCAACGGAGGGGCTTCTATCTCCGTCCCCACGACCCATTGCTCCCATAAAAAGCGTGGGTAAGTACCATGAATAGGATAACTCATCCGGTTGCCTTCACATTATAGTAGAAGATTGCATTGCTCATTTGGTAGAATCGTTCACCAAGAATCGGCACAGAGCGCCTCCGTGCTCCTTTCAAAATTTACAAAAGAAAAATCTTGTATTTGGGAATCCTCTCTATTAAGCTGTTTGCAGATGGAGCCTGCGTTTTTCGGAACGCGGCGCACCACTGGACTGTTGCAGCAGCTTTCTTTCCTTTTGCTGCGGAATCCCCCGTTCTCCCCCCCTCCTTCCTCACAAATTTCTGCTCCTTGCCATACCATACGTAGTTCCTCTTCTCTGATGTATTACTTCTCCGGCAGGGATTTTCCACCGTTGCACACCGGATTAAAATATAATATCGGGTGCAATAGGATTGTACCATGTTCCAGAGACAATCCACAATTGCCCCAGAACATATCGGGTACAATTTAAAAATTCAATCGGGTGTGCAGGAGTATGAATATGTTACACGGCATAACCTATGGTAACGCAGTCGATCTGTTTGCGGTGGAGTTCACTTCCAGAGAATGCGTACTTGGCGGCCGATCTTATCCTCTTGGATTCTTTGTTGCGGAAGCGTTGGACAAGATCCCGAACATAGTGGAATTCCGGTCTTCTGTTGCACATATGAAGGAAGAACAACGGGGTATTTCTGACCGCCAGAGACGCATCCAGCGCGGCGATGGCATATGAGGCCTTCGGTGTTCTTTAACAAAAGCTGACGCCGCCGGTATATGATCGACTGATTTGAGATGAATATCATGCTTAGGCAGTCATCCCGGATTGGCGAAATTCAGCGGAGGTCATGGACGAGATCCTGACACTGAAGACGGATTGCCATACCGCGTTTCAGCAGTGGTTCCCCCGATTGGAAACGCTGGAGCGGGAACTGAAACTCTTTGAGTAAAACATTGACCGAATGCTAGAAGACTACTTTGAAGAACTGCCATCCCGCAAATGGGAAGCGTGTGCAGAGGCATTTGACGATTACTGCAGGGATGATCCAGAATCGGGAGAAATACAGCGATGAAGCTCTGATGTTTGATCTGGATACGCCGGAGTATGCGCATCCCGTCATTCTTGCTTTTGTCCACAGCCGAGATTCCGAGACAGGCCTGCCTTGTCTTGCGGAAAGAATGACTTTTGAGAAGCTAGGCAGTTTTCTCTATGTGGACTCCCATAAAGTGATGGCCCCCGGAAATTTACCTCGACACTGCGCCTACTGTGGACAGTGATTTTTGACCGTCGGCGGCTACAATGCCATGTACTGCAGCCAGGAAATTTCTGATGCGAAAGGCAAGAGTTGCCGCATGATCGTCGCCCATGAAAAGGAGAAGGCAGCAAATCAGAACAGCGAATCCAGAAAGAAATACTCGCGCATTTACAACAATCTGAAGGCACACAAGCAGCGGGGGACCATCTCCATGAACTGGTGGAACCGACAGGTTGCCGCTACCCAGCGGCTGAAGGATGCCTTTGTGGAAGGCCGGATCAGCAAAGAAGAATATATCCAGCAGCCGGATGCGCTGTGAAAAAGACAGCCTTGAAACTATCTCTCCAGAAAACTCTGTGATGTCTGTAGTAAGCGCACCAGTGCAATGTAGGCGATGTACACCTTATCCGCTTCGGTAAAATCGTTCATCATCGTCTCAGCAACTCCACCAATGTTCGCAGCAATTCCGGTCCCATTTCCTGATACAGATCAATGCTCTCACCCCCAATGTTGAGTGTTTCGATACATTCTGAAACGTTTTCCAACGGCTGTGGCCCTCGCAGTTCCACAAATGCAGTCCCAGAATGGCCCCCGGCGTCTTTTCTCCCAATCCCGGACAGAACCTCTCTTTCCCATCGGTCATACGTTGTTGGCGTGACGCCCCACTGGCGGCACCACTCCCGCACGGACAGCCCGCTACCCCGGCAGTTCTGTATCGCCAATTCCCATTTCTGACCCCCCGCATGGTGTTTCAGTTCGTTGCTCGCCATCCGGATTTCTCATGTCTGTCTATCCGTCGCTATGTTTGACGGTTGCACTTATCACTGCATTCCCTTCGTGTGCACAGAGATCCACTTCCGCAGTCCCTCCCTAGATGTGCGCGAGACAGAGCTGTAATGGGCATCCACCACTGAACGGCAGTGCACAAGAGGGCGGAACGGCTGTGCCGTTCCGCCCTCCACTTCATGCAGGGGTACTCTTCTTTTATATCTTTTGAAGGTTATTGTGCGTCCCGATACATGAAAGTCACGATCTGGGCGCGGGTACAGGGGGCATTGGGGCTGAACGTGGTTGCGCTGGTGCCGGAGGTGATTCCCTCGGCAACCGCCCAAGCCACTGCATCGGCATAGTAAGCATTCGCGTCCACGTCGGCAAAGCTGCCGCCGCTGACAGCGGGAGTACCAGCCGCACGATACAGGAAAGTGACGGTCTGGCTGCGGGTCACGGTCATATCCGGCGCAAAGGTGGTTGCGCTGGTGCCGCAAGTGATGCCCTTGGAAACCGCCCAGCGTACCGCGTCCGCATAGTACGCATCCGCGGGTACGTCGGTGAAGTTCATCGCGTAATCCACGACAGGAGAGCCGTTGGCCCGCCACAGGAAGGTCACCATCTGTGCGCGGGTGCAGGACACGTTCGGCGCAAACAGGGTATCGGTCACGCCGGAGGTAATGCCCTTGTCCGCCGCCCACAGGACTGCATCGTAGAAGTAATCGCTCTTCGAGGTGTCGGTGAACGGGTTCTCAGGTTCGGTCTCGATCAGCTTGAAGCTGGCCTCCACAGTGACCTTGGAGCCGGGCATCTTGAAGGTAAACTTGTTGTCATCCTTCTCGGTCAGCTTGATTTCGTCACCGTCCTTGTCGGTGACCGTCAGCTCGTCCAGCTCATAGCCGGTATCAGGCTTCACGGTGATGGTCACAGTGTCGCCCTTATCCGCACGGCTGGGGGACACGGTCACCTTACCGTGGGTAGTCTTGTCCACGGAGACGATGTAGTCACCGCTGGAGCTGGAACCACTGCTGCCACCGCCACCGGGCGGGGTTACAGGGGGTACATAGACGCTGACAGTATAGGTATTGCCGCTTCTGGTGAGAACAAATCCACTTCCGGCAGCGATGGTGTCCTTCATGGTAAAGGTTTTCAGATCCAGCGTAAAGGTCACCGCTCTGGAGATCGTAATGGTCTCTGCCGCATCGCTATTTTTCAGCAGTGTAATCGTCTGCCCGCTCTGCACCGTTTTGACAGCAGCCGCCAGGGTATCAAAATAGGCGGTCTGGCCGTTTGCGGTAATCGAGGCAACATAGGTTTGTTCGGGATTTTCGGGTTTTGCAACGAGCTTATAGACCGTATTTCCGTTTGCGTCCTGCTCCGTGATGACCACCATCTCACTCTCACCTGAGGTCACGTCGGCGGTCAGCTGTACACCGGGCGCTACCACCAGAGTGATGTTTTCTTGCAGCTCTACATCCGTGGAAATTGTGGAATTGCCAAAAACAGAGATTTGTGTCTTTTCCGTAGCGTCGGGGGCCAGACTTGCAATCGCCTGCGTGACGTTAGCAAAATAAGCTGTGCTGCCATTCGCGTCGATAGAGGCAGGAGCCACGCTGCCGGAGACCGTCAATGTTGTGTTGGACTTGCTGGTGGTCTGGGTATTCCCGTTGGTGGTCACGGTGTTGCCGCCCTTGGTCACGGAGATGACCGCGGCTTTTTCTGCCGTGAATGTGCCGCCGGAAACAGTAACCTGCGCCGTCTGTACCTCGTTCTGCTCCGTGTTATAGACCGTCACAGCATTGCCCTGATTGCTGGTCAGTGTGCCGCCTGTGATATTGACCTTTAGCTGATTGTCTGTCTTATACTGTCCATCTGTGCCGTACATCTGAGAGGACAGCAACAGAGCGGAGCCCTCCGGAGAAGAGCCGCCGTTTGTGGGTTCATCAGCTCTATACTCTGCCGTGCCAATGACCTTTGCATTGTTCTGAATGGTGATCGTGCCCATCTTGGCCTCAATGCCGGTACCGCCGGTGACAACCGCATTGCCGCCAATGGTCAGCGCGCCCTCCATCGGCCAGTAAATGGCAGTTCCTTCGGTTGATGTCAGACTGCCGCCAGTAATCATAGCCACACTGCCTGCAGACTGGAGGCAATTTCCAGAAAGCGCAAAGACCTTTGCTTCTATTGCGCCTCCGGTCATCGTCAGAGCAGAAGAAACAGCGTCCGGAGCATTGCTGAGTCCATAGTTACTATCCACATTGAACAGTGCTATACCTGAATATCCTGTAAGTTTCGCATTGCCACTCAGATCCACTGTAGAGGACAATGCACTTACTGCGCCGCCATTTGTCCCTTGGCCGCCAACAATCACACCGCCAGAAATTTTCAAAGAACTCTCCAGTTGAACATGAATTGCAGGCTCAGTGCTTGTTGCAGGGTTTGCTACCGTCAGGGTTCCGCCAGTTACTTCCAGCGCAGCTCCAGAAGTTACAAGAACCGCATTTCCGTCGCCAATCAATTTGCCGCTCTGCACAACAACTTTTGTGCCTGCGCCACCCACATATACAGCATATTTTGCACCGGATACCACACCGCTTTTGTCGGCACTGCTGTCCATAATTGTCAGATTACCGCCTGCTTTTACAGAGATAATCTGAGCACCATTCGCAGTCGAAAATCCGTTGCCTGCCTTGATCGTACTTCCGTGCAGGTCCAGCGTAAGCGATTTGTTTATGATCTCAACAGGCTTGGTCAGAGAGAGCTCTTTCCCGGCGACCAGCTTCACCGTGTCATTATTTTGCGCGTTCTTCAACGCTTCTTCCAAAGTCAGATAGCAGTTGATTCGCTCACCGTTGCTCCAAAGTTCAGCCACAGAAACATCGTCTTGTGCTCCAACTGTGCCATCCTGCCCCTGTGTCAAGCCTTCTTCCAAGTATTGATCGTCAACCTTGCTGGTGAATTTGCCGCCGCTGATGGTGATCTTGGAACTGTCACCCGTAGAAGCGACCTCCCCAATATCAAAGGTGCCGCCGGAAACCGCCAAAATAGACGGCTGATCATTTTGCGTGTAAGATTTTGTCAACACGGGAGCCGTAAAATTGCCGTCCACAATCTTGTTCTCGGATTCGCTGAACGTATAGAAAACAGCACCCCTGCTGGTTACGCTGACGGTGTTGCCATCCGCAGGGTCAATGGTCGCGTGACGGGTCCAGAGTGCATAACTCTCTGTCTGGAAGGTGCCGCCGGTCACAGAGACCGGAGTAAACGCGGCATAGATGCCCGTGGACTTAGACTCGACCGCTCCGCCAGAAATGGAAATGGATGTGGCATTATTATTCGCATAGATGGCGGCAGAAGAACTATATGTAGATTCCTGAGTGACCTTGCCGCCCTCCATGGTAAAACTAGCTGTGCCATTGATATAAACCGCATACCCGCCGTTCACGGTGTTTTTGATCTCGCCATCTGTCATGGTCAACCGGGCAGACGAATTGACAAACGCCGCATGGCCACCACTTGCAGTGTTGACCACAGTGCCGCCGGAAAGGGTGGCTGTGCTGGAGGAATTCAAATGGAGCGCATAGCCCATGGAAGAAGTATTTTCTAATGTGCCGCCCTTCAGCTCGAAGCTGCCGCTATTGACTTGGATCAAAGTTGACATCCTGTCAGTTGTTCCAGCATTGGTGATCCTGCCACCGCCATCGCTGTCTTCAATTACCAGACTTGCATTCGAAGAATTTACAAAGTAGGCATAGTCTCCGCCCGCTTCATCGTTCACCGTGACGGTATGGCCGGCCAAGTCCAGAACCAAACTGGATTTAACAGTTGCGTAGTCAGAAAATGTAGGCTTAATAGTTACATTGGTAGTCAGCCGGTAGGTACCGCTCGTCGGCAGGGAATCGTCATGGGTCCAATCTGTGTAGCCATCTGCTGTAGCAGTCGGGACCGGCTCGGAGACAGGCGTCTCCTCCTGTAGATCCTGCGACTCCTCCGCCGCAGCCGGAATCGAATCAGAGACAGATGTCTCCTCCTGTGGATCCTGCGACTCCTCCGCCGCAGCCGGAATCGAATCAGAGATAGATGTCTCCTCCTGTAGATCCTGCGGCTCCTCCACCGCCAGCACCGCCGTGGGCAGCAGGCCCACGATCAGGCACAGGGCCATCAAACTTGCCAATAACCGTTTTTTCATCTCTCGTTCCTCCTGTTACTATATTGTTTGGGCTGGGAATTGGCCGGTCAGTCCAATCTTATTCCATCCCCGCCAGTATTCCCCGGTATCGTTCCTGCCGCTCCGGGCAGACTCTCCCGGCGCAGACGGGGCAGCCCCTCCGCTGCGGCCCTGCCCGGGAATAGATCACAGCTTTCCAGATATGCCCCTCCGCGCAGGTCCACCAAGCCCTTTTGTGGGAGCCCGCCGTAACCATCTGGGGCGTCAGCGCGCCGTTCAGGGTCGGATGCCATTGGGCCGCGATGCAGGGCTGTGTCGTTGCCAGATCGTTAAATCCTGCCAAAACCTTTTTGCCGGCGCAGTAAGGACATCCGGACCCCTGCCCGGTACGCGCTCCCACAGCGGCGGCATAGGTATGACCTAGGGGACAGATCCACCAGACGCGCCGCTTGCTGGCGGGAGTCACCTGCGAGGGCCGCAGCGTGCCGTTTTTTTCCGGGTTCCACTCCCGGGCAAGCTCCGGAAACAGGGAGGCCATGTCGTTTTCACCCGGAATAATCACCCGCCCGGCGCAGACCGGGCAGCCGGTCCCGTCCAAGGTACGGGACTGGACGGAAACACGCCATGTATGTCCTTTTTCACAGCGCCACCAAACCTTGCGTTTGGTCCCAAAGGTGACGTCCCGGGGTGTCAGCGAGCCGTTGGCTGCGGAGTCCCACTCCGCAGCCAAATCGGGAAAACGGCTGGCCAGATCGTTTACCCCTGGGACCACAAAGCGGTTTTTGCAGACCGGACAGCCGCAGCCGCTTACGCGGGAGCGGATCTCCGCCTGCCATTCATGGCCCTGCGCACACTTCCACCAGACCTTTTTTTCACTCCCAGGCAAAACCTGTTCCGGCGTCAGGGGCAGATTCCTGGTGGGGTGCCATTCTTTGACCAGATCCTGATATTGGCTGGCCAGATCCGTTTCCCCCGGCCAGGGGAGCCGCCCCGCGCAGTAGGGGCAGTCCGTGTGGTTGGCGGTACGGGTATTGACTGCCGCCTGCCAGATATGTCCCTTGGCGCATATCCACCAGACCTTCCGCGTACTGCCATAGGCGATCTGCTGTGGCGTCAGCGCCCCATTCTTGGCAGGGTGCCACTGAGTCAGCAGAGCCGCCTTACTTCGCTCCATGCAGTAGTCGTATAAAGAGGTTTGCAAGTTTCACCACCGCCTCAAGGCATAATCCACATTCTGTCCCATTTCCTTGTTCTTACAAGCCATATAAAAAGAGATGGAACAGATTAAAAGCGGCTTTTCACCTGTTTTTAGGACAGGAAAAGCCGCAATGAGCCAAGCCGCAAAAACATTCCTTTTCGCGGCTTATATTTTGATGCCAAAAAGTGGGGCCTGAGCTTGCCTTTACAGAGAAGGTGTGGTAAAATTTTTATGTAATATATGGTTTTGGAGTTTTGATCTCCATAATTTTTTGACGGAATGTGGATTTTGCCTTTATAATACAAGTCCCAGCCGGTCGAGCTGCCGCTGGTGTTCCGCCCCGGAAGTCAGGAGATAGATGCGGGTGGTCTCGATGCTGGAGTGGCCCAGCACATCGGCTAGCTTCACAATGTCATGGCTTGCCCGGTAAAAGGCCGTGGCGAACAGGTGCCGGAAATTGTGGGGAAAGACTTTGCTGGGCGCGACACCCGCCGTCCTGCACAACCCCTTCATCTCCGCCCAGATCTGGCGGCGGCTGAGGTGCGTCCCGTTTCTGGTGAGAAAAATCTCACCAGAGACGATTTTTTGCTTTTTGGAGTATTTTAACAGCTTACGGCACAGTTTTGCGGGGATGAGGATGGTACGGATCTTGCCCTTTAGTGAGATCTCCGCCCGGCCCGCCTGGGCTGCCTCCACGGTGAGGTATTTTACCTCGCTGACCCGGATGCCGGTGGCGCAGATGGCCTCCATCAGCAGGGCCAGACGCGCTTTGCCCCGCTCCTTTGCCGCAGCAGTAAGGGCGTTGTAGTCGGCCCTGGTCAGGTCCCGTCTGTCGTCCCGGAACATCCGCCGCTGGATCTTCAGAAACTTCACCCGGCAAGCTCTGAGCCCCAGAAACTCCAGCAGGCTGTTCAGTGCCGAGAGCATGGCGTTAACGCTGGCGGGAGCGTAGCCCTGTTCCACCAGATGGGCCTTCCACGCCGCCGTATTCTCCTTGGAGATCTCCCGTCCATCCAGCCAGAAGCCGAAGGCCCGGACGTCCCGGAGATATTTCTCTATGGTCGCTGCGCCTTTCTCCTCCAGCCGAAGGTGATCTGCATACAGCTGGATATGCTTTGATGTCAATTTGTATTCGTTCATGGCGCTCCTCCTTGATCGTTTTATATGATTATTGTACAAGCATAACAAAGCCCACAGCGGCAGCTCCCGCTGTGGGTTCTCTGCAGTCTCACTTGCCGTATTGGTAGGTTGCCCACGGGCAGAGGGAAACTATGCGCTCGCTTGATTGTCTGGCTTTGGACAAACATCCGCAGCATATTGATATTCCCCTCCTCTTGTCGTAATCGGCGAACAAACAATACCGGAAGATATTTGGGAATCTGATTTTTTTGACACCCGCATGGTTCAGAATCAACTTCAGCCTCTGCCGGACTGTGCTCGGGCCAGCGTCTTGGGCCGAATGGTCCCGTCCTTCTTCTCCAGCCACTGGTCCACCAATTTGAGTATTGGCGTAGACATAGCGGAAGATGGGGCCGCTGTTTTCTTTGTGGCTGATAGCAATTCCTTTCAACGTCCGTCCTCCCGCTTGCGTGCCATGCCGCGCCGGACGGTCTGCTCGTTGCCATTGTGTTTTTATCTCCGCGGTTTTATCTTTGATTAGCATCGCAGGACTTGTGTGACCTGCCGGATGGGGAGAATCCGTGTTTCCCCGCTATCCACCGGAACAGCCTCGCGCCGGAGCGTCGGCAGATCAGACAGCACATCTGACTGTCCGGGATACCGTGTTTCTTGAAGGTGACAATCCCTTCGCCGTGCTGCCAGTCAAGGTTCAGGCCGTCACTGCCGCAGTATTGACAGCGGCGGATAGGCAGTTGGTCCATCACAGTCATTCCTCTCTTCTGTATTTCTGCAAACACACAACAGCTGAGTAAGCGTCAAATAGAGCAAAACCGGCAGGAGCGATTCCAATAGAATCGCTCCTGCCGAAAAGACTAAGGATTACCACGCAGAAAGGATTTTTCGCACCCTAACAGGTGGGATCTGACTGCGGAAGATGCTTGCAGGCTGTATACCAGTTCGGACGATCCCCCGCTTTATTAGCGGAAGGGATTTTGATACTTCTGGGAAATCACGCAGAATATGAACTTTGATGAAAACAGAATTCATTATGAGGGAATCCGGAGACTGAGAACGGGGGGCGCATCTGTTCGGTGCATCGCCGCGAATGCGGAATTTTTACCGGTTGTACCTGTCTAGTGTCTGAAATCCTAGCCGATCAGAAAATCAATACAGAAACGTGCGCATTCACGTCCCCTCCCCCCACCAGACGATAGAATATTATGAAATTGGGAAAAATTGTATCCCCCCTGACTTTTCTGGCATTTGCGTGGATTCTGTAACATTTCTGCCTTTTCACTCAATGAGCAGCGCAAACCGTATGGATCCAGCAGGGCAAATGCCTTGCGATTACGATGAACCGCTCTGCCGAAAAAACAGCCCCTACATATACAGAAAATCGCAGGAAACTTGTAGGCATAACTGACCCAAATTAGAATCAGCAAAAATCACAAAAACTCTCATTTGTTTTAAGCGGATTTACCGAATTGAAAAAGTGCAGGCTCGAAATTGTTGACAAATTGTGAAGCGAGAACTATTATCTATCTGTAAGCTATCAGACAGGTTATGTCCGACTATATGGCAAAGCGGTTGTGTATTTAAAGGAGGGCAATATGAAAAAACTGCGATGGACTTGGGACAATTTTGAGGAAGTTCTGCTGTGCATCATCATTACGGTCATCACGCTAGTATCAGGATTGCAGGTAGTTTGCCGTTATTTGTTCAACAACTCCCTGACCTGGAGCGAAGAAGTGAGCAGATATTTATTTGTGTGGACGGGCTTTCTCACACTGAGTCTTTCCATCAAGTGCCGCTCCATCATCTCCATTGACGCTTTCGTATTGTGGATGCCGCGGCGCGTTCGGGCGGGATTGAATATGGTGGTGTATCTGTTCTGCTCCGTGGTGTTTGCTATGCTGTCGGTCAACGCCTGGCACATGGTGACGTCCTCCGCCGGACAGACCAGCCCTGCTCTGGGATTACCCCTGGCGATCGTCTATGCGGGCCCCCTGTTGGGCCTGACTCTCTCCATTTTCCGGTCTTTGGGCCGGATCGTGGCGGAAACCAAAATCGTGATCGGAAAGGAGGCGCCCTAAATGTCTCTGGCGTTGTTTTTCGGAGTATTGGTCCTTCTGCTGGTGCTGACGGTACCCATCTGTGTATCTTTCGCGTTTGTGACGTTGCTTCCCTCCATTGTGGACGCCAGTTTCCCCTATACGGCAGACGCTGCGGTCCGCTCCATGGTGAGTGGTTTAAACAACTTCCCCCTGCTTGCGATTCCCCTGTTTATCATCGCTGGCGTAATCATGGCGAAGGGGCAGATTTCTGAGCGGCTGTTCAATGTGTTCTCGTATTTTTTCGGCAACAGAACAGCGGGGCTCCCCTGCGCAGTCACCATTACATGCCTGTTCTACGGTGCCATCTCCGGTTCCGGCCCCGCTACTACCGCGGCCGTGGGTTCTATGTGCATCCCCCTGCTGACCAGTGTGGGCTATGACCTGACCTTTGCCACCGCACTGGTGGCCGTGTCCGGCAGTCTGGGCATCATCATTCCCCCCAGTATCCCCTACATCATGTACTGCAACGCCTCCGGCGCCTCCATTTCCGAGCTGTTCCTGGCCGGTTTCCTGCCTGGTGTGCTGATCGCCCTGTGCCTGATGGTCTATTCTTACATCTACTGTAAGATCCATGGAGAGGATAAGGACAAGCTCAACGCCAAATGCATGGAGCTACGGGCAAAAGGCCTGGGCACAGTGCTCAAAGAGGGCTTCTGGGCGCTGATGTCCCCCGTCATCATTCTGGGCGGCATCTACGGCGGCATCTGCTCCCCCACAGAGGCGGCTACCATCTCCATCTTCTACTCTCTGATCGTCAGCTTGTTTATCTATCGCACCATCAAGATCCGGGATCTTCCGAAAATCATGCTGGAAGGCATTCATTCCTATGCCCCCATCCTCATCATTCTATCCGCGGCCGTGGCCTTTGCCCGTGTAATCACGCTGATGAATGTAGCCACCATCGTCAGTGAGGCGGTGCTCAGTGCCATCTCCTCCAAGGTGGTTATCCTGCTGCTGATCAACGTACTGTTGCTGTTTGTGGGCATGATCATGGATACCGGTCCGGCAATCCTGGTGTTTACCCCCGTGCTGCTGCCGGTGGCGGAGGCCATCGGGGTCGATCCCATCCACTTCGGCATCATCATGTGCGTGAACCTGGCCATCGGCTTTGTGACCCCGCCCATGGGCGCCAACCTGTTTGTGGCCAGCAACCTCTCAAAAGTATCTGTGTTCGATATCGCCAGAAAGGCAGTTCCCTTTATCCTGGCGTTCCTGATCGCCTTGCTGCTGATCACTTTCGTGCCCCAGATCAGCATGTTCTTGCTGCAGTAAGAGCTCGGGGCAGCTGCCCGTTCATAGTTCTAATTATTTTTAAGGAGGATATTCCCATGAAAAAGTTATTGGCTCTGCTTTTATCCCTGGCAATGGCATTGTCTCTGGCCGCCTGCGGCGGCGGAGAGACTGCACAGCAGGAGCCTGGCGGGGATGCCGCCGGGGAAACTTACAGCTTCTCTGTAGGCACCAACACTGCGGAGGATTCCGTCAACCATTTGCTGGCAGCCAAGTTTAAGGAGTTGATCGAAGATCGCTCTGATGGTGCTGTCACCGTGACACTGTATGAAAACGGCGCCCTGGGCGGTGACGCGGAGCTGACGGAGTCCTGCATTGCCGGTTCCGTGGACTTCATCGTGGGCATGACCGGCTCTCTGGTGAACTATATCCCTGAGGCCGCCCTGTTCGACCTGCCCAACGTGTTCCCCGACCTGGAAACCGCCCGGGAAGTGCTGGACGGCCCCATTCTGGCGGAGCTGCAGGCCGCCTATGAAGCCGGCGGACTGAAGCTGTTCGGCTATGCCGATTCCGGTTTCCGCGTCATGACCAGCAGCAAGGCGGTCCGCCAGATGTCTGATTTCTCCGGCATCAAGATCCGTACCATGGAGAATCCCAACCACATCGCCTACTGGCAGGCTCTGGGCGCCAACCCCACTCCCGCTGACTTCAGCGAGTTGTATATGTCCCTGGAGCAAGGTACTCTGGACGCTCAGGAGAACCCCTATGACCTGATCGTGGCCAACAAGCTGTATGAGCCCCAGGCCTATGTCATTGAGACCAATCATCTGCTGCACACTCTGAACATGGTGGGCAGCAAGGCCACCTATGACGCCCTGCCCGCTGATATCCAGCAGTTGGTCAGTGAGTGCGCTGCTGAGGCCCATCAGTATGCCCGTCAAATGGCCGACGAGCGCATCGAAGGACAGAAGTCCACCATTCAGGATGCCGGCCTGGAGATCATCACTCTGGAGCCCGCCATGATTCAGGAGATGGCTGATGTCTCCGCCAACGTCTACGATCTGGTCCGCGAACAAATCGGCACCGATCTGGTGGACAGCCTGCTGGCACAGGTGGAAACTGCTTCCGCTGCGGAATAAGCAATATAGAGAGGGCAGGGGGTGTGAAAAGCCCCCCTGCCTCTTTCAAAATCATTTTGGCCCCGAATGTTCGGCTACTGTCCCACCTGACCGATGAGCCGGAGCCGGTGATGAGACCGACGGTGCGGATCGCACTGTTTCCGGATTGGGTCTTCTCTGGACAGCAGAAAGAGAATATGAGGCAGAGCGTTCAGAGAGCTGTGAATCGATTTCCTTGGTCCTGTGCAGAAGACTTTGGATTTTGGGCGAAACCCAGCCTTGACAATGCTTGTATTTGTTAGGATAATTTTGTAAAGGATTGTATGCATTTTCCATACATACCAAACTTTGACAAAAGGCACGGTGGACTTTATGGCTCTCAAACAGATTACGCGAGTGAATATTGCAGAGAAGGTTTTTGAACAGCTGCGGGACCAGATCCTCCAGGGGACCTGGAAGGAAGGCGAAAAGCTGCCCTCTGAACAGGAGTTGACTGAAACGTTAGGCGTCAGTCGGAGCTCTGTCCGCCAGGCCATCCGTACACTGGCTGATTATGGGATGGTAGAGACCCGAAATGGCACCGGAACCTATGTCAAGCGGCAGATTTCCGGCAATTACATGCTCAATATCGTGCCTATCGGCGATTTGCAGTTTGAAGATATTGTGGAAGTGCTGGATTTTCTATGCCTTATTGAGGACAGTGTGGCAGCCATGGCTGTCCAGCGCTGCACCCAGGAGGAGCTGGCGGAACTGCAAGCGATCCATAAGCGCCTGATTGCCGCCAAGGATCAAAACGATCTGGAGGCTCTGACCAATGTGGACGTGGAATTTCACTCGAAAATCGCGATGATCACGCAGAATTCCCTGGTGGTTCAGACTTACGCGCTTTTACTGGAGTTTCTCCAGCCGGTCATGCATCGCACCTATGTGACCCTGGGCGCGGAGGAAGGTATTCCATACCATGAGCGACTGATACAGGCCTTTTGTGCGCATGACGCGGTATCTGCCAAAAATGTGATGGGGGCCCACGCACAAAACCGGAGGGATAAATTTTTGGCACTCCAAGAAAGGATTGAACCATGAAGATTACAAGCGTCGATATTTTCCTCCTGCGCCATGTCGGTGAGGAGTTTTCCCCCTTCCCTTTTCGTCCGGCGGTGTGCCGTGTCAATACGGACGAGGGGATCTGCGGGTATGGTGAAGCTGGCATTTCCGTAGGAACCGGTGAAAACGGCGTGGCCTATATGCTCAAGGACCTCTCTCAGCTGGTCTTGGGGAAGGACCCCATGAACAACGAGGTCATCTGGGAGGACATCCATAATGTGCTCCGGGGACACCTCAGCGGAGGCGGTGTGACGGTCTACTCCGCCATGAGTGCCCTGGACACCGCCATGATGGATATCAAGGGCAAAAAGCTGGGGGTCCCCATCTATGTTCTGCTGGGCGGCAAGCATCGTGACAAACTCAAGTGCTATCTCTCCCAGTGCCATTTGGGTTATCTGGATGATTACCGCCTACAGGCCACTATACAGCAGCTGGCCGATACCTGCGCCAAGATCCAGAAGGATGGGTATCCTGCCGTCAAATTCAATGCCGTGGCTTTTGACGAGCAGGCAAAGCCCCTGCCCCGGGAAATGACCACCGGTCCCTTGGGCAAAACGGTTTTGGATCTTGCAGAATCCCGCCTGGCAGCAGTGCGGGAGCGGTGCGGCGACCAGCTGGGCATCATCCTGGAAAATCTCTGCGGGACCGATGTGACTGCCGCCGTGCAGCTGGAACGGATTGCCCGCAAGTACGGCGTACTGATGATCGAAGAGGCCACCTCTAACTTCAATCCCGCCCTTTATGGAGAGATCGCCCGGAGAGTCGAGACACCGTTGGCCACTGGTGAGCGTTTCCACACCCGCTGGGGCTTTGAACAGCTGCTCAAACAGGGAGCTATTTCTGTGATTCAGCCGGATATCACCAACTGCGGAGGCCTATCCGAGGCCAAGAAGATCTGCGACCTGGCACACATTTATGATGTCCGCGTCCAGTGCCATGTAGCCGGAACTCCTATCGCGGAGGCCGCTGCCATTCAGCTGGAAGCCGCCATCCCCAATTTTTACATCCACGAAACCTACCATATGGCAGCGCATCCTGACTGTGTGTCCTACGGAAAGTACGCTTATGTACCGGAAAACGGTTATTTGACTGTGCCGGATCTGCCTGGCCTAGGGCAGGAGCTTTCTGACAAGGCCATGGCGGAATCGCTGGGACATATCGAGGTCCGATAAGGCGGGATCCTCCCATCCGTTCATCAGAAAAGCCGGGTAATTTATCTGGCGGAAAGCTCCTGCCAAATGCGTCGGTGCGTAATCTATAAAAGGTTTTGACAGCCGTGAGAGGATGGCCCAAAATTTTCAGGTGATCCTTGATTTTGTAGAGAGCGTGGGGGCACATCCTTACAAGGAAACCGTTCCTCTAATCCAGAAAAATTTGTATGGGAGACGATCGTATCTATGATAGCGATTCCCCTCAGCAGCAGGTCTTGGATCTTCGGACGGTTCTTCACACGCAGGCGCTCACTGGAGCGCGCCCAGTAATCTCCGTCAAAAAGTTCCTGATTTCTTAAAGAAATCAGGAACTTTTCTCTGTTTTAGGTTTCAGTCTCTGCTGTTCCCAGACTTCCTCCGTTTTCCCTGATCCCAGAAATACCACCGGCAGGGAACCCTCCCCATCTGCGGAAAATATCATGAAATCAAAGCCCCGGTCCAATGACTTGATTTTTGATCTCATCACATTGTGCGGAACGACCCGCATCCCCCCTTCTGTGCCGGGCGGGGAAGACGGTCATCGGAACCGGTTTGTCCACGCAGAGCAGAAGAATGCCCCTCTGCCTCAGTCTATTCTCCTTTGTTTTCCATCATATGACGGGGGCCGGATTCCTTGCTCCAAAAGCACATCTCTTATAGCAAGCGGTATGCCGAGAAAAATTTCCTCAATATCGCTTAATTTCTACTAAAAATCGTCGATATTATTTATGAATTATAGTGTTGTCCTGAAAGGCTCACTGTCTGGGATCATCACGTATTACCAAAGTTATGAGAAAACTGTCTGATTTATCTGCGATGCGGAAAAGTAATGCACGATACATATTTTGTATTTATATAAGGAGTCGTTTATATCCAAAATATTATACAGAGGAGATCATTCAGATGAAATACGAATTGACGCCCGATCTGATGACGGGCAACCAACTGGTAGACAGGGAACACAAGGAACTGCTGGAGGCGGTTAACCGCCTGATGGACGCTTGCAGTGAAGGCAAAGGGCGGGAGAAGAGCGCTGAGGTATTCCGCTATTTGCTCAGTTATGTGGATAAACACTTTGCGGACGAGGAGAGACTCCAGATGCAGGCCAAATATCCGGGGTACGCAGCCCACAAGAACTTCCACGAGTCTTATAAGAAGAATCTGCGGGATATCGAAAAAACCTTAGTCGCCGAGGGGCCTACCATAGCGATGCTCAGTGCGCTGAATCGGCAGGTGGGTATTTTGGTGACGCATATCCGCTGGGATGACAAGAAAATGGCGGAGTATGTGCGGGCACATACCTGACGGCAAAGATGAGGATTGTAGGGAATAGAAGTAACCGCTGAAGGAATTTACTTTTCGCTGGCTTTCCATGTCCTTGTTTTTGGGGGCTGTTCCCGGAACAGCCCCCTGTTTCTTTTCGTCTCTTCTGCTCCCATCGGAATTTGGAGGACGGCGGCATAAAACTGTTCTGGCGCAGTCTGACGATGATCCCATAAAACCGGCCCAGTCGGACTTTAACTCTCCTCATCCCTGGTACGTATTTCCGGCAGTGAACTGCAGATCGCTGCCTTTCACACCATCCGCACTATTTATGAGGATTATGCGGAGATCGTCTTTGCCCGTGGATATTTCCAGCGGTCCCTGGGAGCGGCAGCCTCTCCCGGCCGCCCTTTGGGGCGCGGCAGGATTTCGGTCTCCAACTTGCGTCCTTTTCTTCTCTCACGCTCAAGTAGCCGTTTTACTGCCTGTCCTTCGGCCCGCCGCGTTTTCTCCTCTGCCATCATCGCCATGATCTCAGGCAGCAGCACCTGAACGTGTGTACGATTCTGCTTTTCCATGGCAAGCCCCCCTGGTGTAGTCTATTTTCCTACATCAGGGGGGCTTTTGTCACGGTCCGTTTTTACCGGACCTGTTCCTTCCGGTGGCCTTCTTCACAGCCGACTAGAAGTCAGGGCTCATAGATACGCGCCACAGCGCAGCCATCCGTTTTGACCATGTTCTGAACCTTGACGTCATTGACGTAGAACACATTCTGGCCTTCATCAAACCGGCAGTCCTCAACGGTCAGAACACTGGACAGGTCCTGAATAGAGCTCTTATGGCAGTCCGTAAAGGTGCAGCCAATGATCTCACCGCCGCCGTTATTGAAGTAGAAGGGGGTGTCAAAGCCCGTGAAGGTGCAGTCATAAACCTTTACAATGCTATCAGCATCACCGGTAGTAACAATGGCCCACGCTCCACCAGAAACGCTCTTAAAATTGACGTCAGACACAGTCACAGTGCAGGCATTGGCACACAACGCGCTCTCGGCACCCACATTCACTGCGCTATACTTCATGACAGATTTGCCGTTTCCGATGATAGTGACATCAGAAGTAATGGTTGTATCCAGCTGATACTCGCCGTCACCCAGGACGATGGTCTCCTTGCCGGCAGCGATAGCGGCATTCAGCGCCTGGCTATCCTTGACAACCGTCATCTCATCAGCGGTGAACACAACAGTTCCGGTGACCTCGACTTCAACAGTCTGAGCCTCATCACTGAACTCGATGTACTCTTCATCGCCGTCCACAGAAATGGTGCAGCTGTATCCAGCCTTCACAGTTACGACAAGGGTTTCACCCTCGGCAACATAGTTGCCGGAGGAAACGGAGGTTTCATCCTTCAATTCCATCTTATCAATCGCACCGCTAGTCTTATCAGTTACCTGATAGACCGTATACAGGTCGAGGTCGCTGTTCAGAGTAGACTTCACAGTGATCTTGCCGCTTCTGTCAGCGGTATGAGTGTTTCTGGCGGTGACCAGGCCGTTGGAAAGCAGTGTACCAGCCTTCAGGCCAGAGATTTCCGTATCAATGCCAGTGACGCCGGCATCCTTATAAGCGACGATCTCTCCATCGAGATTGATGGCAACCACCTCGATCTGGGTGAAGTCCACACTGTACATGTCGCCATTCTCCAGGGTGACATAGCCCATGAACTTGTTCAGCCGATCCACGGGAGCGCCCAGCAGGTCCTCGATGGCGGCCTTGATCTCGCTGTCGGTCATCTCGTCCTTGTAGTACCGCAACTTAACTTCCCTGTTCTTGCTATCCCAGGAAGCGGGCAGGAACTCACCCTCGGGAACCGTGGGATTGCTCACATCAGAGCCAGCCTTGGCTTTGTCGTTGATCACGATGCTGGTGGCCACGCCGTTATCCAGGATCGCGCTCACCTCGACCACGCCGGTGCCGAAGGTACCCTGGGCATTCATGTCGCGCAGAGCCTTCTCCAGGCCGTTGTAGCCGGTGTAGGAGTCATCCACATCATCAAACTCGTTGCCCTTCTTGTCGGCCAGGGACAGAACCACCTTCACCTCGGGAGACACGGAGAAGCCCTTGGTGGCGTTCCGGTCGGTGTACAGGGTGCCGTTCTTGAAGGTCAGCTTCTCAACAGTGTTGGTGTCGGACAGCAGGACGGTGTCGAAGTCCTCCACGGCGTCCTCCACGTCCTCGACCTCGTCGACGAACTTGTCAGCAGCCTTGGAGAAGTCGATGGCCTCGACCTTACGGACATTGCCGTCAGCGTCATACTTGACCTCGAACCACTCGCCCTGAGCCATCTCACCCTGGTTCTTGGAGGCGTTGCCGATCCACTCCAGGGAGTCGCCGACCTCGGAGATCTCCACGAGCTCGCCGTTGACGACCACCTCGCGGGTCCAGGTCCACTCGGTCTCATCGTCGTAAGCCTCGCGGTTCACGTTGCTGCTGGTGACATAGACGTAGTTGGAGGAGGTGCCCTCGTTCTCGCCGATGGTGACAGCGGCGATCACATAGCCGTCATCATTGTAAAGGGTGTAGATCTCGGCGGCAGGAGCGATGTAGTTGCCATCCTTCTTGAGGTCCTCCATCACCAGGTTGACGTTCTTCACGCCGGTGGTGACGGACTCCACGTCGTCCACGATCTGGCGCTGATCGCCGCCAGTGGTATCCTCGACCTCAACGTTCTTCAGTTCCACGTTCAGGTAGACGGAGTCGTCGTTGCCGTAGACGTAGCTGCTGTTGTTGGCGGCCTTCAGGGACACGTGCTTCTTATCGATGGTAGCGCCATTGCTGCCCACATCCTGGGCATACTGGGCCACATCGGTGTCATCGTCGATGACGTTCTTGGAGGTGGACACGGCCACTTCCTTCAGGGTGTACACGTTGTCGTTGTTGACCGTGTAGGTGCACCAGGTGTTCAGCTGAGACAGGTTCTTGCCAGTGGTGTCGATGTCGCTCTTGGTCATGTTCACGGTGACGGTGTCCATGTTGCCGTCCATGAAGATGACGTTGGCGTCAGCGTTCCGCACAGACAGGTTGCTGTTCTTGCCGTCGATGCCGGTCAGGAACACGTACTGGTCGGGATCCTCGTTCTGCTCAATGCCGATCATGTAGCCGTAGGCGTCCAGGATCACATTGTAGGTGACGTCCTTCATATTGGCGTCGTCATACTGATCCAGCACTTCCTCGTCATACATGACGGTGTCGGCGTAGTCATACTGGGTACCGCCGGCGGTAACATACTTCTCCAGGCGGAAGTTGGAGATGCTGGTGTCGGACAGGACCTCGGGAGCGTTCATGGTCTGGATCACGCCCTGGGCGATGGTCACCAGGAACAGGTCGTTCTCAGCCACTTCCTCGATGGCGAAGTCCTCGCCGTCCACAGAGATGGTCTGCTTCTGGGGCTTATCCTCGTCAGCGGACTTCATGTAGACGGGCTTGCGGCTGGTGCCGTTGTTGTCCACATAGTAGACATCCAGGTCCACGTCGTCGTTCTTCTCGTCGTAGTCCTCGGCGGCCTTGGCCAGATAGGTGTTGATGATGGCCACGGTGATCTCGTCGTCCTGGGTGTCCAGGAACACCTGGGTCAGCACGCCGTTGCCGGTCCGGCCGATGGTCTCGTCGTTCTTCTTCACCATGTCGGCCTTGCCGAAGGCGGCATCACCCAGATTCTCATCCTCGCCGTCCACATAGACGAACAGGGTGTTGTCATCAATGGCGGTCTTGCCCAGCAGGTTGTACAGGTCCTCGCCGGTGACCTGGGTGGTGTACTCGGCCACCATCTTGTCGAAGTCCACATAGGTGCCGATCTCGGCCTTCTTCCAGGTCCAGGTGTGGGCCGGACGGCCGAAGTCGTCGGTGGTGTCCTTCAGAGCCAGGTCGGGCTGATACTTCTCAGCGAACTCAACCGTCCAGCCGTTCTTCACGTTGTCGGTGGCGTCGTTGATAGAAGTGGCAGCGTCGTGGATGTTGCTGGTCACGTAGGTGGGCTTGGAAGCGCCGATAGCAACAGTGGCGCCGTTGACGGTGACGTCGGTGCCCTTGTTTTCATACTCCACCAGGGTGGCTTTCAGAGCGTTGACGGCATACAGGCAGGCCTCCTCACGGGTGGCGGCACGGGTGCCAACAAAGTTCTCATTGCCCTTAGTCAGACCGGCCTCGATGGCGCGGGAGGCCACATTGACGGTCCAGTTGGTGCCGGTGAAGCCCTCGATGGCGCTGTCATAACCCAGAGCGGTCAGCAGCATTTTCAGGAAGGCAAAGCCGGTCAGCTGCGCAGAGGGCCGGAAGGTGCCATCGGCGTAGCCGTCGATCAGGCCGGACTCCACGCAGTAGGCGATGTAGCCGGCAAAGGTGGAACCCACGGGCACGTCCTTAAAGGGCGCGGCCTGGGTGCCCAGGGCCTCAGCCGTGGTCTTGCCAAGCATCATGCAGGCGATGATCTTGGCAGCAGCGCCACGGGTCAGGGTTCCCTGGGGCTGGAAAGCACCGCCGGCATAGCCGTCGATGATTCCCATTTCGGACATCACGTTGACAGCTTCCGCATAGGCTTCGCCGCTGAGGTCTTCGCTGTCTGTGAAGTCCTTGGCACCGGCGCTGACAGTGACCAGAGACATGGTCATCACCAGAGCAAGCACCAGAGAAAGGAACTTCTTCATTGGGATTTCTCCTCCTTTTGAAATTTGCGGTGGTCCGCCGCGGCCTCCGGGCCCATTCGATGCCTCCGCCGGCGCTAGCCCTGCCGGCGCATTCGCCGAAGAGTCGCATCCGCCCCGGCGTCCCCGCTGAGGCAACTCTATCCAAACTTCTCTAAAAAGTCCACAGTTTCAGCCCGTTTTTAATCCAAACGAAAACTTATAGACGCAATACGTTTTGAATTTGTTATATTTTGTAACCTTGGTGCAGAGAATAAAAGAGGCGGCAAAGCCCTTCGCCGCCCCTCATTGAATCTGCTTCTGCCCAGGCTGCTTCGCCAGATAATACCGCTTTTCAAACTGCAGCAGCCGGCCGTCCTTCACCATCCGCCGCAGGATGCCCGCCGTCTTGCGCTTTCCGACGTGCAGGAGCTCCGCCACATCCTGGCAGTAGGCAAATCCCGCCTCCTGCAGATAGGCTGAGATCACCTCCCACTGCTTTTCCTCCGGCACCACTGTTCCGGGGAGATAGTATTTCTTGCCCACCTGCTCCAGCTCCCGCCGGCCAACCAGCCGGCGAAGGCGGAGATATGCCGCCGTGTCCGACAGATTCAGCAGCGCCATCACATCCCGCCGGGTGATGCTGCCATGGGCCCGGGTCCACTCCAGCAGGGTCTGGTCGTCCTCCCGCTGTCCGCCTGCCGCCCGGATGTCCCGGAGCGTGATATTTTCCAGACCTCCCCGGATCAGCGCCGTCTGCACCACCTTGGACAGCCGGGCCAAATCCATAGGCCGCCGGGACTGGGGGGAGAGCAGCACATGGGGATCCTCCCCAGGGGAGCGGACCTTCTGCACTTTTTCCAGCAGCCGCCGCACGGCATTGGTCAGCAGCATGTCCCGCTCCGGCAGATGCAGCAGCCCCCGCTCTAAATCCACCTGGTCCCAGGTGAGATTCACCAGCTCCTTGCCCTGCACGCCCATTTGCCAGCTCATCCACAGAGCAATGCCCGCGGCGGAGCTGTCCTCCTTTTGAAGCACCTGCCACAGACGGAATTCATCGAATTGCTGCCCTGCCTGTGTTGAACGCTTTTTGTGCGGGGTGTCCCCGGCAAAGCAGGCTTGGAAGGTGGAGACCGACAGACCGCTGACCCGGACGGCATAGGGCCAGTCGTGCTGCTCCAGCTGGCGGAAAAAGTAGTCCCGCCGCAGATCTTTCAATTGGAGCTGAGGCAGGCCTCCCGCAGTCAGGGCATTTCTGGCAATGCGGGAGACGGACTCCGGCCGCAGAGGTTCCCGGAACTTATCGGAGATCACCACATAAGGAGACACCGCGCCGCCATTTTCGAAGCGGGCAGCGAGGCATCCGGCAGTCTCTTCCTCCAGCGGGACCGTCCGGTCCTCCAGAAACAGACTCCTCTCCTGGAAATCCACTTGGGCCCATTTCAGGGCGACGATCTCCTCCCGGCTGAGCCCCTGAAGCCAGGCCAGGCGGAGGATGAGCCCCGGCAGGTCCTCCGGATGCTGGTGCAGGAGCTGGCGCATATTCTGTTCATCCGGCTGGCGGAACTCGTTTCGCATAATGCCTCTCTTGGCGGGCGGCGGCAAAAGGTTATCCTTATGTAACAAATCAGAAGAATGATTTGGATTTCCGGATAACGCAAACGCTGCCCTCTCCCAGCCAATGGCTGGAAAAGGGCAGCTACCTTTTATCATCCTTCACCGCTTCCGCAAAAACTAAGTATATTACACTTAGAATTATAAGCATAACATTTCGTTTAAGTCAAGCATTATTATGCGTAAACTGATGATATTATATTGAGGAGTATATCATCATGCAGGGAAAGAAGCCGCTGAACATCGCAATCGGAAGACGGATCCAGCAGTCCCGGGAGCAAGCTGGGCTGACGCAGGAGGAACTGGCAGAGCGGATTGACCGTTCCACGCAGTTCATCTCCACAATCGAGCGGGGGTTGGCCGGCCCCTCTCTGGAAACTGTGATTCATCTTTGTGAAGTTCTCGGAACCTCCACAGAGTGGATCCTGCGGGGCAGGGCCCTCCTTCCGGACTCCAATCTGCTGGCAGCCTCCGTTATGGAAAAGCTCTCCGGGCTCTCCCCTGCCCAGCTGCTTCTGGTTGACCGAATGACCAGCGATCTGATCAAATTGCTGCAAATGAAGGAGAGCGGTGACGAATGAGCTCCTCTCCCTCCAATATGGAGGAATTGATAGACGCACCGCTGCATGAAGTTCACAGGCCGGCTGCAAAGTCTATGGCCGTTGGCCTGTCAAGATAAGACCGGGAGCCATTCTCCGGTGTTATGCCCCCCGGAGATCATCGGTCCGGAAGTATATCCCATCGGCCAGCCGCTCTTTACAAACGCTTCCTTACACAGAATGCCGAAACATAGAATTCCTTAGAACAAGAAACGCTCAGATGGATGCATAGAAGCAGCTCCTCCAGCTTACAGCGTGACCCGTACAGCAAAAGCCAGCACCGGACAGGAAATATCTTGCCCGGTGCTGGCTTTTGTGCTTCTTTACTATCTCTGCTTGAGGTGGGTCTGTCAGAACCATGTTGTCTGTCCGCAGCAGCTCTGCCCGGCTTTTTCAGGACCTTCCGCCCGGGTCTTCACCAGAATGCTCTTATCGGATGCCCGTTCCCATTTCTGGTACATATCTGATGGTATGCCATCTCTCACATCAGCCATCTGCTCATGTCCGCCATTATTCACGCTCCGCCTTGCTATGCGGCTGAAGAGCCGTGGGATGCTTTGCCTCAGAATACGCCCTGCTCCATCATGGCCTCAGCCACCCGCTTGAAGCCGGCGATGTTGGCGCCTGCCACCAGGGTGCGCCGGAGTGTAAACCGGCGCCTTTTGATCTTGTGCCCACTCTGGCTGGAGTCTGCAAAAGTATTCCTGCTCTGATGGCGGCAATGCAGAACCCCTTTCAGGACGGCAGTCCTTTTCTGCCCAGAAATAATGAAACAGGCCGTCGGCTGCAGCCGACGGCCTGTTTTCAGTTTCTCCGGTTATTGATACAGCTTCGGGATCCGAAAGCTCTGCTCGCCATTTGCCTCATCCGTCACGGTTCCGGCCGGGAAGTAAATCACCGGATTTCCCTCCTCGTCCACCTCGAACTTCGTGGTCCCGCCGATGGTCACATAGTCGCTCAACGGCGCGTTGTCCTCAATCGGGAAGTAGCGGACCTCCGGGTCCTTCTCCATGCGGTTGGCCATCTGCATCGTGATCGTCTCCGTCAGGTAATTCACATAGTCCTCTCCCAGGAGATCCTCCAGCGTGACGTCCTCCTGCTGGGCAGACGGTTCTTCCGTCTCCGGCGCAGCCGTCGATTCCTGCGGCGGAGTCTCCGGATCCGTCCCCTCACTCTCCGCGGCAGACGCGCCGCAGGCAGTGAGAAGCAGCATACAGAGCAGCAGTGTGAGGAGCGTGGAAATCTGCAGCCGATTCTTTTTCATGATGAATTCCTCCATTCCATATTCATCCGCAGCACCCGTCCGGGCGCCTGTTCCCTTTTGATACTGATACCATAAGCCCTGTTTCCGGCAAAGCAGCCGCAAAAAGGCATCATTGTTGCATCATTTCCCTTCTGCGGCACGGGAGGCCGGTTCCTCCCCGGAGAGGTCCCACACAAATCCCATCAGCTCCACACTGACGCGCCCGCTGCGGCCCCCCACCTTCCATCCAGGGCCGGCCGCACTGTCAGATCTCCAGCCTGAGACCTCTGCGGAAGGCCTGTCCAAGCGCTTCCGCCGTGCCCAGGGAATCCCTTGCCGAGCGGAGTGTGGAGTCGATCCACACCGGCAGCCCCGTGCCCTTGTCCACCATCATCCAATGGTCATCCCGGTGCTCCGGGCCGCCCCGCAAATACAGCATACCGGCGGCCAGACTGCCGTCGGCCTGGATATACACCACGCCGCCTCCGCCTGGGCCTTGCTATGCTCCTCCGTCTGTTCCAGCAGTTGGGTGGCGGAATAGGCGTCCAGCTCCGGATACCGGATGGTCCTGCCCAGCAGCTCCAGCTTTTCCGGCAGCGACGCCTCCCCCGCCGCCAGCTGCCTTTTGCCCCCTGCGGAAGAGCAGGTCAGTAATTTATTCCCACAATGGCCAGTCTGCCATCGACAACACTGAACACCACATTGGGCCTGCCGCTGGCGGACAGGGCAAATCCTGCCTTGCTGGGGGCCAGCCCCCCGGGGTCCGCCCCGGCGATCTCAGAGACCAGCTCTTCTGAGAAGATCCGGTCCGCTTCCAGTGCGATCAGGTCCTCCCGGGACTCCACAGATTCCCCTCCATCGGAAAAGCCAATGTACAGCGGATACGACGCCAGGTCCGCCAGCGCCTCCAGATCCTTTTCCGCCACTGCGGCCTGGATCTGCTCTGCAAATGCTGTAACAGCCTCCGTATCTATGGAAAAATTATCTGTATACTGGGGCGCTTCCGTATCCGTACCGTCCTCCTCAGGGGTCCGGCCCCCATCTTCTCCAGTGGTCTCCTCCGCGGGCTGCTCCGCCTGCGGAGAGCTGCCCCCCTCCGGCGAGGTGCTGCCGCTCTGGCCGCAGCCTGCGAGGGACAGGCACAGGAGCCCTGTTAATGCCAAGAAAATGAGCTTCTTCTGCATCGTTTATGATCCTTTCCTCAAGATGTTTGCCGGCGTCATCCTCTGTGGGACTCCGGCTGTCTTATAAGACGCCCCAAAGGGCAAAAAAGTTTTGGCGGCCGCTTTTCCTCTTCCACCTCCGGAGGATCACGCCTCCGGAATGTCGCCGGCGCGACCGCTGGCCACGAAGAGTCCCGATGCGCCATCGGAGGCCGTCAAAAGGCCGTGGGAGAGGCAAATGCCTCTCCCACGGCCTTTGGGGAATCAAATTCTGCCAGAGTACGCGCTTACTTGGTCACCTCGCCGCCGGGGGCAGAGTGAGCCGTAGACCAGGCGTGCTCCAGAGCCGCCCAGTCGCGCTGTTCCAGCTTCTCCGTCCACTTCTCGACCTTGTCACCGCTGACGGTCACCCAGGTGTAGTCGTGGCTGTTGGTTGCCTCCTGCATGTCGGCATAGAACCAGTCCTCCGGATTGTTGTCGGGCCAGGTGATCATCTCGTCCTCGTCCAGCAGCCGATCCTCATCCGGGCTGCGACCCAGGGCGCGGTTCACGATCACGCAGGCCTGTGCCCGGGTGATGTTGGTGTTGGGGCGGAAGGTCCCGTCATTAAAGCCCTCGATCAGGCCCACGCGGGCTGCCGCCTCTACGTACTCGGTGTACCAGGCGTTAATATCCACATCGGTGAAGTATCCCTGGTAGTCCTCCCGGGTGGTCTCGAAAAAGCCCACCGCGATCTTGGCAAATTGGGCGCGGGTGATCTTGGCATAGGGCCGGAAGGTCCCGTCCGAGAACCCGTCGATGATGCCCATGTTGGTCAGGGTGGAGATGGCGTTGTTGCACCACAGGTCGGAGCTGCAGTCCGTGTAGTCGTTGACCTGGCTCCAGTACTCCTCCCGGGTGTCGTCCGTCAGCAGGCGGAAGAAGATGGTGGCCACTTCGCCCCGGGTGATGGTGCCGTAGGGCTGCAGCGTGCCGTCGGAGTAGCCGATGATATAGGAGTAATGGTCCTCCGTGTTCAGGGTGGGCCGGCTGCCGCCTCCACCGCCGCCTCCGGTGCTGCCGCCGCCCCCGCTGCTCTCCTTCTCGTACACCAGCACGAAGGGAGAGAAGCTGCCGGCAGTGAAGACCAGATGGTCGCCGTCGCGGGTAGCTTGGATCTTTTCCACGGTATGCGCGGTACCAGCCAAGTCGCCTGTGTCGCTGGCGCTCTCACGGTCCATGCCGGTATAGTGTACCAGGTAGAACGCGCCGTCCTCGTCGGCGTCGGCGGGCATGGGCCAGTAGATGGTCAGCGCCTGCTGGTTGCCCAGGGTTACCACGGTGTTGCCGTTCTGGGTGTCCACCAGGTCCAGATAGGCCATCTCGTACTGGGGGGCGGATAGCGTGTTGTCCGTGGCCGCGACTTTTGCAAGGGCGTCAGCGCCCATGGCGGCGTCGAACGCGTCGCTGTTGGAGACGCTGTCCACTAGCAGCTGCACGCGGCCGGGATCCACCTGGACCTCACTGTCATTGACATAATAGGTCACATTGCCGTTGTCAACGGCAGTGATCTGGTTCGCGTCCACAGTGTCGGCGCTGGTCACGATCTCGTTGGTGGAAGTGCCCTCGTCTGTGACGCTCTTGACCAAGAGATGGCCGGTACCGATATCGACGCTGCAGACGAGCGTATCACCGCCGGCGGAGAACACCGCCTGAATCTCGCTCTGGTTCAGACCGCCGTCGTAGATGGTCATCTCATAGTTGGCAGAAACAACGCCCTCTTCCATTCGGATGTTGTCGGTAGTGATGATGTTGCCGTCATCTGTGAACTGGAGCCGGACCTTGACGCCTTCATTTTCACCCTCGATTTGGTTCGGGCTCAGGCTATATACATAGCGGCTCACGTTGCCGGTTGCATCTCTCGAGTAGACGCCCTGGTCCATCAGATCCCAGCGGCGGATCGCCGCACCAGTCTCCTGGTCATAATAGTAGAAGCTCAGGTAGTCCGCCAGGTTTGCAGCCTGCGTCAGGTCCACGCCATGGCTGGTGAGCCACGCTTCCACAGAGTCGGGCAGATCGATGTGATAACCCGGCTCCGGCAGGCCCTGTTCCATGCTGCCGACAAAATCGCCCGCATCGTCCAGCACACCGCTGTATCCGGTTCCGCCGGTGTAGATCACAATGTCCGCCGGCGTGATGGTGATGGCATAGGGCTTCACCTCCACGGGGTCCGCCGGGACCTCCACCGGGGGATCCTCCGGATGTTCCGTGTCCGTGACTACCACGGTGTTCACGATCTTCTGGTTCACATCGTCCAGTGAGGTCTGATAGCTGGCGTACAGCGTTGCATAGGTCCAGCCTTCGACAATAACCGGATTGGTGACCGTATTGCCCTCCTCATCTGTCAGCGTCACACCTTCCAACTTGTCAGTCACATCCAGGGTCAACGTCTCATCCGTCATGCTGGCAATGGTGATGGTCCAAGTGATGGGATCGCCCACGGTGACAGAGGTCTGATCCGGCTCTTTGATCACCATAAAACGGCCGTCTCCGGGATCGGGCTCGGGCTCTTCGGGAGTCGCCTGGAAATCCCAGCGCCCGTACAAAGTGGTGTCGGCATCGATGGCAGAAATCGTTCCGCCGTAAGGGACACCGACTTTGTCATACCAGCCGATAAAATACCAGGTCCCCTGCTCGTCTGAAACCTGCAATTCACTGGGCGGCTGAATGGTGTAATCGCTGCCGGCAGCCAGTGTTTCCGTTTCAGGCAGTTCCACACCCTCCGGGTGATCGCCGGCCCACGCATAGGTAACCGTGACCTGGGTCGGCACGACCCCTGCGGGGTGGAAGGTCACAACAAAGAGATCCCAATCCTCTACCGGGTCTCCGATCTTCGGAGCATCACAGTCCTCATAGTTGCAGGTCCAGCTGGGATCCCCATAGCCTGTATCAGGTGTTGCCTCCAAGATATCGCCTTCGGCCAGGCGATACTTGCCATCTGCATTAACCTCCACGATTGCCGTGTAGGTGGTCTGCCCATTGCTGAACGTGCCGTTTTCCGCAAGGAAAATCACCGAGATGGTATTCCCCGGCTCCTCTCCAGCTTTCTGGAACTTCGCTGTGAAGGTGGTGTCCTCGTCGTAGGGCAAGCCTGCCAGGTACTCCATTCCCGCGTCCGTGTCAGTTCTATGATAGTAGTCATCGGTCCACTCCACGAACTCATAGCCCTCTTCTGCTGTCGCCACAGCTCCCGTCGGAGAGGCCCTGCCGGTCTGGTCTCTGGTGACGACTTCTTTCTCCAGGTTCACAGAGCCCATAGAGCCATCGGCACTGACATAGGTGAAGACAATCTGGTCCTTGTCGGGGGTCCCGTCGGGTTCGTCGTCAGGACCCAGCTCGTCGATGTCATAGTAGACGTCGATGGAGTTATGGCCTGCTTGGAGAGTCTCACCGTCTATAATCTCGACATCGTTCAGTTCCGCCCGGTCAAAGATGTAGGTGCTATCGCTATGAGACGTCCTGTTCGTGTCATACAACCCGCTGACCGGCGTGCCTGTCGTGGACGATTCATTCTCGGGTGTGGTCTCTGTTTCTTCATTCCCATCTCGGTCCACATAATGGTACACGACAGTGTATGTGCACTCGTCGGGCGTCACCGTGCCGTCGGTGGTTGCGGTGAAGACAACGTTGTGCTCAGGCATGTAGAACAGGCCTTCAATAATGTCGCTTTCCTGAAGGTCATTTGTAGTCCATTCAGTAGCGTCTTCTGCCTGCTTCTTGATTACAACGGTTTCCCCGTAGGTGTAGGACTCTGGTTCAGCGTAGAGAGTCCCGTCCAGATAATAGGTTACGGTAAATTCCCGTTCTGTGCGCGTATACTCCGCTCTATACGTAATGTCCCCGGTTACAGTATCCGCTATTTCAGGAGACCATCCGGTAAACTCATACGAATAAAGTTCGCTGGGTTCTTTAGTCGGCTCCTCAATTCTCGGTGTCGTATCGCCGTAAGCCAGCCCGGGAAATACGGTCTGGGGACTTGTTGTTGTGCCGCCATTCAAGTCGTAAGTCACCGTATAGCTGTTGAGCTGAGAGAAACTGCCCTTGATCACAACAGCATGATCGGGCATTGTAAATGAACCTCCACTCAGCGCAACATCTTCAGAATCCCAGCCGCTGAAGCGGTAATCTGTGACATCCGGCATCTTTGCCAGTTCCACAGTCTCACCGTACTTGCAGGTCTGTTCACGCGGCACCTCCGGCGCACCCGCAGGGACTGTACCTTCATACTCATACGTCACTGTGTACTCGTTCCGGTCGTAGTACAGCTTCAGCACCAGCGTGCCGTCCTCGGCGATGATACCGGAGGAATTCGAACGGCTTTCATTATAAGTGAAGCCTTCGTATTCCTTGATTTCAGCAGTGGCAGTATCTCCGACAGTACCAGAGGGTGTCAACGTATCAGCTGCAACGATCGAGTAGTTATCATCTTCCAAATTCTGCTGATAGTACTCTACCCGATAGCTGGCCGCTGTGGATCTCCACTGGGCGTGCAGGGTCACATCGGTGTTTTCGATAGTGATGGCACTCCCCGCCGCATAAGGCGTTCCGGTGCCGTTCTTCTCGGTGTTCCACCCGGTAAACTCATACCCCGGCCGGGTGAACATGTTTTGGAGCACCATGGCCTCGCCGCCGGTGATGTAGTACTTGGGGTCCGTGACCGTACCTCCGGCATCATCGGCGTTGGCATCATACAATACCTGATACGTCTCTACCGGCGCTTTGGGGGAGTCCGTCAGCTCCAGAGACTGATTCAGCTTCTCATCCACCGTATAGCCGCTCAGACCGGCCTTGTGTTCGCCCGTGTCATTTGTCACATAGGTATCGGCGGCGCTCCAGCTGCCGTTTACATCGGGCTGGATAGGGAACGTCAGGATCAGCTTGCCGCCGGACCAGGTGACAGTACCGTCCTGATTGGTGGTCTTCGTCACCGCGTTGGCTGTGTAGTCAAAGCCCTTCACAGTGATGGTCTTGCTGTCGGCATTTACCACAGGGGTAACGCCTGTAAGCGCCTCTGGCTCATACCACGTATAGCTGCCGTCCGCGTCCTGGCCCTTGACCTCCGCATACTGGACCATCCCCCCGTCAGAACTGCCTGTCAGCCCCTCCGGGAAGGTGAAGAACTCCGACAGCGTGTCGGACAGCACCGTGTTCGCGCCGGCCGCCACCTTGGAGGTGCTCACGTTATCGGCGATGGTGCTGAAAGCGTTTTCCAGCTCCTCGGCATCGTCCGCCGCGAAGTAGTAGTTGCCTTCCGTCACGCGGGTGCCCAGTTTGCAGTCATCCCAGTCTTGAGTGCGGTCCCCCCTCCAGTTTGTAACTTCGGCATTCGGATAGTTGGAGGACACACCGTTCATGTACTTGTTGAAGCGGCCGTCCGTATCGCTGGGGTCCGCATCCTCAAACATGCCGATGGTGTATACCGTCACCTTATCGTCTTTCAGGTCTTTGGCCAGATTAACGGCATTGGCCGCTACACCACCACTCCAATTGCTAAACGTGCTGGGCTCACCGTCAGTAAAGACCACCACGACCTGCTTGGCTTCCTCACGGGCACCACCCAGTCCATGCTGCCAGTCGCCGTCCAATACCCGCTGCGCCTGGTTCAGGCCAAAGTCCGTCCGCGTGGAACCGGCAGCAGCCAGCTCATTGACCGCATTTTTCAGACTTTGGACATTGCCTGTCACCGAAGTCAGATCCTGCACAGCCTGGGAGTAATTATAGGTATTCCCGTCAGACCTATAAGTATCGTTTCCTATCTGATCGCTCTCATTGCCCGAAAACTTGACAATACCGATCCGGTGGGTCACATCGTCTTCATTGGTAGCCGGGTCCCCTGTGGCATTTGCGGTCACCTGGTCGATAAAATTGCCCACAGCATTCTTCATGGCCGCAATCTTGGAAATTGAGCCGCCGCTTCTGCGTATGTAGAGGACAGTGTCTTCAAGAATTGCGGCATTCTGGCTCCGGTTCTCATGACCAAGGTAATGACGGCTACCACTATCGTCCACGTAGTAGAGCGAATAATCCCGGACAAGTTCAAATTCGTCCCAATCCCAATACCGGTCGCTTCTCTCCCGCTGGACTGCATAGTAAGATGTCCCGTCAAAATAATAGTACTGTGACTGGCGGTCTATATCGTTATAGGACCAGTTCCGCTTAGATGTCGCCTCGTATGTATACGAGGTGATGTTCTGATCCATCGACCCAGACAAGTCCAGCACCAGCACAATATCCAGCGGTGTGGTCTTGCTTCCCTTGGTCACCTCGTTGGTGACATAGGCCTCCAGGGTCAGGGAATAATTTCCGTCCTCATCATAGTTGACCGTCTTGTCCACCACGACGCCGTCGTTGCTCTCTGTGTGGACCCGGTCGCTCCCGTTGCCGCCGCCAGGGTCTTCTGCCGCCAGGGCAGCAGTGGGAACCATTGTCAGCATCATACAGAGGACCAGAAATGCTGACAAGATCCGTTTCTTCATCACTTCTCCTCCTTCTATATTTCAGTGATCTTATATGTAAACATCCTTATGGATGGAATGACCGGTTCCCTCCGCCCACCCGGCGGCCAGCTGCTCCGTGTCCAGCATCCGCTCGTAGGACTGCTCCGCCAACAGGCGCACGCCGCGCTCCACCTCCGCCTGGGTAGCCAGATACAGCTTCCGCAGGCACCGGGGCGTTCCCTTTTCCTCCTCTACCCGGGCGTCATGACACAGGGTCTGGATCTCCTCCGTCACCTGGGTCCGGCTCATGCCTTTCCCGTTCCGGGTGCAGAACACCGGCCCCGCCGTCAGGCCCTGCCGCCGGGCGTAGTCCAGCAGCTCCCCCTGCAGACAGGCGGGCAACGGGACGTACCGCCGCTCCCCGCCGGTACGGACCGGCAGGCGCCCGGCCCGCACCCGCTCAACGGTCACCTGAGGCAGCTCCCCCACCCGGATGCCCGCCAGGGCGAATATTTTCACCAGCAGGTAGGTCCGCTCCTTTTCCAGTATCCTGGCAGCCTGCAGCAGCCGCAGATACTCCACCCGGCTCAGTTCCGGCTGGAGGCCCTTGTCCGCCTCCAGCTGCCCCACCAACTGCAGGTCCCGCCGCCCCATGTACTCCATCAGCCCGTTGGCGGCAGACAGGTGGGTATTCACGGTGCTGGGGGAATACCCTGCCTCCAGCAGGAATGCTCGCCAAGCAGCCAGCGTTCCCCGGGAGATCTGCTTGTCCGGGGGCAGGTAGTCATAGAGGGCCCGCAGCTTGGCACTGTACATCTGCACCGTGCCCTTGCGGCGTCCCCTGCCGGACAGGTCCGCCAGATAAGCCCGGATGGTCTCCATGCTGAGCTCGGCGCCGGGCCAGTTCGGTGTGCGGTGTGTCTCCCGCGGCTTCAGAGCCTCTGGACTCCTCATCTCCCCGCCTCCTGTCAACAGAATCGCCATTTCCTCCTGTAAGGGACCGAAACGGGGCCTGCAGACCAGGGGCAAATGTGCGCAAAAAAGCCCGCGCAGCCTGCGCGGGCTCAAAAATGGCGCAAAGACAGCAGCCGGACAAAATTCGACGCTTTTCCGGCCATTTTATGCTGCCCAAATCGGTAAAAGCTCTTGCGGCTGGCGGTGCTTTGTGCTAGAATTTGGTTACTGTTAAAATCAATTATGTATGTCTGGTTATTTTTTTGCAGCCATCCGCATCGGAATGGCGATTCTGTCCTATTTCTAACAGACCAGCCCCAGCCGTGCCAGAGTCCCGGCGTGCTCGGTGCCCGTGGAGATCAGGTAAATCCGGGTCGTCTCAATACTGGAGTGGCCCAGGACGTCCGCCAGCTTGGCCACGTCCCGGCAGACGCGGTAGAACGTCCTGGCGAACAGGTGCCGCAGATTGTGGGGAAACACCTTGCTGGGTGCCACGCCCGCCTTGTCGCACAGCGCTTTCATCTCCGCCCAGATCTGCCGGCGGGAGATGCCTTTTTCGTTTCTGGTGAGAAAAATCTCGCCGGAAGCGATTTTTTGTTTCCTGGCGTATTTGAGGAGCTTGCGGCAGAGCTTGCCCGGCAGCAGGATGGTCCGGATCTTGCCCTTCAAGGAGATTTCGGCCCTTCCCCGGTACACGGCCTCCACGGTGACATAGCGCACCTCGGACACCCGGATTCCTGTGCCGCAAATGGTTTCCAGCAGCAGCGCCAGCCGTTCCCGGCCCTGGGTGCGGGCGGTCTCCAGCAGGCGGAGGTACTCCGGCCTCGTCAGCTCCCGGCTGTCGTCCCGGAACAGCCGCCGCTGGATGCGCAGGGGCTTCACCCGAAACGCCGGCCAGCCCAGAAATACAAGGAACCGGTTGACCGCCGCCAGCTTGACGTTGATGGTGGCCGGCGCCAGCTTCGCCTCCAGCAAGGCGGCCTTCCAGGCCCCCGCCGCCGCCTTGGACGCCGCCCGGCCGTCCAGCCAGGCGGTAAAAGCCGCCGCATCCCGCAGGTATTTCTCAATGGTGGCGGGGCTCTTTTCCTCCCACACCAGGCGCTGCCTGAACGCCTGGAGCTGTTCTCCTGTGATGGTATAGTCTTGCACTGCATATCGCCTCCCGTACAATTATCCTCTATATTTTACCTTCCGGCCGGCTGTCTATGTATCCAATGGATTTTGCGCGGCAGAACACTGCTCTGACACCGACGGATAGGCCCCGGCCCTCTGCTTGCATTGCGGGCCGATTTGACGTATTCTTTAATAAAAAAGGCAGGTGCCAAAAAAAGGGAGGGATCGCCTTGGTGCGGACCGCAAAGCGGACGCCTCTGATTCACGCCGGACGGGCCTTTGTACTGGCCCTGGCGGCCGGACTGGTGCTTGTTGGCTGCATGGAGTGGAGCCGCCGGAACCAGGAGCGGGACCGCATGGGCTATGTCGCCAGCGCCATCGGGGCGGAGACGTATGAGTTTATGCTCTCCGAGATGAGCAAAACCCGCGTTCTGGAGGCCTATCTCATCCAGACCAGCGGGGACTATTCGGACTTCGGCAGGGTCGCCCATGTCCTGCTGCGGGAGGACTATGTGCGAAACGTCCTCTTCGCGCCGGACGGGATCGTGGACGGTGTCTTTCCCCTGGAGGGAAACGAGGATGTCGTCGGGCTGAACATGTACGGGGACGGGGCCGGCAATCTGGAGGCTCAAGCTGCCATCGAAAAAGAGGCGCTGTATATCGCCGGCCCCTTCCAGCTGATCCAGGGCGGCCTGGGCATCGCCGGGCGGCTGCCGGTCTTTCTGACGGACGAACAGGGCCAGCGGTATTTCTGGGGCATTGTCTCCGTGACGCTGGACTTTCCGGCCGCCCTATCCGGAAGCTCCGTTGAGCGGGTAAATGCCCAGGGCTTCGCCTGCCAAATTTGGCGCATCAATCCGGACGACGGACAGAAACAGGTGATTCTCGAGACGGCGGACCCGCTGCCGGAGGGTGTGCGGACTGTGGACCACGCGCAGGAGCTGTTCAACTCTGTCTGGACCGTCTCCCTGGCGCCCCTGCGGCCCTGGTATCTCCAGATCAGCCTGTGGCTGGGGGTGGCGGTGAGCCTGCTGGTGGCGTTGCTGGCTGCGGCGGGCGTCTACTACGCGGGCCGGCTGCGGCAGCTGCAGCTGGAAAAATCCCAGCGGGCCATCCAGCAGCTGCAGGAGCAGCTGGAGCGGGAACAGGGCAATATGCTGCTGAACCAGATCCGCTCCCACTTCTTTTACCACACCCTCAACGCTCTGCAGGCCCTGATCGTCCTGAAGCCGGAGGCGGCCTACAAAATGGCCGGAGACTTCGCCCGCTACCTGCGGTTCACACTGGACTCCGTCACTGCCGACGGCGGGATCGGCTCCTTCCGGGAGGAGATCCGGGCGGTCCGGGCCTATGCGGATATCAACCAGCAGCAGCTGGGGGACCGGCTGCACATGGTCTACGAGATTCCCGACGTGGACTTTCCCATCCCCCTGCTGACCATCCAACCCATTGTGGAGAATGCCATCCTCCACGGCATCAAGCCCAAGGTGGGCGGCGGAACCGTCTCTTTGAAGCTGGAAGAGCTGCCGGACCACTGGCAGGTCACGGTGACGGACGACGGCGTGGGCTTCGGCCTGGAAGCTGTCCGAGAGAAGGGCTCCATCGGGCTGGAGAATGTGCGGCGGCGCATAGCCCGCTTCCCCGGCAGCGAGCTGCGGATCACCAGCACAGTGGGCATGGGCACACAGGCTGTCCTGACTTATGGAAAGCGGGGGAAAAACATGGAAAATCTTTCAAAATCGACCTGAAAGCGTACGGTTTCCGTACGCTCCATCTGGTACAATAGAAACATAAGACAGGGGTGACCGCGATTGAAAACCATTCTGGTGGACGACATGCTGCTGGATCTGCAGCTCTTCGAGCTGAAATGTGCGGACATGCCTGATTTTGAAATTGTGGGGAAATTCACCGATCCCAACGCGGCCATTGAGTACGCCGCCGGCCATGTGGTGGATTTTGCCCTGCTGGACATCGACATGCCGGGGATGGACGGCATCCATCTGGCCCAGGCCCTGCGGCGGCTGCGGAGCGACATCATCATCGTCTTCGCCACAGCCCACCCGAAGTTTGCGGTGGAGGCGCTGAAGATGAAGGCGGACTACATCATCTTCAAGCCCTTTGATCGGGAGGACATCGCCGATGTGATGGAGCGGGCCAAGCTGCTGCGCCGCCGCCAGTGCAAGCGCATCCATTTCCACACCTTCGGGGCCTTCGACATGCTGGTGGACGGCGAGCCGGTGCACTTCCGCTCCGGCAAGGCCAAGGAGCTGATGGCCTTGTGCGTGTATCGGGACGGGCGGCCGGTGTCCATTCACGAGATCGTGGAAAACCTATGGGGAGAGAACGCCGACGGCACCGGCTACCGCCGCACCATCAAGGAGCTGGCAGACACCCTGCGGGACTATGGCGCGGAGGAGATGTTCCTGCGCAGCCGGGGGAGCCTGCGGGTGCGGATGGACCTGGCGGACTCGGATTTTCAGGCATTCATGAGCGGCGATGAGGACGCCATCTGCCAGTTTCAGGGGGTGTTCATGCAGCAGTATTCCTGGGCGGAGCCCATGGTCTGCACGCTGCAGGAGAAAAAGGAGCTGATGCTTGCCCGCATGGGGAAGCACCGCATGTAAGGAGGGGGCTGAAACTTTGGATGAGTTACTGAGAATGGAGCACGTCAGCAAACGCTTCGGCGATTTCTACGCCAACAGGGACATCAACCTGTCCGTCCGCAAGGGCGAGGTACATACCCTGTTAGGGGAGAACGGCGCGGGAAAGAGCACGCTGATGAACGTCCTCATCGGGCTATACCAGCCCACAGAGGGAAAGATCTTCCTGAATGGGAAGGAGGTCCGCATCGACTCTCCTGCCCAGGCGGTGAAGCTGGGCATCGGTATGGTGCATCAGCACTTCATGCTGGTGGAGGCCATGACGGTGTTCGAGAACATCATCCTGGGGGACCGGAACACCAAGGGCATCTTCATCGACAAGGAGGCCCGGAAGAAGGAAATCCTGGAGCTGGCGGAGCGCTATGGTCTGGACGTGGAGCTGGACCGGCCCATCACGGAGATTGCCGTGGGCGCCCAGCAGCGGGTGGAAATCCTGAAAACCCTGTATCGGGGCGCGGAGCTGCTGATTCTGGACGAGCCCACCGCCGCCCTGACAGACATCGAGGTAGAGGGACTGTTCCAGATCATCCATAAGCTGACGGAGGAGGGCAAAAGCGTCATCTTCATCAGCCACAAGATGCGGGAGGTGCTGCAGATCTCCGACCGTATCACCATCCTGCGCACCGGCGAGGTCATCACCACCCTGGATCGCTCCGAGACCGACGGCCAGGAGCTGGCCAACCTGATGATCGGCCGGGAGCTGGCCCCCTCCCACTACGGCAAGGTGGAGGAGCCGGGCGATCCCGTCATCCAGATGCGGAGCGTGGACTACCACAAAGAATCCAAGCACGCAGGGCTCAGCGGCGTCTCCCTGACCGTGGGCCGGGGCGAGATCGTGGGCATTGCCGGCGTGGACGGCAACGGCCAGAGCCAGCTGGCCCAGGTGGTCACCGGCGTGCTGACGCCGGACGGCGGTGAGGTGGACATGAAGGGCTCCAAGGTGGCTCAGTTCACCCCCAACGGCTTTATTCTGGAAAATGTATCCCACATCCCGGAGGACCGGAACAAGATGGGCCTCATCGGCAATATGTCCGTGAAGGACAATATCGTGCTCAAGGCCACGGACTCTCCGGAGTTCTCCAGTGCCAAGGGCTACTTTCTGAAGAAAAAGGCCATCCGGGACTACGCCCTGAAGATGCAGGAGAAGTACGACATCCGCTGCACCTCTGTGGAGCAGGAGACGCGGAACCTCTCCGGCGGCAACCAGCAGAAGGTGATCCTGGCCCGGGAGCTGGAGGGCAGCCCGGACCTGCTGGTGGCCGTCCACCCCACCCGGGGCCTGGATATCGGCGCCACCCGCTTCGTCCACGACACCATGATCGAGGCCCGGGACAAGGGCTGCGGCGTATTGCTGATCTCCGCGGACTTCGACGAAATCCTGGAGGTTTCCGACCGCATTGTGGTGATGTTCGAGGGGCAGATCATGGGCGTGTTCTCCGGCAAAAATCCTCCCATTGAGGAGATCAGCCTGGCCATGGCCGGGAAATAAGGAGGGGGAGAATGCATGAAAAACAGCGGAAAACTCGTCAGTTTCCTGGTACCCATCATCTCCATCCTGCTGGCCTTCGTCATCGGGTGCATCATCATGGCCGTGCTGGGTGCCAATCCCTTTGTGGCGCTGGAGTCCCTTTGGATCGGTGCCTTCGGCAGCCTGCGGAACGTAGGCACCACCCTGGCCCGCTCCACGCCGCTGATCTTCACCAGCCTGTGCGCCTGCTTTGCATACCGCTGCGGCGTGTTCAACCTGGGTGGTGAGGGCCAGTTCCTGATGGGCTCCATCGTCTGCTGCTACATTGCCACCCAGAGCGGGATCGAAGGACTGCCCGCCACTCTCCTGTGTCTGGTGGGCGGCGCCGTGGCTGGCGGCCTCTGGTCCCTGATTTCCGGCCTGCTGAAGGTCTACCGTGGCCAGAATGAAATGATTATCACCATCATGCTGAACTATGTGGCCACGCTGTTCATGGGCGTGGTATATACCGACTGGCTGCGGGACGGCAGCGTTCCGCAGACGCAGGCCGTGCCGGAGGCCACTCAGCTCAGCCGCCTCTTCGGCCTGCGGGTCACCTCCGCCTTCGTCATCGCCCTGGCGGTGGGACTGCTGGTGTACTATTTCCTGTTCTACACCTCCAAGGGCTTCCAGCTGCGGGCCGTGGGCCTGAACATGACGGCGGCGGAGTTCAACGGCTTCGCGGTGAAGAAGTACATCCTGATGAGCTTTATCGTCTCCGGCGCCATCGCCGGCCTGGGCGGCAGCGCCGAGCTGCTGGGGACCCAGTTCCGGCTCATCAACGGCTTCGGCAACGGCTACGGATTCGACGGCGTGGCCATGGCCCTGATCGGTCAGCTGCATCCTCTGGCGACCATTGTGGTGGCCATCTTCTTCGCAGCTCTGCGGGTGGGCTCTACCACCATGCAGGCGGCCACCGGCGTGCCCACCAGCGTATCCGACATCATCCAGGCCCTGGTGATCGTGTTCACCGTGGCAGGTCTGGCCATGGTGAAGCTGCCCGGATTCAAGGCGTTCCTGGGAAGGCTGACGGAGAGACGGAAGGAGGCGGCCTGATATGGAATTTGTCATGAACATCATCCTCTCCAGCGTTCGCATGGCCACGCCCCTGATCTTTCTGGCGCTGGCGGAGCTGTACTCCCAGCGGGCGGGCCTGGTCCACATCGGACTGGAGGGCCTGGCCTCTATCGGCTCTCTGGTGGGCTTTCTGGTGAGCCTCATCACCGGCAGCCCCATGCTGGGCGTGCTGGCTGGCGCGGCGGTGGGCATTCTGGTGAACATGATCTTCGCCTACGCCACCGTCACCCTCTGCGCGGAGCAGATCGTCTACGGTATGGCCATCAACATCTTCGCCCCGGCCCTGGCGGCCTTCATCTACCGGGTCTACTTCGGCGCCGGGTCCGAGCTGGTGCAGGTGGGTCTGATGAACACGCTGTCCTCCTCCCTGGGCATCACCTCCGACAACTTCCTGGTCCGCCTCCTGCTGGACCAGACGCCCATGGTGTACCTGGCTTACGGCCTGGTGATCTTCACGGTTATCTACTTCAACCGTACCAAGTCCGGCCTGAACTACAAGGCCGTGGGCGAGTATCCCAAGGCGGCGGCAACTCTGGGCATCAACGTCATTGGCGTGAAGTACGCCGCCTGCGTCATCTGCGGCGCCCTGGCCGGCATCGGCGGTGCCTATCTCACCACCTGCTACGCCAACACCTACGTGGACGGCAACGTGGCGGGCCGGGGCTTCATCGCCCTGGCGGCGGTGATCTTCGGCCGGTGGAGCGGTGCCGGCGTGCTGCTGGCGTGCCTGTTCTTCGGCTTCTGCGACGCGCTGCAGATCCGGCTGCAGGTGGGCAGCTTCGGCGTGCCCTATCAGTTCTTCCAGATGATCCCCTACATCGCCACCGTGGTGGTATTGGCCGGCATCGGCATGAAGAAGGCCGGCCCCAAGAGCTCCGGCAAGCCCTATCTCAAGGAGGAGCGCTGAGGATAATCGCCGCCCACGCGGCTGTTATCAATAGAAGGCATCCACATTTATGAAGAATTGGGAGGAAAGAACATGAAAAAATTATTGGCTCTGCTTCTCACCCTGGTCATGTGCCTGTCGCTGGCGGCGTGCGGCGGCTCCGGTACCGACACCTCCGGCACTGACACGTCCAGCGGAGAAACCGGCGAAGACTCCGGCGACAGCAGCTACCGGGTGGCCATGATCTGCGACTCCAGCATCTCCGACGGCGGGTGGGGCATGTCCTGCTACAACGCCATGGTGGATGCCGCCGCAGAGCGCGGCTGGGCCACGGAGGTCTCCGACAGCATCGCCCAGTCTGCCTACTATGACACCATCATCTCCTATTGTGACCTGGGCTATGACCTGATCTACGCCCCTGGCAACCAGTACACCGACGCCGTCCTTCAGGCGGCGGAGGAGTTCCCCGATGTGGCCTTCGCCCTGCTGAACGGCGGCGAGGACACTCCCGCCAAAGCCGTCAACGGCAATGTGACCTCCCTGCTGCCCAATGCCCAGCAGGTGGGCTGGATCGCCGGTGCCCTGGCCGGTCTTATGACCAAGAGCGGCACGGTGGCCTTCATTGGCGCCATGGAACTGGATACCACCCTGGGCAAGTATAACGGATTCAAGGAAGCCGCCGCCTATGTGGGACAGCAGGAGGGCAAAACCGTCTCCACTCTGGATGTGGTCTACTCCGGCGACTTTTCCGCCGCCGACAAGGGCATTGAGTTTGCCAAGGCCATGATCGACCAGGGCGCTGATGTGTTCTTTGGCGACGCCTCCGCTGTGGACTCCGGCGCACGGCAGGCCATTGACGAAGCCAATGCCGCCAGCGGCTCCGTGAGCATCTATGACATCGCCCAGCCCTCCGATCTGTTGGGCCAGAACGAGTGCATCATCGGCAGCCAGGTGACGGACAATGCCTCCCTTGTGGGCCTGTGCATGGAGGCTGTGGAGGATGGCTCCTTCGGCGGCGAGGTCATCTACGGCACCCTGCAGAACGGTGCCTTGTCCGCGGGTGCCCTCAGCGACCTGGTGCCCGCCGATGTTCAGGAGAAGTATCAGGGCTACCTGGACCAGATGGTGGACGGCAGCTTTATGCAGTAAGATTTATACCCGCAAACCACTGCGGCTCCATCCAGATGCCTGGATGGAGCCGCTTTCCCCCCTGCCCGGGAAACTTCTGCCCAACGGTAGAACGGGGCCTGCAGTGCCGGGCATTGGATGGCGGGCAGCCGCTCCCCTCCTCCCTGGCCCGCAGACGCAAAACGGCCGTGCGATTTTTGATCGCACGGCCGTTTTTCCGATATTCTGCCCCACAGGAACGGCGCGGTCCGCCCTGTTCTCCGGGTCATCAGGAGCGGGAAGCTCTCTCCTCCCGGCAGTCTTCCGGTTTTTTCGTGTGGTTTTTATAGGTATTCCATGTGGGTTCATATTCCGCTGTGGCCTGATTGCCCCACATGGCCCAGCCCTCCCGGTCCCCGCGGGCAAACAGTTCAAGAAACGGCCCTGGAGAGCATCGCTCGATCAGAGGGATGAATTCGTCCGGTTTTCTGGAGTGCTCCCGCTTCTGTGCCCGCAGCAGGTTCACCTGGGACCTGGCCGGGGGCAGCGTCCTGTTCCCGCCGCCCCTGACACCAAAGAGCAGAATTTCCGTCACATTCCGGAAGTAGAACCCCACACCCCGGCCGTCCGGTTCTCCGTCCTTGCGAACCTTCTCCCAGATGATATTGCCCTTGTACTCGAATCCCCAGGCCTTCATGACCGCAAGGCCGTCGGGAAGCAGGGCATTGGGGACCCACAGATACAGATGGCTCTTCTCCGCCGCCACCTGTGCCACCGGCAGCGCCATGATGTCTTCCAGCTCCATGGTCTCGTAGCGATTCAGCCGCTTGTGCTCAGGCGCTACCTTCCCGGTCCGATTCTGGAACCTCCAGGGAGGGTCGGCATATATGGTGGCGTATTTTTGATCGCCGCAGAAACGCAGCAGATTTTCAGATGTTTCCTGGATTGTGCTCATCGATGTACCCTTCCTCCCAATCTGTGATGCACGGTTTCCTGATGCCTACTGCCAGAATGGGGCATCCGCCGTTCCTGCGGGAATCCAAGCGATAGGTCAATTTCCCCATCCAGGTGGTGCTGGCCCCGTACTTCCGCAGAATGGGTTTCCACTGGCGGGTCTTTCCGTCATAGTCGTAAATGGTTTTGAAGATGTCGTTCAGCTCGGCAGAGCGCGTAATGATGATCCCTGCACTGACAAGGTCGCAGTCATAATACGTCCGCATGGCCAGCAGGTCCCGGTCAAACGTCTGATCTTTGCTGTTCCACTCCAGATCGAAGGCGATCCGGTTTTTCAGGAAGTCGATATTATGTCCGTCGATATACCCGGGTATGACCTTTTCCTCAAACGGCTCCTGGGAAAAGCGTCCCCGCTGTTCGGCCTGCCGCGGGTAGAACTTGATGTGGAGGTCGCCGGAAATGCGGATCTCGCGCCATCCGCGGGGATACAGCACATCATCAAACTTTTTGGGGATCTTGGTCTCGTTTCCGCCGGACTCCCGAAGATCGTCCGTAGTGATGCGCAGCTGACGCAGGCAGTCCACAATCTCGCTCCACTCCGCCGGAAATGCCTGTGTGATAATCTCAAGCGCGTGATTATAGCTGTAAAATTCAAACTTCTCTAAAAGGTCGGGCGCAATATACTCTCTCAAGTCCAAGGCGGCTGTCCTCCTGTGTTTTAGATATTATAACATCTTTTCCTCCCGTTTTCACCACCATTTTTTGAATGCGCCATAATTTTCAGGGGGTGCCTCTTTTTTACGTTTCACCAATCCGGGTCCCGCAGCCCCCGCCGGGCAGCAAAAATTTCGGAAAGAGGACACATGTTAACAGAGCGCAGCCAGTTGGGTGCTGTGGCAGGATGGTACATTTCCCCAGAGAGTTTTCAGAAGGGGTACGACCCAGGCATTGACGACTATATGGTGAAGCCCGGCGACTTCAGCGGTCTGCTCATGCGGGTGCGGGCACTGCTGCGCCGGGCCAATATTGAGGCCAGCCGGAAGCTGTCCGTGGACGGACTTCTTCTGTATGCCGACGCGCTGACGGCCTCTCTTGCCGGAGCGGAGATCCCCGTGACCATCCGGGAATTCAACATCCTGTACGAGCTGCTGTCCTGCCCCAACCGCACCTTCCCGCTACGGGCACAGGCGGAAGTTCTGTGGCAGCGGCAGACACACTGAACCCGCCGTCCCGTCACGTCCCCTGCGTCAATTCGCAAAGGCCATAGCCGGAAGTCCCGCCTCTCCGCCGCCGCGGCGCAAGAGGCACCCGGACGGCTCCCCGGCGCAGAGTCCGCACACTTGATTGAAAATGGATGCGCAGGCGGCAAATATTGTGGTATAATATCCATACTGAGATCGTTGGTGGCCGCCGGGCCGCGGCCGCTCCTTTCTCCGGCCGCGGCCCCCGCCCTGTCAGGGCTTTTACGGGCAAACGTCCAACTTCCCGGCGCACCGCAGTGTGCAGGGCTGGAGATCACAGCAGGTACGGCAGCCTCCGCCGCCCCCCGTCCGGCCCTCCCCCGATATTTTTGAAAACGGTGCAAACGATCAGGACCGTGTCGACTGCCGGAGCCTACCGGAGGGCGGCCGCCTGCTCTTGTCCGGCGGCGGCGCAACGCGCCGGAGGGAGCTCCGCCCTGGCTGCCTGCACCACCGCCGGAACGGCGTGAAGCACGGATGTGCCATCCGGGGGCACGGCGTCTCCGCAGGGGGCGGCATCGAGGGCGCACTGTCCAAGGGGCAGTCATCAGAAAAGAGGAATGCGTATGTGGATTCTCTTCGCGGCTGGATCCGCGCTTTTCGCCGGTGTGACGGCCATTCTGGCCAAGTGCGGCATCCGGAAGACCGACTCCACCGTGGCCACCGCCATCCGCACCCTTGTGGTGCTGGTTTTTGCGTGGACCATGGTGTTTGTCGTGGGCTCCCAGGGGGAGATCCGGAACATCGGCCCCACAACGCTCTTCTTTCTGGTGCTGTCCGGCCTGGCTACCGGAGCCTCCTGGCTGTGCTACTTCAAGGCCCTCCAGCTGGGTGACATCAACAAGGTGGTGCCCATCGACAAATCCAGCACCGTGCTCACCATCCTGCTGGCCTTTTTGCTGCTGGGGGAGCCCATCGGCCTGCCTCAGGGGATCGGGGTGGTGCTGATCGGCGCAGGCACCTTCCTGATGCTGGAGAAAAGGTCCCCCGCGGCCGGCTGTGCACCCCAGTGCGGGAGCTGGATGCTCTACGCCTTCGGCTCGGCGGCGTTTGCCAGTCTCACCGCGATCCTGGGCAAAGCCGGCATTCAGGGCGTGGAGTCCAACCTGGGCACCGCCATCCGCACCGGTGTGGTGTTGGTGATGGCCTGGCTCATGGTGCTGGTGACAGGCAAGGCCGGTGCGGTGCGGCAGGTGCCCCGGCGGGAGTTGGCGTTCATCTGCCTGTCCGGCGTGGCCACCGGGGCCTCCTGGCTGTGCTATTACCGGGCGCTTCAGAGCGGCCCCGCCAGCGTGGTGGTGCCCATCGACAAGTTGAGCATTTTGGTCACAGTGGCCTTTTCCCGGCTGGTGTTTCAGGAGAGGCTCACATCTCGCTCCGCCGCAGGTCTTGCCCTCATTGTGGCCGGGACGCTGGCCATGCTGTTCTGACCGCCGGAGCCATCCCCTTCCAGCGGGGTTCTCTTCGCGCCCACCCGATGCCGGACAGGTGTTCCTTTCGGCGGGCCGCCAGCTGGCGGCCGGGGGAAAATTTCCACTCTTGTTTTTTTCTGTACAGCGTGCTATACTGGCCGAGGTTTAAGGAATGCGGCGAAAGGGGGAGCTCCCTGGCGCCACGCTCACATAGATGACAAGAACCAGATTGCGAGGGAGCCTGTGTTCCAGGCTGAGAGGGTCCCAGTAAGGGCCGACCGCACCCGGCTTCCCAGGCGGAAGCGGGGGCATCAGCATCTGCGTGAAGGTCTGAACGGGTATGTGCTGATGAGGCGCGTGCCCGTTTTGTTTTGCGCAGAAAATTAAACTGGAGGGATTCCCATGAAAAAGAAGATTTCCGCACTTTTGTTGAGCCTGGCGCTGTGCGCCGGACTCCTGGCCGGCTGCGGCACCGGGGAGACGGCGGAGGCTCCGTCCGACACCGATGTACAGCAGGTGGACTCTCTGAAAATCGCATTTTCTCCCTATGCGGACGCCGACCTCATCTCCGAGTCCACGGAGCCGCTGGAGGAGCTGCTGAAGGCAAAGCTGCTGGAAAAGGGCTACGACGTGGGCGAGATCGACATGACCGTGGGCACCAGCTACACCGCCGTGGGCGAGGCCCTCAGCGCGGGCAGCGCGGACCTGGGCTTCATCTCCGGCGGCAACTATGTGCTCTTCTCCGACGACTGCGATGTGCTGCTGACCGCCCTGCGCTATGCCATCAACAAAGACTCTGAGAACCCCGCCGACTGGAACGACGGCACCATCGAGGAGAACACAGAGGGCATGAGCACTTACTACCGCTGTATCCTGCTGGCCGGTCCCAGCGAGAAGGGCCAGGAGCTGCTCTCCAAGGTCAACGCCGGGGAGGAGCTGACCTGGGACGACCTGAACAGCGCCACCTGGGCGGTGCTGAATCCCACCTCCGCCTCCGGGTACATCTATCCCTCCCTGTGGCTGCAGGAGCACTACGGTAAGGGGATCAGCGATCTGGACAATGTGGTGGAGTGCGACTCCCACACCACCTCCGTGGCCCGGCTAGCTGCCGGTCAGGTGGATGTGATGGTGTCCTACGGCCACATCCGCATCAAGAACGCCCCCATCTGGGAATCCGATTTCGACGGCACAGCCCCCATGGTGGAGCAGACCGGCGTGATCGGTGTGACGGACGGCATCTACAACGACATGATCGCGTACAGCAAGACCTCTGACACCATGGCGGACGAAGCCTTCCGGCAGGCAGTGGGCGAGTCCTTCATCGAGCTGGCCCAGACCGAGGAGGGCCAGGAGATCTTCGGTGTATTTAGCCAGGTGGGCTACGACTGGGGCAGCGACTCCGACTATGACGGAGAGCGGGCGGCCCAGGCGCTTTTGAAATCTATGGAAGCGTGACCATCTTCAGGAGGGATTTCATGCTGCAGGCGATCCATATCCGCAAACAATTTCAGCGTTCCGGCGAGGTGCTGCGGGATGTCAGCTTCACCCTGGGCGACGGCGAGTTTCTCTCGGTCATCGGCCCGTCCGGCGCCGGGAAAACCACCCTGTTCCGCATCCTGAATGGAACGGAGCTGTGCAGCGGCGGTGAAGTCCTCTATGGCGGGACGCACTTTGAAGCCGCCCGAGGCCGGGAAAAGCGGGCGCTCCAGCAGGGGATCGGCACCATCTACCAGGATTTCTGCCTGGTGGAGAACCTGTCCGCCATCCAGAACGTGCTGAACGCCTGCCTGCCGGACATGTCCCTGGCCGCCTCCCTGCTGGGGGCGTTCGGACGGGAGCGGTCCGAACAGGCCGCCGCGATCCTGCGAGAGGTCGGGCTGGCGGACAAGCTGGAGGAGCCGGTGAAAAACCTCTCCGGCGGGCAGAAGCAGCGGGTGGCCATCGCCCGCGCCCTGATGCGGAACCCCTCCATCCTGCTGGCGGACGAGCCGGTGGCGTCCCTGGACCCCGTCACCGGGCGGCAGATCCTGTGCCTGCTCCGGGACATTCAGCGCCAACGCGGCGTCAGCATCCTAATGAACAGCCACAATCTGGACCTGTCCCTGGAGTTCTCCACCCATATCGTCGGCATGAACTGGGGACGCGTCGTCTTTGACGGCGCCCCCGGGGATGTGACGGAGGCCGTCCTGCGGGATATTTACGGCGAGGCGGCGGCCGTATGAAACAAAGACGTATCCGCTGCCTTGCTGCGGCCGCTTTTGTGCTGCTGTTCCTGGGAGCCGCCTGGTTCACCGGATGCGACCTGTCCCTGATGTGGAGCCGGCGTGACCACCTGACGGACATCGCCGCAAAGATGTTTCCGCCGGACTGGGGATTCCTCGGGAAGGTCCTGCCCCTGCTGTGGGCCACGATCCAGATGTCCATTACCGGGACGTTTCTGGGCGCGGTGCTGTCCATCCCGGCCGCCATGGCCTGCGCCGCCTCCCTGCCGGGACCCGGGCCGGTCAAGAAGGCGGTCCGCTTCTGCATCCAGGTGCTCCGCTCCTTCCCGGCCCTGATCCTGGCCCTGCTGGCCACATTCTTTCTGGGCATCGGCTCCTTTGCCGGAACGGCCGCCATCACGGTCTACACCTTTGCCATCATGACCCGCCTGACCTATGAGGACATCGAGAGCGCGCCCCAGGGTCCCTATCTGGCCCTGCGGGCTATGGGCGCCGCCTCAGCCCAGGCGTTCTTCCGCTCCACCTTACCGGAGATCCTGCCGGCCTATCTCACCAACGCCCTCTATCTGCTGGAGGGCAATGTGCGGCACAGCGCCATCCTGGGCTATGTGGGCGCAGGCGGAATCGGCCTGCTGCTCAATGAAAAGGTCTCCTGGCGGGAGTACGACAAGGTGGGGACAATCCTGCTGCTCCTCTTCGCCGTGGTCTATCTCATGGAGCATCTCAGCACATGGCTCACCCGTCTGGTGCAGCAGGAGCGGACCCTGGGCCGGCAGGAGCGCCGGCTGCTAGCGGGCGCGGCGGCCGCGCTGGTGCTGTTCTGCACGGTCACGCTTCCGCTGCCCGACCTTTCCCGCACAAGCATGCAGATGGTGAAGACGCTCTTCACCGGCCTCCTGCACCCGAACTGGGAGCTGTTTTTCCGCCTGGACAGCAGCGGACTTGCCTATCTCCTGCTGGAGACCGTCGCCATCGCGCTGGTGGGGACCTGCGTCGGCGCCGTCTTTTCCGTTCCTCTGGCGTTTCTCGGCAGCAGCCGCTTTTTCCCGGCCCCCGCCGCCTGGCTGTTCCGGACACTGGTGACCGCCATCCGGTCCGTTCCCTTCCTGATCTATGGACTGATCTTCATCCGCGTCTGCGGCCCCGGCTCCTTTACCGGAGTGCTGACCCTGGCAGTGTGCAGCGTGGGACTTCTCTGCAAGCGCTTCACAGAGGCCATCGACACCTTGGATTTCCGGGCGTATCACGCTCTGGAGGCCATGGGGACGCCGAAGCTGTCCTGCGTCTGCCACGCGGCCCTGCCGCAGCTGGTGCCTCAGTTCTTCTCCGCCTGGCTCTATCGGTTTGACGTCAATATCCGCGAGGCCTCCGCCCTTGGCCTGGCCGGTGCGGGCGGAATCGGCGCGCCGCTGATCCTGGCCCTGAACCAATACGCCTGGCATGATGTCAGCACTCTGGCGCTGGGCATGATCGCCTTGTCCTGGCTGGTGGATCTGGTCTCCGCTTTCTGCCGCCGCAGGGACGCCTGAGGCCGATGCCCGCCAGCAGCCGGATCCGGTGCAGCCCCCCGTTCCGCCCCGGCGGGAAGGATTCCGGCGGAACTGCTGCAAAGCAAGACACGGACAGTCTTTGGACTGTCCGTGCCTTGCGATTCCCCGGCCGGGGGCCGCTCAGAGTGCTTCGTATTCCGCGTCGCTCACCGGCTCGCACCACTCGTTGGAGCAGGCCTCACCGGGCATCTCGACGGCGATGTGGCTGAACCAGCTGTCCCGCTTGGCGCCGTGCCAGTGCTTGACCTCCGCCGGGATGACGATGACTCTGCCGGGCTCCAGGCTGACCGCCTCTTTGCCCTCCTCCTGGTACCAACCCTCGCCGGCGGTGCAGATCAGCAGCTGCCCGCCGCCCTCGGAGGCGTGGTGGATATGCCAGTTGTTCCGGCACCCGGGCTCGAAGGTGACGTTGGCCAGAAACAGCCCGTCCTCCGGGCGGGTCAGGGGATTGAGATAGGACCGGCCGGCAAAGTACCGGGCAAAAGCGTCGTTGGGCGCGCCCAGGCCAAACACGTTCTGTTCCTCAAATGCAGCCTTGTCCATGATCTTCATGCAACATACCTCCCAATGCTTTCTTATGAATGCGGGGCAGACCGCCGCCCCGGTGTGGATGTTCTGCCGCCAGCGTGTCTCCTGCCGCTCACGGGTGTGAATATCCGCCAGCGCGGCGGCCCGTATCTCCACCAGTAGCCGCAGCCGCATATAGCCCCCCGTCTCCTCTCCGGTGAAGCCGATGTCCCGAAGCGTCAGGATCAGGTTCAGCCGCTCCGGGTCGCGGCCTGCCCGACCTCAGGACCTCCATGGAGATCTGATCGCACTCGCTGGCCTCCTGGATCGTCATCGCCCGCACCTCAGGGCAGAAAGTGGAGACGTCCCCGCAGGGACGCCTCCATTCTAAATCCGGAACTTCGCCTTGTCCAATACCTATACCAGATGGTCTGATATTCCGCCGACGTATTTCTCGGCAAATCGCAGCAGGGCAGCAGCGGTGGCAGAAAGGACCTCGGTCTTCTTCCAGGCCAGAACCGTGCCCGACTCCAGCGGCGGAGAGAGGGGCACGAACCGCAGCCCGTCATAGGCGCAATCCAGCCGGATCACCAGATAGATCCCCAGCCCCTCCCGGGCCAGCTGGGTCTGGTTGTAAGGCAGGTTGCCGCTGGCCGCCACCTGGATCCGGTCTGCGTAAGGGCCGAACCAGCGGATCATTTCCCGGCGCATCAGCTCCCGGGTGGTCAGGATCAGGGGGCTGTCCGCCAGGTCCCCGGGCGTCACCGCCTCCCGCCGGGCCAGGGGCGAATCCTCCGGCACCAGGACGCCCCAGGATTCCCGGACGGGCAGCCGGAGGATCTGGTAGCGGCTGGTGTCCACCGGCTCCAGCAGAAGTCCCATGTCCAGGAGTCCCTGCTCGATCCGCTCCTTGATCCCGTCGGAGTCTCCGCTGTAAATCTCATACTGGACCCGGGGATGCTGGCGGTGAAAGGCAGCCAGGAGCTTTGCCAGATACGTCATGCTCCGCAGGTCGCCGCTTCCGATGGAGATCCGGCCTGTGATCTCCTCCGCCGGTCGGAGCTCCCGGGCCGTCTTCTCCGCCAGCTCTACGATCTCCTGAGCCCGGCGGCGCAGCAGCATCCCGGCCTCCGTCAGAACGATGTGGTGCTGGCTGCGACGGAACAGCTTGACTCCCAGTTCCTCCTCCAGCTGCATCAGCTGGCGGGACAGGGTGGGCTGCGTCAGATGGAGCAGCGCCGCCGCCCGGGTGATGTTCTCCTCCCGGGCCACAGTCAAAAAATACTTCAGCGTCCGAAATTCCACCGGGCCGCACCTCCTCTTCTCCCCTACCATATCATGGCCGCAGTGGGGCCGCAAGTGTGATATGTGTGAAATGTATGTCTCAGCATAGAAAACAGGTATTCGCTATTTCTCATTTCAGGCGGTATAATAGGGTCATGTGAGGCGCGGCGCCCGGACTCCGGCTGCCGCAGAGTTGCAACAGGAAAGGATGGTTTCGACCTATGGAATACCGTGTCAACCGCCGCACCGGGGACCGGATCAGCGTCCTGGGCGTGGGCACCAGCGGCCTCCCCGCCGCCGGGGCGAAAGAGGGTGCCGCCACGCTGGAGATGGCCCTGGAGCAGGGGATCAACTACTTCGACCTGGCCACTGCCGACTCCGCCTGCTTCCCCATCTTCGGCGCCGCCCTTGCGGGTGTGCGCAGGCAGGTGCTCTACCAGGTCCACTTCGGCGCCAATTACGCCGCCGGTAAACCTTACAGCTGGACCACGGATCTGGAGACCGTCAAGCGGTCGGTAGCGTGGCAGCTGGAGCAGCTGCGGACGGACTACATCGACTACGGCTTCATCCACTGTATGGACGAGTCCGGCGACTGGCGCCGGTATGTGGACAAGGGCGTTCTTCAGTATCTGGAGGCGCTGAAAGCCCAGGGCGTCGTCCGCCACATCGGCCTCTCCACCCATACGCCGGCCCTGGCCCGGGAGGTGCTGGACACCGGCCTGGCGGACATGATGATGTTCAGCATCAACCCCAGCTACGACTATCAGCACGGCGAGTATGCCAACGGCAGCGCCACGGAGCGGATGGCCCTTTACCGCCGGTGCGAGGCGGAGGGCGTGGGCATCTCCGTGATGAAGGCCTTTGCCGGCGGGCAGCTGCTGGATGCTCGTACCTCTCCCTTCGGTCAGGCCCTGACGGAATATCAATGCATCCAGTACGCCCTGGACAAGCCCGGCGTCCTGACAGTGCTGCCCGGTGTCCGAGACCGGGCGGATCTGGAACGGGTCCTGGGCTTTCTGCGGGCTGGGGAGGCGGAGCGGGACTACTCCGTCATCAGCTCCCTCACCCCCAGAGACGCGGAGGGCACCTGCGTCTACTGCAACCACTGCCAGCCCTGCCCCGCCGGCCTGGACGTGGGCCTCATCAACAAGTATTATGACTTGGCCCGTGCGGGGGATGCCTTGGCGGCAGAGCACTACCGGAACCTGTCTCTGGGTGCGGATGCCTGCATCAGCTGCGGCCACTGTGACCGCCGGTGCCCCTTCCATGTATCCCAGTCGGCGCGGATGCGGGAGATCGCATCCTACTTCCGGCAGGCGTGAGGGCCCTGGCCGTTCCTTGCACCTTTGCCGGCTACATCAATGAGCGGCTGACTGCTGACATCCCCACCGTCCTCCGCTCCGCCACCGCCCTGGTGCCCCTGAAGATGGAGACGCCCGTCCCCTTCACCGGCACCTGGGCGGATGCGGAGGCCTGTCTGAAGGAATTCTACTGAGTGCCCTTCCCGTATCCATCTCCCAAAATCACCAAGACGGCTGCCAGCCCGGCAGCCGTCTTTTTTTCGTTGATTCCCGCCTCCCCCGGAGGTGCGCCGGAATCAGAACTGTTTCAGTTATCTCCGATAGGATAGGGCGGGGGTGCGCGCTCCCGTTTTCACGGGTGTCCCCGCGGCCGGAGCCGCCGGCGGACGGTCAGTCGTCACGTGCCTCGTCCGCCGGCTTCTCCCGCGGGGTCTGCTGTTCCTTTTTCAGGGATTCCAGTCCCAGCCGGATCAATTCCACGGTCGCCTCCGAACGGGTCTGGAACCGGCGCTCAAAGCGGAAATCCTCGATCTGCTGAAACAGCTCATTGTCCACGGATACCGTGTAACGCGGTCTGTCTGTTGCCATCCTTATCACCTCTGGCCCTATTATACACGAGTGAACCACCGGTGTAAAGAGAGCCGCAGCCCCCTTGACTTCGGTTCAGTGAACCACTATAATAACTTTAATAGGTTCACCAATTCACTTAACCACTATATGGAAAGGAGCTGCGTACATGAACAGAGATCAAAAACGGTTTACCATCTCCGTGACGCCGGAGCTGGCGGCGGAACTGACCGCGGTAAAGCAGAGCAGCTACCCCGGCGTCCCCCGGGACGCGATGTTCCGGGACCTAATCATCCGGGGCCTTGCGGCGTGGGAGAAGCAGTCCGGCAAGAATAGCCAGCCCGTGTGACGGGTGGGGTGCCGGGCCCCATCGAAGCTCCTTCGGCTCTCCCGGCAAACGGCGGCAGACAGAAACAGACAGAAACACGGTGAAAGTCAGAGGCGGCAGGTACGCCCGGTGCGGGCACCCGTGGGCAGCTGCCCGCACCCGCCATCCCATGGAGACAGCAGAACAATTCTGGGCGTTCCTGACCGGGAGCGTCCAAAGCGGTGCAGGGTTCAGTCCGTATGTCATACGGTCGTAACCCGCCGTTCATCGCTCCCCCTGACCGGAAGGAGACGGAACGTGAGCAAAGTAACCATGAGACGGCCGGATGCCCGGGCCATGGCCCAGCTTCTGGCGGAGCAGACGCAGACGGCGGCGGGGCTGATCCTCCGCCTGGCCTGGCGGCAGGGGCTGACCCGGGAGGAGATCCAGCGCCTCACTTGGAACGATGTGGACTTTTCTGCCCATCAGCTCCGGCTGCCGGACCGGACCATCCCGCTGGAGACGGAGACCGAGGACTGCCTGCGCCGGCAGGCGGAGCGCCCCGACCCGCCTACTCCCTTCGTGGTGGTCTCGGACCGCCGCAGGCAGCAGATGCCGCCGGAGTCCATTTCCCGCCTGGCCAGAAAAACTCTGGACCGGGCGGGGCTGGGCGGCATCAGCCTGATGGATCTGCGGCACGACTTCATCATCCGCCATCTGGAATCCCACGATTGGCCCTATGTGGCCCGGATCAGCGGCATCGCCGTCCCCACTCTGTATGCCGTTTTCTCCGACTATCTGCCGGAGGGACGGCAGAAGGACTCCCGCCCTCGGCGGGAGGTAGACGGTTTTTTGATGTGGAAGCTGCTCCAGGCGGAGGGCAGCTCCCCGGTGGGGCTTGCCCTTTGGATGGGTTGGAAGCTGGGGATGCAGGTCCGGGAGATGACAGCCCTGACCTGGGACCAGGTGGATCTGGACCGGGGTCTGGTGCGGCTGCCGGACCGGGACCTGGCCCTGGGCGTCACCCTGCGGCGCCTGCTGCGGGCGGCGGCGGGACGCCGGCGGCCGGGTGAGGACCCGCACGTGCTGCTGACGCCCAACTCCCGGCGGCCCTTGGACCAGCCCCGGCTGTCCAAGATGGTGCGGACCGCCCTGATCCGGGGCGGGATGGAGCACATCAGCCTGGGAGATCTCTGCCGGGAGGAGCGCCGGGAGAGCGAGGACGCCCGGCTGCTGGCCTACGCCGCCGAAAAAGGCACCATCTCCCGGTCGGAGGCCATGTCGCTGCTCGGCCTGTCCAAGGTGGCGGCCTACGAGCGTCTCCGGCAGCTAGCTGAGCGGGGAAAGCTGGTGCGGGTCGGCGGCAAATACTACCCCGCCGGCCAGGTGGTGCCGCCGGAGGAGCAGTATGACGTCATCCGTACATTTCTGGAGCAGTCCGGTCCGGCCTACCGGCAGGATCTGGCGGCGCTCCTGCACGTCGGCGACAGACAGTGTGCCCTGATCCTCAAGCACATGGTGGAGGACAGGCGTCTGGTGCAGGCCGGGCAGCGGTACGCCCTTCCCATTCGGGAGGAGGTTCTGCTGTGAACGGCGCAAAAGGAGAGCGGCCCTCAGGGGCCGCTCTCTTTTTTTGCCCGCGCCGCGGCCGGAGCAGAAATCGCGTCCGTGTTATGATGGCGTGACATGGCTGTCCATGCGGTTTGTTCGCCGTTTTTCAATTGGATTAAAAGGTTTGCGAAACGCTGGACACCGGCAGTTTTTTCCCGTAAATTGGCCTTGCGAACGGCGGAAGCGCCCCGCATCCGGCTCTGCGGTTGGTGTAGGCCGACACAAGTTGGTTGGCTAGCCCCCACACGAATCCCAGACCCGCCTGGGGTCTTCCGGCGGACCGCAAATTTTTTGAAGGAGGAGAAATCCCAATGAAGAAGTTCCTTTCTCTGGTGCTTGCTCTGGTGATGACCATGTCTCTGGTCACCGTCAGCGCCGGCGCCAAGG